>Ga0315551_10000058_pt1 | contig 79900 bp, 83 predicted proteins | sample SalMarSW160290MG_FD_203678 | JGI IMG/M metagenome (GOLD analysis project Ga0315551, IMG submission 203678) | Salt marsh sediment microbial communities from the Plum Island Ecosystem LTER, Massachusetts, United States - Salt Marsh Sediment SW1602-90 ...
CCTCCACCACCGGCTCCTCCACCACCGGCTCCTCCACCACCGGCTCCTCGGCCACCGGCTCCTCGGCCACCGGCTCCTCCACCACCGGCTCCGGCTCGGTGGCGGCGGCGAGACCGGCCTCGAGCTCTCCGACCCGGGACCGGGCTGCTTCCAGCTCGGCGCCGCGTACCGTCAGCTCCTCCTCGAGGTGGCCGATCCGCTCCCGGGCCTGGTCCAGCTCGGCGCCGCGAACCGTCAGCTCCTCCTCGAGGTGGCCGATCCGCTCCCGGGCCTGGTCCAGCTCGGCGCCGCGAACCGTCAGCTCCTCCTCGAGGCGGCCGATCCGCTCCCGGGCCTGGTCCAGCTCGGCGACCGCCGCGGTGAGCCGTTCGATCTCGGCGTCTTTCCCCTGCCCTTCGGCTTCGAGCCGGCTCACCCGCTCCTGTGCGTCCACGAGCTGCTCCCCCAGGGACATGTCGAGGGACGAGGCAGCGAGGAGGCGCTTGGCACGGCTCAACTCGGTGCGCACCCCGTCGAGGTCGCGGCTGCGCTCGCCGAGGCGGGCCTCCATCTGCCGGGTTCGCTCCCGCTCGGCGGTGAGCTGGTCTTCGACCTCCATCCCCGCCAAGGTGCGCTGCGTCCACCGACCCAGCAGCCAGCCGACACCGAATCCGATGATCGCCGAGATGACGAGGAAGATGATCACCTCGCCGATTGCATAGCCCGTCCCCTGCATCTATCCATCTCCCTCTCGAACGCTGAACTCGACCCTTCGGTTACGGTCACGGCCCGCCGCGGTGGCGTTGTCGGCTACGGGCCTATTCGAACCGTATCCGATTGTGCTGAGGCGCGCCGGATCCACCCCGGCCGCCACCAGGTAGTCGGCCACCGCGTTCGCCTCCCGGCGGGACACGTCGACCGCGGAGGCGGCGTTTCCGAGATCCTCGGTGTGTCCTTCCACCGTCAGCGAGGTCGACGGGTTGGCGAGGAGGATGGCGGCGATCTCGTCGAGGACGTCGCTGGACGACGGCGACATCGTGCCGGTGCCGGGCTCGAAGGTCACCGTCCCGGCGGCGAGATCGGTGAGCGTGGCGGCCAATGCGGAAGGATCGATCTCCACGCTCGCCGCGAGGTCGAGGCCCGGCAGCACGAGGGCGTCGAGCGCCGCGGAGGCGGCGTTCACCGCCGCCTGGTCGGCGCCGAACCCGGTCACGGTGAGATGGCCGCCCTCCACGGCCGCAGTCCAGGAATCGAGACCGCCGACTGCGCCGAACAGGTCGGGCAGCCGGGGCAACCACTCCGGTGATCCCACGTCGCCGACCACCAGCGAGCTGGTGACACCGTCGCTGCCGTGGACACCGATGGCGCCGGTCACGAGGGCGTCGACGCTTGCCTGATCCGGCATGGTCCCGCTCAACTCCACCCGGTCCTCCGCGGCGGACGCCTGGAGCGTCGGGGAGGACCGGGCCGCCACGCTGAGCCGGTTCCTCACCACCACCTCGTCGCCGAAGAGCAACTCCATGGACATCTGCAGCGAGTCGACCGCGTCGGCCGATCCCACCACGCCGGTGAGGGTGACCCCCGTCACGTCGAAGGTGGCGCTGCCGTTGCCGAGTGGGCCGAGATCGGCGATGGCCTCCCCGACCAGGTCGAGCCAATCGGCCGTCGCCACGTCCTCGGCCACCGTGACCTCGTTGGTGACGGCGTCCGCCCCGAATTGGCCCACGGCGGCGGCCACGATGGCGGTGCTGGTCGTCTGGCTCGGCACCAGACCCGAGAGCGTGATCTGCCCGTCGGCGATCGTCACGGTGACGGTGGGATCACGCAGCGGCTCGGGTTCGGCGGCAACCTCGACGTCGCCGACGGCGCGCCGCACCCCGGTGACGGCCTCGACCACCTCTACGGCCCGCTCCGGCCCGTCGAGTGAATCGACGGTTCCCGACAGGGTGGCGTCACGCCCGGCGAAGTCCACCATGACCGGGAGGCCGGCCTCCGCCAGGGCCCGCTCGGCACGGGTCTGAAGATCTTGCTCCTCGTGGGGGATCGCCCACACCACGGTGGTGACGGCGAGGATGAGCCAGGCGACGAGCAGCCACCACACCCCGACGGGGACCCACGGCCGTGGAAGACCGTCCCCCTGTACCTGGCTCATCTCGATACACCAACCTCCGATGTCCCGGGCCCGTCCGGCGGTCCCCGGGTCCTTCTCCTGAGTGAATCGACCGTAGCCGGTTCGCCACCGAACCGCTAGCGAGAATGAGAAAACGGAATATGACAATGATGCACTCAGGTTATACACTGTGTATCAACTCAGAAGGATTCACGAGCAAGGAGCTACAGCCATGGGACGAGCGGTCGGCATCGATCTCGGTACCACCAACTCCGTCGTCGCGACCCTCGAAGGCGGCGAGCCGAGAGTCATCGCAAATGCCGAAGGCCACCGGACGACCCCCTCCGTCGTCGCCTTCGCCAAGAACGGAGAGGTGCTGGTCGGTGACCAAGCCAAGCGGCAGGCCATCACCAACCCTGATCGCACGGTGCGGTCGGTCAAACGGCACATGGGCACCGACTGGTCCACCGAGATCGCTGGCAAGACCTACACCGCACAGGAGATCTCGGCCCGCATCCTCCAGAAGCTGAAGCGGGACGCCGAGGCGTTCCTCGGGGAAACCATCACCGAAGCGGTCATCACCGTGCCCGCCTACTTCGGCGACGCCCAGCGTCAGGCCACCAAGGAAGCCGGCCAGATCGCCGGGCTCGAGGTGCTCCGCATCGTCAACGAGCCGACCGCGGCGGCCCTCGCCTACGGCCTCGACAAGAGCCACGACCAGCAGATCCTCGTCTTCGACCTCGGGGGCGGGACGTTCGACGTCTCCGTGCTCGAGATCGGCGAGGGGGTCTTCGAGGTCAAGTCCACCAGCGGTGACACCCACCTCGGCGGTGACGACTGGGATCAGCGCATCATCGATTGGCTGGTCGAGCAGTTCAAGAACGAGCACGGAGTCGACCTCGCCGCCGACCCGATGGCCCTCACCCGGCTCAAGGAAGCCGCCGAGAAGGCCAAGATCGAGCTGTCGTCGGTGGCCGAGACCGAGATCAACCTTCCGTTCATCACCGCCACCTCGAGCGGCCCGATCCACATGTTGCAGACCTTGAGCCGCGCCGAGTTCGAGCACATGACCGAGGATCTGGTGGAGCGCACCCGCGCCCCGTTCAAGCAGGCCATCAAGGACGCAGGGGTCAAGGTCGAGGACATCGACTACGTGATCCTGGTTGGTGGATCGACCCGCATGCCCACGGTCCAGAGCCTGGTGCGTGAACTCGCCGGGAAGGACCCTCATCAGGGCGTCAACCCGGATGAGGTCGTCGCTCTTGGCGCTGCCGTCCAGGCCGGCGTGCTCAAGGGAGACGTGAAGGGCATCCTCCTCCTCGACGTCACGCCGCTGACGCTCGGCGTCGAGACCGAGGGCGGGGTCTTCACCCGCATGATCGAGCGCAACACGACCATCCCGACCCGGCGCAGCGAGATCTTCACCACGGCGGCCGACGCCCAACCCGAGGTCGAGATCCACGTGCTGCAGGGCGAGCGGACCATGGCCAGCGACAACAAGTCGTTGGGGCGCTTCAAGCTGCCCGGGATCCCTCCCGCCCCGCGGGGCGTGCCGCAGATCGAGGTCACCTTCGACATCGACGCCAACGGCATCGTCTCGGTGTCCGCCAAGGATCTGGGGACCGGCAAGTCGCAGCAGGTGACGATCACCGGCGGCACCGCACTGGTCCAGGACGAGATCGAGCGCATGGTGCACGATGCCGAGGAGCACGCCAACGAGGACACCCAGCGGCGGGAGCACGCCGAAGCGAGGAATCAGGCCGATCACGTCGCCTACCAGACCGACAAGATGCTCGGCGAGCACGGCTCCAAGCTCAGCGACAACGAGAAGGCCGAGATCGAGGACAAGATCACGGCGCTGCGCAAGCTGCTCAGCGACGACGCCGCCACCGAAGAGCTGACCAAGGCCACCCAGGAGACGCTGACCGCCTCCCAGATCCTTGGCCAGAGGATCTACGAGGCCTCGCAGACGTCCGGCGAGTCCGAGTCGGCCGGTGAGGCGCCGGGCGACGGCGACGACGTTGTCGAAGCCGAGATCGTGGAGGAAGGCGAGGAAGGTTGAGCCCTCCTCGCCGCAACGACTTGAGTGAGCACACCGCATTGCCGGAAGACCACGTCCCCACCCCCGACGAGGCCTTGGACGATCTCCTCGGCGACGAGGAGCCGATCGGCGGCGCCGAGCTCGAGGTCGTCGAGCCCGCGCCGAGTGCGGCCAGCGCCGCCGACCTCGGGCTGGATCTTCCCAAGGACCCGGCGGATGCCGTGCCACGGCTGCTGACCGCCGTCGCCGAGGCGCGTGCCGAGGCCGGTGAGTACCTGGACACGCTGCAGCGGGTGGCGGCCGAGTTCGACAACTACCGGAAGCGAACCGAGCGCGACCACGCCGACATGGCGTTACGGGCCTCGCAGCGGCTCATCGAGCGGCTGCTGCCGACGCTCGACAGCTTCGACGCCGCCCTCGGCTACGAGGCCGCGTCGGCGGCCGAGGCGTCCATCCTCGAAGGGCTCCGCTCGACCCACGATCGCCTGATCGAGACACTCGCCGGAGAGGGCTTCGCCCCCATTCCGGCCGACGGCGTCCCCTTCGACCCGGCCGTCCACGAGGCGGTCGCCGGACCGAGCAAGGAAGGAGAGAGCGAGCTGATCGTCCGGGAGCTGCGGCGCGGATACACCCTGCGGGGTCGTGTCATCCGGCCGGCCCTGGTGACCGTGGAGCACGCGTGAAGGTCATGAGGAAGGAATGGCTCGACACCGACTACTACGCCGTGCTCGGCGTCGAGAAGAGCGCGTCCGCCAAAGAGATCAAGCAGGCCTACCGCAAGCTCGCCCAGCGATTCCACCCCGACGCCAACGCCGGCGATCTGGACGCCGAGACCCGCTTCAAGGAAGTGAACGAGGCCTACGAGGTGCTCGGTGACGAGGAAACCCGCAAGGAGTACGACCACGTCCGCGACATGGGCTACTTCGTGGGCGGGCCCAGCGGCGACCAGCAGTACGTGCGGGTCGAGGATCTCCTCGGCGGGGGCGGTGGATCGCCCTTCGACCTGTTCGGCGGCCTCGGAGATCTCTTCGGCCGGGCCGGCGGCACCGGCACCCGGCGTCCGCGCCCGGGCCAGGATCTCTCGTCGGAGATCGGGCTCACCTTCCACGAGGCGATCGGGGGAGCGACGAAAACCCTCAACCTCAACGGCCAGGTCGTCAAGGTCAAGATCCCGAAGGGCGTGGCGAACGGCGCCCGGATCCGGATCAAGGGCAAGGGCGGAACGGGGGCCAATGGCGGCCCGCCCGGAGATCTCTACGTGACGGTCCGGGTCGCCTCCCATCCCGTCTTCGGCCGCACCGGAAAGAACCTCACGCTCACCGTCCCGGTCACATACCCCGAAGTGGCCCTGGGAGCCGACATCAAGGTCCCGACCCTGGCCGGCTCCGTTCGGCTCCGGATCCCGGCCGGCACCCCGAGTGGGAAGACCTTCCGGGTGCGGGGACAGGGGATCGAGGCGGCCGATGGCAGCAAGGGCGACCTCCTGGTCACCGTGGAGGTTGTGGTGCCCACCGAATTGACCGACGAAGAGAAGACCGTTCTCAAGCGGCTGCGTGACGAGCATCCGGGCGAGAACCCGAGAGCACACCTGGGGGTGTGAACGATGGCGCAGAAGGACAGTGCGGTCTACATCATCTCGGTTGCCGCCGAGTTGGCCGGGGTGCATCCCCAGACCCTCCGCATCTACGAGCGCAAAGGGCTGATCGAGCCCTTCCGCACCCCGGGCGGCACCCGCCGCTACTCGGACGAGGATCTGGAGCGACTGGGCCTCATCCAGGAGCTGACGTCACGCGGCGTCAACCTCGAGGGGGTGCGCCGCATCCTCGACCTGCAGGAGGAGAACCGGCGGCTGCGGGGCCAGGTGGACCGGCTGCGTCGTCTGCTCGGCGAGGCCGAGATCCGGCACAGTGGCCGCCCGGTCCCCGACGAGGGGACGGTGCACACGGTGACGGTGCGGACCCGCCGCAACCTTCCCGACGTTCGTCGTCGCCGCCTCTTCGAGTAGATCAGGCGCCACTGCACTCTCGGGATTCGCCTGGATCGCGACCGGGCGGAACCTAGAACCTGAGGATCTGGTCGCTCGAGATCTGGTTGTCGACGAGCAAACCGGCGACGGTCCGGCGCTCGACGATCATCGGAGCTTCGTACTTCACGATCTTCCTGCCTTCCTGCTGACGTCTCCCTGGAACGAATGACGCCCAGGCCATGTGAGGAATTGCCTACCCCTCGCGGCCCGGGAGTCACACGACGGCGACGAGCGCCTAGTTGGGGATGTTGAAATCGCTGCCCTGGACCAGAACGATCATCAGACCCTCGACCGCTTGGCGATCGACGATCATCGGAGCTTCGTACTTCACGATCTTCCTGCCTCCCTGCTGACGTCCCCCTAGAACGAATGACGCCCAGGCCATGTGAGGAATTGCCCACCCCTCGCGGCCCGGGAGTCACACGACGGCGATGAGCGCCTACCTGGTCGCGGCCAAGTCGCTGCCCTGGACCAGAACGATCATCAGACCCTCGACTGCCTGGCGATCGACGATCGCCGGAGCTTGGTAGCTCATGCCTCCCCTCCTTTCGGTTCCCGAGCAAAGGTACGGCGGAAGTGTATGGATCGAAGCCGCCAGGGGAAAGAATTCCTGAGTCGGCTAGCCCACATTTAGCTAGGCAATCGGGGAAACCCGCCGACCCGGCCGCCCGATACCATGCTGGCCCGATGGATTCGATCACGACAGCGTTCCTGACGGGCCGCACCATCGAAGTCGCCGGCGTCGCCACCCGCTTCACCGGCGTCACACCCGACCGGGCGGCTGCCATGGCTTCGATGCTGGGCCTCGAACCGCCGACCGACCTCGAACCCGTCATCTCGGTGATCTTCGGCACCGCGGCGCCCCCCACCCCGGACGGCGCCCCGGATCAGGCCCACGACGACGTCGACGTGTGGACCCGTCCCGACGGGCTCTGGTTGCGCCATGCCGGCGGGGTGACGGCCCGGGTCGCCGGCACCGAAGCTGTGATCGGGGGGCCCACCACCAACAGCTGGTTCGTGTTCCGCCGCGTGTTCCTCTGGGTGATGGGGCACCTGCTAGCGGCACAGGACCGCTACCTGCTCCACGCCGCGGCAGTGGGACGTGACGGCGCCGCCCTCCTGGTGTTGGGTACCAGCGGCCAAGGCAAGTCGACCACCTGTTACGCCGCCCTCGCGGACGGCTGGCGCATCCTTTCCGACGATCACGTCGCGATCCGGATGGGGCCGACGGGTCCCGAGGTGAGTGGGATCCCGAAACCGCCGGCGGTTCCCGGGGAGCTGGTCGCCGGGGTTCCGGCGCCGGGACGGGAACTGATGGGCGATCCACGCCGTCGTTACGAGCTGGGCACCGAGGTGATGGGCCGCGGCTTCTTTCCCGTTGCCGCCGCCGTGCTCCCCCGCCACCACGACCAACCCCGCGGGGTGGTGTCCGGCGGCGATCCCCCCACGGTGGTACAGACGGTGGTCGGGAGTTGCGCCGTTGCCACCGACGGCCCGACCCTGGCCCAGCTCTTCCCGCTGGCCGCCGCGATCGGCCACCTCCCCGCCTACGAGCTGGGCCTCAGCAACGATGCCGCCAACCGGGTCGACGAGATCGTCACCATCATTCGGCGCCTGCGTCACCAGGGGTACCCGTCCGACCCCGGCTGACCGCCGGCCGCCCCCGGAACGGTTTCCGGCTACGCCACGAAGGTGTCGCCGCCGGGTTCCTGGACCACAAAAGCGACCACCAACGTCGGCCGCGGCCGCCACGAGGCCAGGGTGTCGCGCGCCTGGCCGTTGGCGACGGACCGGAACAGACTCCACTCGTCGATGCCGGGGGCCCGGACGGTCAGGTTGAGGTTGGGGCGGGGCACCAGGGCCTCCCCCTCCAGATCGAACCCCTCCATCTCGACCACGGCCAGCCCGATTTCCTCGCAGCGCTCGATGAAGGCTTCGGCCACCCCGAGCGGGAAGAACCCCTCGCCGTCGGCGGTGCGGTGGGCGGCCTGCGGGTCGAACTCCGCCACGAGCTGCAGCGTCGCCGGGTCCTCGTTCCCCCACCCGTCGCCTCCGTCCGTCGGGGCGATCCGGATCTCGAAGTCGCCCTGTTCGTCGTCCGAGTACTCGTCGGGGGCGACGATCCGTTCCGCCAGCTCGAGCACCCGCATCAGGTCCCGCGCTTCGAGGTCGTGGACGTCTCCGGCGTCGTCGGGGTAGATCTGAACCACGACGACGTCCTCGTCCCAGAAGACCATCCCGATGAACTCGTCGTCCCGCCACAACTCGACGACCGGCTGGTCGAAGCCCTCTCGCTCACTCTCGACGATGCGCAGCGGAATCATCGCCGAGAGGGTACTCGGCGAAGGCGCCCCCGGGCCGTCGCCCGGCTGCGGGTGGTGCTCTAGGGTGCCCTGGTGACCGCCGACGTCCTCGACATCCTGCTGCTGCTGGCCCTTCCGGCCTCGGGCAAGTCGGAGATCCGCCGCTACCTGGAGCACCTCGATCCGGAGGTGGCCCGTCGTGACCTCCACGTCGGGCCGACCCGGCAGCTCGACGACTACCCCTACGTCCACCTGATGCGACGGATCTCACACGAGCTGCACAGCCGGGGCCACGATCCCGTGTTCTTCGCCTCCGACACCGACCCGATGCAGGATCCGCGCGACTGGGAAACGCTCACCCTGCTCCTCGACGAGGACTATGCCGACCTGACCCGGCCGTTGGCGCATCCGGTGCGGGCCGCACCGTGGCTGCTGGGCCGGTTGGATCGGGCCCGCGGCAACGCCGGGGCGGATCCCTTCCTCGATGCTGTCCCGGCCGGCCTTCGTCACGATCTCGAGGTGGCGATCGAAGAAGAGGCGGCGGCGCTGCTCCGGCAGAAGCTTCGTCAGGCCGCCCCCAGCCTCGCCGGACACACCGTGATCATCGAGTTCGCCCGCGGCGGACCCGAGGGGGCGTGGATGCCCCTGTCGGCTCCCTACGGATACCGCTCCTCGCTCGGGCTGCTGTCCCCCCGGATTTTGGACCGGGCCGCGGTGCTCTACGTCTGGGTGACCCCCGAGGAGAGCCGGCGCCGCAACCGGGAGCGGGCCCGGCCCGGGATCGAGGGCGACGCCTCGATCCTTCATCACGGGGTGCCGGAGCCGGTGCTGCGCCACGACTACGGCGTCGACGACCTCATGTGGTTGCGGGACCAGGGAGGCGGCACCCACCTCGCGGTGACGACCACCTCCGGTGAGCGCCACAACCTCCCGGTGGCCGTGTTCGACAACCGGGTCGACCACACCTCGTTCCTTCGCGACGACCCGGGTAGGTGGGACCGGGAGGCGGTCGCGAAGCTCCACACGGAGCTGGAGCGCCTCCTGGCGCCGCTGGCGGCGGCGCGGCCGTGACCCCCGGTCCGGAGAGCCGCGCCGCGGTGAGTGACCGGCGGGTTACGGCTGGCGGCGCACCGCGTCGCGGATCTCGGTCAGCAGCCGGATCTCCTCGGACGGGGCCGGGGCCTGCTCCTCACCGGCGCTCATCCGCGCCCGGAACATGGTGTACGGCTTGACGACGAAGAAGAACACGCCAAAAGCGATCGCCAGGAACCTGACGACGGCGGACACGAAGCTCCCCCAGTAGATGATCGAGTCGTTGATCGTCCACGTGAGACCATTGAAGCTCGGCTCACCGAAGATGATGCCCACGATCGGCATGACCAAGTCATCCACCACCGCGCCGATGACGGCCCCGAAGGCGATCGCCATGACGAACGCGACGGCCAGTGTGATCAGATCGCCCTTGAAGGCGAAGTCCTTGAACTCGTCGAAGATCTTCCTCATCCCACTCCTCCTCGGGTCGGACTTCCCGACAGTACTCGCGGGTTGGACTCGCGAGCCGGCCGTGGCGTTTCACCGCTCGGCAGCGACGGGGAGGCGCAGGTGAGACCGCGCCGCCTCCTCGCCGCGGTGGTCGTCGCGGGCTTGGCGGCAGGGTGCACCACCGGCACCGTGCCGGACGGCACCAGCACGACCACCTCGCCCGCCGTTCCCACCACCACGACCGCCGCCACCACCACGACGACCACCCCGGACACGCCACCCGAAGCGGCGGGAGTGGCCCACATCCTGCTGGTGGGTGACGTCATGCTCGGCCGGGGCGTGGCGCCGGTGGCCGCCGCCGACCCGGACGGCGTCTTCGAGCACATCCGCCACACCGTCTCCGGGGCGGACGTGGCAGCCGCCAACCTCGAGTCGCCGCTCACCACCCGGCCCCACCTCGCAGAGAACCCGAACGCCCTCGAGGCCGATCCCGCCACGGCCGGGCTCCTGGCGGCGGCCGGGTTCGACGTCGCCGCGATCGCCAACAACCACGCCGGGGACGCCGGACCGGCGTCGGTCACCGACACCGTCGAGGCGATCGAGGCGGCCGGGATGCGCGTGGTGGGCGGTGGATCCGACGACGACGCCGCCGCCGCACCTCTGCTCATCGAGGTCGAGGGTGTCACCGTTGCCTTCCTGGCCTTCGATGCCACCCGACAGGGGCTCGCCGCCACCGCCACCACGGCCGGCGTCGCCCCCTACATCGGCGAGGACGTGGAACGGCGGGTCAGGGCGGCCCGCACCGCCGCCGACGTCGTCGTCGTCTCCCTCCACGGCGGCATCGAATACCTCCCGGAGACGGATCCGGGCATGGAGCGACTCGCCGGCGACGTCGTCTCCTGGGGGGCCGACGTCGTGTGGGGCCACGGCTCCCACGTCACCCAACCGATCTCGGTGCTGCCGGGCGACCGGCCGGCGGTGGTCGCCACCAGCCTCGGGAACTTCCTCTTCGACCAGGAACGTGACGTCACCGAAACCGGGGGCGTGCTCGAAATCCTGGCCGACGCCGGCGGGGTGATCGCCTACCGCAGCGGGACCGCGGCGCATCCTCAGCAACGGGTCGGGCCGATCGCATGGGACCTCCCGCCCGGGGACGCGGCACTGCTCGACCTCGACTGGTGGCAGCTGGTCCGGGACGTCCCGGCCCGGATCCCGGCTGCGCCGCCCGGGCTGGCGGAGCACTTCACGGGCGGCGACCTCGTCGCCGCCTCCCGCGGCGACGTGACCGGCGACGGCGATCCCGAGCTCGTGGTGTCGTTCCGCCGCCCGTATCACCCCAATCCGGTCAACCGCGCCGCACCCGATCAGGATTGGGAGGACGCGGCGGGTCGCAGCGCCCACCTCGGCGTCTATGCCGCCGACGGTTTCACTCCGGTGTGGGTGGCGGGCACCCTGTTCCGGCCGGTCGCCGCAGTGGCGGCGTGTGACGGTTCGATCGCCCTGGCGTTCGACGAGTTGCACGACCCGGCGGTGGTCGCCACCGCCGCCTGGGTGTGGCATGGATTCGGCTTCACCGTCCCGGCGGAGCTCCCCGGCCCGGGCGTTCCGGGCTGCGGCGACGTCGACGGAAACGGGGCGTCCGACCCGTTGATCGTCGGCCGGTAGCGGCAGACGGACACCGGCGAGCTCTCCGGAATCTGGATTCGGCGCACCCGTGGCAATTGGTGGCATGATGGGGGCGCGGTCGCGCTCGGCGGCCATGACCCGGGGGTTGGCATGAGATCCGTCCGGATTGCCCTTCTCGCATTGATACTGCTTCTGCCCGCCTGTACCGGAGGCGGCGCAGAGGACACCACGACGTCGACGGAGGCGACCACCACCACGGCCGCGGCCGGCACGACCACGACGGCGCCCTCCACCACCACGACCATCGCCCCACCGGACGGAGCCGGCATCGCCGGATTGCCCCGAGCGCTACCGGCCTTCGCCGCCTTCGAAGCGATCCCGCTGCGGAGCGAGCCCTCGCCAGCACTCGATTTCGACCTCCCTTCGAACCTCGACGGCGTGCTCATGCCAGAGTGGCTGGAGCTGGAGCCGGACACCGCCGCCAAGCTGCTCACCGACGGCGCCGCCATCGAACCCGCCGGCTTCCTCCAGTTCCAGCACGCCTACGCCAGCTACATGTACGGCGGCGAGACGTTCTTCGTCACCACCGACGTCGGGTACCACTTCATGCACCTCGCCTTCTCCAAGGCGCTGCGCGACCTGGAGCAGTACACCCTGCTCCCCATCCTCGAAGACGTCGTCTCCGGTTTGGTGACGGCGACCCGGGCCCAGCGGGACGAGCTGGCGAGCACCGCCCTGGCAGACCAGGCCGACCGTGCCGCCCAATACGCCGAGGCTGCCGCCGGCCTGCTCGGGCTCGACGTCGGACCGATCGGCCCGCTCGCCCAGGAGGAGATCGCCCTGGCGCTCGCCGCCACCGAGCTGACCGAATCCCCCACCGTCGGCGTCGGGGAGTGCAACCCACTCGTGTCCGTTGCGAGTTGCACCGACTACTCCCAGTTCAAACCGCGCGGGCACTACACCCGCAACGCCGACCTCGAGCGCTACTTCCGGGCCATGTCGCTGCTGGGCCAGGCCGCCTTCCCGGTCGAGGAGCCGGAGGCGATCCAAGTCGGCGCCCTCGTCTCCCGCGCCCTGCTCTCCGACCCGTCTCTGGAAGAGGGCTGGCGGCTCATCTACGAGCCGACCGCTTTCCTGGTGGGCATGGCCGACGACTACACCCCCCAGGAGCTGGCCGCCGCCGCCGACACGGCGGCCCCCGGCTGGCAGGCGGATCCGACCCTGCTCACCACGGCTGCGGCGGAGCAGGGCGCCGCGGCGCTGATTGCCACCCGTGCCGTCGGCATCGATCCCGAGGCGGCCTCGGTGCGGATCATGGGCGCCCGCTTCGTCATCGACTCCTTCGTCTTCGACCAGCTCCGCTACCCCAACGTCGGCGAGCCCGATCACATGCGCACCTACACCTCCCCGCTCGACCTGGTGGCCGCTCTCGACTCCAGCCTCGCCTACCGCATCCTGGAGGAGCAGGACCTGACGGACTACCTGCACTTCGACGAGCAGCTCGACCTGATGCGGGAGATGCTGGCCGACCGTACCGCCGACGACTGGGCGGCGACGGTCTACGACGCCTGGCTGTATGCGCTGGAGCCGGTATGGGTCGATCACGATGAGGCGTACCCGCCGTTCATGCAGACCGACACCTGGGCCGCCAAGGACCTGCAGTCGGGTCTCGGCTCCTACGCCGAGCTGAAACACGACACGATCCTCTACGCCAAGCAATCCTTCGCCGCCGAGGGCGGCTTCGAACCGCCCGAGGTGGCGCCCCGCCACTGGGTGGAGCCCAATCCGGTCGCTTTCGAGCGCATGGCGGCGGCGGTCGGCCTGCTTCAGGACGGCCTCACCGACCGGGGCCTGATCGACCCGGTCGACGACATGAGCAGCATGCTCGACGACGTCGGGACCATGCTGGCGCGGTTCGGGCGCATCGCCGACGACGAGCTGGCCGGCCTCCCCATCTCGGAGGAGGACAACGCCTGGCTGGAGGCGATCGGCTCCATTCTCGAGGGACTGTGGGTGGAGACGTCCGATTGGGATCCCGACCTGGGCGCTCCTTCGGCCGACGACACCGACGCCGCCATCGTGGCCGACATCATGCGCAGCTCCTTCGCCTACCTCGAGATCGGCACCGGCCGCATCGACCGCCTCTACGTGCTGGTGCCCAACGATGCCGGGCAGATGCAGCTCGCCGTCGGCGGGGTCTATTCGTACTACGAGTTCTGGCGCGATGAGGAGTTGGGGCGGCTCAACGACGACGAATGGCGGGAGCTGCTCGACACCGATCCGCCCGACCGGCCCGCCTGGCAGGACGCGTTCCTCACCGCCACCGTCGAGTCGAGGCCGTCCGGCGCCCCGCTCTGCGCCGACCTGGCAGACGACGGCTACGACTACGCCCTGGCGGTGGGGTATTGGGTGGAGGACGGCCGGCCCGATCGGATGGATGCCGACGGGAACGGGATCCCGTGCGAGACGGTCTACCCGGCAGCCGAGATCGATGCCTTCTACGCCCCCGCCCCCGCCACCGCCGGGCTGTTCTGCCGCGACGTCGTCGCCGCCGGCGGTGACTACGCGGCGGCGGTTGCCTACTGGCTGCTGGAGGGAGCGCCCAACCGGATGGACGCCGACGGGAACGGCATCCCCTGCGAGACCGTGTACGACGCCGGGGAGATCGCCGGCTTCTACCCCTGAGCCTCAGAGCAGCCAGGGCAGGAGCCGGTGTGGCACCTTCCGCCGGTAGGCGCCGTATTGGGGGTACTGGGCGGTGAGGAGGCGCTCCTCGAGCCGGGTCTTTCCCTCGAACAGGAACAGCAACGCCACGCTGCCGGCGAGGGCGAGGGCGTTGGCGTCCATCGCCGCCAGCCCGGTGCTTCCCAGCACCAGGGCCCCGTAGATCGGATGCCGCACCAGGCGGAAGGCACCGCGCCGGTTGAGGGGAGCCCCCGGCTGCGGCACCGGCAGCGCCGAGATCTGGCGCCGGATCTGCCAGGCGGCGGACACGCCCATGGCCGTGCCACCGATCGCGGCCACGGCGCCGGTAACGGCGAGCCACACCGGGGGATCACCACCGGTGACGGCGAGGGCGACCGCGATGAGGCCGAACAACAGGAACTGCCCGACGACCCACCATCCGCCCCGATCGAAGAACTGCCGCATCGGTCTCCTGATCTGATAGTAAGACACTAAGGTTTCTTGGCATATCGATGCTAGTATCGGCGTTGTCTCTAGCAGTGTCGTTCGCAGGATTGCAGGATCGTATGGACATCAATCGTTTCACCCAGAAGGCACAGCAGGCCATCCTGGCTGCCCGCGACGGAGCCGCCGGGAGCAGCCATCAGCACGTCGGCCCCGCCCACCTCCTCGAGGCACTGCTCGGCCAGCCCGACACCATCGTCTACCCCCTCCTCGCCAAGCTCTCCGTTCACCCGGCCGAGCTACGCGCCGCGGTGGGCGCTGCCCTGGAGCGTGTCCCCCGGGTCTACGGCGATGCCGGCGAGGTCACGTTCTCCCCCGAGACCGTGGCCGTGCTCGAGGCGGCCGAGCAGCAGATGCGAACGATGAAGGACCAATACGTCTCCGTCGAACACCTGCTGCTGGCGCTGGCGGAGTCCGCCACCGAGGTCGGCCGGCTCCTGCGTGATCAAGGCCTCACCCCTGACGCCGCCCTCGCCGCGCTCGCCGAGGTACGCGGCAGCCAGCGGGTCACCGGTCAGAACCCCGAGGACACCCTGGCGCCGCTCGAGCAGTACGGACGCGATCTCGTACAGCTCGCCGGGCAGGGCAAGCTCGACCCGGTCATCGGCCGTGACGACGAGATCCGGCGTGTCATCCAGGTGCTGTCCCGCCGTACCAAGAACAACCCGGTGCTGATCGGCGAGCCCGGCGTCGGTAAGACCGCGGTGGTGGAGGGCCTCGCCCAGCGCATCGTCGACGCCGACGTCCCCGAGGGTCTCAAGAACAAGCGCATCGTCGCCCTCGACCTCGGCGCCATGGTGGCCGGGGCCAAGTACCGCGGCGAGTTCGAGGAGCGCCTCAAGGCGGTCCTCGACGAGATCGCCGCGGCCGCCGGCGGCATCATCACCTTCATCGACGAGATGCACACCATCGTGGGCGCCGGCTCCGCCGAAGGCTCGATGGACGCCTCCAACATGCTCAAGCCGATGCTGGCGCGCGGTGAGCTGCGCATGATCGGTGCCACCACGCTCGACGAGTTCCGCAAGCACATCGAGAAGGACGCCGCCCTGGAGCGCCGTTTCCAGCCGATCCTCATCGAGCCCCCCAGCGTCGAGGAAGCCATCGGCATCCTGCGCGGGCTCAAGGAGCGGTACGAGGTGCACCACGGGGTTCGCATCACCGACTCCGCCTTGATCGCCGCCGCGGTGCTGTCGGATCGTTACATCACCGCCCGCAACCTGCCCGACAAGGCGATCGACCTCATCGACGAGGCGGCCTCCCGGCTCCGCATCGAGATCGACTCGATGCCGGAGGAGATCGACGAGCTGGAGCGGCGCCGCCGCCAGCTCGAGATCGAGAAGAACGCCCTCACCAAGGAGACGGATGCAGCGTCCCTGGAGCGGCTGGGGGCCATCGAGCAGGAGCTGGCCGACCTCGGTGAGGAGCTGGATCGCCTCACCGCCCACTGGCAGCTGGAGCGGGAGCGGATCGACGCCATCCGCGCCACCAAGCAGCAGGTCGAGGAGCAACGGGCGGAAGCCGAACGCGCCGAGCGCGGCGGCGATCTGCAGCTCGCCGCCGAACTCCGCTACGGCGCGCTCCCCGAGCTCGAGAAGCAGCTCGTGGCGAACCAGGAGAGTCTGGCCGAACTGCAGGCAGACCTCACCATGCTCAAGGAGGAGGTCGACGAGGAGGACATCGCCGAGGTGGTAGCCCGCTGGACCGGCATCCCGGTCTCCCGCCTCATGGAGGGAGAGGTCGAGAAGCTGGTGCGGCTCGAAGCCCACCTGCACGCCCGGGTCGTCGGGCAGGAGGAAGCGGTGACCGCGGTTGCCAACGCGGTGCGCCGCAGCCGGGCCGGGCTCGCCGACCCCGACCGTCCCATCGGCTCGTTCATCTTCCTCGGCCCCACCGGGGTCGGGAAGACCGAGTTGGCGCGCGCCCTCGCCGAGTTCCTCTTCGACGACGAGCGGGCGATGGTCCGCATCGACATGTCGGAGTACATGGAGAAGCACTCGGTGAGCCGCCTCATCGGCGCCCCTCCCGGCTACGTCGGATACGACGAGGGCGGCCAGCTCACCGAAGCGGTACGGCGCCGGCCCTATTCGGTGGTGCTGCTCGACGAGGTCGAGAAGGCCCACCCCGAGGTCTTCAACGCCCTGCTCCAGGTGCTGGACGAGGGACGCCTCACCGACGGCCAGGGCCGCACGGTCAACTTCACCAACACCGTGCTGATCATGACGTCGAACCTGGGATCCGAGTTCATCGACCCGGATCTCCCCGACGCCGCGGTGAAGGAGAGGGTGATGAAGGCGGTCCACAGCCACTTCCGGCCCGAGTTCCTCAACCGGGTCGACGACATCGTCGTCTTCGCCCGTCTGACCAGGGACGACCTGCGCCGCATCGTCGACATCCAGTTCGGGCACCTGCGAGCACGGCTGGCGGCGCGGCGCATCGATCTCGAGCTGACCCCGGAGGCGGCCGACTGGCTGGCTTCCGAGGGATACGACCCGAGCTACGGCGCCCGGCCTCTGAAACGGCTCATGCAGCGCACCATCGGCGACCCGCTCGCCCTCGAGCTGCTCGAAGGCGTTTACCGGGACGGCGATACGGTGCGGGTGGTGGGAGCCGGAGACCACCTCGGCTTCGAGAAGATCTGAGCGCGGCGCCTCAGTTGGCCCGGGCCTCCGCCTCCGGCGGCCCGCTCTCCTCCTCCTCGACCTCGATGATCCGGCCCGGGAACGTGATCTCGAAGCAGGCGCCGCCGAGCACCTCGGAGCGCCGGTAGCTGGCGGCGCCGCGGTGGGCGGCCACCACCGCCGCCACCACCGCCAGCCCGATCCCCGAGCCCGGGGCGCTGGCGTTGAAGCGGTTGACGCCGCGCTCGAAACGCTCCCAGATCATGAGCTGGTTCTTGCGGGGAACGCCCGGCCCGTCGTCGTGGACCTCGATGACGAGATCATGTCCGGCGCGCCCGGCACGCACCAAGCGCCGGGAACCTCCGTAGCGCACCGCGTTCGAGATCAGGTTGAGCAGCACCTGCTGGAGCCGGTCCCCGTCGAGCACCGCCATCATGTCGTCCGGGCATTGCACGGTGGTGCCCCTCGACGCCGACTCGACCATGCGTGTCGCCCGATCGATCTGATCTCGGACCACCAGCACCGATTCGTCGAGTTGCATCTCGCCGGGATCGCCGCGGGCCAGCATGATGAGGTCGGAGACGATGCGCGCCATGTAGGAGGCCTGTTGATAGGCGAGGCCCGCCATCTCCTGCCACTCCTCGATGTCGAGCTGGTCCTTCACCTCCATCATCAGGCTGAGGAACCCCACCACCGACGTGAGCGGGGTGCGCAGCTCGTGGGAGATCGACGACACCAGATCGCCGCGCTGCCGCTCCACCAGTTGCCGGTTCTCCCGGATAGCCACCACCTGTCGCGCCACCACCAGGACCGCCACGAAGAGCGCGGCGAAGAGCAGGGTGCGATCGGTGCCGCTCAAGTCGGCGTTCCACATCCTGCTGACGAGCAACCCGGCCATGAGCACGGCGGTGCCGTAGGGGGCAACCATCGCCCACCAGGGCACCGCCCGCTCCGGGTACTCACGGGCGCTGGGGGCACGATGCAGGTTGAGCGCCGTGGCCAGGTAGAAGGACGCCGCCACCAGGTAGAGCGGGTAGGCCGGCTTGGCCTCTTCGAACGAGCGCCCCACCCCCGACACCAGGAAGGAGACGTCGGCGAGGGCCTGGGCGAGGAGGCCGGCCCCGAACAACCAGAGCCGCCTGTCGAAGCGCAGGTGGGTGCGGCGAATCGTGACGATCATCACCACGACGAGGCCGACGATGTCGATGAGGGGATAGACGGCTCCGAGCCAGCGCTCCCAGGTCGGCGTCCCGGAGAGTTCCCGGAGCACGCCTTCGAGCAGCCCGAGCCAGACGAGGGCCGCGATCGACACCGCGCCCACCAGCCCGTCGAGGAAGACGCGGACCCGCTGAATCGAGTTGCCGGTGACGTGAGGCAGGGCGGCGAACCCGGCCACGATGATCGCGTACGCCACGATGAAGAAGAAGTCGAGGGGGCCGAAGGCCGGCACCGTGTCGACAACCAGGCTGACAACGCCCACCGTCGCCACTCCGACACAGCCCACGAGCATGCCGGCTCCGACCAGCGACCAGGCGAGGCGCTCCCGTCCTTCAAAGGCGCGCGCCTTCGAGACGAAGAGGACGCCGGCGCCACCGTTGCCCACCATGATGCCGACGGACCCAATGGCCTCCCCGGCACCCGGGAAGACGAGGACGGCCAGGATGCCGATCCCGAGCAGGACTAGCACCAACACGGCCAAGCGCGGCATCGCCGCCGGCGACGGGCGCACTTCGTTACCAGGCGTTTCGAGACGAGCGACCTGCATTCCACCTGCTATCGGTCGCAGGCCGCCCGCAATAAAGCATCCCTCTCAGACGCCGGGAGGGGACCTCTCAATCCTTACTCGTACGAACGCAGGTCGACGTCCTCGTCCGGCGTCTCCAGGACCTGGGGAACGTGCCGTGCCAGCGAGTCGATCAGGGCCAGGATCTGATCGTCGCTGTGCTGCAAGGAGTTCATGAACCGTAGGCCACCGTGCTTGATCGAGACCAAGGGGAACGAGGCGACGTTGACGAAGAACCCGTCGTCCAGGAGTCGCTGGGCCGCGTCTCCCACCCGATCCGGACTGCCGAGGCGCACGTACCAGATCGGCGTGTTCTCGAGTGCCATCACCGGCAACTGGTGCCGCACCAGCTCGGTCTTGATGAGATCGATCTGGGCTCTCATCCGGGCCTGCAGCACCTCGTGCTCAGGCGACAGGTGGATGCGGGCCGAGGCGACGGCGGCACCGAGCACCGCCTGGTGAATCGGGCCGGAGAAATTCAAGGTGCTGCCGCAGCGCTGAACAAGCCGCGCGATCTCACGATCCGGGAACGCCAGCACTGCCCCCCCGCTACCGAACGACTTCGACAGGCCCGCGGCAACGACGGTGCGCGGGTGGAACGGCGCCTCGTTGAGCACGTGTCCCCGGCCGTGGAGGCCCTGCCAGCCGAATCCGTGGGCATCGTCGTAGTAGACGTGCAGCTCCGGGTATCGCTCCAGCAGAGCGGTGATCTCCTTGACCGGGGCGGTGTCGCCGTACATCGAGTACACCCCGTCGACGACATACCACACTCGATCGTGGGTTTCCGCCGCCCTCGACACAGCCCGCTCCAGAGCTTGCAGGTCATTGTGGGGCAGCAGCGAGACCTCGCTCCCGCGGCCCCGCAGCACATCGGCGGTCAGCTGCAGCGAAGCGTGGGCCTGCCCGTCCATCAGCACCAGGTCGTCGGGCGCCACCAGCACCGGCAGCGCCGCCAGATGGGCCAGCGTGGTCGTGGTCGGCAGCACCACGTGGGCGTCGACGATCCGGCTCATCAGCTCCTCGAGTTCCGAGTAGAGGGCAACGGCCGTGTAGCCGGGTGAGGACGAGTAGGACACTCCGTATTGGCCCACCGCCTCGATGGCCGCCTGCTTCAGCCGCTCGTCGGTGTTGAGGCCGAGGTAGCAGCAGTGGCCGAAGTTGACGACCGATTTGCCCCGGATCATCACCGAATCGCCGGTGAAGCCTTCGGCGCTCAGCCTGATTCGGGCGAATCCGAGCGACTCCGCCAACGCGACCTGTCTGGCGGCGAGCTCCAACATCCGCGTGTGTCGACTCTCGGATCTGCCCGTGGTACGCATCGTGGGTCCCTTCTCGTCAGCGTGTCGTACGCATGCACGACCCCACGACCCTTCCCCTTCACCGCCGTCGCAATGAGCCCCATTGGGACGTTTGGCCCTTCGACGTCACCTTACCCGGTGACCCGACGCTCCCTGAGGGCCATTCGGCCCTTCGCTCAGGGATCGCCCGCTGATTCCGCGAGCGGGACGAAGGTGACGTCGGTGTAGCCGAGCCCGAGCAGGAATTCGCGCATCGTCAACTCGGCGTTCTGGCGAGCGGTCTCGAGGATGCCGTGCTCGAGTGCGCTGTTGACCAGCACTTCCTGCGCCACCTGGCGGGCGTCGGATTCGAGCTGGGAGTCGCCCTTGGTGAACAGCCCGGTGTCCCGGTCATAGACCCGGGTAGCGTCGTTGTCGATCGACACGTACGTGATCTCGGTGGGAGGGAGCTGCACCGTGACCGAGCCGCTGTCCTCGTCCACGTCGAAGCTGTTGTCGTAGAGCCGATCGAGATCGACCCCGGCCCCGATGCGGGCGACGGCGAAGAGGAAGATCCGATCGCCACGGGCCCAGTTGAGCCACCCGAAGTCGGTTCCCTTGTCGACCGTGGTGTACTCGACCATCTCGACGGTGGTCAGCTCGGCCAACCGCCGCACGCTGTCGACCACGCTCGGCCCCACCTGGCTGTACGGCTCGCCGCGGAGGGACTTGAACGGCGACCATCCGAGCAGGGACGACCCGATGAAGAAGGCACCTGCGATGAGCACCGCCGCGATGACGATCGACCCGACCCGTCTGCTGGTATCGGCCATCGATCCGAACCTCCACTCTTTGGACACCGCGTCGCGCTCCGCGGTTTCGCGGTTCCTTCCGGAATCCTCTTGCCAGCCTACACAGCTCGTGTTACGTTGCTAGGCAAGGTAACAGGTTACGCAAGCTAACAGGCGACACATGATAGCGACACCCCGATGAACTCTCTGCGAAGGTAGGGCGGGCCGGTGGACCACAGCTCCCAACTCCTCAAAGGCGTCCTGGACATGTGCCTGCTGGCGATCATCGCGGAGGAACCGAGCTACGGGTACGAGATGGTTGACAAGCTGCAACACCGCGGACTCCACCTGGTCAGCGAAGGAAGCATCTACCCGCTGCTCAGCCGGCTCCAGAAGAAGGGTTACATCGAGGGCTACTTCGTCGAATCGAGCGGGGGGCCGCCCCGCAAGTACTACCGGATCGCCACAGCCGGGAAATCACAGCTCGCGGATTGGTCGACCGAGTGGCACCGGCTGTCGGCGGGAGTGGAAGAAGTGCTGAACGGAGGTGCACGTGGGTGATCGTATGAGCGTCGACGAGGTCGTCGCCGACTGCGGGCGCTACTGGATCGGAACCAGAGTCCCGCAGGCACGGGTCGAGGAGATGAAGATCGAGCTCGAATCCCACCTGCGTGAGGCCCAGCTTGCCGGCAAGAGCCCCGAGACCGTGGTCGGTCCGGACCTCGCCGCCTTCGCCGAATCCTGGGCCGCGGAGTTTCGCGCCCCGGCGGCGCCCGACGCCTGGCGGCGCCAGGAACGCAGGGCCCGGGTGCGCCGGGAACGGTGGTCCGCCTACGGTTGGCTGGTGGGACTGGCCGTCGTCGTGTTGATCTTGATCGCCATTGGACCGAAGGAGGAAACCGTGAACGACATCGAGACGTGGCGCTGGGTTTGGCTCGGAGCCGCCGTCATCCTCGGCATCGGGGAGATGATCACCGCGGGTCTGTTCATGCTGCCGTTCGCCATCGGGGCGGTGGCCGCCGCAGCACTCGCCTTCTTCAACGTGGTGGTCTGGATCCAGCTCACGGTGTTCCTCGCCACCTCCATCGCCGCGCTGTGGGGCATGCGGCGATTCGCCTGGCGGGACAAGGAGCCCCAATACGCGGTGGGCGCCAAGCGCTATCTCGACGCGGTCGGCACCGTCATCGAAGCCGTCGACCGGGTCGAAGGGACCGGCCGGGTCCGCCTCGACACCGAGCAATGGCGCGCCACCACCGATCTCAACGACGTGATCGCCGTCGGCACCGAGGTCAAGGTCCTCGACGTCCGAGGAGCGCGTCTCGTGGTGGAACCGCGAAGCACAACCGAATGAACATGCAGGAACGCCAACAGAAAGAGGAGGAAGCTCGATGGCTGCCATCGGTGTAGTTGGAGGGCTCGTCGCCGTCGTCGTCGTGTACGCGGCGCTCGGGCTCAAGATCGTCAAACAGTACGAGCAGGGGCTCGTGGAGCGCTTCGGCAAGTACCGGGAATCGCTCGACCCGGGGCTGCACCTGATCGTCCCGTTCATCGATCGCATCCGGCGAGTCGACATGCGGGAGATCGTGGTCGACGTGCCGCCGCAGGAAGTCATCACGAAGGACAACGTCGTGGTGACCGTCGATGCCGTCGTGTACTACCAGGCCACCGATCCGGTGAAGCTGGTGTACAACGTGCAGAACTTCGTGCTGGCCGCCACCAAGCTGGCCCAGACCAACCTGCGTAACGTCATCGGCGACCTCGACCTCGACGACGCCCTCACCTCGCGTGAGACCATCAATGCCCAGCTGCGGGAGATCCTCGACGAGGCGACCGACGTGTGGGGCACCAAGGTGGTCCGGGTCGAGATCCAGCGCATCGACCCGCCGGCCGACGTCACCGACGCCATGCACCGCCAGATGAAGGCGGAGCGGGACCGGCGCGCCATCGTCACCGAGGCCGAGGGTGAGAAGCGGTCGCAGATCCTCAAGGCCGAGGGTGTCAAGCAGTCCCGCATCCTCGAGGCCGAGGGTCAGGCCGAGGCGATCAAAAAGGTCGCCGAGGCCGAGAAGTTCCAGAAGCTGACCGTCGCCGAAGGTGAAGGTCAGGCGATCGAGCGGGTGTTTGCCGCCATCCACAACGGCGACGCCACCCCCGACGTCATCGCCATCCGCTACCTGGAGGCCCTCGTCAACGTGGCCAACGGCCAGGCGACGAAGATCTTCCTCCCGATGGAGACGAGCGGAATCCTCGGATCCGTCGGCGCCATCGGCGAGATCTTCACCAAGGTCAAGGAAGGCGAAGCAGGAACGAAACCTCCCTCGAGCGGCTACGGCTCGATGTAGCGGGATCCAATACGCTGAGACCTGAGGCGGCGCCCGGCGCCGCCTCAGCGCGTCACCAGCGTCTCACCGACCTCAGGTTGGCTCCAGCCAGTCGAGCTCCTGGTCCTCCGCCACGTCCGATCCGTCCGGAGTGGACACGGCGGCGCGACGGGCACGGCGGGTGATGACGGCGAGCAGCGCCGACCCGGCGGCGACGGCGAGCAGCGACACGTAGGCGTTGCGGCTCAACCCGAGGAACCGGAACGTGGTATCGGTGCGCATCAGCTCCATCAGGAAGCGCCCAATCCCGTACAGAACCATGTAGAGGGGGAAGGCGGCGCCCTTGGGTAGCTTGCCGCGCCGTTCCAGCAGCAGGATCGCCGGGATCACGATCAGCAGGTTCCACAGAGATTCGTAGAGGAACGTGGGGTGGAAGGTGGCGGCGTTGGCGAACTCGGCCGGTCGATGGGTCGGGGAGATCTCGAGACCCCACGGCAGGTTGGTCGGTGTCCCGAACAGCTCCTGGTTGAAGTAGTTGCCCCATCTCCCGATCGCCTGCGCCAGGGGAATCCCCACGGCGCCGGCGTCGGTGAACGCCGCGATGTCCCCGTTTCGCCTCCGCAGCAGGTAGATGGCGGTGATGGCGCCGGCGGTGAGCCCGCCGTAGAGGGCCAGCCCGCCCTCCCAGATGAAGAGCACGGCCCACCAACGACCGGCAAAGCGGCCGGTATGGGTCGAGACGTAGGCGATGCGGGCCCCGAGGAACCCGATCCCCACCGTCCACAGGATGACCGACTCGAGGATCGAGGGATCGGCCCCGGACCGGGTGTAGCGGCGCTGCACCACGAGGGCGGCCGCCAGGACACCGAGGCCGATCATGATCCCGTAGAAGTGGATCGTCAGCGGACCGATCTCGATCGTGTTGTGCGCGGGGGAGGGAATGGAGGCGAGCAGCATGATGGAAACCCGGTGAGCTTAGGCGGAGACGCGACTCATGGCTGCGGCGAATCCGGTACACCGCCCGCATCGGCCGCGGCGACTTCCGGGGTGGACCCCGCTGCGGCCGCCCCGTACCCGGCGTCGTACATGTCGAGGAACGGCAGCGGCCGCAGCCCGAGCACCGCGAAGCGCAGCATCCCGCCGAGGATGCCGCCGGCGTAGCCGCCCAGGACGGAGAAGTCGCCGGCGAGGCCAACCACGTCGCCAAGGCCGTAGCCGGGATCGGAGAGGTGGGCGGGCACGGTGAAGAGGCGGGCGCCGAGCAGCGCCCCGACCAGGGCCCAGCTCAGCGCCGAGGTCACCTTCTCGGCGCTGAATCCCCGCCGCCGCACCTCCCGCAGCATGAGCAGCGCCCGGCGACGAAACCGAGCCCGGCGAAGAGGCCGTGGAGCGACAACGAACGGACCCACCTCGAAGAGCGGGATCGGCAGGTAGCTGATGGCGGCGGTCACGGCGGAGAGCCTATCGGCCGGGCGCCGCTTCCGGCCCGGGCAGGATCAGGGCTGATCCTCGGTGAACTCCCGGAATGCCGCCCATGCCCGCGAGGCGTAAATCGAAGCGGGGCCGCCACCCATCTGGATGGCGACGCCGATCGTTTCGGCCATCTCGTCTGCGGTGGCGCCCTTACGGACCGCGCTACGGGTGTGGGAGGCGATGCAGGCGTCGCAACCGTCGTGCACCGAGATGGCGACCGCCATCAACTCCTTCACGGTCCCCGAGAGGACACCGTCGGCGTAGGCGTTGCGGTACACCTCCCCGAACCCGTCGTAGACCCCACCGATGTGGGTGCGCAGGTCACGGGTCGACTCGTGCAGCTTCTTCAACAGGTCCTTGTTCTCGCCCACCGATCCTCCTGAGTTCGTGAGAGGTCCCGCCATAATACGGCCGGGTAGCCTGAAGGCCGTTGCCGACCCGGAGCCTGCCGTGGACCCGAAACAGCTCGCCACCGAACGATTCACCGCCGTCGAGGCGGAGCTGCGCGACCTGTCGCGCTGGATGTACGAGCATCCCGAAGTCGCCTACCAGGAGCGCGCCACCTCCGAACGCCTCGTCGCCTTCCTCACCGCGGCCGGTTTCGACGTCGCATACCCGGCCCACGGCCTCGAGACGGCGTTCTCGGCCCGGGCCGGATCGGGCGGCCCCGAGGTCGTCGTCTGCGCCGAGTACGACGCCCTCCCCGAGGTCGGCCACGCCTGCGGCCACAACATCATCGCCACGGCCGCCTGCGGCGCCGGGGCCGCCCTCGCCCCCCTCGCCGACGAGCTGGGGATCCGGGTGCGGGTGCTGGGAACCCCGGCCGAGGAGGCGTACGGGGGCAAGGTGGACCTGATCGAAGCCGGCGCCTTCGAAGGGGCCGCGGCGGCGATGATGATCCACCCCTCCCCCATGGACCTCGTCGACCCGGCAGTGCTCGGGGTCGTGCACCTCGAAGTCGAGTTCCACGGCAGGGAATCGCACGCCGCCTTCGCCCCCCACCTCGGCGTCAACGCCCTCGACGCCGCCGTCCAGGCCTACGTCAACGTCTCCACCCTCCGTCAGACCCTGCTCGCCACCGACCGGGTCCACGGCGTCATCGTCCACGGTGGCGGGGCTCCCAACGTGGTCCCCGCCTTCACCTCGATGGCCTGGTACGTGCGCTCTGCCACCACCGACCGGCTGGCCGAGCTGCAGCGCCGGGTCGAGGCATGCTTCGAGGCGGCGGCCGTCGCCACCGGGTGCAGCCACCAGGTGAAGGAACTGGGTCACCCCTACGTCGACCTGATCTCCGATCCGCTGCTCGTCGAGCTGTTCGCCGCCAACTCGGCGGCGCTGGGGCGGCCGATGCCGCGCCGCGACCCTTCCACCCCGATGGCCGGGTCGACCGACATGGGCAACGTCAGCCACGTCGTACCCAGCATCCACCCCATGCTCGACATCCACAGCCTTCCGGCGGTCAACCACCAGAAGGAGTTCGCCGCCCACACCGTCACCCCCGACGGGGACGCCGCCATCCGGGACGGCGCCCTCGCCATGGCCTGGACCGTCATCGACCTGGCGACCGGCGACCGCTGGGACGAGCTCGGCGCCCCCGGCTGATCGTGGCGGTGCGGAAGACCAACGCGGTGCGCCTACTGGAGCAGGCCGGCGTCGCCTACGAGCTGCGGTCGTACCAGCTGGCCCTCGACGAGTTCGCCGCGGCCCGGGTGGCGGAACTCGTCGGCCTGCCGGCGGCCCAGGTCTTCAAGACGCTGGCGGTGCGAGGGGAGCGCTCCGGTCCATGCCTGGCGGTGGTCCCGGGAAACGCCGACCTCGACCTGAAGGCGCTGGCGGCGGCGCGCCACGACCGGCGGGCCGCTCTCGTTCCCCTCCAGGAGATCGAACCGCTCACCGGGTACGTGCGGGGCGGGGTGACGGCCCTCGCCACCAGGAAACGCCTCCCGGTGGTGCTCGACGAGTCGGCGACGGGTTTCGACCGGATCGCGGTCTCGGCCGGCGTCAAAGGCGTCCAGGTGCTGCTCGATCCGCGGGACTACCTCACGTTGACGGGGGCGTCGCTGGCGGCGATTGCCCGCCGCGGCTGAGCCGGGGCAGCGGGCTCAGGTTCCCAGGGCGGCTCAGGTCCCCTGAGCGTGGATGAAGACGCGGCGTTCCCGGGCCTGGTCCAGCTCCAGGTACATGATGCGCTGCCACTGGCCAAGCAGTACCTCGCCATCCACCACCGGGACCGTGACCGAGGGCTGGCCGGTCAGGAGCTGCCGGCAGTGGGCGTGCCCGTTGATGAACTCGTCCTCTTGGAGGTTCTCGGTGCGGATCTCGTGGTCGTCGTGCTCGAAGTACTCGTCCTCCCGCACCAGGGTGGTGATGACCCGGCGGAAGTCGTTGAGGAACCCCGTCTCCGACTCGTTGATGACGATGCTGGTGGTGGTGTGGGGGGTGTAAACCGTCACCTGGCCGTGCCGGACGCCGGCGCGGCCGACGACGTCACGGACGTAGTCGGTGAGATCCCAGAACTCGTTGGCGCCGCCCGTGGCGAGATGCAGCGCCTCGGTGCGGATCATGGGGGCGACGGATTCGGCGAGCACGGTGAGCGTTCCGTCGGGGCGACGGGTCGCCCGGCGCGTGGTCGATGGTTGGTCTTCCAAGGCTTCTCTCAGATCTCCAAACGGCGAGCGACAGAACGATACCCGGTGCGGGACATTACCGGCAGCTCATCGGCCCTCGCCAGTCGCCCCTCCACGGTCGACCCCCAGCCCCTGGCGCAGGAACACGAGCCGTTCCGCCAGGATCATGGGCGCCGCCTGGATGACTTCCTCGTGCTGGGTGAGCTCGTCGATGCCGCCGACGAGGAGGTCGGCGACGGCCCGTCCGCAGGTGGTGACGGAACTCGCCGAGTAGACGCCGCTGGCGGTCCCGACGGCGCAGAGGCGGTACAGCTCCTGGGTGACCCGGTCCAGCGTGCGCCACATCTCGTCCCGCTCCGGCTTGGGGAGCTCCCGCCCCACCCGGAACAACAGGGCCGCCAGGTCGGACTGTTCCAGGGCGAGCTGGAAGGCGCCTTGGAAGAGCAGCTCGGTGCGCTGGTGGATCGCCACGTCGGGCAGGGCGTCGACCAGGGCCTCCATCAGCGGGGGAACCCGGTCCTCGAGCACGGCGAGCAGCACCGTCTCCTTGTTCGGGTAGTACTCGTAGATGGTGGTGCGGGCGATGCCGGCGAGGTCGGCGATGGTACCGATCGACGTCCCGGAGTAGCCGAACGTGAGGAATGCCTTGGCGGCGGCATCGAGGATCGCGGAGCGGGTGATCTCCTTGTGGGCTTCGATGCTGTGGGCGCGAATACGCGGCATGTTCCCGGTCTCCCCAAACTCGCCAAGGAGTGTACAAGCCGTAAAGGCGACCCTGGCCAACCCGACAAGCGGTCCGCCTACACTTGCGCTGCGTCCGCTCCTGGAGGTTTCGACATGCCGGCCACCGTGCTCATCGGCTCCCAGTGGGGAGACGAGGGGAAGGGCAAGATCACCGACCACCTCTCCGAAGACGCCGACGTCGTCGTGCGCTATCAGGGGGGCAACAACGCCGGTCACACCATCGTCGTCGGAGACGAGCGTTTCGCCCTGACCCTGATCCCCAGCGGGGTCCTCTACCCCCGGGTGACCCCGGTGATCGGGAACGGCTGTGTCGTCGACCCGGCGGTGCTGCTGCGGGAGATGGCCGAGCTGTCCGACCGGGGTATCGACCCCTCCCGGCTCAAGCTCTCCGGCAACGCCCACCTCATCATGCCGTATCACCGCAAGCTGGACGCGGCGATGGAACGCTACCTGGGCCGGCAGCAGATCGGCACCACGAAGCGGGGCATCGGACCGGCCTACATGGACAAGTACTCCCGCAACGGCATCCGGGTCCAGGATCTGTACGACCCGAAGATCTTCCGCCAGAAGCTCGAGATCGTCCTCAAGGACCGCAACCGGGTGCTCACCAAGGTCTACAACCAGCTCCCGATGGATCCCGAGCCGATCGCCGAGGAGTACCTCTCCTACGCCGAGCAGCTCCAGGACCACGTCGTCGACACGTCGCTGCTGGTGTGGGAGGCGATCCACGACGGGAAGAACGTCATCTTCGAAGGCGCCCAGGGCACCCTCCTCGACATCGACCACGGCACCTACCCCTTCGTGACCTCCTCCAACCCGACGGCGGGAGGCGCCTGCACCGGGACCGGGATCGGGCCCAAGCTGATCGACCGGGTCCTCGGCGTCGCCAAGGCCTACATCTCCCGGGTGGGTGGCGGACCCTTCCCCACCGAGCTCGACAACGAGGTCGGCGAGAAGATGGTGGAGATCGGGGGCGAGTTCGGCACCGTGACCGGCCGCCGCCGTCGCTGCGGCTGGCTCGACGGGGTCGCCCTGCGCTACGCGGTCCGGGTCAGCGGCATCACCGAGCTGGCCCTCACCAAGCTCGACGTCTTGTCCCATTTCGAGACGATCAAGGTGGCGATCGCCTACGACTCCCTCGATCAGCGCTACGTCGAGTTCCCCCGGCAGCAACGGGTGCTCTACAACTGCCACCCGGTCTACGACGAGCTGCCGGGCTGGAACACCGACATCTCCGGGGTGCGCACCTTCGAGGACCTCCCCAAGGAAGCTCAGGCCTACATCGAGTACGTCGAGGAGATGGCGGGGGCCCCGGTGACGATCGTCTCCGTCGGCCCGTCGCGGGCGGCAACGCTCGTCAGAACGTGAGAGGTAGCGCATGAGAGTCCTCCTTCTCGGTGGCGGAGGGCGGGAGCACGCCCTCGGCTGGAAGCTGGCGCAGAGCCCGGCACTGACCGAACTAGTGGCGGTCCCCGGGAATCCCGGCCTGGCCCAGCTCGGCGCCTGCATCCCCTGCGTCGACCTCACCGACACCGACGCGGTGGTGTCCCTCGCCCTCGCCAACGCCATCGACTTGGTGGTGGTGGGTCCCGAGGCGCCGCTGGCTGCCGGGGTGGTCGACGCCCTGGCCGAGGTCGGCATCGACGCCTTCGGGCCGACCGCGGCAGGTGCCCGGCTCGAAGCGTCGAAGGCCTTTGCCAAGGACGTGATGCGCCGGGCCGGGGTGGCGACCGGGAATGCCTGGTCCTTCACCGACGTCGACGAGGCGATCGCCCACCTCGAGACCATGGAAGGGCCTTACGTGGTCAAGGCCGACGGCCTCGCCGCCGGCAAGGGGGTGCTCGTCACCGAGGATCTCATCGCCGCCCAGGGTTGGGCCCGTCTCTGCATCGAGGGGCGCTTCGGTCCGGCCGGGACCACCGTCGTCGTCGAGGAGTACCTCGAGGGTCGCGAGGTCTCGGTCTTCGCCATCTGCGACGGGGAACGCGCCCTCGCCCTGGAGCCGGCCCGGGACTACAAGCGCCTCGAGAACGGGGGCCGCGGCCCCAACACCGGCGGCATGGGATGCTTCTCCCCGGTGGCCGACCTCCCGCAAGGGCTGGTGGAGACGACGCTGCGCGACGTGATCGAGCCGGTACTGGCGACGATGGCCGCCGACGGCATCACCTACCGCGGGTTCCTCTACGCCGGCATGATGATCACCTCCGAGGGCCCCAAGGTGCTGGAGTTCAACTGCCGGCTGGGGGACCCCGAGACCCAGGCCCTCGTCCCCCGCCTCGACGAGGACATGCTCGAGCTGCTCGCCTCGGCCACCGAGGGCCGGCTCCCGGATCGGCCGCTGCGCTGGAACGGCACCGCCGCGGTCGACGTGGTGCTGGCAAGCGCCGGGTACCCGGAGACGGCGGACACGGGCCGGGCCATCACCGGTCTGGAATCGGTCGCCGCCATGAGCGACGTCCACGTCTTCCACGCCGGCACCGCCCGCACCCGCGACGGGCTCATCACCTCCGGCGGTCGGGTCCTCAACGTGGTCGGCATCGGGCCCGACGTCGCCGCCGCCCGGCGCCGCGCCTACGACGCGGCCGGGCACATCCACTTCGGCGGGATGCACCACCGGACGGACATCGGCTCATGAAGGTCGCGGTGCTCATGGGGTCGGACAAGGACGCCGCCTCCATGCAGCCGGCAGCCGACGTCCTGGACCGTTTCGGCGTTCCCCACGAGGTGCACGTGATGTCTGCCCACCGCACCCCCGGAAAGGTGGCTGCCTTCGCCACCGCGGCCCGCGGGGCCGGGTTCGGAGCGATCATCTGCGGGGCCGGTAAGGCCGCCCACCTGGCGGGGGCGGTGGCCGCCCACACCACGTTGCCGGTGATCGGCGTCCCGCTGGCGGCCGGCACGCTGGGCGGCCTCGACGCCCTGCTGGCGACGGTGCAGATGCCCACCGGGATCCCGGTGGCAACCGTGGCCGTGGACGGCGCCGCCAACGCCGGGTACCTGGCGGTGGCGCTGCTCGCCGCCAACGATACGACGCTGGCAGCACGGCTCGACGCCTACCGGGAGGAGCTGCAGGCATGATCCCCCGCTACTCCCTGCCCGAGATGTCGGCGATTTGGAGCGAGGCCCACAAGCTGGAGGTGTGGAAGGAGGTCGAGGTGCTGGCGGTGGAGGCCTGGGTGGCCGCCGGAGTGGCGCCGCTGGAAGCCGCCGAAGCCGCCCGGGCCGCACCCGAGGTCGATCCGGTCGCCTGGAAGCAGCGAGAGGAGGCCACCAACCACGACGTAGCCGCCTTCGTCGACGTGCTGGCGGAGTCGGTGGCGGTGGGCGGCGAGTGGATCCACTACGGGCTCACCTCCTCCGACGTGCTCGACACCGCCCAGGGTGTCGTCATGCGCGACGCCGCCGATTTGCTGCTCGGCCGGGTGGCGGACCTGTTCGCGGTGGTGAAGCGGCGCGCCTTCGAGCACCGGGACACCGCGATGATCGGCCGCACCCACGGGATCTGGGCGGAGCCGACGTCGTTCGGCCTCAAGCTGGCCACCTGGGCCTTCGAGATCGCCCGCGACCACGCCCGGCTACGCCGGGCCCGGGAGACGGTGGCGATCGGGAAGGTGTCGGGGGCGGTCGGGACCTACGCCCATACCCCACCGGCGATCGAGACCTACGTGTGCGAGCGGCTCGACATCGGGATCGAGCCCGCCTCGACCCAGATCACCCACCGGGACCGCCATGCCGAGCTGCTGTCGACCCTCGCCCTCATCGGCTCGTCCCTGGAGCGGTTCGCCACCGAGATCCGTCACCTGCAGCGTTCCGAGGTGCGCGAGGTGCGGGAGTCGTTCGGGACCACCCAGAAGGGCTCGTCGTCGATGCCGCACAAACGGAACCCGATCGCCTCCGAGAACGTCACCGGCCTGGCGCGGCTGCTGCGGGCGTACGCCGGAGCCGGGTTGGAGGACGTGGCGCTGTGGCACGAGCGTGACATCAGCCACTCCTCGGTGGAGCGGGTGGTCCTGCCCGACGCCTGCCTGGCGCTCGACTTCGCCCTGGTGCGGATGACGAAGCTGATCGACAACCTGGTGGTGGACGCCGACCGCATGGCGGCCAACCTGGAGTCCACCCGGGGCATGGTGTTCTCCCAGGCGGTGCTGCTCGACCTGATCGAGCATCAGGGGCTGTCCCGCGACGACGCCTACCGGATCGTGCAACGCAACGCCATGACGGCGTGGGACACCGGGGCCCGCCTCCAGGACCTGCTGGCGGCCGACGACGACGTGACCCTGTCGACCGAGCAGCTGGCCGACTGCTTCAGCACCACCCGGGCGCTGCGCAACACCGGCGCCGTCTTCACCCGGCTCGAAGCGGCCCACCTCGCCTGATCCCGGGCACCGGGAGCGGCTGTCACTGCAGTCTGCAAGTGCCTTTCGCCCCTAGGAGCGATCCGGTCGGTGCCGTTAAGCTCACCCGCAAACACGGAGTCACGGAGTGTGACGGTCAGGCGTGTCGGCGTGGGATGGGAGGGCCGAGATGCGCTGTGACGTGTGCGGCTACGACAACCGCACCGGGGTGCGGTTCTGCGAGAGCTGTGGCGCGCCCCTCGCCGCCGATGCCCCCGGCGACGTCACGGCGCCGGGCGCCACCTGCCCGTCCTGCGGGCACGACAACCGTCCCGGGGTCCGGTTCTGCGAGGACTGCGGCGACGCCCTCACCCCCGCCGCCGTCCCATCCGGGGACGGGGTCACACCGTCAGGAGAGGCCTGCGCCTCGTGCGGGTTCGGCAACCGCACCGGAGTCGGCTTCTGCGAGCAGTGCGGGCATCCCCTCGCCGTCGTGCCTCTCGCCGTCGATTCCGGGGCGACGTGCCCGGCGTGCGGCGCGGTCAACCGCCCCGGGGTCCGTTTCTGCGAGGCATGCGGGCACGCCCTGGTCGCCCCCGCCGCAGAGCCCGCCGCCCCGGCTCACCGCGGCCGCCGCCTGCTCGGGATCGCCGCCGCGGTGATCATCATCGCCGGCGCCGGAGTCGCCGCCGCCGTAACCGGCGTCTTCGACGACGACAACGGTTCGGATGCCCCCGACGTGGTCGCCGGAGCGGAGTCACCGGCAACCACGACCACTGCCGCGGCGGCGCGACCGGACCCCGACCAGGCTCAGCCCGGCACCGCCGCCGGCGACGACCAGACGGCGACGGGATCGACCGGCAACGAGGACCCGCCGCCGGTCACGGTCGTCGACGAACACGAGGACATCCCTCCCCCGGCACCGGACGTGCCGGTGACCGGCGGGGAGGACACCGGCACCCCTCCGCCGGAGCTGGTGGATCAGCTCGAACAGGACGTCGACGACTCGGTCGGGGAGCCCGAGGATCAGGTGCCGGGGAGCGCCACCGTCGTCCGCCAGCTCGCCCCTGACGCGAGCCGCAACTGGGACTCCGACGCCGACGGGCTGTCGGACTGGACCGAGAACCAGCTGGCCCAGCAGTACGTTCCGGTCCTGGTCTTCGACGAGGAGGAGGCCAAGTGCCTCGACCCGGTCGCCGACCTCGCCATGCTGTGGCAGGCGACCCCCTCGGCGACCTTTCCGGTCCCCAGCGAGGGCGTTCCGCAGGTCACTCCGCCACAACCGACGGAGAACTACGACGAGGCGCCCTACGTGGTGCTCACCTTCGTCGCGGCCTACACCCAGGACTGCGGGGCCTGGGGCATGGACATCGACTTCTGGGTTCTCGCCCCCCATCCCGGTGACACCGAGACCGCCTACCTCGTGCTGCAGCGGGCAGGCTCAGGGTGGGAACCGGCCGAGCTGCGGGTCAAGCGCCACTACGAACCGGTCCACACCTACGACGCATCGGAGCTCAGGTACTCGGGCACCCACCCCGCCATCTGGGTGTCGGAATCGAAGCACGCCTCCTACGTCTCCGACACCGAATGCGAGGGCAATCCGGTCTACCTCAAGAACGAGAGCCACGGCTTCTTCAAGGACATCGCCAACTGGCTCCTCAGCCAGGCGTGTGTCGAGAATGCCTTCGGTATCGGGCTGTGCATGGAGGACTGCGGCGGAGGTACGCAACTGTTGCCGTCGGTGCCGCTCACCCTCAACGTCGGTGAGGTGAACGTGCTCGACGCCGGCGACGGCAACGTCGACATCGTCGAGCGGGAGACGTTCGACTCCATCGCCGACATCGAGAACACCCGGGTCGCCCGGCTCTTCGGCAACGAGCGGGCCTGGTATCCCGACGACGACTTCTGCGGCGGCCTCGGCCAGCACGATCACTGCGCCGGATCGCTCTCCGGCAAGTGGGTGCGGTCCGACCCGTGGTTCCGGAATGAGCCCGACCAGCCGTCGTTGCAGGAGCCGTACACGGCACAGATCGACGCCACCTCGTGGACCTTCGACGACGCTGGCGCCTGGCTCCACCTCGACCTCAGCGTCTTCAACCACCACCGTCGCGACGATTTCCTGGTGACGGCCCGGTTCTCGACCCAGAACGCCGCCGGCGCCGAAGTGCCCGCCCTCACCCTCGGTCTGGAGAGCTTCCACGACGGCACCCGCCTCGCGGTACAGCAGGTCGCCACCACGGTGGCGGCCTACACCGGGACTCGCTGGGAGGACTTCACCATCTTCGTCCCTTACAGCCAGTTCTTCCCGGGCGAGCGGGGATACGTCGCCGACGTGGCCGTGACCAACCCCGACGGCGGGTCGATGGCGACGGCACGCACCGGCTGGATCACCGTGTCCCGCCCCGGGGCGCTCGACGGGACGTGGGCCTCGAACATCAACGGTGGCTGGGTGTACGACATGTGGCAGGACACGACGAACCCCAACGTCTACTGGTGGCGACCCCGCACCATCGCCGAGCTGGGACGGCTGACGTTCACCGGCGACGGCTACGAGCTGTTCGCCGAGTGGTGGGCCGACGACGGCTCATACTCCGGCAGCGGAATGTCGGGGGTGGTGGCGGTGAACGACGACGGTTTCCCGGTGCAGATCCAGAGCTCCGACGGCAGCGGAATCATGTGGCGGTAACGAGGAGGGATCCAATGGCGACGTGTCCATCGTGCGGAGAGGAAATTCCGGAGACGGCGAAGGTGTGCGGCTGGTGTGGGCACCGCCTCGACGCCGGGCCCGAGTCGACGCCGGTGGAGGAGACGAACCTGCCCACGGCCCCGGCCGAATCCGAGCCCGCCACCCCGCCGGTCGAGGCAACGCCGCCGACCGCCGTCGCCGCGGCGGAGACCACGGCCGTGCTGCCCCCGGTGGTCCCGGCCCCGGCGCCAGCGGCGGCGAAGGCGGGATGGCGGGGCGTCATCGGCTACGCCGGGCCGCTGCTGGTGGCGGTGGCGCTGTTCCTCCCCTGGTCGGTCGGGTCCTACGGCAGCGGCGGGTTCGCGACGCTCTTCCCGATCACGCTGTTCTGGGACCGCTACCTCTCGAACCCCGACTTCACCATGGTGGCGAGTGTCGGCTTCGCCGCATTGGTGCTGGCGATCGGCGCCGCCGCGCTCGTGGCGAGGCCGCGCGCCGGCCGCTGGATCCGCCTCATCGGGGTGGCCGACCTGCTGCTGGTGGTGGGCTGGCTCCTCAAGCTGGCCGACCTCCTCGGAGTGCTTAACAGCAACTTCTCCGACCTCTTCGACCACGTGATCCGATACGGGTTCTGGATGGCGGTCGCCGGGTGCCTGCTGATGATCGTGGTCGGTTCAGGCCGGGAGGCCGACGCCGGATAGCGTCACCGGGTGCGGTACGGCGGGTCATCCTCCCTCTTGAATCCGCGAGCAACCGAAGATCCCGAGATCAGGAACCCTGGGTGAGCTCCTCGAGGCGGGCGAGGTTGGCGTCGACAAACTCGGCCTCGTATTCGGCGAACACCTCCTGGTAGAGCGTCCGCAGCTCCGTGGCGCATTCCCAGTCGGCGACGGCGATCGCGATCTCCTCGTCCATCAGCGCCCGGAGCTCGGCCTCGTCGTAGACGGGGCCGACGTAGTCGCTCCCTGTCGGCTCACCTTCACCCGAAGGGTCGGACGAGAGGGCGTCGCCGCCCCCGCCGGGGTAGCTGACAACCTCCTCCATCCTCGCCCCGAGATAGTCGAGGATCTCGTCCTGGTCGGCGAAGGGTTGGCCGCGGCCGGCCATGCAGGCTCCCCAGTCCTCCTCGGCGGCGGCGATCCTCGGATCGGTCTCGACTCGGGTGTACAGGTCCTCCAGCTCGTCGCCCAGCTCGGCGAGCAGCTCCTGCCCGCCGTACAGCTCGCCGTAGGCGACGTCGAGGCAGCCGGTCGACTCGTAGTTGGCGATCAGCTCGTCGATCTCCTCGTCGGTCATGGTGTCGAGGTCGATGTCGGGGAAGTCGCCGTAGAGGGCGAGCCGGTACTCCTCCAGCTCCGCCTCGTCCATCGCCTCGGTGATGGCGGCGTTGGGGTCGGCCGAGAGATCCTCGGCCGACCCGTACCGCGCCTGGCTCTCGAGGAGGAATGTCGAGAGGCCGTACCCGTAGCGGCGGGCGAACTCCTCGTCGGAGAGGTCCACCCCGAGGACGCCGCCGGTGACGTCGCCGGGAATGGAGGGAACGTACTCGAAGCCCTCGGCCGCCATGCAGGCCTGGATCCGGTCCTGGGCTTCCCACTCCAGCTCCCGGAACTCGGCGCCGGTGAGCTCCGACCCGAAGGGACCGGTGAAGCCGGGGACGAAGTCGGCCAGGGTGAGGCCGCTCCCCGCCGGCTCGGCGATGGTGGTCGTGGTGATGGTCGGGGCCGGCGCCGTCGTCGTGGTGGTCGTCTCGTCAACGGCCTGGTCCCCGGCGGGGGCGGTGGTGTCGACCACGGTCGTGTCCGCCGCGCCCCCACTGCAGGAGACGGCCCCCAGGGCCATTGCCGCCAGCCATACCGTCGTTCGCTTGGCGCCCATGGTTCCCTCCGGGGTCACGGATCGGCTCCGCACACAACCGATGTTGGCACAGCCGGGGAGTTGCGAGAGCCCACCCGGCGGGCCCCAAGGGCCTCGGCGTCGCCTCAGGTGGTGGCTGCGACCCTCTTCGCCCAGGAACCTGGCAACGAGGGCTCCCACGATGGGTGCATCGTCAGTCGACGCCCGGCGGATCTCCATGGGCGGGACACGAGGACCGCCGGCACCGGGCGAGGTCTCGCCCCGTCAGTCGATGATGGCGAAGGCGCGCACCGGGAACGTCCCGAAGGCGCGCACCTTCACCGGAACCGCGAAGAAGCGGAACGGGACCCCGACCAGCTCGCCGAGCCCGGTGAGATGCTCCACGATCGGGATGCCGGCCGCCAGCAGCCGGCTGTGCACCGGCCGCTCTCCACTGGTGGTGGCGTCGATGTTGACCGAGTCGACGCCCACCAGGGCCGCGCCACCCCTCACCAGCGCCGCCGCGGTGTCCTGCGACAGGAAGGGATGGTCCTCGGACCCGTAGCGGTCGGTGCGCCAGTGGCGACTCCAGCCGGTGACGAACAGCACGGCGCAGCCGGCCACGTCGACCTGGTCGAGCACCTCCGGCGGGATCGCCTGGTCAGGCGTCCTCAGGCACAGGCCGGGCAGGTCGGCGACCCGCTCGAGGTCGAGGCCGGCGAGGTCATACCCGTCCGGGTAGCGGTGGAAGGGCGTGTCGAGGTAGGTGCCGGTGTTGGCCACCATGTCGATGCGGCCGATGTGGAACTCGGTCCCCGCCGCGTAGTGGGATCGGGAGGCCGCCCGGCTCAAATGATCGCTGATGTGGGGACCGGGGAGACCGGGGTAGGTCACCATCCCGTCCTCGACAGCGTGAGAGAGGTCGACAAAACGAGGCATGCCGAAACGCTAGCCGCAGCGAGAGCCGGTCGACCGCGGCTCAGTCCGCCAGCAGCCCGGCCCGTTCCCGTCGCGGGACGGGCGCCGTCCCGCCGTTGAGGTTCGGCATCTCGAACTCGGAAGGTTCCGCCTCACGGTGCGCTTGCCGTCGCTCCACCCGCCGCCGTTTGCGGGAGGTGCTCGTCGCCGGCCGCAGCAGCAGCACACCGGCCCGCGTCAGCCGCCACCCCAGCAGTGAGAGCACCACGGCGGCGAGGGCGAAGAGGCCGATCACGATCGAGGCTCGCACCGCGTCGACCATCGAGTCCGCCACCTTGTCGGCGGAGGCCTCGATGCCGGAGAGGTCGAGCGCGTCGCCGCCCGGCTCGACCTGGCCCTCCTCCCGACCCAGCTCGGGGACGAAGATGCGGGTCTCGGCGAAGCCGATCATCCCGTTCTCGTCCTCGATCTCGACGCCGACCACGTAGTCACCGGGGGAGGCGTACTCGTGCTCGACGGTCCGCCCCCGGGCGGTGAACCCGTCTCCGAGATCCCACACCCATGAGGTGATGGCGGCGTCGCCGGGCTCGGACCAGTCCTGGAGATACGCGACAAAGGAGGAGACCGGATCCTCCCCCTCGGCAGGCACGTCCTCCGAGACGGCGCCGTCCGTGCGTCCACCCTCACCGACCCACTGGAAGCCGGCCCGGGGCGCCACCGGGGCGGCCACGACCTCGGGCGCCTCTTCGGCGGTGGCGGGGAACCAGTGGTCGTAGGTGCCGACCGGGTCCTGCAGCACGGGGAACACGGCGAGAAACACGGCGAGAAACACCGCCAACCCGCAGGTGACCAGCACCGTGCCGGTGATCCGGGCGGAGGCGTCTTCTATTCGCTCCTCGGGTGCCGGGCTCATGGTCTGGCCTCCTGATCGAGAGTCGGGACGTCAATCCGCCACGTCCTCCCGTATCAATCGGCCGCGACGCCACATTTCTCAAGCCGGTACCGGACCCCGACGGGGTGCGTAGCCTGGCGCCATGGCTCCGTGGTCCCGTTTCGAGCAGGAGCAGCCCGCCCTGGCAGCGGCGGTGCGCGCCAGGTTTGACGCCCACCTCCATGCCCTGCTGGCGACCCTCGACCGGGAGGGAGCGCCGCGCCTCAGCGGCATCGAGACCAACTTCTGGTCCGGGGAGCTGTCGCTGGCGATGATGCCGGCGTCGATGAAGGCGGCCGACCTGCGCCGTGATCCCCGCTTCGCCCTCCACTGCGCCCCGGTCGACCTCGAGCTCGCCGACGGCGACGCCAAGGTGGCGGGAAGCGCGGTCGAGATCGACGATCCCGGCACCGTCGCCGGGTTCGCCGCCTCGCTGCGGCAGCCCCCACCCCCGGGCGGGATGGCGTTGTTCCGCGCCGATCTCACCTCGGCGACGCTCACCCGGCTCGACGGTGACCATCTCGTGATCGAGACGTGGCGACCCGGCGCCCCGGTGACGAGGCGGTTCGTCGAGTAGCCGACCCGGTCAGTAGTCGATCAGGATCAGCAGCTCGACGTTGAACCCGTCGCCATCGACGGCGATGCCGCCGCCGATTCCCCGTGCTTGCCCGATGACCGCCCGCTCCTCGGAGGCGAGCGGAATCAGGCCGGCGAGGCGGGACACGTCGACGAAGATGGAGAGGCCGTCACCGGCCACCAGATCGTCCAGCTCCCGGTAGAGGGCCGTGCCCGTGACCCCCTCCCCGGTGCCGTCGGCGACGGCGCCGACCAGCTCCGGACCGGTCCCGACCACGAGCAGGTCGTCGCCGAGGGACAGCGAAGCGACGTCCCGGCCACCGAACCGCACCGTGGTGAGATCCCCGTCGTCGACCAGCTCCAGGCCGTACCCGTCCGGGTGGTCGCGGAGGATCCCCAACAACTCGTCGATCGGTTGCCGGTCGAGGAGCCCGACGGCGCCCACGAGGCCGATCGGGACCGCGCTCTCCCGGGCGATGGAGCCGTCCCGGGTCTCGGTCACCGCCACGGTGACGTCACCCGAGAGCGCTCCGAGCAGGTCGAGGAAGCGAATCCCGGTTATCGACTCGATCTCCGCCGCGATCTGATCGAGCTCGAACTGGACACTCGGATCCAGCTGTGCCATGTCACCGACGCCGGTGCCCCCGGTGGCGGAGAAGAAGGCGATCACGTCGGACGGGAGGGACTCCAAGATCGCCATGTCGGGACCTTCACCGGCCTGCTCCATCGATCCGACGTAGCCGTAGTTGAGCCGCACCCCCTCGTCGACAACGCTGAGACTCATGGCGTAGCTGCCGAGCTCGCCGCCCGGCAGGCCGCTCGTGCCGAACGATCCGCCGGCCATCGCCCCCAGGAAGCCCGTGTCGATGAACGCCGTGATCATGCGGTCCTCCGGGAGCCGCCGCAGCGCCGCTTGGTAATCGGCGTCGTCGGCGAGGGAACCGGTTCCCCCGTCCAGGGCCAGCGCCCGGGTGACCATGGCGTCGGTGCCGAACAGCAGCATGTCGTCGGTGAGCACGAGCAGCTCGGACTCGGGCACGAACTCTTCGGTGAGTTCGAACCCCTCGTAGCCGGCGACGGTGCGCGCCGTCACGGTGATGTCGGCGCTCTCCGCCAGCGCCACCATCTTGTCCACGAAGGCGGCGGCGGCGGCATGGTCCCGCACCGCGGCCGTGATGAGGACGCCGGGCGAGAAGCCCGATTGGAGGAAGGCCGCATCCGCCGTCCTGACGGCGGCGGGCGCCACGGTGTTTTCGGCGAACCCGGTGTCCCCGCCGAGCTGGTCGATGCCGTCGAACTCGCCGAAGCCCTGGAACCAGTTCATGTCCCCCATCGCCACGGCCACCGTGGCGGACCGCCCGATCCAGGAGAGCACGTCGCCCGACAGGGTGAGGTCGGTCTGCTCCTGCAGCGCCTGGTCGATGGTGTCGACCAGGTCGAAGGGCTCCGAGATCACGCCAGCTTCGTGGAGGGGATCGGCGAACGCCCCGATCAACCGTTCCAGACGCTCGCCGTCACCGAGCTGGAGCACGTCGACCGTCACCGCCAGGTCGACGTCGGAGGGCACCATCCGGGCCGACGCCATCGGGTCGCCGGCGCTCGCCCGCCACGCCGCCACCAGCCCGATGGCGGCGACGATCACCACCGTCAACACGAGCCCGGCAACGATCCTGCCGCGGGGCTCGGGACGGGGCGCCACGACCTGCGGCATCATCCCTGTTTCGTCTTCGGGTGGGAGGGCCTCAACCCAACCCTGTTCACTGCCGTCGGTCACGTCACGTCCCCCTTTGGCTGGCTTGCCGTGGATTGTCTCACAGGTGAGGGGATTTCGGCCAGGGATTTCCACGGTGGGCAGTCGCCGGAATCCGGCTCACGCCGTGCCGTCCTCGATGGCGACGACGAGATCCGCGCCGTCGGAGCCGCACACGACGTCGAGCGCGACGCCGCCGGCGGCGATGCGCTCCCGCACCGCCCGTTCCACGTCACCGCCCTCGATGAGGGGGTAGAGGTTGTCGCCGGGACAGCTCGTGGCGGCCCAGTCCCGATGCCCCCGAATCGACTCCTCTTCATCTCCCCTTCGCAGATGTGCATCGTCAGGCCGGTGGGGCACCTTGGGCCACGCTCCGTGGTAATTCCTGTTACTCGGAGTGATTGCAGGCGCCGGCCGCCCTCGCCGTCCCAGCCCCGGCTCACGGCTCCCCCACGTCGCTCGACCACCACGTCCGCGTCCTCCCGGCACGGCACACCACCGGAGCGAAGAGGAAAGTGTATGCATCACTGCGCATTCAGCGGGACGCGTCGATGGAATCGGGGGTGTGCGTCGCGGCCGCTACCATCCCACCCGTGCTGGCGCTGAAGCATCTGGGCTCGGGGAAAGTCCGGGAGATCTACGAGCTGGACGATGAGCGGCTCCTCATCGTCGCCTCCGATCGCATCTCGGCCTTCGACGTCGTCATGGACGACCCCATCCCCGACAAGGGCCGGGTCCTGACCCGCCTCTCCCGGCACTGGTTCGACGTGCTCGACACCCCCCACCACCTCCTCTCCACCGACGTGGCGGAGATCCAGGAACTGACGGACGAACAGGCGGCTGACCTCGACGGCCGCGCCATGATCGTGCGCCGGGCCGAGGTGGTTCCGATGGAATGCGTGGTGCGCGGCTACCTCTACGGGTCGTCGTGGAAGGAGTACGCCGCCGGGGGTGGCCCCACCACCGAGCACCTCCCGGCCGGCCTCCAGATGGCCGACCGCCTTTCCGACCCGATCTTCACCCCCGCCACCAAGGCCGTCAGCGGCCACGACGAGAACATGACCGAGGCCGAGGCCCGCCGCTACGTCGGCGACGCCCTCTACCAGGAGCTGCGGAGGCGCAGCATCGACATCTACACCCGCGGCGCCGAATACGCCGCGGCCCGCGGCATCATCCTCGCCGACACCAAGTTCGAGTTCGGGCGCATCGGGAACGAGCTGCTCCTCATCGACGAGGTGCTCACCCCCGACAGCTCCCGCTACTGGCCGGCCGACCAATGGGCGCCCGGCGCCGTCATGCCCTCCTTCGACAAGCAGCCGGTGCGCGACTGGCTCGACGCCCAGGACTGGGACAAGACGCCGCCCCCGCCCCGCCTCCCGGCGGAGGTCATCGAGAGCACCCGGCGCCGCTACGTCGAGGCGTTCACCCGGCTCACCCGACAGGCATTCGACGACCCACCCAGAGGTGTGTGATGAAGAGGCTGCGGATCGACATCCGGCGCAAGGAGGGCCTCTCCGATCCGGAGGGCGTCGCCACGCTGCGGGCGCTCCACGACCTCGGCTATGCCGAGGTCGACGAGGTGCACTTCGGGCGCATGATCTATCTCGACCTGCCCGACGGCGGAGCAGCGGAGACCGGCAAGCGGGTCGAGGAGATGTGCCGCCGCCTCCTCGCCAACCCCGTGATTGAGAACTGGACCGTGGAGACGGTCGAATGAGAGTCGCCGTCGTCATGTTCCCCGGTACCAATTGCGAGCACGACGTCGCCTACGCCTTGGCCGAGTTGGGGGCCGAGCCCGAGCTGGTGTGGCACCGCGAGACCGACCTCGACGGGTTCGACGGGGTGGTGCTCCCCGGCGGGTTCGCCCACGGCGACTACCTGCGGACCGGCGCCATCGCCCGCTTCTCCCCCGTGATGGGCGCCGTCGAGCGGCACGCCGCCGCCGGCACCCCGGTGCTCGGGATCTGCAACGGATTCCAGATCCTCTGCGAAGCGGGCCTGCTCCCCGGCGCCATGGTCGCCAACCGCGACCTCCGGTTCATCTGCCGCCCGGTGCATCTCCGGGTCGAGAGCACCGACAGCATGCTCACCCGGGCCGCCCGGGTCGGCCAGGTGCTGCGCCTCCCCCTCAACAGCTACGAGGGCAACTACATCGCCCCCGCCGCCGACCTGGTCCGGCTCGAATCGCAGGGACGGGTCATGCTCCGCTACTGCGACGCAGCGGGCGTCGCCGACGAGGCGACCAACCCCAACGGCTCCACCAACTCGATCGCCGGCATCGCCAACGAGCAGGGGAACGTCGCCGCCCTCATGCCCCACCCGGAACGGGCCGCCGAGGAGGTCCTCGGATCCGTCGACGGGCGGGTCATCCTCGAGTCGTTCGTCGCCAGCATGGTGCGGGAGCCTGCTCCGGCATGAGCGGATCGGAACCGGCGCATCGCCAGCTCGGCATGACCGACGATGAGTACGACTCGGTCGTCGAGATCCTGGGACGGGAGCCCCGCCCGGCGGAGCTGGCCATGTACTCGGTGATGTGGTCCGAGCACTGCTCCTACAAGTCGTCCCGTGCCTGGCTGGGGCGCTTCCCCACCGAAGCCCCGTGGGTGGTGGTCGGTCCGGGGGAGAACGCCGGGGTGGTCGACCTCGGCGACGGCTGGCTCGCCGCCCTCCGCATCGAGAGCCACAACCACCCCTCCTTCGTCGAGCCGTACCAGGGCGCCGCCACCGGCGTCGGGGGCATCCTGCGCGACGTCTTCACCATGGGAGCCCGCCCGGTGGCGGTGTGGGACCCGCTGCGCTTCGGACCGCTCTCGGTGGCCCGCAACCGCTACCTGCTGTCCGGGGTCGTCTCCGGCATCGCCGGCTACGGCAACGCCGTCGGCGTCCCCACCCTCGGCGGGGAGCTGGAGTTCGCCGACTGCTACAGCGCCAACCCGCTCGTCAACGTCATGGCGCTCGGCCTGCTGAAGCGGGAGCAGCTCGTGCTGCGGGCCGCCTCCGGTGACGGCAACGTGGCGGTGCTGCTTGGGTCGTCCACCGGCCGCGACGGCATCGGCGGCGCCTCCATCCTCGCCTCCGCCAGCTTCGACGAGGAATCGGGCGCCAAACGCCCCTCGGTGCAGGTCGGCGACCCCTTCGAGGAGAAGAAGCTGATCGAAGCCTGCCTCGAGCTGTACCAGCGGGGCCTCGTCGTCGGCATCCAGGACCTCGGCGCCGCCGGGATCTCCTGCGCCACCTCCGAGTCGGCCGCCGGCGGCGGCATGGGCATGGACGTGGACCTCGACGCGGTGCACCTGCGCGAGCTCGACATGACCCCGGGCGAGATCCTGATGTCCGAGTCCCAGGAGCGGATGCTCGCCATCGTCAAGCCGGGGGACCTCGACGACGTGCTCGCCCTCGCCGAGAAGTGGGAGATCGCGGCGAGCGCCATCGGCCACGTCAACCCCAGCAAGCAGCTGCGCGTTTTCCACCACGGCGAGCTGGTGGCCGAGGTCCCTGCGGCGTCGCTCAGCGACGATGCCCCCCTCTACCGGCGCCCCGCCGCCCGCCCCAGCTACCTCGACCGGGTGTGGCAGGTCGACGAGCCGCTCCCGGCGGGAGTGGACATGGGGGACACCCTGCTGCACCTCCTCGCCGACCCGGCGCTGGGCGATCCGTCGTGGATCTACGAGCAATACGACCATCAGCTCTTCCTCAACACCGTGGTGGGGCCCGGCAACGACGGATCGCTGATGCGCATCAAGGGGACCCGCAAGGGCCTGGCGGTCTCCACCGACGGCAACGCCCTGCTCTGCTACCTCGACCCCCGCCGCGGCAGCGCCCGCCTCGTGTACGAGGCGGCCCTCAACGTCGCAGTCACCGGGGCCCGTCCCTACGCGGTGGTCGACAACCTCAACTTCGGGAACCCGGAGAAGCCTGACGTGATGTGGCAGTTCCTCGAGACCGTCGAGGGGATGGCGGAGGCCTGCGAGGTGCTCGGCGTCCCGGTGATCGGCGGCAACGTCTCCTTCTACAACGAGACGGACGGGGAGGACATCTACCCGTCGCCGGTGGTGGGGATGCTCGGCTTCTGTGACCCGATGCCGGAGAGCCCGCCCCGCCTCGACCGGGCGGAGGCCGGGATGGAGGTGTGGCTCATCGGCCCCGAGGACCACGACGACTTCGCCGCCAGCGCCTACACCCGGGTGATCCTCGGCCACCGGCGGGGCCGCCCGCTCGCCCCCGACCCCGCCATGGCGGTCGCCGTGATCGATGCCGCCGCCACCCTCGCCTCCACCGTGCCGGTGCTGCACGACGTGTCCTCCGGCGGCGTGGCGGTGGCCCTGGCCGAGATCTGCATCGAATCCGACGTCGGGGTCGAACTCGCCAACGGCGACTGGCGCTGCCTGCTGAGCGAGTCGCCGCATCGTTTCCTGGCCGTGGTCCCCCCCGGGGGCCTGCCCGACCTCGGCGACGTCCCGGCCCGCCGCATCGGCACGATGGGCGGCGACTTCATCGACTTCGACCGCCACGGCGACGTGACGGTCGCCCGTGCCGCCACCGCCTGGCGCAACGCGCTGCGGGGACAGTTCGGCTGAGGCGACGGATTATCGGGGCGTGTCGGTTAGGTTGACGAGAGTATGGAAGAGCACGTGTCCACCACCGTCTGTTACCGCCACCCGGACCGACCCACCGGGCTCTCCTGCACCGAATGCGGCCGTCCCATCTGCGGGGAGTGCTCCCGCGACGCTCCGGTGGGTCAGCGCTGCCCCGAATGTGCCAAGCCGACCGGCCGCCACCGGGTGATCGACGCCCGCCGCATCACCGCCGGTCCCAGCTTCCAGACGAGCCCGGTGACCTTCGTCCTCATCGCCGTCAACGTCGCCCTCTTCGTGGTGTCGCTCAGCTCCAGCGCCATCGACCGCCAATTGTTCAACGACTTCTCGTCCTACAACGTCGCCATCGCCCAGGGTGAGTGGTGGCGGATCCTCACCTCGGCGTTCCTGCACCTCAACCTCACCCACATCCTCTTCAACATGTACGCCCTCTACCTGTTCGGGCCCCGCCTCGAGCAGCAGGTGGGATCAACCGCCTTCGCCTCCCTCTACCTCGCCTCGGCGGCGGGGGGCGGTGCCGCCTCGTACCTGTTCGGCCCGCTGCTTCAGGCCGGCGTCGGCGCCTCCGGGGCCATCTTCGGGCTGTTCGGGGCGTGGATGTTCGTCGCCTACCGGCTGCGGTCGACGCCGGCGGGCCGGATGATGTTCAACCAGCTCATCCTGCTGCTCGTCATCAACCTCGCCCTGCCCCTCATCATCCCCTCCATCGACTGGCGGGCCCATGCCGGCGGCATGGTGGTGGGGGTCGCCATCGCCGCCCTCTGGGCCCAGTACGCCCGGGGCCGGCGCAACGCCCGCGCCATCCGCACCGGCATCGCCACCGCGGTCCTCGCCGTCATGATCCTCCTCGTCGTGGTGTGAGACCACGGCGCGGCGCCCCGGGGCGGGGCGCCGCCGGGTCGGTTGAGGTGGCGACACGGCGCTCTACACTCGCCGGGTGCCGCACGCCGCCACGCCGCCAAGGCCGCCCCCGGATCGCCCCGGGGAAGCTTGTGGAACCTTCGGAGTCTTCACTCCCGGCGAGTCGGCGGCCCGGCTCACCTATTTCGGGCTCTTCGCGCTGCAACATCGGGGCCAGGAGAGCGCCGGTATCGCCGTCTCGGACGGTGACGTCCTCACCGTGTTCAAGGACCTGGGCCTGGTGGCCCAGGTCTTCGACGAGACGACACTGGAGAGCCTCCCCGGCCACGTCGCCATCGGGCACACTCGCTACTCGACGACCGGCTCCTCGGTGTGGGAGAACTCCCAACCGGTGTATCGCCAGATCGACCACAACGGCATCGCCCTCGCCCACAACGGCAACCTGACGAACACCGCCGAACTCGCCACCCAACTCGGCAAGCAGGCGGCGACGACCGACTCGGAGCTGATGACCGAGGCGATCGCCCGCTCCATGCTGGAAGGTCGCGATCTGGCGGCGGCGCTGGCCGACGCCTTGCCGCGGTTCGACGGGGCTTTCACCCTGGCGGTGATGGACCGCACCACCCTGGTGGGGGTGCGGGACCCGTACGGCTTCCGTCCCATGTGCCTGGGCCGGATCGACGGTGGCTGGGTGGTGGCTTCCGAGACCGCCGCCCTCGACATCATCGGCGCCACGTTCGTGCGGACGGTGGAGGCCGGCGAGATGGTCGTCATCGACAAGAGCGGCGTCCGCAGCGTCTTCCCGTTCCCGCACCGCTCACCCAAGCTGTGCCTCTTCGAGTTCATCTACTTCGCCCGACCCGACTCCCTGCTGTACGGCCAGAACGTGCACGCCGCCCGGCGGCGCATGGGGCGGCGCCTCGCCGAGCAGGCCCCGGTGAAGGCCGACGTGGTGGTCCCGGTCCCCGAGTCGGGCATCCCGGCCGCCCAGGGATACGCCGCGGCGGCCCACATCCCCTATGTCGACGGCCTCGTCAAGAACCGCTACGTGGGCCGCACCTTCATCGAGCCCGCCCAGGTGATGCGCGACCGCGGCATCCACATGAAGCTCAACCCGATGCGGGAGGAGCTCGAAGGCCGCCGGGTGATCATGGTCGACGACTCGATCGTGCGGGGATCGACCACCCGCCAGCTGGTGCAGATGGTGCGGGAGGCGGGAGCGACCGAGGTCCACATGCGAATCTCGTCGCCGCCCTACCGCTGGCCCTGCTTCTACGGCATGGACACCGGCGACCGGGCGACGCTGCTCGCCGCCGACCTCACCGTCGAGGAGATCGCCGCCTCGATCGGAGCCGATTCGCTCGCCTACCTGGAACTCGCCAGCGTGGTCGAGTCGACCGGCGCCCCCGAGGACGGTTTCTGCACCGCCTGCCTCTCCGGGGACTACCCGACCGAGATCCCGGTCAGCGGCGACAAGTTCCTGCTGGAGCGGAGTTGATGTCCAGCTACCGGGAGGCCGGCGTCGACCTCGACGCCGCCGAAGACGCGGTACGCCGCATCGGCCCGGCCGTCACCGCCACCTGGGGTGGTGAGGTGGTGGGCGGCTTCGGCGGCTTCGCCGCCGGGATCCGGGTCCCGGCCGGCTACCGGCACCCGGTGCTGATGATGTCGACCGACGGGGTGGGCACCAAGGTGGAGCTGGCGCGCCGCGCCGACCGGCTCGACGGGCTCGGCTGGGACCTGGTGGCGATGTGCATCGACGATCTCGTCGCCGCCGGGGCGAGGCCGATCGCCATGACCGACTACCTGGCCGTCGGGAAGCTCGATGTGGACCGCGTGGCCCGGCTCGTCGCCTCGATCGCCGCCGCCTGCGAGCAGGCCGGAGTCGCCCTGCTCGGCGGCGAGACCGCCGAGCATCCCGGGGTGATGGAGCCCGACGCCTTCGACCTGGCCGGAGCGGCGCTGGGAGTGGTGGAGGAGGGGGAGGAGATCGACGGCGCCGCGGTCGTTCCCGGCGACGTCATCGTCGGCGTCGACAGCCCCAACTTGCGCTCCAACGGCTTCTCGCTGCTGCGGGCCGCGGTGCTGCCGGTCCTGGCCTTCGACGACGAGTACCCCGGGACGGGCCGGCCGGTGGCCGAGGTGCTGCTGGAGCCATCCGTGCTCTACACCCCCGCGGTGCTGGATCTGCTCGCTGAGGTGGAGGTCCACGGGCTGGCCCATGTCACGGGCGGCGGTCTACCCGGCAACCTGCCCCGCATCCTCCCCGCCGGGACGGCGGCCACCGTCGACACCGGATCGTGGAGGGCCGCTCCCGTCTTCGCCGCTCTCGCCGACCTGACCGGAGCACCCCGGGCCGAGCTGTACCGCACCTTCAACATGGGGATCGGCTTCGTGGCGATCGTGCCGGCGGCGGCCGCAGCCGCCGCGGCGGCCGTCTTCGAGCGGCACGGCCGGCAGGCGTGGGAGATCGGTCAGGTGAGCCCAGGCGAGCCCGGCGTCACCTTGCTCTGAGCGGCGCCACCGGGAGGATCAGAGCAGCCCGGCGACGACCCCGACGGCGTTGCGGGCCTCGATGCGGACCAGGCCGAGGTTGGTGCCCGACGGCATTCCCAGGGCCAGCACGCCTCCGTCGCCGGCGGCGAGCACCAGCAGGCAGCCCGCGGTGCCCCACACCACGGCCTCCTCGAACCCGCCGAGCCCGGCCGTCTCGGTGATGCGCCGGCCCAGCCCGAGGGCGGTGGCCGCCATCGCGGCCAGACGGTCGCTCTCTTCGGGGGCGAAGTCGTGGGCGATCGGGAAGCCCTCCTTGGAGGCCACCATGACGCCGTTGAGGTCGGGGATGGCCTCGTGTATCGAAGCGATGGTCTCCTGGAGCTTCTCCTGGGTGCTCACGGGCATCTCTCCATTCTGCGATTCGTCGGACGTGTCGCGCTGCTGATCGGGTGATTCGTCCTCGGGAGCGGGGCCGTCATCGGTCACGTCGCGGCTCATGTCGCCGAGTTCCGCCATGGCGCCGACGTCTTCCACCTCGGCGGCCTCGTCGTCCACGAAAGCCTCGTCCTCCGCCGCGGCGAAGTCCTCGGCGGCTTCGTCTCCACCCTCGGCGACCGGTACCTCCTCGCCGAGGTCTGCCACCTCACCGACGTCTTCCACTTCGGCCACGAACTCGTCCTCCACGGACATGGGCTCCGACACGGCAGGGGCCGAGTCCTCATCGGTGCCTTCGGGGTTCTCCATCGTGTCCTCCGTCTCGTCCGGGGCGTCGTCCGACTCGGCCGGAGTCGGCGGCCCGTAGGGATCGCCCAGCTCGGGCTCGGGCCTGGTGAGGGGATTTCCCTCCCACGGGGATATCAGGACCACGGACGGGGAGGTGGTCTCGACCTGGAAGACGCTGTCGACGGAACCGCCGGTCTCGGACGACCCGTCGAAGGCGGACTCGTCCTCCTCGGCCATCTCCTCGAAGAACTCATCGTCGAGGGGACCGGCGGCGGCGAGCACGTCTTCCTCGGTGATGACGCCGTCCTCGCCGGTGCCGACGATGGCGGAGAGGTCGACTCTGCCCGATTCGACGAGCCGCGTCGCCAGCGGCGACAGCAACACCCGATCGAAGCTCGCCTCGCCGGGGTTCCTCCGGCGTTTCTTTCTACGAACCATGGGCCGTCGTCTCCATCCGAGGGCGACGATGCGCGGGGAGAGCCGGTGACGCGTCGCGAATCACCCCGCTCCGTGGCGGCCGTCCTCCTCCGGGAGCCATCGGTGACGGAACCCGGCGACTTGAGTGCAAAAACTCCGGCTTCTTCCAGGGACATGGAGCCGCGACGCCTCGGACCCGGGAGCGGTCCCGCTGCCCTGCCTAGCCCGCTCGGCACCTCACGCCACCATTCCAATGGCCCCTGCCCCTCCGCCCAAGTGGCAATGCATCCCTGGCGTGCAGTGCTCCGGAGCCGGAACGTGGCCGCCGCCGCCCCCCTCTGGCAGACTTCCACCATGACCGAAACCACCGTCACGATCCGCCGGATCCGTCCCGACGACGGACCCCGAGTGCGTGACGTCCGCCTTCGCGCCCTCCGGAGCGACCCGGCGGCGTTCGAGTCGGTCTACGCCAGGGAACGGGACCGCGAGCCCGAGGTGTGGGCCACCTGGGCCGCCACCGCGTCCACCGGCGACGACCAGGTCCTCTTCGTGGCGGATCGGGGCACCGCCTTCGCCGGGATGGCCGGGGCGTTCCGCGAGCGGGACGACCCGCGGGCTCTCCACCTCGTGGCCCTGTGGGTAGAACCGGAGAGCCGGCGCCTCGGCATCGCCCGCCGCCTAGTGGAGGCAGTGATCGACTGGGTGGGTTCGGTCGACGCCGACACCCTCCACCTCTGGGTGGTGGAGGGAGCCATCGCGGCACGGCGCCTCTACGAGCAGGCGGGCTTCGAGGCTACCGACACCACCTCGCCGGTGGTCTCCCGTCCCGAACAGACGAAGCGGCTCATGGTCCACTCGCTCCGAGGCCGCGGGGCCCGCCGCGTCCCGTCCGGATACGTGGAGCTGGCCCCGACCACCGCCGCCGAGTTCGACGCCTACGCCACCTGGGCGGTGGCGAACCTCGCCGGCGATCTGATGGAGTCCGCCGCCCTCGACCTGGCCGGGGCGAAGCTGGAGGCGGAACGGCGGATCGCCGGGCTGCTCCCGTCGCGGGAGGTGACCCCCCGCCATCACGTCTGCACGGTCCGGGCCGGGCTGGCGGACGAGGCCGCCGGCTGGGTGTGGTTCGCCGCCGGCGAGCGGGACGGGGAGAGCGTCTGCGTGCTCCACGACCTCGTCGTCTTCGAGCCGTTCCGGGGCCACGGCATCGGCGCCGCCACCATCGACGAGGTGGAGGAGTGGGCCCGCACCCAGCACCACACGGCGATCGTGCTCGAGCTGTTCGCCCACCAGAACCGGGCGCGACGGTTCTTGGCAGGTCTCGGGTTCGAGGAGGCCGAGGAGGTTCCCGGCCGAGTCACGATGCTGAAGACGCTCACCCGCTAGAACGTGGTGCCTCCCACAATTCGTCGGCGTCGACGTCGACGAATCCCACCTTCTCGTAGAGACGGTTCACCCCTGGGTCGTCCCCACAACCCACATATGCCGTTTCCGCGCCGAGAGCCGCCGCGCGCCGCATACCTTCGGCCATCACCGCCGATGCCAGCCCGATCCGGCGGTGATCCGGATGGGTCCCCACCGGCTCGAGGACCCCGAAGCGATTGACCTCGTCGAGCCATACGGTGGTGTAGGCGGCAAAGGTGCCGTCGCCGGCAATGGCGGCGAGGTCGAGATCCGGCCGGTAGGAGGGAGCCGAGGCGAGGACGCGCGCCATCTCCGCAGTGCGGGTGGTGCCGAAAGCGGCTCGACTCACGGCGGCGCGCCCCTCCGCGTCGCGATCGCCCATGAGGTCGAGTGAACGGATGAGGTAGCCGTCTGGCAGTGGCCCGGCAGGGAGCGGGGTCAGCAGCGACCGCCGCCGGGTGTAGCCGTCCAGCCCGATCCGCTTCCACCCTCGTGAGCGCAGCACCTCTCGGCGATGGCTGTCGTGGGCTCTGACCCAAGTCGACAATGCACCGGCGACCTGCCCCGGAGAGCGATGCTCCTCACCCCAGGCGAACATCTCGTTCTCGAGGTACCGGTGATCGGCGTCGATCTGAACGTGGAGGTCACCCCCATCCTCGGGGTGGGCAACGCCGACGAGCCGGCCGCCGTCCTCCCACAACCGAACGAACCGTTCCCAGACTCTGTCGCCTGCCAGTTCGGACCCGGCGTTGCCCGAGTACCGGAACACCTCCCACCGGTCGATTCCCCAATTGAAGAGGTGATCGAATCCGGAGTAGGAATCGATGAGGAACTGCCGCACCAGCATGAAGTCGCTGTGACCCGAGAAAGCCCGGTCAGGGATTCCCGTCATGCTGCAATCGTGTCGGCCCTCGATGAAACCCCGGAGAGGCCGATCAGACGACCTTGTGCCGCTCGCCGGCGGCCTCGGCCTTCTTCGCCCTCTTCTCGGAACGCTTCTCTTTGAGGTTCTTGGCGGCGGCCTTCTTGGTGGATCTGCCGCCCTTGTCCTTGTTCGCCATTTGGTGCCTCCCGGCCGGCCGCCACGATGGGCGGCCGTGCCCATTCTCCCACCCCCGGAGGGAGGAATGAACCGTTTTGCCTCTCCGCTGCGACAGTACCGGTGTGGAACGATCCGACACTGCGCTGCTGGCAGCGATCTCCGAGGGAGACCGGGCGGCGTTGCGCCTCCTCTACGACCGGCACGCAGCCTGGCTGGTGGTGCGCCTGTCGCGCCGATGCGGGAGACCCGGACGTGGTGAACGAAGCGGTGCAGGACACCTTCCTGGCGGTATGGCGCAAGCCGGGGGCCTACCGGGGTGAGGGCGACCCGGCGGCCTGGCTGTGGGGCATCGCCCTGCGCCGGCTGCTGGACCGGGTGCGCCGCCGCTCCCGCTGGGAGTCGGTGGCGGAATGGGTGCACCCGGGCGCGGCGGCCTCGGCCGAGGACGAAGTGCCGGTCGGGCTTGAGCACGGCGACCTCGGCGCCGCCCTCGATCGCCTGTCGCCGGAGTTGAAGGCCGTGGTGCAGGCGATGGTGCTCGACGGGTTGACGGTGCGGGAGACCGCCGCCCGGCTGCTCCGCCCACTCGCTTGATTCGCGGCCGAAGCACGCCCCACGCCTGGAATTGACTTGCATCAGACAGCGCCGGGTCGCCATAGTGCACGCCATGGCCTCGGTCCAATCCGAGATGAGCAGACTTCACGCCAGCGTGTGCCGGGGTCTGGCCGACCCCAAGCGCCTGCTGATCATCAACGCGCTGCGCGCCGGGGAACGCTCCGTGTCCGACCTGGTGGCGGAGTTGGGCATCCCGCAGGCCAACGTCTCACAGCACCTGGCGGTGCTCCGCGAGAAGGGTCTCGTCACGTCCCGCAAGGACGGCCAATGGGCCTACTACTCGGTGACGTCGCAGAAGATCATCACCGCGATGGATCTGCTGCGCGAGGTCATGGCCGATCACGGCCCTGCCCTCTCCGACGACTGAGCGCCCGCCGCTAGGTCAGCTCGGGCTCCTCGCCCTCCTCGGTCGCCTCGGTGGCCTGCTCCGCGGCCGTCTCGTCATGGGCCTCGGCGGCCTCTTTCTCGGCGGCGACCTCCTCGAAGGCCTCCTCCGGGGTAGCCGGGGCCGGCATCACCGCACCCGGCTCGCCGGCCACAGGCGCGGCTGCGTCCTCGGCGGGTGCTTCCTCGCCCGGTGCACCCATCGACTCGACCGCATCCTGCTCCTTCTTACGGCGCCGCCCCTGCAGGTACACGGCTCCGAGGGCGAGCAGGATCAGTCCGGCGAGCACGGCGAGCGCGACCACGACCACGCCGCCGCCGCCGCCGCCGACCGACGACACGGCGCTGAGAACCTTGCCTTCGTCGTTGAGCGTGACATTCCAGGTGAGGGTGTTGCCGTTCACCTCGTCGGCGTTGTTTTCACCGATCTCGCCGGGAAGGGTGATGACGATACGGACCTCGAAGAGCTGGTCGAACATGGCTCCCATGTCGACGCCCTCCATCTCGGTCCCGAGATCTCCCCCGGCCAGGTTGCCGAGGGTGTCACCCACTCCGGTGAGGTCCGACTCGAAGGAGAACTCGTCTCCCTCGTGGCTGATGCCGATGCCGGTGAGCATGCCGGTGGTGGCCGAGCCGCCGGTCGCGACCAGGTCGGAGAGCTCCTGCTCGAACTCGGCGATGCTGGAGAACGGGTGGCCCATACGGACCCCGGAGAAGTCACCGTCGGTGAACTCCTCGACGGTCCATCCCTCCGGAACGTCCTCCAGGCCCTGGGTGAAGTCGATCGGCTCGCCACCCTGCTCCTCGGCCAGCTGGCGAAGTTCCGAGTCGACGGACATCTCGATGGCATAGGTGCCCGACTCGTCTTCGTTGAGAACCAGGTTCGAATCCATCCGGATCTTGCAGCCGGTCAACAACACGACGAGCGCCATCAGGGGGGCGATGCGCTTCACGGTCTTCTCCAAGTGTCGGGAACCCTCACTGTATCGCTTCCGCAGGGTCCCGTGGCGCAACCGGGCCTCGGCGTGCTCCCCTAGGGTGCGGAGATGCCGAACCACCCTGCCCCGATCGGCGCCATCCTCGCCGGCGGCGCCGCCCGCCGCATGGGACGCGACAAGGCGCTGGTGCCGTGGGGAACCCGCACCCTGCTCGAACACGTCGCCGCCGCCCTCGACAAGGCCGGGTGCGAGGTGATCGTCGTCGGCCGTGACGGCCCTGCTCTGGGCCGTCACGCCGTTCCCGATCGGGCCGGGCCACACCGCGGCCCGGCCAACGGCCTGCTCACCGTGTTCGAGCACGCCCCGGGCCGCAACGTGATGCTGGTCGCCGTCGACCAGCCGTTGCTGCGGCCCGCCACCGTGCGCGGCCTGGCCACCATCGACGGCGACGGGGCCGAGCCCGCCACCCGGGCTCTCCCGTCGACCCATCCTGCCCCGTGTGTCACAATGTCGGCCATGCGGACCAACCGACCGGTCGACGTGCGAAGTCAGCTCTTCGCTGCCCCGTGACGCAGGGCGCCCCGTCACGCCCTACCGACTCGCCCCGCCCAAAGGAGCCTCCGATGTCAGACCTCGTTCAGCGTCACCAAGAAGTCATCGCCAAGGTGTTCAACTTCGACACCGACATCGAGGTCGTGTCCGCCTCCGGCAGTCACGTCGAGACCGCCGACGGGCGCCGCTTCCTCGACTTCACCTGCGGCATCGCCGTCTCCAACCTCGGTCACCAGCCGGCCCATGTGAAGCGGGCCATCCTCGACCAGGTCGACCGGGTATGGCACGCCGGAGCGGTGTTCCGCTACGCCTCGCTGGTCGAGCTCGGGGAGCGGCTCCGCGAGGTGACCCCGGAGGGGATCGAGAGCTTCATGACGATGAACTCGGGGGCCGAGGCCGTCGAGGGCGCGGTGAAGCTGGCCCGCAAGACCAGCGGACGCCAAGGCGTCATCGTGTTCCGTGGCGGCTTCCACGGCCGCACCATGGGCGCGGTCTCCTACACCACCTCGAAGGCCAAGTACCGCCAGGGCTACCACCCGCTCGTCGGGTCGGTCTTCATCACCCCCTACCCGTGGCCGTTCCGCTGGAACATGACCCAGGAAGCCGCCACCGAACGGGCCCTCGAAGAGCTGCACTTCCTCTTCGCCCACGTCATTACCCCCGGAGAGGTGGCGGCGTTCCTCGTCGAGCCGATGCAGGGTGAGGGCGGCTACTACCCGGGCGGCCGCGCCTTCCTCCAGGAGCTGCGGTCGCTGGCCGACGAGCACGGCATCCTGCTCATCGCCGACGAGGTCCAGAGCGGGTTCGGTCGCACCGGCGACTGGTTCACCTCGCAGCTCTACGGGGTGCGTCCCGACGTGCTCGTGATGGGCAAGGCGATCGCCAACGGGCTGCCGCTGTCGGCCTTCGGCGCCTCCAAGCAGCTCATGGACTCGTGGCCGCCCGGCTCGCACGGCACCACCTTCGGCGGCAACCCGATCTCGTGCGCCGCGGCCGTCGCCACCATCGAGACCCTCGCCGACGTCGTGCCGCAGGTTCCCAAGCTCTCCGACCATGCGTTCTCCCGCTGGAACGAGATGAAGGAGGCCCATCCCACCGTCGGCGACGTGCGTGGGCTGGGACTGATGATCGGCGTCGAGCTGGTCGAGCCCGACGGCCGCACCCCGAGCCCGGAGGCGTACCGGCGGATCGGGCGCGCCGCCCACGAGCGAGGGCTGCTCATCCTGCCGTGCGGGCCCGACGCCAACATCATCCGGTTCATCCCGCCGCTCAACGTCTCCATCGAGGAGCTCGACCGCGGGATGGACATCCTCGACGAGGCGATCACCGTCCACGAGCAGGGGTAGGTCGCGGCCGGTGAACGACGCCTCAGGCGGCCCGCGGCCCCCGCAACCCGCCCTCGGGACGACCCTCGCCCGGCACCATCACCGCGGCCACCGCCCCGGCGGCGGCCACCAGCAGCATCCAGTCACCAAAGCGAGCGTACAGGGTGAGGCCGGCGGTGCGGAAGTTGACGACGCCGATCAACACCTGCTCGGTGAAGAGCTCGGTCTTCTCGCCGACCTCACCTGAGGCGGAGATGAACGTCGACTTGCCCGTGATGGCGGCGTGCACCAGATCCTGCCCGACGGCGGCGGCGTTGACGCGGGTGAGCCCGATGAACTGGTCCGACGCCGGAGCGTTGCCGTAGCTGCTCTCGTTGGAGGTCACCACGAGCAGCTGCGACCCGGCCCGCGCCTCGTCACGGACGTACCGGACGAACGCTCCCTCGAACGAGATGACCGACCCGACCACCCCCTCCTTGACCGGAAACACCACCGCCTCCTCGCCCGGCACCATGTCCCGCGGCACCTGCTCGAGTTGGGGGATGAAGTCGAGGAGGCCGCGGAACGGAACGAACTCCCCGAAGGGAACCGGATGCCGCTTGGCGTAGCGTCCCGCCTCGGCCCCGAACGGGGAGTACACGATGTTGAGATTGAGGAACTCGGAATCGCCGACCCGCTCGGTTCCGCTCGCCAGGATGTAGGCGCCGAGGCGGGACGCCTCCTCCTTCAACTCGGCCCGGACGTCGGGATTGGTGATGGGGTCGTAGGGAGTCCCGAAGGCGTTCTCGGCCCAGACGACCAGGTCGACGCTCTCGGGCGTCAACGACCTCGTCAGCTCGAGGTGGCGCTCGTAGATGCGCTGGTTCTCGTTCTGGCAGTGGGTCCCCGGGCACGGCGAGCTGCCCTGGATGATCGCCACCCGGATCGGGTCGCCGTCGGCCGAGGGCGCCATCAGGCTGCCGCCGAGCCCGAGCATGAGCACCACCACCAGCGGATCGACGAAGAGCCGCCAGTTGGCCGAGTCCTCGGCGATGAGCACGATGCCGGTGGCGACGCCCACCGCGAGGATCGTCCAGCCGCTCGGCCCCACCCATTGCACCGAGCCGATGAGGCCCGGGTTGCCGGCGGCGGCGTATCCCACCGAACCCCACGGGAATCCACCCCACGGGAAACGGGCCCGCAGCAGCTCCCACACCCCCCAGCTCCCGACGACGATGAGCCACCAGCGGCCGGCGGGCCAGAGGCGGAACACCCACACCAGCAGGCCAAACCCGGCCGTCAGCGATGCCAGCCAGATGGTGAGCGGGATCCATGCCACCGCCCCGAGCACGAAGATCCACCGCAGCAGGAGCCCGAAGAACACACCGCCGTAAACGAACCCCACCGCGATCGCGCCGCCGGGGCGCTCGACCCGCCGCAGCGCCCACAACAGCGGGGCAGGGGCCACGAACGCCAGCAAACCCCAGCCGAGAGGGGGAAAGGCGGCCCACATGAGCAGACCACTCAGCAGCGCGGCGACGTACGGGGCCATCGAGGTCCGCAGGCTAGGAGCGGTCAGGGCAAGATACGAATGAGCCCGCCCCGTCCCATCCACGCCCATCCCGGCGGCGAGGGGCGGCACCGGTGGCGCCGTGCCGGTCGCCGTGGGCGACGATCGCAGGCCAAGAGGCCGACCGTAGAGTGTCGCCCATGAACGACACCGAGCTGGCCATCGCCGCCGCTCAGGTCGGGGCCGCCATCGTCCGGGAAGGGTTCGGATCGACCTACCGCACCGACCTCAAGGGCCGGTTCGATCCCGTCACGGACATCGACCGGCACTCCGAGCACGCCATCGTGGGCTTCATCGCCGCCGAGCGACCCTCCGACAGCGTGCTCGCCGAGGAAGGCGCCGGTCGCCACGGGGATGGGCGGCGCTGGCTGGTGGACCCCCTCGACGGCACGGTGAACTTCGTGCACGGCATCCCGCAGGTGTCGGTGTCGGTGGCGCTCTACGACGGGACCGTGGCGGTGGCCGCCGCCATCGTCGACCCGCTCCGGGACGAGGTCTTCGCCGCCACCGCCGGATCCGGCGCCACTCTCAACGGGGCGCCGCTCGCCGTCTCGGCCGTCGACGACCTGTCCCGGGCGGTGGTGATCACCGGTTTCCCCTACGACCACGACCGCTACGCCGCCGCCTACGCTCACACCGTGGCGGCCGTGCTGGAGCAGGTCAACGGGGTGCGCCGCTTCGGGTCGGCGGCCCTCGACCTGGCGTGGCTGGCGGCGGGCCGGTTCGACGCCTATTGGGAGTACTCGCTGGCGCCGTGGGACACCGCGGCCGGGATCATGCTGGTGCAGGAAGCCGGAGGCGTCGTCAGCGACGCCCACGGGGCGCCGTTCACGCCCGGAGGCCCCCACATCGTCGCCGCCAACCCCAGCCTGCACGCCCCGCTGCGGGAGATCGTCGCCGCCACCCTTCCCGCCCACCTCGCCTGAGCCGCGGCGCGGATCTCAGCCGAGCAGGGCGCGGACCGGCTCGGCGACGTCGGCGTAGTCGGGGTGGCGCCCGGTCGCCCGCTTCGAGAAGAGGAGGTGGTCACCGGCGGTCACCTCGAAGACCCCGCCGGAGGACGGCACCAGGGTCACGGCCTCGATCTGTCGCTCGAACTCCTCGAGCAGGCTGCTCGCCATGCTCACGGCACGGCTGCGATAGCCTCAAACGGCGCAGTATTCGATCTCGAGCCTCATGACGGCGAGTGTACCTCGCGGTGACGGCGCGACCTGGTCGTGACGGGGGCGCGGTAGGGTCGTGCTACCCCGACCGAGAGGCGTCGCCACCGTGAGCATCCCCATCCCCGACGACGTGGCCGAGGTCCTGCGGCAGCCCGTCTTCGCCCATCTCGCCACGATCAATCCCGACGGCACCCCCCAGGTCACGGTGATCTGGCTCGACGTCGAAGGCGACCGGATCGTCTTCAGCACGGCCGAGGGACGGGTCAAGCCGCGCAACCTGCGGCGCGATCCCCGGGTCAGCCTGTCGCTCACCCCTCCGGGCAAGCCATACCGCAACATCGTCATCAAGGGGCGGGCCGTCGTCATCGAACCGCGCGGCTTTGGCCTCATCGACCGGCTCGCCCACAAGTACACGGGCTCCGATCGCTACGAATGGGCCACCCCCGGCCAGGTCCGGGTCGACGTCGAGATCGAAGTCGACCACATCTCCGGCTGAGCCGGCCGCCTCAGTCGCAGACGGCGCCGCGCTCCGCCGACCCGACCAGCGAGGCATACTTGGCGAGGGCGCCGGAGGTGTAGCGGGGCGGGTTCGCCACCCAGATCGTGCGCCGCGCCTCCATCACCTCGTCGTCGACCAGCACGTCGAGGCGGCGTGCCGGCAGATCCACCCGGATCCGGTCACCCTCCTCGATGAGGCCGATCGGGCCGCCGTGGGCCGCCTCCGGAGCGACATGGCCGATGCAGAGGCCGGTGGTCCCGCCGGAGAAGCGGCCGTCGGTGATGAGCAACACGTCCTTGCCGAGCCCGGCACCCTTGATCCCCGAGGTGATCGCCAGCATCTCGCGCATCCCGGGGCCGCCCTTCGGGCCCTCGTAGCGCACCACCACCACGTCGCCGGGGTGGATGTCGTGGTCGTACAGCGTCGCCAGGGCGTGCTGCTCGTCGTCGAAGACCCGGGCCGGGCCCTCGAACGTGTCGAGGTCGACGCCGGCGATCTTCACCACCGCCCCGCTCGGCGCCAGCGACCCGCGCAGGATGGCGATGCCGCCCTTGGGCGCCAGCGGCGCATCGATCGGCAACACGACGTCCTGGTCGGTCGGGAACACCACCCCCTCGAGGTTCTCCGCCATGGTCTTGCCGGTCACGGTGAGAGCGTCGCCGTGCAGCAGCCCGGCGTCGAGCAGCACCCGCAGCACCACCGGGACGCCGCCGATACGGTCGAGGTCCACCATGTGGTAGCGGCCGAACGGCTTGAGATCCCCGAGATGCGGCGTCCGCCGCCCGATCTCGTCAAAGTCCTCCAGGGTGAGGTCGACCCGCGCCTCGTGGGCGATGGCCAGCAGGTGCAGCACGGCGTTGGTCGACCCGCCGAGGGCCATCACCAACATGATGGCGTTCTCGAAGGCCTTGCGGGTCATGATGTCGCGGGGACGGATCTCGGCCTCGAGCAGCGCCATCACCGCCAGGCCGGACCGGGTGGCGTACTCGTCGAGACGGCCGTCGATGGCAGGGACGCTGGCGCTCCCCGGCAGCGACATGCCGAGCGCCTCACCCGAGGACGCCATCGTGTTGGCGGTGAACATGCCGGCGCACGACCCGACCCCCGGGCAGGCGGCCCGTTCGATGTCGAGCAGGCGGGACTCGTCGATCTTGCCCTCCGCCAAGGCGCCGATGCCCTCGAAGACGTCGACGATCGAGATGTCCTTGCCGTCGAGGTGGCCGGGCAGGCTCGACCCGCCGTAGAGGAACACCGAGGGCATGTTGTGGCGGGCGGCCGCCATCAGCATCCCGGGAAGCGACTTGTCGCAGCCGGCGATCGACACCATGGCGTCGAACCGCTCGGCGTGCATCATCAGCTCGACCGAATCGGCGATGACCTCACGGGACACCAGCGAGGCCCGCATCCCCTCGTGGCCCATCGAGATGCCGTCGGACACCGCGATGGTCGCGAAGGTGAGCCCGACGCCGCCGGCGTCACGCACGCCCTGCTTGGCGGCCTCGCTCAGGCGAGGACCGCTGAGGTTGCAGGGAGTGACCTCGTTGCCGGCCGACACCACGCCGACCTGGGCCTTGGCGAAATCGGCCTCGGTGAGGCCGACCGCCCGCAGCATGGCTCGGGCTCCCGCCTTGGCGGAGCCGATCGTCACGTCCTGAGAGTGCAGCTTCTTCGTCATCATGGCGCCAGCGTACCCCCTTCGGCGCGGTCGGAAGGAAACGGAGACGAGACCGGCGGCGACGCGGTGCACTCGGCGCCGGGGCGCCGCCGTGAAGATCCCGGAACCGGTGGGCCGCCTGGATCGTTTCTGTTGAGTTCGCCTAACTCGAGGCATCGGTACACTGACGCTCCGTTGCCGTACCCGTCGATCTCCCTCTCCTGAAAGACCCCTGATGACCTCCACCCGAGCCCGTGCCGCGTCCCCGAGCGCGCCGACCAAATCGCCCCGCCGCCGGCTCAGCACCGCCAAGAAGGTTGTGCTCGGCCTCCTCGCCTTCTCGGTGCTCGCCGTCTTCGCCGCCATCGCCTTCGTGCTGTGGACCAACGCCAAGATCGACCGCATCCCCGCCGAAGACCTGCAGTCGCTGCAGCCGCTAGGCTCCAACGGCGTCCGCAACATCCTCATCGTCGGCAGCGACAGCCGCGAGGGCCTGCCCGACGATTTTGAGCACTTCGGTAGCTTCAGCGGGGCCCGCACCGACGTGATCATGGTGGTGCACGTCACCTCGGGCGAGGTCGCCCAGCTGCTGTCGCTGCCGCGGGACCTGAAGGTGCAGATCCCCGGCGAGGGCACCAACCGCATCAACGCCGCCTACGTCTTCGGCGGGCCCGATCTGCTGGTGCAGACGATCCAGAACAACTACGGGATCTCCATCAACCACTACGTCGAGATCGACTTCGCCGGATTCGCCCGTGTCGTCGACGCCCTCGGCGGGGTGACGAAGACCTTCAAGTACCCGGCCCGCGACAAGAAATCGGGGTTCTCGGTCGATGCCGGGACTCACAAGCTCAACGGCGAGCAGGCCCTCGGCTACGCCCGGTCGCGCAGCTACCAGGAGCTGCGGGACGGGAGCTGGGTCAGCGTCAACGCCAACGACATCGGGCGCACCGAACGCCAGCAGGAGTTGCTGTTGCTGCTGTTCGAGCAGGCGTCGTCGGCTTCGAAGGCCTTCAACCTGCCCGGCTTCGTCTCCACCTTCGCCGACCAGATCACCGCCGATGTCGGGCTTACCCCCGGCGTCATGGTGCAGCTCGGCTTGGACGTGCTGGACCTCCACTCCAGCGACATCCAGACGATGACGCTGCCGGTTCGGGTCTCCAACGAGGGCGGGCGCTCCTACGTGATCCCGGTCCAGCCGGACGCCGACCAGGTGCTGGAGGCGTTCCGCAAGGCCGAGCCGTGGGTGACCGCCGCGTCCTGACCGCCAACCGCGAGCCGGTTTGCAGCAGAGCCGCGGCCCCCAACCCCCTGGGTTGAGGGCAGACGGGTCTACCCTCCGCTGACGTCATGACGGATTCCGGATTCACGACCCGTGCCGCCAGCATCGTGGCGCTGCTCGCCTCCCTCTACGTGGGAGCGCAGATCCTGGCGGACGTCTCGAGCCTCAAGCTGGCCGAGATCGGCGGGATGGCGATCGACGGCGGCACCCTCATCTACCCCATCACCTTCACGCTGCGCGACCTGGTGCACAAGACCGCCGGCAAGCAGGTCGCCCGGCTGCTCATCGTCACCGCCGCCGCCATCAACCTCTTCATGGCCTTGCTCTTCTGGGCGGTCGACCGGCTCCCCCTCGTCCCGCAGAGCGGCCCGCAGTCCGAGCTGTTCGGCCGGGTCCTCGGCCCGGTGTGGCGCATCGTGCTCGCCTCGATCGTGGCCGAGGTCGTTTCCGAGCTGGTCGACACCGAGGTCTACGCCAGGTGGGCCCGCCGCTTCGGGGAACGGCTCCAGTGGGGCCGGGTGCTCTCGTCGAACGCGGTGTCGGTGCCGCTCGACTCGGTGCTGTTCGTGGTGATCGCCTTCGGCGGCCGGGTCCCGTTCGAGGTGGTGCGCCAGATCATCCTCACCAACATCTTCGTGAAGGGGTTGGTGACCGTCGCCTCCATCCCGCTGATCTACGCGGTCCGGCCCAGCGCCGTGGTCACCGAGGACGTCGACGCCTAGGAGCTCCCGCGTCCTGTCTCCCGCGCCGGTCGCGGCCCGGTGTAGGAGGCCTGGAGCCGCACCGGCTTGTGCTGGATCGCCTCCATGGCGTGGGCGATCCACCCCAACATGCGCCCGACCGCGAAGAGCATCTCGCCACTCCCCGGCGCCAGGTCGGCGGCCAGGGTCACCGCGGCGAGCCCGGCGTCGACATTGGGGAGAGGCAATCCCGCCGCGGCGACCTCCCGCACGATGTGATCGACGTGGCCGAGGATCGCCGCCGCCGGCCGTTGCTCGGCGATGGCCCGGATCAGGGCACCGAAGCGAGGATCGCCCCGCGGGTAGAGGGACTGGCCGAGGCCGGGGATCGGCTCATCGCAGGACCAGGGCCCGGCGATGATCTCCCACACCGGGGTCCCGGCGACGATGGAACGAAACAGCGGCTCGACCATGGTCGACGCCGCCCCCTGCCAGCCGCCGCCGAGGATCGACAAGCCGGCGCCGAAGATGCCGTGCACGTCGGCCCGGTAGGCGGCGGCGAGCCGGGCCGCGGTGGTGGAGGCGGCGAAGCCGTGGTCGGCCACCATCACCAGGGAGCGCCGCACCAGGTCGACCTGGGCCGGGTCGGGCCGGGTGGTGCGGGCCAGCTTGGCGGCCATCCGGGTGGCGAACGGGGCGGCCGATCGCAGCCGGGGCCCGGGCAGGCTCTCGACGATCGAGGCGATCAGCACCGGGCCTGCCTGCTGCGGCGGGATGTCGAAGTCGGACCCGGCATGGCCGCCGATCGAGGCGGCCACCACCTGGAGTCGGCGCAGCGGGGCGATGTCGGCCGGCATGGTGCGCTGCGCCCCGCGGGAGATGACGACCCAGTCCTCCCGCGGCTCCCACAAGTCCACCTCGTCGGGGATGGTCCCGTACCACAGCAGCGCCGCCACCTGTTCACAGCTCGCCCACGTCGCCAGCTCGAGCACGTCGTGACCCCGGTAGTAGGGCCGGTTGCCGTCCACCAGCGTGATGCCGGAGTCGACCCGCATCTCGGGAGGCTGGTGGCCGCGGGAGTGGGTGGCGCGGAAGTCGACGACGTCGTCCCGGGAGAACCAGCTCCCCTTGCCACCGTGGCGCTCCGCCGGCTCCAGCAGGCCGCGGCTGACATAGGCGTAGATCGTCGCCGGCTTCACACCGAGCAACCGGGCCGCCTCCTCGGTCGAGATGAGTACCGCCATGTTGATCAGTCAATATTGATCAATCTCGCCGTCTGAGTCAATATTGGATCCTCGATCACCCGGAGGGAGGACGGTCATGGCCAACGAGAGGATGCGGACGCCGCCCGGGCTGGCAGGCGTCGTGGTCGCCGACACCGCCCTCGGTGGGGTCCGCGGCCAGGAGGGGTTCTTTCACTACCGCCAGTACTCCACTCCCGACCTCGCCGAGACGAGGACACTGGAGGACGTCTGGTACCTCCTCCACCAGGGCTCGCTCCCGTCGCCACGGGAAGCTGCCGAATTCCGCCACCACATCGGCGAGCTGCGCCCCCTCCCCGACGACCTCGTCGCCCTGATCGGGCAGGTCGCCCGGGTGGGCGACGACATCCTGGCGCTGTCGTGGGTGCGCACCGCGGTGTCCCTCGTCGCCCAGTACCTCGGGCTCACCCCGTGGCTCGGCCAGCCGGCGGAGGACCTGGCGGAGCAGGCGACCCAACTCGCCGCGGTCATGCCGACGATCGTCGCCGCCGGATGGCGGGCCCGCCACGGGCTGCCGCCGGTGGCCCCCGACCCCACCGCCACCATCGCCGAGGACTTCCTCCACATGCTGCGCGGCGCCTCCCCGGACGCCCGCAGCGCCCGGGCGCTCGAGCAGTACCTCATCCTGACGATCGACCACGGCTTCAACGCCTCCACCTTCGCCGCCCGCGTCGTGACCTCAACCGGCGCCGACCTCGGCGCCGGCCTCACCGCCGGAGCCGGAGCGCTCTCCGGTCCGCTCCACGGCGGAGCCCCGGTGCACTGCCTCCGCATGCTCCAGGAGATCGGCACCCCCGACCGGGCCGATTCCTGGGTCCGAGGGTCGCTGGCGCGGGGCGATCGCATCATGGGTTTCGGGCATCGCGTCTACCGCACCGAAGATCCCCGCTCGGCGATGCTGCGGGGGGTGGCGGAGGGATTCGACGACCCGCTCGTCGACCTCGCCGTCAGCATCGAGAAGACCATCCTCGAGGCGCTCCACGAGCACCGGCCGGAGCGGGAGCTCCGCACCAACGTCGAGTACTACGCCGGCGTCGTGCTCCACCTGGTCGGCATCCCCGAGGAGTTGTTCCCGGCCTGCTTCGCCATCAGCCGCAGCATCGGTTGGACGGCGCACATGCTCGAACAGATGAACGGCAACCGGATCATCCGCCCCGACTCGGATTACGTGGGTCCGCAACCCTCGGAGGCATTCCAGCTCTGAGCTCGGGGAAACAAGCGGATCACCCGGCGGCTCGTGCCGGCGACGAGCCGCGGCCGAACCCTGATCCGCCGAGGCCCCACCTAGCACGGCGGAGCCGACCCTCCCCGGCCGAAGTTGGCACCGCGTCGCCGAACGGCGACACTCCACCCCATGGATCTGGCGGTCCGCCTGCGGGGCGTGACGAAGCGCTACAACCGCATCACCGCCCTCGCCGGGATCGATCTCGAGATCCCGGCCGGGTCGGTGTACGGCATCGTCGGCCCCAACGGCGCCGGCAAGACCACCCTGATGCGCATCCTGGTCGGAGCGCTGGCGCCGGACGGCGGGGACGTCCAGGTACTCGGCCTCGACCCAAGGCAGGAACGGCGCCGGGTCCGGTCCCAGATCGGCTACATGCCGCAGGCGCCGGTGCTGTACGAGGACCTCACCGCAGCCGAGAACGTCGCCTTCTTCGCCCGCGGCCACGTGCTCGACGCGGTGCGGGAACGGGTGCAACGCAGCCTCGAGTTCATCGACCTGGTCGACCGCGCCGGTGACGTGGTGCGTACCCTGTCCGGCGGGATGCGGCAACGGGTCTCCCTGGCGGCGGCGTTGGTGCACCAGCCCCGCGTGCTGCTGCTCGACGAGCCCACCGCCGGCATCGACCCCGAGCTGCGCCACTCCTTCTGGCAACGCTTCCGGGACCTCACCGCTCATGGCACCACCCTGCTCATCAGCACCCACCAGATGGACGAGGTGGTGCACTGCGACCGGGTCGCCATCCTCCGCGCCGGGAAGGTGCTGGCCGACGAACCGCCGCAGCGGCTCCTCACCGAAGGGCGCGCCGTGGTCACCGTCTGGGTCGGCGAGACGCCCCATCGCCACGAGATGGCCGGCTACCCCGACGAGCTGCCACGCATCCTGCGCCGCTGGCGGCTCGACCCGGCGGTGACCCGGATCGAGGTCGAAGGCCAGACCCTGGAGGACGCCGTGCTGGCCCTAATCGAGCGGGAGAAGGCCGGCTCCGATGACGGCTAGCCGCACCGCCGCCGTTGCCGGACGGGTGCTGCGCCAGCTCGCCCGCGACCGCCGCTTCGTGGTGCTGGTGCTGGTGGCCCCTCTCGGCATCGTCTTCTTCACCAAGACGCTGTTCGACGCCGCCGGCACCCCGTTCTTCGACGTGACGCCGTTTGCGGTGCCGTTCGGCTGCTTCATCGTCCACTTCGCCACCTTCATCCTCACCGCCCTGGTCCTGGTGCGGGAACGCACCGCCGAGACCATGGAGCGGATGTTCATCAACGGCTACCGCCGCCTCGAGATCATCACCGGCTACCTGCTCGCCTACACCACCCTCGCCACCGTGGTGTCGCTGCTGGTGCTCACCGAGCTCCAGCTCCTCTTCGACCTCGGTTACGGGCCGGGCCGGCTCGCCTCGATCTTCCTGGTCATGTGGCTGCTGGCGGTCATCTCGATGGCGATGGGCATCCTCGTCTCCAACGCGGCCCGCACCGAGGGCCAGGTGATCCCGTTCATCCCGGCGATCGTGCTCCCCAGCCTCATCTTCTCAGGGATCATCGTGGCGGTCGACCACATGCCACTGTGGGCTCAGGTGCTGAGCCGGATCTCGCCCATGTACTACGCCAACGAGGTGTTGCAGGAGCTGATCGCCGGATCCGGGCTCGGCGGCGACGTCGCCAGCCTGGTCATGCTCCCGGCCGGCGCGGTCGTCGTGCTGCTGCTGGCGACCCAAACCCTGCGCGAGACCCGATAGCCTGGGGGAATGCACACCACCGCCGACCGTCTCGTCGAAGCCCTCCGCCGTGACGGGTTCCGGATCACCCGGGCCCGCCGGGCGGTGTGTGAGGTGATCGCCCGGGCCCATCAGGACCATCTCACCGCCGGCGACATCCACGCCCTGGTCGGCGACGACGTGATCGACCTGTCCACCGTCTACCGCACCATGGAGGCGCTGGAGCAGGCGAGCGCCGTCACCCACACCCACATGGGCCACGGTCCCTCCGTCTACCACCTCGCCGCCGGCGCCCCCCACCAGCACCTCGTCTGCTCCCGCTGCGGCGTCACCATCGATCTCGACCCGGCCGGCATCGAATCGCTGCTGGCCGAGATCACCCGCCGCACCGGGTTCGTGCCCGACCCCTCCCATTTCGCCCTCTCCGGGCTGTGCCGGGACTGCATCGCCAGGAGTTGAAAACGGCCCGGAACGGACGTACACTCCTTACTGCAAACGACTTGCAACAAGGAGGATGATCCGTGCACATCCCCGACGGCGTGATCAACGGCACCACGTCGGCCGGCTTCGGGGTCGTCGCCGCCGGCGGAGTCGGGGTGGCGCTACGCCGCACCGGCGCCTACCTGAGCGAGCGACAGGTCCCGCTCGCCGGCCTCGTCGCCGCCTTCGTGTTCGCCGCCCAGATGTTCAACTTCCCGGTGATCTCCGGCATGAGCGGCCATCTCATCGGAGGCCTGCTCGCCGCGGTCCTGGTCGGCCCATGGGCGGCGCTGCTCGTCCTCAGCGTCGTACTCGCCGTCCAGGGGATCTTCTTCGCCGACGGCGGCCTCAGCGCACTCGGGCTCAACATCGTCAACATGGGCATCATCGCCCCCCTCGGCGGCTACGCCGCGTACCGGCTGCTCCTCAAGGTCCTCCCCCGCAACGACCGCATCGTTCCCCTGGCGGCCGGTCTCGCCGCCTTCGTCTCGGTCGTGCTCGCCGCCACCGGATTCGTGATCGAATTCGCCATCGGCGGCACGGCGGACGTGTCCACTGGCGCGGTCCTCACCGCAATGTTGGGCGCCCACGTCCTCATCGGGATCGGCGAAGCGCTGCTCACCGCCCTCATCGTGGGTGCAGTGATGGCCAGCCGACCCGATCTGGTCTACGGAGCCGCTGCCGCGCCGGTCGCCACGACTGCGGAGGTGCTGTGATGGATCGCCGGACCCGAGTCTTCCTCGCCGTGGGCTTCCTGGTGGCGATCGTGTTCGCCGTGGTCGTCAGCCAGTTCGCCTCCGACAGCCCCGACGGCCTCGAGTACGTCGCCGAGCAGGAGGGCTTCATCAACACCGCCCAGGATCACGCCCTCGGGAACCTCCCCCTCGCCGACTACGGCGAAGGCCTCACCGACAATGGCACCCTCAACACCGCGGTGGCCGGGCTGCTCGGCACCGTGGTGACCCTGATCGCCGGCTATGGGGTCTTCTGGGTGGCACGCCGTACCCGCGCCGGGGACGAAGCGGCCCAGGCGACACACGAGCCCTGAGTGGGTACCGGACACGTCCACGCCCTCTACCGGCACGGAGACAGCTCGCTCCATCGGCTCCCGCCCCACCTGAAGGTGGTGGCGGCCTTCGGGCTCGTCTTCGCCATCGTCGCCACCCCGCGGGAAGCGATCTGGGCGTTCGCCGCCTACGCGGTGTTGCTGGGAGTGCTGGCGACGGTTGGCCGCCTCGGGGTCCGCTTCGTGGCGAGCCGGATGATGATCGAGATCCCCTTCCTGATCGTGGCGCTGATGCTGCCGCTGCTGGGGCGGGGCGAGCGGATCGACGTGCTCGGCCTCTCGCTGTCGGTCAGCGGCCTGTGGAGCATGTGGAACATCCTCGCCAAGGCGACCCTCGGCCTCCTCACCTCGGTGGTGCTCGCCGGGACCACCCAGATCCCCGACCTGCTGCGCGCCTTCGACACCTTGCGGGTGCCGCGGGTGATCACGTCGATCATGGGCTTCATGTTCCGCTACCTGGACGTGGTGCTCGGGGAGTTCCGTACCATGCGCGTCGCCATGCAGTCCCGCGCCTACCACCCCACCTGGCTCGGCCAGATTCGCCCCTACGCCCAGACCACCGGCCACATCTTCATCCGATCGTACGAGCGGGGTGAACGGGTCTACCTGGCGATGGCGTCCCGCGGCTACGCCGGGCACATGCCGCGCCGGCTCGGGACGCGGGCCTCCACTGCAGCGTGGGCCGCCGGCCTGGCGGTCCCGGCAGCGGCCTGGGCGGTGGCGGCGATCGCCTGGGTGGTGCGGTGAGCGAGCCCACCATCGCGGTCGCCGGCCTCTCCTTCGTCTATCCCGACGGCACCGCCGCCCTCCACGACATCAACCTCCACATCCACCCCGGCGAGCGCATCGCCCTGCTCGGTCCCAACGGCGCCGGCAAGACCACCCTCATCCTCCACATGAACGGCATCCACCTCCCCCAACAGGGCACGGTGAACGTCTCCGGTCTGCCCCTGACGCGCGACACCGTGATGGAGATCCGGCGCCGGGTCGGAGTGGTGTTCCAGGACCCCGACGATCAGCTCTTCATGCCGACCGTGTGGGAGGACGTGGCGTTCGGGCCCCAGAACCTCGGGCTGGAAGGCGCCGCGCTCGATGCCAGGATCCACACCGCGCTGGCAGCGGTCGAAGTCGCCGACCTCGCCGACCGACCCCCCAACCACCTCTCCTTCGGTCAGAAGCGGAGGGTGGCGATCGCCGGGGTGCTCGCCATGGAGCCCGAGATCCTGGTCTTCGACGAGCCGACCTCGAACCTCGACCCGGCGACCCGGCGCGAGCTGAGCGGCATCCTGCGAGGCCTCGATCTCACCCAGCTCATCGTCACCCACGACCTCCCCTACGCCCTCGAGCTGTGCGAGCGATCGGTCATCATCGACCGGGGGCGGATCGTCGCCGACGGTGCCACCCGCCTACTGCTGGGGGACGGCGACCTGCTGCGATCCCACCGGCTCGAGCTGCCCTACGGGTTCGACACCAGCCTGGTCGGCTGACAGGACCGGACCCCCCGCCATCGCGTAACCTGCCCCGACAAAGCGAACGGAAGGTGGTGACGGTGGCCGACGGAGAACACCACGGGGTCAAGTCGATCATCGCCGCCTTCTTCGCCAACCTCGGCATCGCGGTCGCCAAGTTCGTCGGCTTCGTCTTCACCGGCTCCTCGTCGATGCTCGCCGAGAGCATCCACTCGGTGGCCGACACCGGGAACCAGGGCCTGCTCCTGCTCGGGGGGCGCAGAGCGCGGCGCCGCGCCACCGACGAGCACCAGTTCGGTTTCGGGCGGGAGCGTTACTTCTGGGCCTTCGTGGTGGCCCTCGTCCTGTTCTCGCTGGGATCCCTGTTCTCGCTGGTGGAGGGGATCGAGAAGCTGCGCCATCCCCACGCGGTGGAGTCGCTGGGCTGGGCCCTCGTCATCCTCGCGGTCGCCATGGTCTTCGAGGGGTTCTCGTTCCGGACCGCGATGCGCGAGTCGCGCCCGCTCAAGGGCTCCCGCACCTGGTGGGGGTTCATCCGCACCGCCCGCGTCCCCGAGCTTCCGGTGGTGCTGCTGGAGGACAGCGGCGCCCTGATCGGGCTCTCCATCGCCTTCGTGGCGGTCACCATCGCCGCGGTGGCCGATGCCCCGGCTTGGGACGCCATCGGGACCCTCTGCATCGGCACCCTTCTCGGCTTCATCGCCATCGTGCTCGCGGTCGAGATGAAGGGCCTCCTCATCGGCGAATCGGCCCTTCCGGAGACCCAGGAGACGATCCGGCGCGCCGTCGAGACCTCGCCCCACGTCGAGCGGGTGATCCACCTCCGCACCCAATACCTCGGGCCGGACGAGCTGCTGGTGGGAGTGAAGGTGGCGTTCGATCCGGAGCTCCGCATGTCGCAACTCGCCGAGGCGATCAACCAGGTCGAGGCGAACGTGCGCGCCGTGGTGCCGATCGCCCGGCCGATGTACGTCGAACCCGACGTGCTGGACGGGGACCCTGCCCCGGAGAACGACTGAGGCGGTCGCCGGCACCGCGACCCCCCTCAGCTCACTTCGTTCGCTGGTCTCCCCTGATCCCAGGGGGACGACAGAATGGCTCCCCCACCTTCCTCTCACCCTCCCTGCTGTGCGGGGAGTCTTCCTCAGCCGTAGGCAAAGGCGTCGTAGAAGCGCAGCCGGAGGCGAGACGAGCCGGGGAGAGCCACGGTGGGGAACTGCACGGAACCCCCCTCAGCTCACTTCGTTCGCTGGTCCCCCCTGATCCCAGGGGGGACGATAGAAAGGCGCACCCCTCATCCCCAGGAGGGCGAGCTACCGGTAGCGGTACCGGTGGTTGCAGTGGTCGTGGCCCTCCATCAGCGTCTTGGTACGGGTGAAGACGATCCAGTCGCTGAAAGCGGGGGCGGAGTGCTCGTCGGTGTAGCAGGAGAGCCGGTAGAGCCAGTCGTGCATCCCGAGCCGCTCCGCCAGCTCGAAGATCGGGCACCTCGTCACCCGGAACGCCGCCGAGCCGTCGTCGCCACGGTCCACGGTGAACTCGAACCCCAACTCGGGCAATGGATCCCACAGCAGGCGGATGAAGTCGTCGATCTCGGTGCCGTCGTGGGCCTCGCGTTGCCCGATCTCGCCCCAGTCCTTCGCCAGGTTCAACGCCAGGTACTGCTCGACGGCGGCGAAGGCGGCTTCGCCGAACTCGGCCGACAGTTCCCGCAGCAGGGTGGCCGTGTCGTCGCGCCCCCACCCCTCGACGAGGCGGGTGAGGATGGTGTGCTCGGTGGTCCCCGCCGCGAAGCAGTCGGAGACGGGCCGCATCCCGGCGAACCAGGCGAAGTGCTCCCGGATCGGGTCGCTGACGATCTCACCGCCGATGATCTCGTCCTTCATGGCCGCGAAGGTACACCCGCATGGCGACATCTGGGAGGGGCCGTTCCGCCCTTGCTCGCCGGGCCGGACGGCGGCATCGGCTCCGCCGCGCCGGCCGTGCTCTATCTTGGGTGACCGGCTCACCGAGGACGGTTCGATGCGTTTCCGCACCAAGCAGGTACATGCCGGGGTCACCCCGGATCCCACCACGGGCGCGATCCTGACCCCGATCCATCAGTCGACCACCTTCGTGCAACCCTCGATCGACGAGTACATGAGCACCGGCTACTCGTACTCCCGCTCCGGCAACCCGACCGTGCGCGCCCTCGAAGAGAAGCTGACGGAGCTGGAGGAAGGCGCCGACACCGCCGCCTTCACCACGGGGATGGCCGCCACCAACGCCGTCATGCTCGCCCTGCTCAACGCCGGCGACCACGCCGTCGTCTCCGACGTCGTCTACGGCGGCACCCACCGCCTGGCGACCCAGGTCTACCGCCGCTTCGGGGTCGAGTACTCCTTCGTCGACACCTCGGATCCGGCGAATGTCGCCGCCGCGCTGCGGGATACCACCCGGCTCGTCTTCACCGAAACCCCGGCCAACCCCACCCTCAAACTCACCGACATCGCCGCCGTGTCCGAGATCGCCCGTGCCCACGGAATCCCGCATGCGGTCGACAACACCTTCCTCACCCCCTACTACCAGCGCCCCCTCGCGCTGGGCGCCGACTTGGTGGTGTACTCGACCACCAAGTACTTCGACGGCCACAACGCCACCGTCGGCGGGGCGGTGGTGAGCGGCAGCGCCGAGTTGTACGAGCGGATCACCTTCGTCCGCAACGCCACCGGCACCATCATGTCGCCGCAGGTGGCCTGGCTCACGATGCAGGGCTCCAAGACCCTCAGCGAGCGGCTCGACCGCCAATCCGCCAACGCCATGGAGATCGCCCGCTTCCTCGAAGCCCATCCCAAGGTGACCCGGGTGGGCTACCCCGGACTGGCGTCGTTCCCCCAGCACGACCTCGCCGCCCGCCAGGCCTCCGGGTTCGGGGCCATGGTGTGGTTCGAGGTGGAGGGCGGGCTCGAAGCAGGGAAGAGGCTGATGGACTCGGTGGAGCTGTGGACCCTGGCCGAGAACCTCGGCTCGGTCGAGTCGCTCATCACCCACCCGGTCACGATGACCCACGCCGGGATCGACCGTGAGGAGCGGCTCCGGGTCGGGATCAGCGACGGGCTGGTACGGCTGTCGGTGGGGCTCGAGGACGTCGAGGACCTCGTCGAGGACCTGGCCCAGGCGCTCGACCGGGTGTGACCCGCTACTCGATGAATCCCTGCTGCCGCAGCCACTCGTCGTTGTAGAGCTTGGAGAGGTAGTTGCGCCCCGAGTCGGGGAGGATCACCACCACCAACCGCTCCGGCCACTCCCGCGCCACCCGGGCCGCACCCTCGACGGCCATCCCGGAGGAACCGCCGGCGAGCATCCCCTCCTCGGCGGCGAGGCGGCGGGTCATGGCGAAGGCCTGAGCGTCGGTGACCATCTCGTAGCGGTCGACGACTTCCCGGTCGAAGGTCTCCGGCCAGAAATCCTCGCCCACCCCCTCGGTGAGGTAGCTGCGGACGTCGTCCCCCGACTCGGCGGTGTAGATCGAGCCCTCCGGGTCGACCCCGACCACCCGGACGTCGGGGTTCTGCTCCTTGAGGTAGCGCCCGGCCCCCGTGATGGTGCCGCCGGTGCCGACCCCCACCACCAGCGCCCCGACCTCGCCGTCGGTCTGGCCCCAGATCTCGGGCCCGGTCTGCTCGTAATGAGCCTGCGGGTTGGCCGGGTTGGAGTACTGGTCGGGGCGGTAGGCGTCGGGGATCTCCCGGGTGAGGCGGTCGGCCACCGAATAGTACGACTCCGGGTCGTCGGGCGGGACGTCGGTGGGACACACCACCACCTCGGCGCCGTAGGCCCGCAGCAGGTCCTGCTTCTCCTTCGACTGCTTGTCCGCCATGACGGCCACCAGCTTGTAGCCCTTGAGGGCAGCCACCATGGCGATGCCGACCCCGGTGTTGCCGCTGGTGGGCTCGACGATCGTGCCGCCAGGCACCAGCCAGCCGTTCTGCTCGGCCCGCTCGATCATACCGAGGGCGATGCGGTCCTTGACCGAGCCGCCGGGGCTGACGAACTCCACCTTGGCGACCAGGTTCCCCGCCGGGTGGATACGACCCAGCCGCACCAGCGGCGTGTGCCCGATGGCGGCCACGATGTCGTCGTAGATCTCCATAGGCGCCCAAGCTATCAGGTAGGGAGTCGCCTGCTGCAAGTCTCTCAGGGCACATGACGCCTCAAGACGCGACAAACCCGGGCATCGTGGCTTCCGCATTGGCGCCCGCAAGAAACAGCCCCGACCGAAGTCGGGGCCGTCGGGCCTGGGCTGCTCACCCAAGCGTGGTTCGATACATAGTATCAACCAGCTTCCGCTGATAACGACTCACGGAATAGCGCTGCGCGCACCCGCAGGGTGGTTGCCGACTACGTGAGCCAGCGTCTCCAACATCCCGAGCACCTCCCTCTTCCCCCACCCCACCCGGGGTGGGGGTGCTATGCTGACGCGCATGAAAGCGGAACACAAGAAGGCGGCGCTCAACCGCCTCAAGACCGTACGGGGGCATCTCGACGCCGTCATCGGCATGGTCGACGACGAGCGCTACTGCCCCGACATCATGAAACAAGTCTCCGCCCTGCAAGGTTCGTTGGAGAAGGTGAACCGGCTCCTCCTCCAGAACCACGTGGAGACCTGTGTCATGCACGCCGTCGAGGAAGGCCGGTCCGGCCAGATCGTCGACGAGCTGATGGAGACCCTGCGCTACACCCCCGGAGTCACCGGGCCCACCACCGAACTGGAGGGAACATCATGACCAGCATCACCCTCGATGTCCCCGACATCTCCTGCAGCCACTGCAAGATGTCGATCGAGGGCGCCGTGTCCACCCTCGTCGGCATCGACCGGGTCGAGGTCACGATCGACGCCCGCACCGTCGACGTCGCCTACGACGAGAACGCCGTCGACCGGGCCGCCATCGTCGACGCCATCGAAGCCCAGGGCTACGAGGTCGCCCCGGCCTGACCCCCATGAGCGACTCCCCCACCGCCACCATCACCTTCGACGTCGCCGGCATGACCTGTGCCTCGTGCGCCCTGCGGATCGAGCGCGTGCTCGGCAAACAGGACGGCGTCTCCGAAGCCGTCGTCAACTTCGCCGGGCAGGAGGCCCGCGCCGTCATCGACGGCACCGTCGACGTCGCGGCGCTGCGGGACGCCGTCGCCCGGATCGGCTACGACGTCACCGTGGTCGAGGAAGGCCAGGAACGGGAACGGCCCACCGAGCGCTACGCCCGCGAGGTCGTCGCCCAGCGCCGCAACTTCGTGTTCGCCGCCCTGCTCACCGCCCCGGTGATGGTGCTGTCGATGCTGGTCGACGAGACCACCACCACCCGCATCTGGCAGGCGGTGCTCTCCACCGTGGTGGTGTTCGTGTTCGGGGCCCAGTTCCACCGCATCGCCCTCAAGCGGCTCCGCAACCTCGACGCCACCATGGACACCCTCATCTCGGTGGGATCGCTGGCGGCGTGGAGCTACTCGACGTGGGCGCTGTTCACCGACCACCCCATCTTCTTCGAGACCTCCGGGATGATCATCACCCTCATCCTGCTCGGCCGCTTCTTCGAAGCCCGGGCCAAGGGGCGAGCCTCCCACGCCATCACCAAGCTGCTCGAACTCGGCGCCAAGCAGGCCCGGGTGCTCCGCAGCGGCAGCGAGGTCATGGTCGACGTGCTCGACCTCCGTCCCGGCGAAATCATGATCGTGCTCCCCGGCGAGAAGATCCCCACCGACGGGACGGTCGCCTCCGGGCGCTCCTCGGTCGACGAGAGCATGCTCACCGGGGAGTCGCTGCCGGTGGGCCGCAGCGGCGGCGGCGAGGTCTTCGGCGCCACCGTCAACCAGGAGGGCCGCCTCGAGATCGAGGTCACCAACGTCGGCCCCAACACCGCCCTCGCCCAGATCGTGCGGCTGGTGGAGGACGCCCAGGCCACCAAAGCGCCGGTGCAGAAGCTCGCCGACACGATCGCCGGCGTCTTCGTCCCGGCCGTCATCGCCATCGCCCTCGCCGTCTTCACCGGCTGGCTGCTCGCCACCGGCGAGGTCGCCACCGCCACCCGCAACGGGGTGGCGGTGCTCATCATCGCCTGCCCCTGCGCCCTCGGGCTCGCCACCCCCACCGCCATCATGGTGGGCAGCGGCCGCGGCGCCGAGCTGGGCGTGCTGTTCAAGAACGCCGACGTCTTCGAGCGGGCCCGCGGCGTCGACACCGTGGTGTTCGACAAGACCGGCACCCTCACCCGGGGCGCCATGACCCTCACCGACGTCGCCTGCGACGGCGACGAAGCCCGGTTCCTGTCACTGGTCGGCGGGATCGAGGCCGCCAGCGGCCATCCCATCGGGCTCGGCGTCGCCCTCGGCGTCGAGGAACGCAACATCACGCTCGCCACCCCCGGCGACGTCGAGTCGATCCCGGGACGGGGCGTGGTCGGCACCGTCGACGGCGTCGAGATCGCGGTCGGCAGCCCCAAACTGATGGCCGACCGCGGCCACCGCGTCGCCGAGCACCTCCTGGCCGAGCTGGGCCGCCTCGAGCGGGACGGCAAGACCGCCTTCCTCGCCGGCTGGGAGGGGGAAGCCCGCGGCGCCCTCGCCGTGGCCGACACGCTGCGCCCCACCGCGGCGGCCACCGTCGCCACCCTCGAGGGGCTCGGAACCGACACGGTGATGCTCACCGGCGACAACCGCACCACCGCGGCCGCCATCGGGGCCCAGGTCGGCATCTCCCGGGTGCTCGCCGAGGTGCTACCGGGAGACAAGTCCTCCGAGGTCGCCCGGCTCCAGCAGGAGGGCAAGACGGTGGCCTTCGTCGGCGACGGAATCAACGACGCCCCTGCCCTCACCCAGGCCGACCTCGGGATGGCGGTCGGCACCGGCACCGACGTCGCCATCGAGGCCGGCGACATCGTGCTCATGTCCGGCGACCCGAGGCTGGCTGCGATCTCGCTGCAGCTGGCCCGTGCCACCTTCGGAACGATCCGTCAGAACCTGTTCTGGGCGTTCTTCTACAACTCGGCGGCGATCCCGCTCGCCGCCGCCGGGTTGCTCAACCCGATGGTGGCCGCCGGCGCCATGGCGTTCTCCAGCGTGTCGGTGGTGACGAACTCGCTCCGCCTCCGCCGCTTCGGAAGCTGACGGGAGCCGCAGCCCTCAGTCGTCGCCGTCCGGCTCCAGCCGCAGCGACGCCGAGTTCATGCAGAAGCGCTCCCCGGTCGGCTGCGGGCCGTCGGGGAACAGGTGGCCGAGGTGGGCGCCGCAGGAGGCGCACACCACCTCGGTCCGCACCATGCCCAGGCTGCGGTCCTCGTGCAACTCGACCGCCTTGGGATCGAGGGCTTCCCAGAAGCTCGGCCAGCCGCTGTGGGAGTCGTACTTGGTGTCGCCGGAGAACAGGGGCGCGTCACAGACGATGCAGTGGTACACCCCGGGGGCCTTGGTGTTCCAGTACTCCCCGGTGAAGGGCCGCTCAGTGCCGGCCTGCTGGGTCACCCGGAACTGGAGCTTGGAGAGCCGCTTGCGGAGGTCCTCGTCGGCAGGTTTGGTCATCACCCCAGGCTACCCGCGGCCCGGGAGTGACGGCGCGGAGACGGGCCGGATCGCGGGCGCGGGAGCCCCGGCCGCCCGTTCAGTGCCGGACGGTGGGTAGCCTGAAGGCATGGATGCGATCCATCGTTTCCGCAAGCCGGTGCTGCGGCGCCCCCGGGCCATCGTGGCCTTCGAGGGGTGGAACGACGCCTGCGATGCCGCCACCGGAGCGGTCACCTACCTCGTCGGTCAGTTCGAGGCCGGCGAGCCGTTCGCCGTCATCGAGCCCGAGGAGTTCTTCGACTTCCAGGCGCATCGACCGGCCGTCACCATCGACGACGGCGGAACCCGCAGCCTCACCTGGCCGCTCACCAAGTTCTACGCCATCGAGCTGCCCGACCAGCCCCGCGACCTGCTGCTCGTCATCGGCGAGGAGCCGTCGTACCGGTGGAAGACGTTCAGCCGCCAGGTGACCCAGCTGCTGGTGGAGATGGACGTCGAGGAGGTCGTCATGTTGGGGGCCTTCATCGGGCAGGTCGCCCACACCCGGCCGGTCCCCATCGTCGGGGTGGCAACCGACCCCGACCTGGTGACCCGCCATTCCCTGATGAAGTCGCACTACGAGGGACCGACCGGCATCGTCGGCGTGCTGGTGGAGGCCTGCCGCGAGGTGGGACTCCCCGCCCTGGCGCTGTGGGCGGCCACCCCCCACTACCTGGCCGCCAACCCGAACCCGAAGGCGATGCTGGCCCTGGTCGAGCTGGCCGACGACGTGCTCCGCCTCGACGTCGACACCACCGAGCTGGAGACGGTGGCGTCCGAGTTCGGCGAGCGGGTCAGCGCCGCCATGGATTCGTCGTCGGAGTTCGCCAACTACGTCGCCGGGCTCGAGCAGACCGGAGACGGCGCCCCGGTCGAGATCGATCCCGACCTCACCGGCGAGCTGGTGAACGAGATCGAGGACTACCTGCGACGCCGTGGCTGAGTCTCACCGACCCTGCCGCATCCCGGCGCCCCCCACCGCATCGTGACGGCCGGCGAGTTGATCAAGTGGGTGCACCTGCTGGCGGCGGCGGTGTGGACCGGCGGCCTCATCGCTCTCGGAGTGCTGGTGGGAGCGCTGCGCCGCTCCGGGGCCTCCCGGGACCAGCTCCAGTCCGCCGCCCGGGCCTTCGGGCGTCTCAGCTGGGCGGCGATGGCCGTCGCAGTCGTCACCGGCTTGTGGCAGGTGGACCGTCTCGACTACCCGTGGAGCGACCCCGCCCTGATCCGCAAGGTGGTGCTGGTGGGGCTCGTCATCGTCACCACGCTGGTGCACCAGCGCACCGCCCGGAGCAGCAGGCCCGCGGTGCGTGGCGCGATCGAGGTCGTGATCCTGATCCTCAGCATCGCCGTCTTCGGCGCCGCGGTGACGCTCTAGCGCCCGGCGCAACACGGCAAAGCACGGCCCCGGCCCGCAGGCCGGGGCTCGCTTCAGCGCTTCTTCTTGTGCCGGTTCGCCTTGATGCGCTTCCGGTACTTGTGCTTGCTCATTTTCTTGCGGCGCTTTTTGATCAG
>Ga0315551_10000059_pt1 | contig 79726 bp, 71 predicted proteins | sample SalMarSW160290MG_FD_203678 | JGI IMG/M metagenome (GOLD analysis project Ga0315551, IMG submission 203678) | Salt marsh sediment microbial communities from the Plum Island Ecosystem LTER, Massachusetts, United States - Salt Marsh Sediment SW1602-90 ...
ACGGTAATTCTATAATATTTCTCTTTCAATTCACTTAATAACTCTTCGCTTGAATCTTTCTCCCATATCACCATTGATATGCTGTTTGCATCAGTTGCCTTCAAAATATAACTAACTTTATGTTTTTTCAAGATTTGCATTATTTCAAGGTCGGCACCAACTTCACCAACCATAAGCGGGTCGTGTACTTCTATAACGACTACTTCGTCGCTCCCGGATATTACTTCCACCCTTGATTTTTCTCCCACATAATCCTTCGAAATTAAGGTTCCTTCGTGTTCGGGCTCGAAAGTATTTTTTATCCTTATATTTATTCCCGCCATCTCGATAGGTTTGGACGCTTTTGGATGAATAGCTTCCATACCTATATCTGCAAGCTGGTCTGCAACATTGAAATTGGTAAATCCGACAGGGATAGCTTTATCTTCGCCCACGACTTTAGGGTCGGCAGAGGAAAGATGAAATTCCTTATGAATTACCGCTTCAGCCGCGCCAACCTCAACTGCAACCTTGCTGAAAGTAACCTCGGTGTAACCTCTGTCGAATTCTCTCATAATGCCTTCCGTACCTTTCGTATATCCGGTAGCAATTGCTAAGGTTTTGGAAAAATTTATTCCTTTTAATTTTTTATGTATTCTTTCATCGATACTCAGCAACTCGGAATCTTCAAAGCCGCACAAATCAATAAAAGTCGAGTTAATATTGTTGTTTTCAAGAATGTTCACCGAGTTGAAAGCCGAATGAGCCTCCCCTATGGAAGCCAAAACTTCACGTGCTGCAAGTAAAATACTGTCTCTGTCAAGATAACCCGAAGCCAGAACGTTAGCCATATTATGCAGATAATTCCTGGCTTCCCGAATCCGGTTTTTTATGAAATTATCGGCGATATCCAGATCTAGTCCGATATCGATAAAATCCCTGTTTATTTTAAGCAATTTGCCCTGAACTTCCTCCAGAGAATTGTCATATTTTCCCTGTGCCGCAAATCTGGCATAAACTCCGGGTTCTCCGGTTCTCTTATGTTCCAGAAGCCAGTTGGTTACGTTTTCGTAAGCAGAGACAACAAAAATTCTGTTGTAATAGTCTCCCTTTTTACGATTGCCAATGATTATATTTTTTAGTACATTCTGGAATTTCGACATTGAAACTCCACCAATTTTTTCAACGGTTAACATCAAACCTCCACTAAAAATTAGGATACATAAAAAAACTTTGTTGTCAAGAGCCATAAAAATTCAAAAAGCAAATATCAAAATGTCAAATTACAAATCAAAAATTTATTCTCACACAAAGACACGGAGACACAAAGAAAAAAAGATTGTGTTGTTTTAGAAACCCCTCTTGCAACCCCTAAAAATGGCCACCGATTAACACAGATAAACACCCTTGTACGGTCGTTCCTCTCTACAGGGCAGGCAGATATAAAAAAGTATTTTATTATTTTAAACAAAATAAAATTCGGGATGAGTAGTTGGGTAATCCGTGTACATCTGTGGCAATTAATCTGGGGTGGGGTTGGTTAATTCAAAGAAAAAAATCTGCGATTATCAGTGTCTGATTTTCTTTGTACCTTAGTGCCATGTCCTATTGGCCTCTCTTGACATTTGATTTAATGTGTGTACTTTCGAAAAACAGGAGACCCGATGGGCTTAATAAGCGAAGGAGATAGAGAATATTTAAGAGAAGAGTTCGAAAGAAATCTTAAAAGAAATGTAGTACTCCTATATTTTGAAGAAAAGGGAAAAGAATCAGAGTATTCTTTACAAGCAAAAGAGCTGTTGGAAGAACTTGTGGCTCTTAATAATAATTTGTCGCTTACTCTGAAAAACTGTGATGATGCCGAGGAGATGAAATCGGAAGAATTGTATCTGTGTCCTTCAATAAAGGTTAAATCGGAGCGTAACGGATTCGTTAACTTTTATGGTATACCTGCAGGGCACGAATTTACCTCATTGGTAGAAGCGATAAACGATATGGGTTCGGACAACCTTTCTCTTCCCGCCGATGTTATCGAGGGTTTGAAGGAAATTGATAGTCCTGTTGATATAAAAGTTTTTATTACTCATAGCTGTCCATACTGTCCTGGTGCCGTCAGAAATGCTCACCAGTTCTCGCTTGTGAACGAAAAAATAAGGGGTTCAATGGTTGATGCCAACTACTTCGAGGAACTCTCAAAAGAGCATCAGGTTTCGAGTGTTCCACATATCGTTGTAAATGATAAAATCAATTTTACCGGGAATGTGCCTCCCGGGATGTTCCTGGATAAAATAAAGGAAGCTTTGAAATAGATGCAGTTTTCTTTAAGCAAAAAAGAAAGTAAGAACGAAAAAAAACATTTTTCTACAGCAATAATAGGCGGAGGTCCTGCCGGTTTGACCGCTGCTATTTATCTGGGCAGGTCGAAAGTCGATACAATTGTTTTCGAAAAAATAACTCCCGGTGGGTATATTATTAACGTTGAAAAAATAGAAAACTATCCTGGTTTTCCTGAAGGAATCTCCGGGCAAGAATTAGGGCAACTTTATACTCTGCATGCTGAAAGATTTGGTGCGGAAATTCGAACAGAAGAGATTACAAAATTAACGTTAAACGAGTTACCCTTTCGGATAAAAACTTCAAATGGTTCTTATACTTCGGATAGCTTGATTCTGGCAACAGGTACTTCCAACAGGAAGATAGGTGTCCCCGGAGAAAAAGAATTCACAAACAAAGGTATTTCTTTCTGTGCGACCTGTGATGCACCTTTCTTTGAAGGCGAAGACGTTGTTGTCGTTGGGGCAGGGAACTCCGGGGTTCAGGAATCGCTTTTTATTTCAAAATTCGCGAAACATATAACTATAACAGAAATGCTCGACCATCCTACCGCAGAACCGATACTGATAGACCGTTTGAATGAAAACGATAAAATAGAACTGCTGGTTTCTCATTCAGTGGTGAGTTTTAAGGGAGACAAACTGCTGAGTAATGTTGATATTAAAAATATAAAAAACGGAGAGGTTAAGAACCTTAAAGTAAAAGGAGCCTTCATTTACGCAGGCGATGTCCCGAATAACGATTTAATTAAAGATGATTTGGAATTGGATAACAAAGGGTTTATTATTACGGACGAACGGATGAGAACTTCAAGAGAAGGGATTTTTGCTGCAGGTAATGTAAGAAATACATGTTTCAGACAGGTGGCGACCGCAATCGGAGACGGAGCTATTGCAGCTCATGAAGCATATAAATTTCTGGAGGAAAACAAATGATAAGAGTCTATACTAGTTCAAACTGTCCATACTGTATTAGACTAAAGAAATTTTTAAAAGACAATCGAGTTAAATTTAAAGAAATAAATATCTCGGTATACCCAGAGGCTGCGAAGGAACTTAAAAACAAAACCGGACAAACCGGTGTTCCTGTTACTCTTTTCGGAAATAATAAAATCGTTGGTTTTGATGAACATCGTTTGAGAAAGGTTTTAAACATAAAAAGGGGGGAAATTTGAATAGATTTTCCGTATTGATTATTTTGTGCTTTCTTACGACTATTTCTTGCCGTGCAAATAGTTCGTCTGCCCAAAAAGAATCGGAGAAAAAGAGTGAAAAGACAAATTTAGATGAGGAAAAGCTAATTGCAGCTCCGGATTTTACATTAGAGGATACGGAAGGCAATAAGCATACTCTTTCCGATTACAAAGGTAAAGTGGTCCTTATTAATTTCTGGTCCATTAATTGTCCTCCCTGCAGGGCAGAGATTCCTTATCTTATGAAATTGTATGATGAATACAAAGACGAGGAACTGGTAATCTTGGGTGTAGGAATGAATAGAGCAAATTATTTAAAATCCTTCAGTAAACTTCTCAAAATTAATTATCCTATCCTATTGGGAGATATGGAGACCGCTCTTAAATACGGAGTTCGGGCGATACCAACTTCTTTTATTATGGATAGAAATGGAGAGTTAACTGATACAATAATAGGTTATAATAAGAGTATTGGTGAAAAAACGGAAAAGACTCTGCAGGAATTGTTAAAGGAGGAAGATAAAGGAGAAAGTGAAAAATAAACGTCTGTTTGTATTAACCTTTGGGTTAATTCTTACAATAGCTCTTCTCTCTTACGGTATATTGATAAAACAATTTATAGAGACAGGGTTTATTGGTTCGGTAATCTGCCTTTCCTGTATAGGCATCTACTGATGTTTAACTGGCTCTACAATAAATATGTTCGTTTTAGTATCCTTGTAAGTGCTTTTTTTGCCGGTAACAATCACTTTTCAACAAGTATTTATCAGGGTGCGGGTAAGAGATTTTTTTTTCCGGGTCTGAACTGTTATTCCTGTCCGCTCGCACGATTCTCCTGCCCTCTCGGGACATTTCAGAATTTTATAGGCATTAAGACTTTCCCTTTTTATGTATTAGGGTTTCTCGGCCTGGTAGGGATAACTCTGGGAAGATTTGTTTGCGGTTGGATATGCCCTTTCGGATTCTTTCAGGAACTTCTTTACAAGTTGAGAACTTTTAAGATTCGAGTGCCCGAAAAATATAGCTATTCCAAGTACCTTGTTTTGTTTGTTTTTGCCATGTTCCTTCCTTTTTTGACTGCCGAGCCATGGTTCTGCAATTTATGCCCGGCAGGAGGAATAGAGGCGGGAATCCCTATTGTTGTGTTCAATTCTTTTATCAGGTCTCTTATAGGAGGTTTCTTTTATATCAAGATTGCGATTGTGGGAATTTTTGTATCTTCTTCTGTTCTTATAAAAAGGCCTTTTTGCCGGTTTGGGTGTCCTCTTGGAGCTATTTACGGTATCTTTAATAAATTCACTTTTTTCAGGATACGGGTTAACGAAAATAAGTGTATCAAATGCTATGATTGTCAGGATGTCTGTCCTATGGACATTGAGATCTTTAAAGTCCCGGATTCCGTGGACTGTATCAGATGCGGTTTATGTATCAAAGAGTGCCCTACGGGTGCTTTATCTTTCAAATATGGTCTATATTCAAATCTTGAAAATTCTTCTAATAATGTAAAGTAATACTACTCTTTAATTGTAAGGGTAAGGCTTAGTTTATTAAGGGCGAAGAGTCCAATAAATACGATAGGCAAAAAATCAACCGCCCATGCGATTATCGAATAACTAAGAGCGCTGCTTTTGGGTATTTCGAAAAGGCTCAAGGAAAAAATTACAAGATAGTGATAGGTTCCGATAAATCCCGGTGAAGAAGGGATAGAAATGCCCAAACAGCAGATTGCCGTTACTACGAAAGCTGCTCCAAAAGGAAGCTGAAAGCCGAAACTTATAAATAAAATGTAATAAATTGCGGCGTATAAAGACCAGATAAACACAGATTGAATAAAAAGATATAATAGAATTTTTAAATCGCTCAGTATTTCCAGTCCCCTTATAAAAGCTTCCAGAAATTTTTTAATTTTTTCTTTAAATTTTCCGGGTGATAGTGAAACTAAAATATCTGTCGTTTTACGATAATTTCTTAATATTATAAGAAATATTATGACGGATATTGTGATTATAAGGGTTACCCAGAAAATTTTAGAAACTAATGTATTATAGTGTATCAATCGAGAGAAAACCAGCAGGAATAATATTAATGTAATGAGATCGAACACTCTTTCTACCATTATTGTGGCAAAAGAAGCGCTTTTTGATATGTGCTCTGTACGCCCTATAGCGAAGGCTCTTATCAGTTCTCCTCCTCTTGCCGGAAGGATGGAGTTTGCCATAAGTCCGACAGATAAAGACCCGAAGGTGTTTCCGAAACCGGTATTTTTTAACGGTTTGAGTAGAATTTTCCATCTGTAAGCGCGCGGTATGAAACTCAAAGCGTTGACAATCGCCGCGATAAAAATGAGAAAATAATCGGCAGATGCCAATGCGTTAGTTAATTCTTTGAGATTTACTTTTAAAAAAGCAAGCCAGAGAAAAAGTCCGCTTAATATTAAACTTATTAATATTTTTATTTTTTTCATTTATAAAATAAAGAGTAAGCAGACGGCTAAGATCAGGGTGCATATAGTAATGATCCTGCCTATATTAAATAGAACAGAATTGTAAACCAGTTCTACTTGATGTGTTCCTTTATCGATAGGAATTGCTCTTAAGAGGTAATCTGCGCAGTAAATCTTTGTTCCCTTTCCGTCTATTTTTGCGCGCCATTCCGGATAATAGATTTCAGAAAGGACAAGAATACCCGGAACGCTGGTGTGAATTTTAAGTGAAATCCTGTTTGTTTCGAAAGATTGAGACTCGATTTTGTATTCGGGTTTTTCACCTTGATCCGGTAATTCAATATCAGGTGATTCTTCAAGTATAATTTCATTAAGATAGTCGAATTCGTCGGTTGAAAGAATTTTTAAAATTTGATTTTCTTCTTTTACTAAAATATATTTATAAACCATAAATGCTCTTGGAAGATAATCGGTGTTGAGCGCAAGAGCCATCATTCTGTTTTCTTTATCTATCTCCAATCGATATTTTACGTTTAGTAAATCTATTTTCCTTTCAAATGGTAGTTGCGAAAATTCCGAATAGCGCTTTATTCTGAGAGGAGTATACCCTTCTATGAGTTCAAGATTGTAAACATTACCACTGTTTCTTCTCAAAATCATGTAGTTCCCTATTCGTGCATTTATTCTAAATTTATCTCCTTTGCTTTCCATCTGGAGTTGCCTGACCATACTATTAAATGGGTAGTATTGTTCCGAAGAAATTTCACTTTTATTGAAATTACTGCCGAAGGTGTATAAGTCTATGAAAATTAGAGCAACAATAATAGCGGCAAGAATATTAATAGGTAAAAGTTTTTTTGTTCTTAGGAAAACAGTCGTTATGGATAGAGAAAGAAAAAGAACAAAAATACAGTATTGTTTTTGAATGTTGTTGTAAACGTTGATATTTCCGGTAAAACTGTTTATATTCTTGAATACTCCCGCGAAAATCAGTATCCAGAATATAAATACGACACCGGCAATCCATAATATTGCTTTAGGAAATCTTATATCTTTTTTGCCAAAAAAGTTGTTTGCGCCAAAACCTGCAAGTATTGCCAGTGAAAACGATAAAAGCCCGGAGAATCTCCCCGGGATTCTAAATTTATTAAATCCCGGAAGGCAATAATATATAAATCTGTATAACGGAGTATATTTCCCAAATGCTAAAAAAAGAGAAAAGACAGCCATAAAAGCAAAAAACCATATCATTTTATTTTTTTTATCTTTGAATGCAAAAAATAGAAGGAAAAGAGGAAAAATTCCAATGTAAACGGCGGTTTCCCAGAATGCCCCGTATTCTCCGCCTCCAGCCCAGAATGGTACGGAATTCCGGCTTACGGCAGATACGCTTCCGAAGAGTTTAGGTATAAGGAAAGTTAAAAGCTGGACAGGATGTATTGAGAGAATAGAGGAATCTTTCAAGGAGATGCTCATGCGGACTGTGTATTTCGAATATTCGAAAGTCGGCAGATATTGAATTGCGGAAATGCCCAGAGATGTTATTAGAATTATGCATAACGACAAAAGTGATTTAATTGCCGAGTGATCTTTTTTGTTGATTATTATAAAAAATATTGTATAAGCTCCCAGGAAATAGAAAATGTGGAGAGAGGGCTGCGGAGAGCCTGCCAACATAGAAACACCTAGGGCAAGGCCGCCTAAAATAGAGTAAAAATAACTGTTTTCTTTTAAAGCTTTTTGCAGGAACAAAAGAATCAAGGGTAGCCAGACGATAACGTTCACAAAGGTTAGATGTATTGTTCTTGTTATTAAAAAACCGCTGAACATGAAAGTCACCGCACTTACCATTGAGGCATTTTTTGAAAGGTTTATTTCTCTCGCATACATATAAGTGAAAACGCCAGCCAGTAGTACATGTAAGATGTTTTGCAGTTCCAGTGCATAATAGGAAAGCACTCCTTTTTTTACAAAGAGAATTAAAATAATGTTGAATGGATAAAAAAGAGCACTCTGTATATCTCCGATTAAAGGCATTCCCGAAAAAACGTATGGGTCCCATAAAGGGAGGATTCCTTTTCTTATGGCTGTTGCATAAAAATTACGTAAAGGGTAATACTGATACAAAAAATCCTCAAAAAAATAATATTTCCCAATAATAATCTGGTTAAAATATAAGATGCAAAGTCCTGTAAGTATAGCATATATTGATATATTTTTTTGAGTCAAGAAAGTTTTTTTCATTTTAACAGTGAAGAGCTTCCCAGAACCGAAGCTCCGGCTTCTATTAGTTTTAGAGCGGTTGCCGTATCCTTTATGCCTCCTGCAGCTTTTATTGGAAGTTCCGTTGCGCTTTTTATCTTCCTTACCTGGGTAGTGGTAACCGGACCGTTGGTACCTGTGCCGGATTTAATAAAATCTGCACCTGCATTTTCTGCGATTTCCGTTGCCGTAGCGATTTCTTCGTCGGATAAGAGAGGCGCTTCTATTATGACTTTAAGCGTTCCGTAAGGATGTATGATATTCGCGATTTCTCTTATATCTTTTTCTATATCTCCGTATTTTTTGCTTTTCAGGAAAGATATTTGCATCACGAGATCTATTTCTTCCGCTCCGCTCTTTACGATTATCTCTGCTTCTTTCTTTCTGATTTCGGTTAATGAAGAACCCAGAGGGAAATCACACACTGAAATCGTTTTAACAGAAGTTTTTCTTAAGAGTTTGGAAACAAGAGGCACCCACAGAGGGTTTACGCAGATTCCTCTGAATTTATATTCGAGGGCTTCCCGGCATAACTTTTCGATATCTTTTTCCGTTGCATCCATTTTTAAATTAGTGTGGTCAATTAGAGAATTGATGTTTTTCATTGGTAACCTCAAAAATCAAAATGACAAATAAAAACGCAAAATCATATCTATAATCCACCCGAAACAACCCATTTTTTAACAACAAATTGCACAAATTTCACAAATAAATTAGAACAAGCTTTTTTATTATCATAAAAAATAAAGACTGCTTTTTTTATATTCGTGCTATTCGTGTAATTCGTTGTTTCTACTTTTAATCCATTTTTGAACTTTGATTTGTAATTTTCCATTTTGATATTTGATTTTTGAATTAAAGCGACCGCCGGAGCTATTTTATTATTCCTCTTCCGGATTCATTGATGAATTTGATAATATGTTCGATATCTTTATTCCCTTCGAAATCCTCTTTAAGTTTCTCCACAGCCTGTTTCGTGTTAAGTCTCGAACGGAATAATATCCTGAAAGCTTCTTTTATATCTTCTATTCTTTCGCTTTCGAAACCATTTCTCCTGAGTCCCCGGAAATTGGGAGAAATAATTCTTAAAGGGGAACCGGCAGCCAGTGCAAAAGGGACCAAATCTTTTGTTATTCTAAATCCTCCTCCTATTAAGGAATAAGCTCCGATCTTTACCCACTGATGAATTGGAACAAAAGCCGATATATAGGCGAAATCTTCTATTTCCACGTGACCCCCAAGAGTAGCTCCGTTTACAAGAAGAACACTGTTTCCTATTTTACAGTTATGGGCTACGTGAGAATAAGCCATCAGGTAATTGTTGTTTCCTATTCTCGTTTCCTTTCTTTCTCCTATGGGGAAATGGATTGTTGTAAATTCTCTGATTATATTTGAATTTCCAATAACTACTTTACCCCTTTCCTTTTTGTTGTTTTTATCCTGGGGTGTATCGCCTATTACAGCATAGGGATGTATTTCGTTTTTTTTTCCGATTTCGACGCCATTTCTTATGATGGCTCCTCTGGCTATCGTTGTACCGCTTCCTATGATAACGTCCTTCTCAATCAGGCATCCCGATTCGATTTGGACATCTTTAGCTATTTTTGCCTGTGGATGAACGTCTTTTCCCATTATTTTCCTTTTCTTTCCACTATGGCTGCCGAGAAAGAGCCTTCGGCGACCACTTGTCCATCTACAGAAGACGTTCCTTCCAATTTGCAAAAGTTGGGTCTGAATGCCGTAAGTTTAACTTTATGTTGTAAGATATCTCCCGGACGAACAGGTTTTCTGAATTTTGCCTTGTTGATGGATGTAAAATAAACGTTTGCCTTTTTAGGGTCTTCAAGTTTGTTTAAAAGTAGGAGACCTCCGGCTTGTACCATCGATTCCATTATCAAAACCGCCGGCATTATCGGGTTCCCCGGGAAATGACCCTGGAAGAAGAGTTCGTTGTAAGTGACGTTTTTTATACCTATAACTTCATTTTCGTTTATTAATTCCGCTTTATCGATTAGCAAAAAAGGATATCTGTGCGGCATAATTTCAAGTATTTTTTCAATATCGAACTTCATTTTCACTCCTTTCAATTTCTCTTAATAATTGATAATGCAATAAATGGCCTCCTCTAAAAACGAGATATCGTCCAAGAGGGATGGGTTTTAGAAGGTAGAGCTCTCCAAGGAAATCCATTACTTTGTGTTTTACTGCTTCGTCCGGTAAGCGAGCTTGGTTTAATGTTCCGTTTTCCGTATAAATAAGGGTGTTTTCTTCTGAGGCTCCGAGGGCAAATCCCTTTTTATTTAATTCGTCTTTCCATGAAAGCAGTCCGTAGGTTCTGGAACTTGCTATGTCCTTCTTTAAATTGGATTTTCCGTTCAAGAGATATTCCTGGTAATAAAGCAGAGGATGGTTATAAGAAATAATATAACGGATTTCAAGCTTTTGTGCAGGCATGCAGGCGGCAAGACATCCTTTGTCTTCGACAATTATATTCTTTTTAATATATCTTTCTTTTCTTTCGGTTTTCAATTCTTTTACACCTGTTTTCTCGATTGCCGAGATAAAAGGGTAAGCGCTACCATCGAGAGCCGGTATTTCGTCACCATCTATATACACTTTAATATGGTCTATGCCACAGGCGTAAAAAGCACCCATAAGATGTTCTATAGTCCTAATACTTTCGCCATTTTTCGAGAGAGCAATTTCCCGGTCGCAGTTTTTTACCATGCTGAGTACTGCGGGTATTGTTTCGCCGTTTTTGACGAATATTATGCCCCCATTTTCGTTTGGTTTAAGTGTTATTTTCGATTTCTTTCCGGTGTGAACACCTGTTCCGGAAATCTCGATATCGGATTTTATGGTTCTTTCGTTCATTTCGCAAATTTAACTATTCTCTCTTTTAAGCTTTTTTTATCCATACCGATCAACTCTAAAAGCTTGTTCTCCTCTCCATGTTCGATAAAACGATCGGGTACTCCGATTTGTAAAATCTCGCTTTGTATTGATTCCCTGTTGAGAAGTTCTATAACTGCGCTACCGAAACCTCCTGTAATTGAGTTTGTTTCAACCGTTATAATCTTTTTATTTTTTTTAGCAAGTTCCAGAATCAAGTTTTCATCTAAAGGTTTTATAAACTTCGCGTCAACCACGGTTGGGCTGATATTTTTTAATTCCTCGGAGGCTTCAAGTATTGTGTAAACAATAGGGCCGGTAGTTAATATAAGCAAATTTTTTCCTTTACGCAATATCTCCGCTTTGCCAATCGGAACGGCTTGTATTTCCGGCGGAGTTTTTACTCCTACGGATTGTCCTCTCGGATAGCGTATTGCCGTAGGTCCTTCGGTATTAAGAAGAGCGGTTTTAAACATTCTTTTTAGTTCGACTTCGTCTCTCGGAACCATTATCACGATATTCGGTATTATTCTTAAGTAGGATAAATCGAAAACCCCGTGGTGCGTTGGGCCGTCACCGGGTGAGAAACCCCCCCTATCTATGCAAAAAATTACCGGCAATCTCTGGAGTGCTATGTCGTGGATTATCTGGTCGAATGCTCTCTGAAGGAAAGTAGAGTATATGGCGCAGACCGGGCGCAAACCCTCGCAAGCAAGCGCGCCGGCGAAGGTTACCGCGTGTTGTTCTGCTATGCCTACGTCAAAAAATCTTTCAGGGAACTTCTCTTTGAAAGCTGAGAGGCCGGTACCCTCCGTCATGGCTGCCGTTATTGCAATTATGTCTTTGTTGGTTTGGGCTTCTTCTGCTATTGCTTCTCCGAATACTTCCGAGTAATCTTTATTACGACCTTCTTTTTTTAGAACTTTTCCTGTTTCGCATTCGAAAGGTCCCACCCCATGGAACAGAGCGGGGTTTTTGCATGCGGGCTCATAACCCTTGCCTTTTTCGGTAATGATATGCAGGAGCTTGGCCTTCTTTATTTTTTTAAGTTTGGATAGAATCATAATAAGTTCTTCTATATTATGTCCGTCGATTGGTCCATAGTAGGAGAGTCCTAATTCTTCGAAAATGATGTTTGGAACAATCAGGTTTTTCAGTCCGATGTTCAGTTTCTCGGCAGCCCTCGTTGCTTTTTTGCTTAGCCCGTTGGGCAATTTTTCAAGAAGGCTCCAGGCATCTTCCATGATGAGATTGTAAATTTCGGCTGACTGCAACCGCGTCAGGTATTCCCTGAGACCTCCGACATTCCTGGCAATCGACATTTCATTATCATTTAGAATTACCAGCATATCTTTTTTCAGATATCCTATTTGATTTAAACCTTCTAAGGCTATTCCTCCCGTCAGGGCACCATCTCCGATGACGGCTACGACTTCGTTGTCTTCGCCCTTCTTGTCTCTTGCGATTGCAAAACCCAGCGCGGACGATAGAGAAGTACTTGCATGTCCGGTTCCAAAGGAGTCGTAAATCGATTCGTCTCTTTTCGAAAAACCGCTTAGCCCTCCGAATTTGCGGATAGTTTCGAATCCTTCCCTTCTGCCTGTAAGTAATTTGTACCCGTAGGTTTGATGTGATACATCCCAGATTATTTTATCTCTTGGAGGATTGAATACCCGTAGAAGAGCTATTGTTAGTTCTATAACTCCAAGGTTTGGCGCAAGATGCCCCCCATTTTTAGACACAACATCTATTATCTTTTCTCTCATTTCCTGAGCAAGAATTTTAAGTTCTTTTATCGATAGGTTCTTTAAGTCTTGGGGAGAGTTGATTTTTTCGAGAAACATTTATATTCCTATAAAAGCCAGAGCGAAAACCAAACCGAAGATTACTCCCGCAATTACTTCCACCGGAGTATGTCCTATCCTGCCGGTCAGGTTGACCTCCGCTAATTCTTTTTTTCCGTTTATTTTTACCATCTTGTTCAGTAACTGGGTGTGCCGGCTTATGACGCCTCTTACCACATATGCCTCTCCTATTATAAACGTAGAAAGGAATAAGGCAATTATGAAAAGAGGCGAGTTTATCCCATAATATATTGCTATTAAAGTGGTTAAACTTATGGTTGCGGCCGAATGTGCGCTTGGCATACCTCCCAGCTCCAGAAGATTATTCAACGTGAAATTGAATTTTTTTTTCATTATCCGGTGATTGAAAATTTTTATCAGCTGGCAGGAGAGGCCGCATAAATAAGGAAGAAGAAAAAGGCGCCATAAATTTGAGCTCATTTTAATTTCTCCTTTCGAGTAAAAGATTTACTAATTTGTTGAATGTTTCGTCGCCTTTTTTGAGGATACCAAAATGTTTTAATGCGAGCGTGCTGTATTTTCTTGCTATTTTTCTCGAAAAATCGATTCCGTAAACCAGAGGATAGGTAAGTTTATTATTGTCTTTTTTTACTTCTTTGCCTATTTCTTCTTTTTTGCCTTCTACATCCAGAATGTCGTCTACTATCTGGAAAGCCATACCCATCAAAAGCCCGCCGTTTCTGGCAGCTGTGATTTTCTTATCATCTGCTTCTGCCAGGACCGTACCGATCTCACAGGCTGCCGAGAAGAAAAAAGCTGTTTTATGAGAATGAATATAGCGTAGAAGTTTTGGATTTTTGTATGAGGAATCCGATAGAATATCTTCGACCTGGCCTCCTATAATCCCTTTATTGCCAATGGCCCGGGTGAGTATCTTTAACACTTTTTCTTTTAGAATTGGTTTGAGTTCACCGTGAGATATCAGGTAAAACGCGTGGGAAAAAAGAGCATCGCCTGCCAGAATTGCGATATCTTCTCCGAATTTTTTATGAGAACTGGGTAAGCCTCTTCTATAATCATCATTATCCATTGCAGGCAGGTCATCATGGATTAGTGAGTAAGAGTGGATAAATTCGATAGCTGAGGAAACCGGCATGATTTCTTCGAAATTATCACCCCCGGAGAGAGAGTAGGTGGTAATCATTAGAATAGGTCGTATTCTTTTGCCTCCGGCAAGAACCGTATATCTCATTGCTTTGCTTAATACCGGCGGGTATTCATCTTCCGGCGGAAGATGAATATTCAGTTTTTTGTCAACCTTCTTTTTCCAGTTCTTCAGATAATTTTCTATATTCATGGGTCTTAAATTTGCCTTCGCTGTCTTTTATCAATTTTTCTATCTTGGTTTCGGCTTCGGCAAGGTAATCCTTCAGTTTTCCGAGAAGTTTCATGCCTTCCTCAAACAGAGGTAGCGATTCTTCAAGAGAAATTTCTCCTTCTTCCAAATTTTTTACGATTTCCTCAAGACGATTTAAGGATTCTTCGAATTTCATATCTACAAGCTATCATAATTGTGCCAAAGTGTCAAGGGTCGGAGGTGAATTTTTATAAAAAGGCCCCAAAAGCCGCTTTAAATGCACCCGATTTTCAGGATTTAAGGTTTAGTTCGTTGTTCCGGGTTCGTAGTTCGTGGTTAAACCGGTCTGCCGTCATCCGTCATTATAATTTATGGCCCAACTGACTATCAAATTGAAAATCTGGTGTTAATCTCGTGGTAAAGAAGGGTTTAATAATGTAAAATTTGTTCTAACTTGACAGATATCCGATTTTTGGGTATATTGATTATAAATGAATAGATTATTACGCTTGAATATTGTTATTCTTTCGGGGTTGTTCTTCCTGTTCGCTCCTGTAATTTTGTTTGCTGTCCCAACGGAGGAATCTCTCATTGAGGCATGGGAAAATATACAAAAGAAAGACCCTGAAACTGTCGTTTTCGAATATATTTCTCCAGGCAGCTACCGTTTTAAAACAGAGAGATTTCCTTTTGACGGTGAGTTAAAAGTTCTGAATGTTACTGTAGACGAACGAATGGAAGGTTATGACTACGGGTTTATTATGGGTGTGGTTGAGGTTGAACTGGTGGGTTTAGCGGAGGATGTTTTGGAAAAATATTACTATAGCTATTCCGCCTGGATGCAAACCAATATACTCTATTACGATAAAGAGAATAAAAAATGGTTGTCGGATAAAGAGTATTACGGTAAAATTAAAGAAAAAATGCCCTCAGGATGTTTTATGGATGTTTTAAATTATGCTCCTTTCGTTATATATCTATTTTTCCTTTTTATCCTTTTGGTAATTATCTTTGCCATCCAGAGAAAAAACAAGAAATACCTGGATTTTGCTCAAGATTTAAATAAGAGACAAATAGAACTTGCAAAAGAATCTCATAGACTGGCGAAGAAAAATCATAAAGTACTTACCGACATACTGAAAGAATTGAAAAAAAAGAAATAAGTCAAAGCCCCACCCACCAAAACTGAGAGAAACAACAAATTACACAAATAGCACGAATAAAAAAAGTTTTTTCTTCTTTTGAACTTTGATTTTTATATTTTAGCAACCTTGCTGCTCGTGATATTTGCTATCTACAAGAACCACGGAGACCTCGATTTGCCTGTCGGGAATATTCCAATATTTTCCGAACAGCCTATCTTTTTCTTCGGTTGACACTAACTTAAACCCGTGCTTCTGGTAAAATTTTATTGCCCATTTTGCGTCAGCCCAGGTTCCTATTAAAACCGGTTTTTCGGTTTTCGTTTTTAAAAAGCTCAGCAGTTTACTTTCGATGCCCTTGTTTCTTTTTTTCGTTACAACATAGGCATGTCTGATTAGAGTGACATCAAGAATGACCTGAATGCCCATAAAGCTTGTTGGTTTTCCTTCTTCCCTAATCCGTAAAAAGTAATACCGCTTGCAATTTCATTTTTTAAGGCTTCTTCGCTCATGTAAGACAGGTTATAACAATCTTCTGGTATTACACCCTCATAGGCTCTGGCTGCATCATTGATTATTTCATAGATTGCTTTAAAGTCTTCAATTTTGCATTCTCTTATCATTTTATCTTTTTCCCGACTGAAAATATATTATTTTAATTTTTATGTCAGTCTGTTATTATTACGAGGAGATTTCTTGACAGTAGGGAAACGTTAGTTATATTGAGTCCGGGAGAACGAATTTTTGGATAAATTAATGATACCCAAGCCGGTTTCAGCCGGAATAATTCTATCGTACAAATGCAGCAGCCAGTGTAAACACTGTATTTATTTTTCTTCTCCTCGATTTAATGCCGACTGGATGTCTATAGAAGAAGCAGAGAAAATCCTTACCGTGCTTTCCGGGAATATCCACGGAAGCCGTTTTGGAAATGACGTGATAGGCGTAAATTCCGGTATCCATTTTACGGGCGGCGAACCTTTCATTAATTTTAATCTATTGCTGGAGGTAACGAAAATCGCACATAAACTTCATATCCCTTCGATTTTTGTCGAGACAAACTGCTTCTGGGCTAAAGATGATGACTCTGTAAGAGAAAAATTCAAAGCTCTAAAGAATGCCGGTCTTCTCGGTATTCTTATCAGTGTAAATCCCTTTCTGGTTGACCAGATACCTTTTGAAAGAACTGAGAGAGCGGTAAGGATAGGAAGAAAATTCTTCGGGGTAAATGTAATCGTTTACCAGCAGTTTTTCTATGAACAATTCGAAGAGCTTGGCTTAAAGGGGACTTTGCCTATCAAGGATTATCTTAAATCATACTCGGGGTATCTAAGTTATGTTGAATTGTTGCCTATGGGTAGGGTGTGTTATGCTCTGGAGAGTTTATTCTTGAAGAATCCTGCAAAAAAGTTTTTCGGAAGTTCATGCAGAGACGAAATAACGAGAGACTGGCACGTCCATCTTGATAATTATCATAACTATGTACCCGGATTTTGCAGCGGGATTTCACTCGGCGATTCTCGAGATATGGAATCCATTTTCAAGGGAATGGATTTAAGGGATCGACCGATTCTTCGGGCGCTGGTAACCGATATCAAAAATCTTTATGATTTTGGTATAGGGGAGTTCGGTTATAAAGAAAAAGAAGATGGGTATATTTCGAAATGCCATCTTTGTTTCGATATAAGAAAATTTATAGCAAAAAAGACCGGGGAATTTGCGGAGCTCAGACCGAAAGAGTTATATACTCAAGCGAGATCGGAAAAGTATACGCTTTAAGATTTAGTTCGTGGTTCGTTGTTCCTAGTTCGTAGTTAGTCGTCAGAAAAACAAAAGTAAAAATCTACAGTATCTACATGTCCTACATGTTGAAAAATTTGGGGTTGTGGGGAGGGTTTCAAACAAACAAATTAAAAAAGGTTGGGGGTGGTGTAACTCTGTGTTCTCTGTGTGAGATAAATTTGGGTTGTGGAGGGTAAAAACAAGTATAATTTTTTTCTTCGTGTCTTAGTGCCTTCGTGGCAAATATTTAGTCTTACAGGTTTACCAGTTGAATTTCTCCGGGTTTCTCTCCCAGAAAATTCTCAACTGTTTGCTCGAAATTTCTTGGTATGTCCGAAAGATATATACTTAGTTTTCCCTTTCCCTTTGCTCTTAGTTTGTTATTATCTAAAAATTTTTCCAAAAGTAGGGCGACTTCTTTGCCCGGCTCGATTATATGTACCTTATCTCCTATCACGTTCTTTATTATGGAATGAAGTAAAGGATAATGGGTGCATCCGAATATTAGAGTATCGATTTTTTTATCCAATAAAGGGGAAAGATATTGTTTTGCAACGAGTATCGGAATTTCTCCGTCGGTCCAGCCTTCTTCCGCGAGAGGAACAAAAAGAGGACAGGCTACGGAATATATATAAATATCACTGAGCTTCTCCAAAAGTTTCTTTTCGAAGGCACCGCTTTCTATAGTGGCTTTGGTTCCGATTACTCCCACTTTCTTGCACGATTTACCCAGAAGAGCGCCGACGCCCGGGTCAATCATCCCTATAATAGGAATATCTAATTCCTCTTTTAGTTCTTCCAGAGCATTGGAAGAGACTGAAAAACAGGCGGAAACTATAATCTTGATGTCGAAATTACGGAGAAACCTGATATCTTCTCTTGCAAAACGCAGGATTGTTTCTTTGGATTTTGTCCCGTAGGGTACCCTGGCACTGTCGCCGAAATATACAATCGACTCTTCCGGTAGTATCTTTCGTATTTCTCTGACGACGGTGAGTCCTCCGATACCGGAGTCAAAAACACCTATCGGGCGATGTTTATCTTCTTGATTTTGCATAAGCCAGTATCCCTTCTGCAATTGCGTCGCAGGCGCTCTCAAGAAATTTATCATCCAGTAATTTTTTCCGGTCCTCGGAATGTGTTATAAAGGCTATTTCTACTAAAACAGCAGGCATATAATTTAAACGGAGAACATAAAAGTTTGCCTGTTTCAATCCTCTGTTATAAAGATCGCATTTCTGAACCATACTTTCCTGGATACAGATACCTGCTTGTTGGGATTCTTCCAGAAATTGAGTCTGAGCAAGGTCGTTCAATATGTAATTGAGTTCCGATAAACCTGAACCTTCTTTTACTTCAAATTTAATCGCCGAGTTTTCAGTTGCCTCCACAGTTCTTGCCCAATCGCTTCTTGCGGCAGATAAGAAATAGGTTTCGGCTCCTTCCATTTCTCTCTTATTGGGCGCTGCATTGCAGTGGATAGAAACAAAAAGATCGGCTCTTGCCGAATCGGCAATTTTCGTTCTGTCTTTTAAGGGGATAAATGTGTCGTCAGTTCTTGTCATTATTATATTAAACCCTTTATTTCTGAGTTTGGCGGCAAGATTTTTTGAAGCTTTCAGCACTATATCCTTTTCCTGAACGTTGTTGTAAGTCGCTCCAGGGTCTTCTCCTCCGTGTCCCGGATCTATGACAATAGTTTTTATACTTCTTTCGACAAATGTTTTCACTTTGATATTCAAGAACTTGCCGTCTCTTATGGCATCTATCGCGAGATTATCTTTTGTTTTGAAACGAAACTTTATAAAACCATCTCCTTGCTCGAATTTTATGTCTTCTATCAAACCTTTGGGAGTAAGTTCTAAGATATTTTTATTGTATACCGGCTCAAAAATTATTAAAACCCATTCTTCTTTGATTTTGTTAAAAAGATGTTTTAAAGTCGGCGAACATTCGATTGAGAAAACCGTTCCCGAAGGAGAAACATCCCAGGTGGTTTTATATATATTGACTTTTACTCCGATTTCGAGTATTTCGTTGTTGAATTTTGCTTCCATATCCATCAGATTACCAAGAATAAGAGGGAGAGAAGAAACAGGTATGAGCAATTTACCGCTTTCTTTAACAGGTGGCGTTTCCAGCTGGTAAAGGTCCTGATTCACTTTTATAAAGGGATTGTCAGGCATTATGTAAACGATATTTTCTTTTTGAATCGTCAAAATTTGCGTACCGAGGTCCCAGTAATAAGAAAAATCCATTTCTTCAAGCATTGGAGAACTTCTTATGTATTTATGCGTTCCCATTCTGTATTCCTGGAATGTATATATTTTTCCGGCAACATTAACACTTAAAGAAAGAATGAGGAAAATCATAGGTATTTTTTTATCTCCCTTTTTTGTTCTTTTTCGATTATTTTTTCTCTTTTCTCATATTTTTTCTTACCTTTGGCAAGAGATAAAGCTATTTTTATCAATCCGTTTTTTATGCAAACTTCAAGAGGTATCAAAGTCAGGCCTTTATTTTTTAGTTTGCCGTCTATTTTTCTTATTTCGCTCTTATGTAGAAGAAGTTTTCTGTCCCTTTTGGGCTCCAGTTCGTTGTGCGCCTTTTCGTAAGGGGAAATATGCATGTTAAAAAGAAAAACCTCATTCCCGACTACTTGAGCGAAGGCGTCCGTAAGGCTTACTTTTCCCTGGCGTATCGATTTTACTTCCGAACCTTTTAAAACGATGCCGGCTTCGTATGTCTCTAAGATATGATAATCGAATTTAGCTTTTTTATTTTTAGCAATTACTTTCATTATACCCCGAATTCCACCTTGACTTATTCCCTATATTAAATATAATTTTAGACGATGAATAAAATTAATTTTTCGCTGCTTGCCATAATAATATTCTGTTTTTTTAATTGTGCAAGGCAGGTTATAAAAAAAGGGATTACCAAAGAAACTTTGCTGGAAAATATCATCCAGTGGCAGGATAAAGCGATACAAAAGAGCGGTACGGGAGAAATGACCGTTTTTGAAACGGATAAACGTTTTTCTTCTTATTTCGCGTTCAAATATAATGTGAACGAAAAAATCTTAACGGGGGAATTGTTGGGTTCTTTTGGAATGTCGATTGGCACATTTTACTTTTCCGATGATTCGATTTCTATAAGAGATAAAGATGGCAAGCAGGTAAAAAAAGAGGTTCTCTCTCTCTTCGAAGAAAACCCGGATGCTTCGCTACCTCGATTCCTGATGTGGGATGTACCAATTTCGCCCAATGCCGAAATGATTCCTCTGGAGGGTGGGTGGCTTTTATCGGGAGACGATTTAGAGATTTTTGTTCCTCCTGACTTTAAGCCGACCCGAATTGTATTGAGCAAAAAAAATAAGATAGTAGTAAACTACTCGGATTTTCGTTCGCAGAATGGAGTTCCTTGTCCGTTTAAAATTGAGGCAAGGGCAGGGGAGAAAAGTCTTGGAATTGAGTTCAGAAAGATAGAATTAAAATGACCTTTTTCGTAATAATATTATCGCTGATAGGTCAGAATTATATAAACAGGGAATTAACGGAGAGAGGAAGTTACTCTGTTGCTGTTCTCGAGAAGTCGTTTGAGGAGCGTTTCGCGGAGGCTTCATCCATGGGAGAACTTTATAAACTGGATTCTCTTTTACTTTCAAAAAACCTATTTAAGGAAAATGAGCTTGTCGAGAATAAACTAATTTCGATTGTCAGGGACAACAACGATTATATCAATCCCTTTCTTGCGAACAAATACTTAAAGTGGGGAATTACTGAACTCAAGAGAGGGGAAATCGAAAAAGGCGAAAGAATATTGCTTTTTGCCGGTGAACTTGACCCATCTGAGAGGCATATACCATTAGTATTGGTTAAGCTGAGCTTCCCGAATTTATTTAAAACGGTAGAATATTTATGGAGTTATTTTTTGACTTTTAAATTTCTTAATAACAAAGTTTTTCTGATAAAAAGTCTAATATTGTTTTTGATTCTGTTCTCTTTTTGGATTTTGTTATCGATAGTTGTAGCCAGTATTGTTTACTCGTTATCTTATATCACAAAATGGATACAGAAGGCAATTAAAGTAAGCGGTTTATGGATAGCTGCCATATTGTTTGCTATGTTTGTATGGTTGCCTTTACAATATGTCTTCATTATCCTTGTGGCGATAGCTCTTTTAAAGATGAATAAAAACTCTCTGATTAAATGTGCTTCTATTTTGACTATTCTTTCCGTATTGGTTTCATACTCGTATATCATCAGCAATAATTATAACCCGAATAGTTCTTTCTACAGGGAATTCAAAACACGCTTTAATCCTCGTGATGACGGATTTGACTATCCGGTTACGCCTTACGGATACTCAACAAAAGGAGTAGAACTTGCGAAAAAAGGGGATCTATCCGGTGCCATGGATTTTTTTGAGAAAGGTTATAAATTAAAAAGAGATATAAATTATTTAGAAAACTTATGCTCTGTTCATTACGCTCGTGAAGATACCGCGAAAGTTCTCAATTTATGCGAGAGCATTCTTTCTAATCAACCAAAAAACGAAATAGCCAATATTACAATTATTAAAATTCTTCTAAATGGACTAAACTTCGATGAAGCAACAAGATATATTGAGAAAAGCGGGGTTCGTCTTTTTGAAACGTCGGAAAAAGAACCACCTATATACACGTATCCGCCCGAAAAGTGGCTTTATAAATATATTTTTGTTCCCAGAGGTATATTCAAACATTTTATAAATAAAAAATTATATCTGATGGTTCTGATAGCAATCTGTCTTACACTTATGGGAGTTTTCAAAAAAGAAAAAGATAGTTACTGTCCGATATGCAAAGGTTTTATGTTGACTGATAAAACGGACGATAATATGTGTATATCATGTGCTTCAAAACTATTGTTGACGAAGTCAAAAAGTATACGAGAGAGATTGAAAAGAAATATTGTAAAAAAAGCAACGACTGTCGACAGGATAAGCAGCATGTTGATGAGTATAACAATACCCGGAAGTGCCCATTTTTACAAAAAGAGGTATTTTCAGGGATTCATAATAAGTTTTTTCGCAGCCATATTTGTTTTGATATTTTTATTTTCCGTACTATATCAACCGGAAAAAACATTACAATACAGGACTTCGATCGGAAACAACACTTTTAAGGTTTCTCTCGTCTTATTTTATTCGTTATTAATGTACTCGAGCTGGAGGTTAGAAACATATGGAAATGGAAGGTAGCATACAGGAATTCTCTGTTCCCGAAATATTGCAGTTTTTATCTCTGCATGAAGCAGATGGAGTGTTGAAACTTAAATTGGGAAGAGAGGAGGTTCATTTTGGGTTCAAAAGGGGTAAAATCACAGATGCTCTTCATAAAGGAGAGCAGCTTTTTCACTCTATAAGTGAGTATATAGAAAGAACAGGATTGATACCTGCCGAAACATTTAGGAAATTTAACGAAAAAGCTAAAGAAGTGGGACTGTCTTTACTGGAAATCATTGAGAAAAGTGAGGTTTTGTCCAAGAAAGATTTTGAAAAGATAATTGCCTTCAAAATTCAGGAAACCACCTGCGAGATTTTAACCTGGAAAGACGGAAAATATTCTTTTGAAGCCGGCAAGAAACTATATGAACATTCTTCTTTTGCCGTCGAGATAGAACCAAACAACCTTGTCATGGAAGGTATGCGGAGAATAGACGAATGGCCTCTCATAATAAAAGCTTTACCTGACGAGAATATAGCTCTCAGAAAACTTGAGAAGCCTGAGATTAATGTAGAGCTCGGAGAGGATGAAAAGGCTGTTCTGCAAAAGATCACGGAGGACGACATTACCTTGCATGAATTAGTAGGGATATCCGGAATAGGGAAATTCAGGACATATAATTCCGTTTATAAGCTTACCGAAATGGGTCTCCTTGAGAAAGGCAAGGCAAAGGAAAAAAAGAAAAAGCAGACGGAAAAGAGCTTTATAAAAAGGCGGCGGCTGGCGTTTTCGGGGAATTTAAAACAAATTCTTCTTTACGGGTTTATTCTCATCCATGTTTTCTTTTTGTTTAAATTCCGCTTGAGTAACATTGAGGATAATGCAAGGGATATGAAAAACTTATTTAAAGACCCCACGAGAGTGGAGACCATATTGCCTTTATTTGAGGAAGACCGGAAATAGATTTTCCATCTAAGGGCATTTGAATAAAACGTAAAAATTTTATTATAACAAAAAAGGGAGGGAAAATGAGTGATAAAGATAAAAAAAGTAAAGTACAGGCTAGTAAAAAGGATATAGAGGATGGGAAAAGTCTTGCGTGGCTATCCTATCTGGGGCTTTTACTTCTTATACCTCTTCTGGTGAAGCCGGATAATTCTTTCTGTAAACATCACGCGAAACAGGGTCTGGTAATATTGTTATGCTGGATTGGGCTTGCCATAGTTTCTTTTATCCCGTTTTTGAATATAATTGCCATTCTGGGGTATATAGGTCTTGTTGTTATCGCGATAATCGGTATAGTGCAATCCCTCTCCGGTAATTACTGGAAAGCGCCCTTGGGGATATACGAGTTGGCGCAGAAATTCAATATTTAAAGAGAAGGTTATAGTGTCCGAAGAAAAAGCCTTCAAGGACTGGATAGATAAAATAGCTAAAAGCGTTCCGGGATTTAAAGGCTACTATAAAAAAGAAGAGAGAAGAGAAATGGATCAGCTGCTCCGAGGAAAGATAGCAGCCAAGCTGAAAGCGGTTAAAGACGTTTTGAATGAAAAAGGACAATTGGTAACGAAATCCGGAGATCTTGGCCCGCTTGATGAAATTGCAAGAGTTGATAAAAGATTAGAAAAATTAAGCGATTCGATACGATATGCGGAGTACGGCTATAGCGGGTTCTTCGACCAGAAAGAAATATCCGAAAAAACTCTTCGCTCGATTTACGAGGTTGATATGGACTTGATGAAGTGGGTCAAAACTTTCACATCTGAAGCCACTCGGGATACCGAACTTTCGGAGATATCGAAAAATATAGATACGGGATTTAATTTGCTTTCCAGGCGGTTAGAAGTATTAGAGGAGCAGAGCCGCTAAAATGTAAAAATTAAATATCAAAATGAAGAATCAAAAGTCGCTATCGGCTCACCGCTTACGGCTAACCGCAGAAAGAAACAAAAAATTTGCACATATAGGTCATGTAGTCCATATAGAATTAAAAATAAAAAAACTACAGGTTCTACATTTTCTACATGTTAAAAAATGGGGTGTGGAGTTGAGTTTAGCGGAAAACTGATGGCGGTTGGCTGATAGCGCAAAGAGTCATTTTGCTTTTTAAATTTTGATATTTTATTTACAAGAGAAAGGCGGTAAAATTAAATGGGATATTTTTTAGTAAAAATCTCAAGAAGTTTATTAGTAGTGATATAGAGGAGGACTAAAATGGCCTTATTTTTTGAAGTTATTGAGTTTCTGGATGACCAAGGCAACCAGATTGTCCACCGGGTACCCGAAAAAGGGTCTGCCGAGACTTCTGTTGGCAGTCAATTAATTGTTCGAGAAAACCAATCGGCTGTTTTCTTCCGTGACGGCAGAGCTCTTGATACCTTTGGTCCGGGCAGGCACACTCTGACTACAGCAAATATACCTCTTTTGAAAAAGGCAATCGGTGCCGCTTTTGCGGGCAAAAGTCCTTTTCGTACCGAAGTATACTTTGTCAATAATAAAGTCTTTACGAATGCGAAATGGGGAACACACGAGCCTATTCCGTTCAGGGACAAGGAACTTAAAGTAATAAGAATAAGAGCGAACGGTATATATTCTTATAAGGTTTCCGACCCGCGGCTCTTTATCAATAAGATTGTAGGTACAGAAAATATAAAGGATAGAGATGAGGTGGAGGATTTCTTCAAGAACGTCATAATCTCCAGGTTGACGGATTTTCTGGGGGAGAACTACACAACGATCTTTGACCTCGCGAAAGATTACGATGAACTCTCTGCCGGAGCCAAATCGAGAATTTATGAGGACTTTGACAAATACGGCCTCGACTTACGGGATTTCTACATAAGGTCGATAACACCTCCTCCTGAAGTGCAAAAAATGATAGATGAGCGCTCAGGTATGGGTGTTGTCGGCGACCTGGATAAATTCACGCAGTTTCAAGCTGCAAAGGCGTTGCGGGATGCCGCGTCCGCCGAAGGCGGCGCAGCCGCAACAGGCGTAGGCGTGGGTGCAGGTATCGGTATGGGAGCCATGATACCGGGAATGATGCAGAAAGCTACAGAGGGTAAGAAAGGCGGCGAAACCCCTTCCGGAGAACTCTGTTCAAAGTGCGGCGAGCCGATACCGCCGGATTCTAAGTTCTGTCCTAACTGTGGGGCAAAAGCAGAAGGAAAGATTTTCTGTAAAAAATGTGGTAAGGAGATGCCTGCCGCTGCAAAATTCTGTCCTGAGTGTGGCGAAAAACAGTAAATATCTGGAATCTGAATGGAAATCAGATGCCCTCAATGTGATGCAGTAATAAAAACCGGGATAGAACATAAAATTGTAAAGTGTCCTTATTGCACTACTCATTTATATTACGAAAAAGATAAAGTATTTACGAAAGAATCTATAAAGACTGTCCTTGATTCCCGGGTGGCAAAGAAGTTACTGAAAAATCGGACCGGCAAAGATTTGAAAGTAGAAGAGGAATATTTCCCTTTTTACAGGATAAAAGCAGAGGAAAGAACAATCTTTCTGCCCGGGAAAGAAACGGATTTAATAGGAATTAACGACTATATACCTCAAGGCGACAGAATAACTCTTGATTTCGATGTTTCTGTGCCCGAATTTAATTTCGATGAAGCGCTGGTGAAAATCGGCATCGAGAAAGCCGAATCTGTCGGACTCGTTTACCTGCCGTTTTTTACCGCAAAAGATGGTGATATCGTATACTTTGTCGACGCGGTTAAGGGAAATATCCTTTCCAATAGTCTTGAACAACAGGGCGAACTGCCGAAAAACCAGCATCCCTTTGCGCTGATATCTTTAGGGGTGGTTATGATTGCGGCTTTGTTCTTTCCTGTTTTGCCTTTTAAGCTGATTTCCGTGGTTTTGATAACATTCGCATTATGGTATTATGACAGGGGAAAACAAAATTCTTAAAAGTACGGAGACGTTGATTGCCTTCTCCTGTCCAAATTGCGGGGCGGAGATCGATGTGGCGGAAGGTTATACAAATACAAGATGCAGGTTTTGCGATAGCGTTTTTTTGATAACGAAGAGAATCGGGGCTCCGAGAGTATTCGCAAGGCCGAAGATAGATAATCCGAAGAAAGTCTTGATGGGTGTATTCGGAAGGAATGCGGAGATTATAGACGTCGACCTCCTTTTTATCCCTTTCATAAAGACCGGCGCCGAGGTAATAGGCTGGATAAAGGGCTATAAAAAAGGGAGAGTTGTGAAGGAGCCTGATTATACGGATTCAGGCAAGAACTTCGATACGATAAGTATTCCTCATATCATCGGAGCGGAAAGAATCAAAAAAAGAATACGTCGAATTCTTGAGGTAAAGTTGGACCCATCGGAATTTTACCGTTACGGAATAAAAAGAGTGAGTACGGAAGGTAAGAAATTCGAGGTTTACGACGATGAAATTGTCCACCGATACGGAGATGTCTTTGATCTGCCTTTACCGGCAAAAGAATATCTGGAAAAAGCTTCCCGTATGCTCATCGGTGAAATCATAAGAGATTATAGTGATTTCGATGAGTTCGAACATTACCTGAAAACGATAAAGAAAAAAGCTACTATTTACTACAACCCTATATTCTTTGCGAGAATAAAAGCAGGCGGAGAGAATTATACATATTCTTTCGATGCGGTAGACGGCAAACCTCTGTTAAGAGATAAAGACAAACGAAGAAAAGATAGTACAAAAGTTTTCTTAGGATTGGATGCGCTGTACGGAGTTATAGGTTTATGCGGAATAATTTGCTCTTTTGTCACTTCTTTTCTGGGTAAAGTGGTCGGTTTTATCGCTGCTTTGTTTTCCGCTTTTACGGTCTGGATATTGCAATATGGGAATAAGTGATATCAAACTTATACCTTTACGTTGTCCGGAGTGCGGGACAGACATCGAAAGCGAAGAAGACGATGTCGTTCATTTTTGTTCGAATTGCGGTTTGGGTTTCGAGGTTGTCCTGGATAAGTTTGAGAAAATCGATGTTGTTTTCGTAAAACCGCAAACAGAAGTCAAGAATAAAATTTTATATTATCTGCCGATGTGGCAGATCTCTACCAATATTTATATAGAAAAAAAGTATAATGTAGATATAACTCAACTTCCTCCCGAAATCCTGATTGATGAAAGATTCAGCAGATTTTTTGTGGAGTTATTCAACAAGGAAAAGGCGAAAGACAGAATGATTTTTTTCGTTCCTGCTTTCGGAGTCACGAACCGGTACCAGTTGATGGACGAACCGGGGTTCAAGTTCACGATAGAGCCGCCGGAACTGGAAAGCGATTCTCCGAAAGATATGGTAGGAGCCCAGTATTCACTGGAAGATGCGGAAGAGATTGCGAAGATTATGTTTCTTTCCATCCAGTCGAATACGAGCGCCTCGATAATGGATGCGGATATTGTTTTCGATTTCCGGAAAGCAAGAATTGTCGGTATCCCCTTTTATGAAGAAGAGGCAATGCTTGTGGACGCGATAAAAGGATACAGGATATTCAAAGATGCCTTATCGGAATGGGAGAAGATTAAGTCACAACTCGGGAAAAACAAGTGAACATTACCACAGAGCGCACAGAGGAAAAAATGAACACACAGAGGACACAGAGAAAAAAACAATATTTTTTGTTTTAAAACACTCATATCCCACAACCCCAAATTAGTCTCACACAAAGACACAGAGACACAGAGAAAAAAAGAAGAATTATGATGTTGCTCCTAACACACACACCGAAATTTTTTACATGTAGGACATGTAGAAACTGTAGATTTTTCAGTTTTTACTAAATCCTACCCCCAAAATCCCAAATCCTAACATTGCCACGAAGGCACAAAGACACTAAGAAATTTGGACGCAGATTCTATGGATTTTATTTTTTTGTTTTAACTACCTAACGACCCAACAATATATTCATAATTCAAGCCCTGACTCCCCTACACATAGGTTGTTTTTATTTTTTTTATGAGTATGTTTAAAGAAAAAGGGGGTTTTTAATGAGTGATTTTTTCGAAAAGATATATCTGACCGGGCTTGGCACTATTTCTATAACAAAGGAAAAGGCTGAGCGTATCGTAAACGAACTTATTTCCAGAGGAAAATTAGAAAAATCGAAGAAGAAAGAAACAATCGACGGTTTGATGAAAAGGGGGAAGGATATTAAAAAAAGTTTAGAAAAATTGATGGAGGCAAAAACGAAAAGAATGTTAGATAGGATGGATCTGGCTACCAAATCCGAAGTTAAATCATTGAAAAAAAGGATTGAAACTCTGGAGAGAAAATTGTCGAAGAAGAAGAAAAAGAAGTGAACTAAAGGATTAGACAAAGAACACAAAGATAATGGGATACAGGTAAACGCAGATTGCAGAGGTTTTAATACCCTTGTTCAATATGAATAATGTCAAACAAATTTGAGTATCTTTCACAGGCGGTAGATATTTCAAAATCTTCATTAAAAGAACTGGTTCAAAAGAAAGGCTGTCTCATTTTCGATCTTTTTCATACTCTCACAACAGTAGAATCAATGTGGGCAAAAATACCCATTACGTGTGAAATGCTGGGAGTTAGTAAAGAAAAATGGCATGAACAATTACTGGAAAAATCTCTTGAGCGTTTAATAGGTTTAGAAAAAGACCCTTACACAATTATAAGGAAAATGGCTCATGCAATTGACCCTGCTATTCCGGAAGATACAATCAGAGAAACGACCGAGAAAAGAATAAAAAGGTTTGAAAGTGCATTGATAAATATACCTTTATCGACACAGGAGACCATCAAAAAACTGAAAAGTCAAAACAAAAAAATCGGTCTCATCAGTAATGCCGATGTCGGAGAAAAGACAGGGTGGAACAAATCTCCGATAGCGTCGTACTTCGATAGCGTTGTTTTTTCCTGCGATGTCGGTTATGCGAAACCTGACAGAAGGATATACGAAATAAGTTTAAAGGAATTAAACGAACTTCCGGAAAACTGTATATTTGTTGGCGATGGCGGCAGCTCTGAGCTTAGAGCGGCAAAAAGTTTAGGAATGACTACGGTTATGGTTGTCGGCGTTATTAGAGATATTTGGCCGGACAAAATCGAAGAACGAAAAGAATACGCGGATTTTGTTATCGAAAATATCTCCGAATTGATTGAGTGTTAAAAATCAACAACCTGCTAATATTTAATCACCGTTTCTACGCAATAATCTTTCAATTTTTCTCTTCCTTTAAGGTCTGTTAGTTCCACGAGGAAAAGAACCGCGCTTATCTTTCCGCCAAGCTTTTCAACCAGATGGGCGCTTGCCGCGGCGGTGCCGCCTGTTGCGAGTAAATCATCGCATATCACGACCTTATCTCCTTTCCTGATCGCGTCTTTATGTAACTCTATCGTATTCTCTCCATATTCCAAAGAGTAAGATTCGCTTAAGGTCGGAGCCGGTAGTTTACCTGGCTTTCTTATGATATTCAGAGATAAACCAAGATTGTAAGCGATTGGCGCAGCAAATATGAAGCCTCGAGATTCTATGCCAAGTATCACGTCGACCTCTTTGTCTTTTATTAAATCGGTCATAACATCGATGGTTTCTTTGAAAGCTTCTTTATTTTTAAGCAGGGTTGTAATATCCCTGAAAAGGATACCTTTCTTGGGAAAATCAGGTATGGCTCTAATATGTTTTTTTAATTTTTCCATTTTAAAACCTCACTTCGAATCCTTTAAATTCGTTTTTATACTCTTCTTCTTTTACTTCTACAGCTGTTACCGAGGAATGAGACGGACCTATTTTTACGCTTTCGGTAAATTCTTCGAGCTGCCATTTTTCTCCTTCCGCTACAATTTCCACACCGCCGTCAAGAGAATTTTTAACCCATCCCGATATACCCATTTCTCTTGCCTTTCTTATGGTAAAGTATCTAAAACCAACTCCCTGAACCATACCATTCACCCATATATGTATTCGCTGCATATTTTTATGTATATGTTTTAAAATTAAGATGTCAAGGGTATTCTTAAGGCACTGCCCTGGTAACGACCGAAGGCCGACGACGGCTGACTGCAGATATAAAACACCAAAAATAATTGCACATGTAGGACATGTAGTTAGTATAGAAATGAAAACAAAAATACTTCAAGTTCTACATTCTCTACATGTAACAAATCAGGGTTATGGGGGTTGAGTTTTTAACAAACGATTAAAATGAGTTGTGTGGTGTGGGGCTCTGCGTTCTCTGTGCCTCTGTGTGATATTGATTTTTGGTGTTGTGTGGGGTAGTTTTGTGTTAATCTTGTGTAATCTCGTGATTAAAAAAACCTCCTTGCCATTAATGCTCGTATTTACTATAATAAGTCATGGTTATTGGAGTTACCGGGAACACCGGTACAGGCAAAAGCGAAATATGTAAACTTTTTAAAGAGTGGGGGGCTTACCTTATTTCGTGCGACGAGCTCGGCTGGGAAATTTTGAAAGAGCCCTTAATTGTCGAAAAAATAAAAAGTAAGTTTGAAGGGGTGGTAGAAAAGGGTGCGGCAAACAAGGGAAAACTCGCCTCTATTGTTTTTGGTGACCGGGATAAATTAAAACAATTTAACGGAATAGTCCATCCTGAGTTATTGGAAAGATTGAAAACAACTATCAAAAAATCCAGAGAAAAAATAATTGTGGTTGATGCTGCTCTTATATTCGAATGGAAAATAGAGAACTGGTTTGATTTTATTGTTTTGCTTACCTCCACTTTGGAGGATAAGCACAGAAGACTTAAAGCCGAAGGAATATCCGAAGAAATCATAAACGGAAGGCTGAATTCTCAAGAGGATAGTAATCGCTTTATAAAATTCTCGGACTTTATTATCGAAAACGATGGGGATTTGAAAAGTTTAAAAGTCAACGCAAGATGGGTCTGGGATAAGATAGTAACAAAGAAAAAGAAATAAGGAAACCTAGACTCAATTCAAAGTTTGCCCTTTTTCTCCCTTAATATGTACGTCTCTCTGCGGGAAAGGAATTTCTATATTGTTATCTTTCAGTATCTTCCAGATTGCATAACGCGCCTCGCTCTCAATACTTTTCTTTTTCAAAGGGTTATCAATCCAGATTGCCACTTCGAAATCCAGAGAACTTTCTCCGAAACCGGTGAAAAATACATCGACTGGCGGGTTTTGTAAAATACCTTCAAGTTTCGATAAATTTTCGACCAGGATCTTTTTAACCTCAAAAGGATCAGAAGAATAAGGTACGCCAACGGGGATATCTAATCTGATTACAGTATCGGAATGAGTATAATTTATTAATTCGTTATTGACCAGATTGGTGTTCGGAACGATTACCTCTACATTGTTGAATGTTCTTATTACGGTTGTTCTAACGCCGACTGTTTCGACCCTTCCAAGAAGACCATTAACTTCGATGAGGTCATCTTGAACTATGGTTTTATCTGAGAGCAGTATAAACCCGCTTATAAGATTGTTCACTATTTCTCGTAATCCGAATCCAATACCTACACCCAGAGCACCTATCAGAACCTTAACGGAAGTGAAGTCTATATTTATGATGGCAAGCGCGGTAAAAACGCCTATTATTATAACCAAATAACGAATCAACATAGAAATCGCGTTTGTTCTGGTTGCATCCAGGAAAGATATTTTACCCAGGCGACCTTTTATTATTTTTTCAAGCTCTCTTGATAGTCTAAATGATAAATAAAAAATCAGTATCGCTACGATAATTCCGTTTAAACTGATTTTTTTATCTCCGATATCAACTCTTGGAGTTGTGAGAAAAGCGGTTATTGTGTCAAGATAGCCTAAGCGATGCAGGCTTGCTGTTACGGCCAGCAATAAGCCAAATATCGTAATAATTTTTAAGTTTAATTTGCTTCCCATTAAATTAGTTGTTAAAGCCAGGAAAAAGAGAAATATCAATGAATAAAGGGAAAGGAAAATTATAGATTTAAGATATTCCGGGGAAAGGAATCCTGTTTTTTCAAATAGAAAACCTACAAGGATTAAACAAAGCGGCATGGTAGAATAAATAATTATCCTTTTTATTTCTTTTCTCCGGTTTTTTGTTAACAAAAGAATGAAAAAATAAACGAAAAAGCTTCCTGCTAAAGTATATATTAATCCCATTGTCTAAATATAATCAACTGCTTGTGATTTGATGCAGACTTTCCGCAATTTCGGCTGTTTCCTGCGAAGTGGTAGATAATTCTTCCACCGAAGCGGATAACTGCTCTATAGCTGCGGACAATTCTTCGGAAGATGCAGCGTTCTCCTGGGCTATTGCTGCTATGTTTTCGAGAGCTTCGGTTATTGTGTTAACTTCTTCCTCGCCTCTTTTGTTGATTTCGGCAATCTGTCTTATCCTTTTGGTTATATGATTTATTTCCGTGGCTATATCCTTTAAAAAGTCTGCCGATTTTAAAGATGTCTCCTTACCTTTATTTACTTCCTGCACTGTTTCCTGAGTTTTCTGAATTACCGAATTTATGACGCCGGAAATTTCATTCGTAATTTCGGAAATAACTCTGGTAGCCTCCGAAGATTGATTTGCCAGTTTTCTTATTTCTTCCGCAACCACTGCGAAACCTCTACCCGTTTCACCGGCTTTGGTAGCCTCGATGGTAGCGTTAAGGGCAAGGATGTTGGTTCTTTTACTTATTTCTCTCACCTTTTCCGTTATGCCGGAAATTTCTTCGGAATATCGTTGTATACCCTGGATGACTTCTTCCAGTTCACGAATGGTATTTGTGACATTGTCCATTGCAACGCGGACTGCCTCGGATGATTTTTTCCCTTTTGCCGAAAGCTCGGAAATGTTTTCCGACGAGTTCAGGGTCTCCTCGGCAGAATCAAGCGATTGGCGAACTACGGTTAGAGCTTTTTGAGACATCGTCGACGCGGTTTGAGATTCCTGTGCCTGTTTCTCGGAAGCGTGTGCTATCTCTTCCATAGTGGAAGAGACCTCCTCGGAAGAAGCAGTCATCTGCTGAGCTGATGCCGAAAGCTCTTCCGCCTGAGCAGATATCCTTTCGGCAATCTGACGCATTAAATCTTTGTCCTGCTGCAGCTTTTCAACAAATGCGTTAAAAGAGCCGGCAAGATCTTTACTCTCCGCGGTCAGAAATTTTTCGGATATCCTTACATGAATATCCGCTTTTCCTTCGGATATTTTTTTCAGGTTCTCTCTGACGGTATTCAAGGGGCGGAAAAGGGTATTCAACCGCTGTAATGTTATAAGCAGCGCAATAACAGTTATAATAAGTAGGTTCCTGATTAAAGACAATGAAAGTCTCTTTGTTACGGAAAAAGATTCCTGCATTGATATTCCTGTCCTGAAATATCCTATTGCTTTTTCCGTTTCCATACTTCCATAAATAGGAAAGTAGCAGTCAAGAAGTTTCTGGTTTTCTATTTCCTTAACGGCCACAAATGTCTTTCCTTCTTCTAATTTGACGATCATATCTACAGACAACGCCTCATTTATCTGTATTCTTCCTTTTTCGATGAAGACATTACCTAATAAATCATATACTGTTAAATACAGAATATCGTTTCTTTCTGCCAGGTCGGATAGTGTTGATTCGAGAAAAGATGGATTTTGTGCAGTCAGACTGAATTCTAAAGTAGGGTTAATGGATTTGACTATGTTTTCACTATTGTTTTTTAATAGGGTATTAAATTCAGACCTTACGATGCCATGTGCAAATATCAAGGTTAAAACGTTTATTAATAAAATTATAATAATTATTAGAATAGAAATTTGAACTTTTAGTGAATTAATTTTTATCATTGGTCCTCCCAATACTAAAGTTACGAAAATTGGAATTGAATGTCAAGAGCTAATTTTTTAACAAGGCTTTATTTTTTGCTATTTTCGTATAAGACCCAAAGGAAAAGGGTCGGGGCTCCCCGACCCTTTTCCTTTATCTTGCAATCCATTATCCGATTATATCTTCAATCTCTCCCAGAAGCCATTTGATTTCTTCAACAGTCAAATCTCCCATATGTGCTATTCTAAACGTTTTCTCTTTTAAGTCCCCGTATCCGTTAGAAAGGTACGCTCCTCTCTTGGATAATTCTTCGTTGAGTCCTTTAATTGAAATGCCTTTGGTATTATTGATACAGGTCACCGTTGGCGAAAGATTGTTCTCATCCGCAAAAAGTGAGAAATTCTCTCTTGCCCAGTCCTGAACTATAGTTGCCATTTCCGTGTGTCTTTTGAAGCGGTTTTCTATCCCTTCTTCATTTACTATCTTTTCCAGCTGATAATTAAGTGCCGCTATCAAATTAAGAGCAGCTGTTATAGACGGCTGCTTTGCCTTATCCCAGTATTTCTTGTACTCAAGAAAATCGAAATAGTATCCTTTATCGTCCACTTCGGCGGAACGCTGCATTGCTTTTTCGTTTACGGAAGCAATTGCCAATCCCGGGGGAAGAGCAAAACATTTTTGTGAAGATGAAAGTATATAATCAATACCCCAATCATCGACTCTGATCTCGGTGCCTGCCATAGAAGATACGGCGTCAACACATAAAATTACATCAGGATATTTGCTTACTACTTCCGCTATTTCTTTTAGAGGATTTATCACACCTGTTGAGGTTTCATTATGAGTTATAAACACTGTATCGAATTTACCTGTCTTTAGTTTTTCTTCTATATCCTCCGGAGAGATACCTTTACCCCATTCATATTCCAAAACTTCGTAGTCTTTTTTACAGCTTTTCGATATTCCTGCCCATCTTTTGCCGAAAGCTCCGCATATTGAATGAAGAGCTCCTTTCTTTACACAATTTCTGACTGCTGCTTCCATCAAACCGGTTCCCGAACAGGTTCCTATAATGATAAAATTATTCGTGAAAAGGACCTTTTGAAGTTTGGACACCGTTTCCTCCATCAATTTCGAGGTTTCCGGCATCCTGTGGCCAAACATAGGGAAATCCATTGCTTTTCGGACATCTTCTCTGACTTCTGTCGGGCCCGGAATGAATAATTTTCTGTACATTAAACCTCCTTTTTCCCTTTTCTGATTTCAGAATATAAAGGAAATTCTTCGGCGAGTTCTTTAACTTCACCTTTTACTTCTTCCATGGTTTTCTTGTCATTGATGTTCGTAAGAACTTTATCTATTAATCGAGCTATCTTTCCCATTTCTTCTTCTTTCATTCCTCTGGATGTTACGGCAGGAGCTCCGATTCTTATTCCACTCGCTATAAAAGGTTTTTCTTTATCAAATGGTATTGTATTCTTGTTTACTGTTATTTTTGCTTTATCGAGAGCTTCTTCTGCCTCTTTTCCGGTAATACCTTTGCTTTTAACATCAACAAGAATCAGATGCGTATCAGTTCCTCCTGCAACAAGCCGCCATCCCAGTCTCTTAAATTCTTCTTCAAGCGTTTTTGCGTTCAATATGATTTGGTGCTGGTATTTTTTGAAATCTTCGGAAAGCGCTTCCTTGAACGCGACAGCTTTCGCCGCGATTGTATGCATGTGAGGTCCGCCTTGAAGACCGGGGAAGATGGCTTTATCTATTGCGCTCGCCCATTTTTCCTTGCACAGTATTATTGCGCTTCTTGGTCCTCTAAGCGTTTTGTGTGTTGTTGTTGTTACTGCCTCTGCGTAAGGCACGGGTGAGGGGTGTTCTCCGGCAACGATAAGCCCCGCAATATGAGCAATGTCGGCAACAAGGAATGCTCCGACTTCGTCGCAAATTTCCTTGAATTTGTCCCAGTGCAGGGTCCTGGGATAGGCGGAAGCCCCTGTCATTATCAACTTTGGCTTCTGTTCCCGGGCTTCTTTTAAAAGATTATCATAATTTATTTGCTCTGTTTTGGGGTCCACGGTGTACTGGTAGGTTTTCCAGAATGTACCGGTAAAGCTTACTTTATATCCGTGAGACAGATGCCCACCGTGGGATAGAGAGAGCCCAAAAAACAAATCTCCCGGTTTAATTAGCGCAGAGTATACAGCCATGTTTGCCGGAACCCCCGAGTTTGGTTGAACGTTTACATGTTCGGCACCAAACAGCTTTTTGGCTCTTTCGATTGCAAGATTCTCTACGACATCCATCCATTTGCATCCGCCGTAGTATCGCCTACCAGGATAACCTTCTGCATATTTGTTTGTCATTACCGAACCCATAGCCTGGAGCACAGCCGGCGAAACGAAATTCTCAGAAGCTATCAATTCAAGATTTTCGTGCTCCCTTTCGGCCTCTCCGATTATGGCCTCGTACACTTCAGGATCTATTCTGTATAGTTCTTCCATTTTGCAACTTACCCCTCTTTTTAAAGTTTTAACTTCTGCCCCTATTATATTTTGATAACCTACCTTGTCAAGTAGAAAAACTGCTCCACCTAAAAAATATTTACAACAGAGAACACAGAGAAAAGGAAAAACACACAGAGCCCACAGAGAAAAAAGGATTTTTGTCGTTTTAAACTCCGCCACACAACCCCAAAAATTTCTCACATGTAGAACATGTAGAACTTGTAGTTTTTTGTTTTTACTAAAATCTAAAACCGAAAAACCAAAACCCAATATCTCACACAAAGACACTGAGACACAAAGTTTTTTATTTTGTTTTAAACAATTTAACTACTAAACTGATTCAAAAAAACTAACTACAATTCAACAATCAAACCTCTTCGACATCCTTGACATTCTTTATTTTTCTTAATATTATAATTAATATATAAGGAGGAAGCTTTTATCTATGTTAGTATTTGCAAAAAGTCATTTCTGGAAGTGTTTTTTCACGACTATTTTTTTATATCAATTATGTGGATGTTATTCAACTAGCGGAGCCTTACAATCAGCCCGAACTGCAGGAAAAGGAGAATTTGAAGGCATAGGTGCAATGGAGTTTGCTTCTTTGATTTCAGACCCAAGACCAGATATTCCTGACGAAAGACCCCATAACAGCAGGGGAGCTAGACTGAATTTAAGGTATGGTATAGGAGAAAGAACCGATTTAGGAATATATCTTAATTGGTACTCTTTATTCCCTGGTATATTTACTCCTACGCTAATTCTAGTAGGGCACCAGGTTTATCTTAAGCAACGCCTCACCCCCGAAAATTCCAAAATTGCAATAAGCGGCATGTTTGGAATTACGGAAACCATTGGCGCAGAAGTAGAAAACGAAGAAGTGAGATACGATCTGTTTATACCCCGTACAACTATTATAACTAGCAGTAATAGTAAAGAAGGACCAAATCTTTACGGGGGTTGGGGATGCATATACGGACATTTATATGGTCTCCAACCAGAATCTTTTGAGAATATCGGTCGTCTTTTATACATCGGCGATGAGCAAGCCTCCTTTATACACGATCTTTTCTTGGGATGGGAAGGGAAAATATGGAAAGCCAAGACAAAAACACTTTTAGAAGCGGATGTTACTTTCCATAGGCATAAGCCTCTAATTTTACAAATTTCCTTCGGGTATTATTTTTAACAAATAAATTCTCTGATGAAGTCGGCTTAAATATATTCACTTATGGTCACAGCTCAATCACAAAACCGCATTTCGCAAACCGACCAACTACCGTCACCCGTCTGCGGTCGTCGGTCTTTCTTAGAGCGTAGTCCTAAGAAATTTCCCCTTGACAAACTATTTTAATTCTATTATAATATTTTTGTATTAATTCATTAGTACAATATCTTTTTTTGTTAAATTAAGTTAAAGAGGAGTTGTTTGTGTTGAATTTTTTAGATGGAGTTTTGTATATATTTAAAAGCGTAGTGGTTGAAACTTTTTCTCCATTATGTTCGTCAAACATGGAAAGAGATAAATGGGAATTTAACCGTCCAATAAATTTAAGGAGGTGCAAATGAATAAAAAACTTAAAAAGCTATCTATGGCTTTTCTCTTTCTGACTTTTATTTTAACGCCCTTATCCGGAGAAAGCTCATACAGATATAAAATGGAATCCAGAAAAACTTACAGCGTGGAACCGGGAACGAAAATTACAGTATCCAATCGAAACGGGAAAATAGAAATCGAGGAATGGGATAAAAATGAAGTGGAAGTTTTTGCTGTTATCGGGTCAAACAAAAGCATGAAAGAATTGACAAGGGTTAAAATCGAGGTTTCCGTTGACGAGGAAATGGAAATCGCGACTAATTATTTCGGAAAAGATTCCAAGGAATCGAAAAACAAGGAAAACGACTTTGGCATCTGGGATTTTATTAAATGGGTAGTGAAGGGCGCATATTCCGGAGGTAAGATTGCCGTTGATTACGAAATTAAGGTTCCCGATTTTGTTGTTGTTTCAGAAGTAGGAACTTCAAATGGAGAAATATATTTAAATGGCACAAAGGGGCCATCCGAGATATCAACAACAAACGGAAAAATTAGAGCTGAAAACACAGAAGGCGATATAGAAGCAAGAACCACTAACGGAAAAGTGGACATCGAGAATGCAAACGGGTATGTTTCCGTTAAAACAACAAACGGTAAAATAGTAACAAAGGGAAGCAAAGGCATAGAAGAATTAAAAACGACAAACGGAAGCATAGAAGCAGAAATAAAAGATATAAAAGAAGAAGGGACGGAAATCAGAACCACAAATGGTTCAATAACACTGGGCTTGGCCGCTTCTCTCAACGGAATTCTCGAACTACGTACCACGAATGGAGGAATCGATTTAGACGGTATCGAATTAGAAGTTATTTCGCAACATAAAAATAAATATATCAAAGGCAAAATAGGAAAAGGCGGTGCAGAGATAAACGCAAGTACCACAAACGGAAGTATAAAGGTTAGAAAATTATAAAGAAAGTCAGGAGCTAAAATACAGAACCACTTTCCAAACCAAAAAATTAATTTTCACCGCAAAGGCGCAGAGTACGCAGAGAAAAAACACAAAGATTTTATTTGTTTGTTTTTCCCAATACTCACACAGAGACATAAAGAACGAAGAGGTTTTGCATAAAGATAGGGCAGTTAGACTATCCGCACTTAGCATCAAAAACCACTATGCATTTTTATGATTTTGAGTTTAAAGAAAAAACAAATCCAGATAATCTTGTTCATCCTGTTGCAAATTTTTTGGGGTCAAGTTGGGCTTTGCACGAAACAAAAACTAAATTAAAAAAGGTATGGCGGGGCTCTGCGCTCTCGGTGCCTCTGCGGCTAACTAAAAAACCCTTGACAAATTCTACATTTGTAGTATAATATACTACAAATGTAGAAGAAAATCAGGAGGGTAGATTGAAAAAATTAATTTCGGAAGAATTTAAGCACGCATTTTCTGCAAAAAGTTACTGGTTGGTCTTTTTGACTCTTTCTGTGCTGGTTATTCAACTGTCCGTAGCCGCTTCTAACGGCGAAAAGACAGATGAAGAAAAAGTCCCTGTCAGGGTTCCGAGGGTCAACTCTGAAGTAAAAATAGATGGCTATCTCGATGAGGAAGTATGGAATCAAGCGGTTAAAATCGATGCAAACATTGAGGTCGAACCCGGAGAAAACATTCCTGCGCCCGTCAAAACCGAAGTTTACATCGCTTACGACAACTCGAATATTTATGTTGCATTCAAAGCTTTCGACCCAAAGCCCAAAGAAATTAAAGCCAATTTGTGCGGCAGAGACAATATCTGGGATGACGACTGGGTTCTTATTCTGTTCGACACTTTTAATGATGAAAGAAGATGCTATGATTTCGGGTGTAATCCATTGGGCATTCAGGCGGATATTATCGAAAGTGTTTCTGGGGGCGGAGATTCGTGGGATGCGATATGGGAATCCGACGGCCGTATCACCGACGAGGGATATGTAGTGGAAATGGCTATACCATTCAGTTCGTTGAAATTTCCTCGCAAAGAAGGGGAACAAACATGGGGTTTCGATGCGGTAAGAAGTTATCCACGAAAAGTACGCCACCATATAGGCGCATTCCCAAGAGACAGAAGTAATAACTGTTATTTTTGTCAGTTGGAAAAACTGACTGGGTTCAGCGATGTCATACCGGGAAGAGATATCGAATTTGCACCCACATACACATCCGTAGTCGCACAGGAAAGGGAATACGAAACTTCGGGACCTTTTGACGAGAAATATTCAAATGACCTTGGTTTCACTTCAAGCTGGGGGTTAACAAACAATCTAAAACTCTGCGCAACAATCAACCCCGATTTTTCGACAATTGAAGCCGACGTAATCCAGGTGGATATAAACAATCCTTTTGAATTGTGGTATCCGGAGAAACGACCTTTCTTCATTGAAGGAGCGGAGTTTTTTGAAACGGCGATTGATGTGGTTCACACAAGAACCTTAGCCGACCCGAATTTTGGAATAAAATTAACCGGCAAAGAAGGCAAAAACACAATTGGTTTCTTCTCGGCACAGGATGCCGTGACGAATTTTGTCATTCCCTCTCTGGATGGGTCCGATTCCTATGACCTGGATATGAAATCGTACGGCACTGTCTTTAGATACCTCCGTGATTTCGGGCAATCATCAAATATAGGCTTGCTCCTGACCGACAGGGAAGGGGAAAACTATCACAATCGGGTTCTTGGTCTCGATGGAATAGTTAATTTTACAAAAAAAGATCAACTGCGCTGGCAGGCCCTCGGGACAAAAACCCTGTATCCGGATGAGATATCATCGGGGTATGGTCAATCGACTGATGAATTCGGAGGAAAAGGTATTTCCGCAAATTATTCGCATAGTATCAGTAAGTACAATTTCTATGGCACATATCAAGAGCTGAGCCCCAGTTTCCGTACAGACCTTGGATCCGTAACTCAAACAGGATACAGATATGGTGAGGTAGGAGGAAATTACATATGGAGAGCCGGCCCGGAGCACTGGTTTACCTGGATAAACATCTACTTAGGTGCTGATTTTGGGAAAGATTATGACGGCAATACGGCACGTAAACAACTAAAAGGTAATTTCAATTACAACGGTCCCCTTCAGTCGTATTTTGGGGTTTACGGACAATCATCGAGAGATCTTTACCATGAAACGGAATTCAAAACGAGTTATCTGAATTACTGGTTCGGAGGGAACCCTACAAAATGGTTCAATTTCAACTTATGGAGCGTGTTCGGCGACCAGATAGATTATGACAACACCCGACAGGGCAGAGGGTTGCAGATGGGGGTGAGCACTAATTTTAACATAGGACGACACTTGTCGGTATATCTTGACCACTATTATGACCATATGAATGTAAATGATATGAGGCTCTATACGGCCTACAGAGAGTACATAAAACTGATGTATCATTTCAACGAAAGGATTTTTATCCGAACAATCTTTCAATACGCCATTTATAAGAAAGACCCTGCTCTCTACTATGATGAGGTTGAACCTCGTGAACAGGAGTTCTTGACTCAAATTCTTTTCTCGTATAAAATCAACCCGCGCACCGCTTTTTATATCGGATATTCGGACAATTATTACGGAGATTACGATACGGAGATAATACAAACCGATAGAAGCGTTTTCGCAAAAATCGGATACGCATGGATGTTTTAGATTTAACATATATACATATATAACAAGGAGGATATATGGGCTTAACAAAAGCCGAATGGCAAATAATGAACGCTTTATGGAAAAATTATCCTGCTTCCGCTAGAGATGTAATCGAGAATCTGGAAGGAAATGTGGACTGGGCATATACGACTGTTAAGACAATGCTTGATAGATTGGTAAAGAAAGAAGTCCTCAAAGTAAACAAAGAACGTAATGTTAGTATGTATGAGCCTATTATCTCACAGAGAAAAACAAGGCAAGCCGCTATAAAATCATTTGTTAATCAGGCTTTTGACGGAGCAGTGGGAAATTTAATACATTACCTTGTTGCCGAGGAAAAACTATCAAGAAAAGAAAGGGAAGAATTAGTACGCATTCTCAAAGAGAAGTAAAAAAAATGATTAAGCAGCTTAATACCTTAAGCCTGACGTGGTGGAACCGGATGAGTGGTATGTTCTGTCAAGTGAGCTTCCTTATAATCCTCCTAAGCGGAATCCAGGTGGATTTTTTTGATGTGTTTGTGTGTGGGTGTTTTTTTTAACGGACCAACGGACTAACCGACCAACCTTTTACAATTATATCAAATCAAGACATCTTTCGTAAAAAGTTCTAAAATCATTCCTTCTCGGGTCGTCCTTATCAAGGCTCAGAAGCTCCATCGATTCCTGGGGATGTAAATTCAATATTCCGGCTACCATATATGGTACACTGTATCCCCATTCTATTTTTTCTTGTAAAGGAAGTATATATTTACCAATGACGTTTAAGATAGGCCTGATATCGAATTTGGGATTCTTCAGAAAAGACATTAAAAGTTCCAGAGGACAGTTCCCGGCGGCTCTTCCTATTCCGTATAAAGTACCATCTACGTAATTCGCCCCTCTTATTATACCTTGAATCGTGTTTGCAAAAGCAAGCTGCTGTTGATTATGACAGTGCACACCTACTTCTTTGTTTTTGATATATTTTTTATATTTATCGTAATAAAAATCTATATCCTCGCTATACAGAGCTCCAAAACTGTCTACTATGTAGACTGCCAATACTTTTGTTTCTTCCTGTATCTGAGCAAGAGCTTCATCCAATTCCCAATCCACTGCGTGAGAAATTGCCATAACATTTATTGTCGCCTCGTAACCGTTCTCAATCGCAGCATTAGCAGTTTTTATTGCCTTATCAATGTCTTTTACATAGGTGGCAACCCTGATAATATCTATAGGGCTTTGTTCCTTAGGTTTTATGTCGGCAACCGAACTCTTGTGTGCATCCATCATTACTGCAAGCTTTGTATTGGTTTCGATACCATCTATGGCTTTTTTAAGTTTATCATCATCGCAGAACCTCCATGGACCATATTCCTTGGTCGAGAACATCTCTTTACTATTTCTGTAACCAAGCTCTACTATATCAACACCCGCTTCCGAGACAGCTTTATAAACAGCTCTAACAATCTCGAAAGAGAACTTCGAATTATTCATCAGTCCTCCGTCCCTTATGGTGCAATCTACGACTTTTATTTCCGGTCTATACATTTAAAAAACTCCTTTTATACAATAAATTTCCTTTAAGATTATATAGCGGATATGCAGATATGTCAAGTCGAGCAAGCAGGAGAAAAGGGAATAAAGAATAGAAAATAAATCCAGATCGCAGTTTAAATAAATAAGAATCATTTGTGTAATTCTATCTTAGTATAAATAAAAAATTAAAAAGCAAAATAGTTAAATTGGGAGTTAGGATTTTGGGGTTGGGATTTAGTAAAAAAATTAACAAAAAATCCTGTAAATCCTTTTTTTATCCGGTCTAAATATTTGGTGTTGCGGGGTGGTTTTAAACAAACAAAAATATAGTTTCTTGTCCCTGTGTTCTCTGCGTCTCTGTGGCTAAAATTTAGTTATTGGGGTGCCTCTTGACATAATTGCAAAGAAAACTATACTTCTATGACGAGTGAAATATGGTACAGATTACGAAGAACCAACACTACGGTTGTACCTGTAATTAATTAAGTTAAAAACTTATAAAGGGAGGTGGAAGTGGATTTACCTATGGAATACCCAAAATGTCAAAAATGTAATTTTGGAGTACTTGTTCCTCTTTCCGACTACGGGCAAAGTGGTGCTTCGATACCATATAAAGCCTGGGTTTGCACAAATCCGGATTGTCATTACCATATCAGAATAGACAACGGGGAACTTAGTTATGGCACCGAAATTGGAATAAGTCCTAAGCAACAAAAGAGTTGAGCATTTAAAAGAATACATACATTCCTGCATATTAAAAACCTCGGTGGGCTTGCATAAACGTTTAATCTATCACAGGCATAGTTTTTCGGAGGAGTCTGATGGAACTTTCCAGAGTTTTTTCCTGTGCTCTTAAAGGGATTGAGGCGAAAATCGTTGAAGTTGAAGTAGGCCTTTCGAGAGGCCTACCTTCTTTTACGATAGTCGGCTTGCCGGAAACGGCAGTAAAAGAATCAAGAGAAAGAGTCGAATCCGCAATAAAAAGTATGGACCTGGAATTTCCGCTGAAGAAGATAACGGTTAATCTCGCTCCTGCGGACATAAAAAAAGAGGGAACCTCCCTTGACCTTCCGATAGCTCTGGGTATTTTAGCCGCTTCCGGACAGATTGATCCCGCCAATTTGAAAGATACTCTGATCGTTGGAGAGCTTGCGCTTGATGGGAGAATCAGAAAAGTAAAGGGGGTTTTGCCTGCTTCTATTCTGGCGAAGAACAACAAAATAAAGAGAATGGTAGTGCCCCACCCCAATGCCAAAGAAGCAGGAGTTGTAAAAGGAGCTGCAATTTATCCTGTTAACAATCTTAATGAATGTCTCGATACTTTGCAAAACGGCCAGAAAGAACCTTTTCTGGTGAATGTGGACGAAATATTCAGGGAAACTTCGCAGTTTAACCTGGATTTTTCTGACGTTAAAGGTCAACTCACGGCAAAAAGAGCTCTCGAAGTTGCCGTTGCCGGCGGGCACAATGTTTTGATGATCGGCCCACCAGGTTCCGGTAAAACAATGCTTGCAAAAAGGCTTCCGACGATTTTGCCCCTAATGAGTTTGGAAGAAGCCATTGAAACCACAAAAATTCATTCCGTCCTGGGCATGTTACCCCCTAAAGTTTCTCTAATCGCCAAAAGACCCTTCAGATCGCCTCATCATACAATCTCTTATGCCGGATTGATAGGAGGAGGAACTTATCCTCAGCCAGGTGAAGTAAGTCTGGCTCACAATGGAGTCCTGTTTTTAGACGAATTGCCGGAATTTAGCAGAAATGTTCTCGAAGTCCTTCGCCAACCTCTTGAGGATGGCGCTGTCACGATTTCTAGAGCTAAAAGTATAATAGCCTATCCTGCTCGTTTCATGCTGATTGGTGCTATGAATCCCTGTCCCTGCGGATACTTCGGAGACGCTTATATAGAGTGTACCTGTACCCCATCCCAGATAGACCGCTACCGCAGTAAGATTTCAGGTCCTCTACTTGACAGAATTGATATGCATATTACTGTAGGAAGAGTGAAATACAATGAAATTATGGATATGGAACCCGGTGAAAGCTCTAAATCAATTAGAGAAAGAATCAAAAAATGCCGGAAAGTTCAGGAAAAAAGATACCAGAAGGAAGATTTGTATTTTAACGCTCATCTCGATTCAAAAATGCTGAGAAAACACTGTAACATTGGAGAGAAAAGCAGAGAATTACTTAATGCGGCAATGGAGAAATTTGGTTTTTCCGCAAGAGCTGTCGACCGCATTCTGAAAATGGCAAGAACGATTTCCGATCTTGAAGGAAGAAAAGATATCCAGGTCAATCATATAGCGGAAGCAATACAGTACAGGACTCTTGATAGAAAATTATGGTTGACGAAATAAAAAACACCTCTGACAATTAACAAAAAAGATGGAACTACAAGTATATTCTTTGGGTCTAATATATTTGGAGTAGAATTTATGATAAGTTCTGGTGATTAGAATTGGAAAAAGATAAAAAAGAGAAAAAAAACAATAAGGATATAGAAAAATTAAAAGACGATATCTCCCTAGAAGAAGAAGAGCCTAAAAGAAAAAGACTCTTGCAAGTATTAGTATTATTCTTGATAAGTGGAATTATAATATCCTTAGGAATCTACTTAAGGTGGGACAAACGAATAGTAGGTGTTGGTGTTTTTCTTTTCGCTCTGGTATCCCAGGGCTGGGCAAGTCTGGTTTCTCTACTGGGAGGAGTTCCTATCATTGGTAGTGTTGTAGTAAGATTCCTGGCTCTGCCCCTACTTTTTCTTGTAAACAGCATCGGCAACCTGCTTGCTTTTATAGCAATTAAAATGGGGTATAAGAAAGAAATAATAGATACGAAGTTGCTTGCCTGGACTTTCGCCGGAGGGCTTCTGGTTGGTTTCATAATAGGGGGGTTAATATGATATTATTGTTTTTTCTGACATCTCAGTACCTTTTTGAGCAAAATAAGATTCAATACAGGACTCATGAATGGCTAATGCACGAAACGGAACATTTTTATATATACTACTATACAAGTGAAAAAGTTTTGGTACCTTTTGCGGCTGATGTTTTGGAAGAAAGTTACGATAGACTCAAAAAAAGATTTAATTATAAAGAGAGAAAAAGAGAGGCAAAAATACCTATAATCATCTACAAATCTCACCCCGATTTTCAGGAAACCAACGTAATCACCGATAGAATACCCGAAGGTGTAGGAGGGTTCGCGGAGATTTTCAAGAATCGTATCGTGATTCCTTTTAATGGTTCTTACTCTAGCTTCAGGCACGTTTTAAACCATGAATTGACGCATATCTTCCAGTACCGCATACTTTACGGTTCAGGGGTGGATGCGATTAGAAGAATGATAACCTCACAGATTCCACTCTGGTTTATTGAAGGTATGGCAGAATTGGAATCGTTGGGGTGGGACGAGAGCGCGGAGACATACATAAAGGATGCCGTATTAAACGACAAGCTATTTACCATTCCACAATTGAACAATTTAGGAGGATATCCTATATACAAAGAAGGCCAATCGATATTATATTACATTAGAAAAAAATATGGTGAGGAAAAAATCGGGGAGATAATGAGTAAGCTTAAACTCTCCAATTCGTTTGATGCAGCGCTCGGCAGCGTTCTGGGAATAGACGCCAAGAGGTTGAATACCGAATGGGAGCAGACTTTGAAGAAAAAATACTGGCCAATCGTCGAAGAAAAACAATATGTAAATGATATAGCAAGACCGATGGTGACACACGAAGGATTTGAAGACTTATATAATTATGCTCCCTGTATATCCCCGGAGGGAGATAAAATAGCGTATTTTACCGATAAAGCGGGAGAGGTTCAAATAAGACTTGTTTCAAGCCTAACTAAGGAAGATTTAGGACTCCTCGTCAAAGGAGGTCTTACTCCCAAATTCGAGTCTCTGCATCTTATGGACGGACACATTGACTTTTCTCCCGACGGAGAAAAAGTTGTTTTTTCTGCCATGGAAAAGGGCAGGGATGTACTTTATATTTTGGGAGCAAAAAAGAGGGAAGTATTTAAAAGAATCGAATTGGATCTTGACAGAATACGTTGGGCAGAATTTTCTCCTGATGGAATGAAAGTTGCATTTGTCGGTCTTAAGAATGGTGCTTCCGATATTTATGTATATAATCTCGAAGACAAAACTCTTACGGATATAACACATGACAGATATTCAGATAATTATCCGGCATGGAAGGGCGATTCCATAATTTTTGTTAGCGACAGACCGGAAACGGAGAGTTGGGATTACGATAAAAATATGTTATATATTGCCGATCCAAAAGGAAGCGTAAGGAAATATTTTTCCTTTGGTACGGACATTATAGCCCCGGCGGTCTATAATTCTGACGTCTACTTTATTTCTTACAGAGACGGAAGCAAAAATTTATATGTATATAGTCCGGATTCCGGTAGCGTGAAACAACTTACGGATCTTATTGGCTCCTTGAATGATTTTTCTATCTCGAATTCGGGTAACATCGCATTTTCTATTTATTCAAACCTGGGCTGGGACATATATTTTATCGATTCAATAGGAACCCTGAAAGGAAAAGAGCCGAACCCTGCAGTAGAGCTGGATAAAGAAGAATACATCCCCGTGACTCTTGCCGCAGAAGATAAAATGAGAAACGATAGAGGAGCCCCTCTGAACTTCGGGGTAGACTATCTTTTCGGAACCCTTGGTTATTACTCGGATTATGGTCTTTACGGCTATGTGTTGGTGGGAATGAGCGATGTACTCGGCAATCACCAGGTTTATTTATTACTCGATAATACAGGCGATATCACCGAGAGCAATTTCCAGATTCAATATTTATATCTTAAATACAGAGTTGACCTGGCTGCTTCTTTGGTAAGACAGAGCGGTTTATTTTTATTAGGAGAAGGATTCCTGGCTGGAGATATATGGAATGTAAATACTGATGTTATACTTCCTGTTGACCGCTTCAAAAGATTTGAACTTGGATTAAATTCTTACTATCTGGGAGGGAATTTATTAACGCCTGACCCTAGCGCTCCAGGTTGGTGGATAGTAAATCCCACCGTAGGGCTACCTTACTTCGGTTTACTTGGCAATATATCCTTTGTGTATGATAACGGCGTCTGGGGATATATGAATCCTGTAAAAGGCACAAGAGCAAGATTTTCTTTCAGTAAGTCATTAATACCGGGTGAAAACTTCTGGAAAATCAGTACGGTTTCAACAGACCTCAGAAAGTACTTCTATTTTAACGACGACTATAGCTTTGCTGTCCGTCTTTTCCTACTGCACAGCTGGGAAAGGGACAGTGAACATTTTGGTACTGTCGGAATTGGCGGAGGGCGTACGGTCAGAGGATATGATTATAATACACAGATAGGAAGCTCCGCAGGCCTTTTGAGCCTGGAATTAAGAATGCCTTTAATCAGAAGATTGGACCTTGGCTTTCCTCCAATATCTTTAGGAGGTATCGAAGGAGCCTTTTTCACCGATATAGGAGCAGCTACTTATGATTACAGAAATTTTAAATTTTTTACTACCGAAGAACACATGATAAAACTTGCTGACCCTATTATGTCTTTCGGTGTGGAGTTCAGGCTGAATATGGGAATAACGATATTAAACTTCGATATTTCCAAAAGAACCGACTTACACGAAATCAAGGAAGGCACTTTTTACGACGTTCATTTCGGTTTGCCTTTCTGATAAACTGCTACAGTTTAAAAATTAACTTAAGAAGAATTACCACAGAGTACACAGAGAAAAAAAGAACTCACAGATTCTCACACAAAGCACACAAAGACCACAAAGCTTTTAGTTTTGTTTTTTACTTGACCCCTGGAATCCTCGAACCCTTGATTCCTAACTTTAATTAACAATAAATTACACAAATAACACGAATAGTTATTCTAACTACCACCTACTCACTATTCTCTACTTATTTCTTCACTATTTTCCATTCCTTCGAAACCTTATTTCCCTGTCTATCACTTAAGGTAAGCTTAAGAGTGTGTCCTCCTTTTGCTATTTCTTCCGGATATTCAAAAACCAATCTTTTTCTCTGCGGGTCATACATGAAAACGGTTCGCTCACCGTCAATAATGGTTTGAATAGAAGGGAAATCAACTCCGGATAGCGAATCCCAGACATTAATCTGAAGTGGAATTTTAGAGGAGAAAGATTTTATCTTCAAAGAAACGGAAGGAGCAACCGTATCTTTCAGTATTCCGAAAGTTCCCAGATGAGTTATTGAGCTCACCAGCGACTTCCCTTCTCTGGTAGATGAAAGATAACTCCAGTTTTTACCATTCTTTTCGTATATCGAGCAGAATTTTTCTTTCTCGGGAATATAAATCTTGATTTTTCTTTTTTCTTTAAAGGGTATGGGTGGTTCCCAGCTCCAGGTTCTTGGCTCGGAGTAATCGACTTTGACCGCTATCAGACTCGTGTTGATTTTATCGTTTGGAGTGAGCGTTATCTGGCATTTGCCATCCGGAGATTTCAATTTTCGAAAATCGCTCTTTGTGAAATTCCAGATCAAAATCGAATCTCCGGATTTCAAAACTGCGCCCAGTTTCTTTAAGTCAAACCATTCCCCTTCCGATGAAAATCCGTTCGTTTCGAAATGCGTATTTTTGTCATATGAATCGCTTGAATCTGCAGTTCTTTTCCCCAGGGAATCAAGAAGATTGATACTTAAACGGGCGACATTGCGCGCATTATCATAAACTTCAATCGAACATTTTCCGCCGCTTCCTCCGTCTATTATCCCGTTTTGCCCTTCGTAAAAAGGGAAATTATTGCCCGGAACCGCAAACAATCTTCTGAACTTTCTGTCCGTTCTCTTTCTAAATACAAAATCGAAAAGAAACCTGGAATCGTTATAATTTGAATAAGAGAATTTATCTACAAATTCCCTTCTTATAAGTTGCCTATTTCTGTACAATCTGATTTCTTTGGGACCAAGGCGTCCGGAGCGGGTATTGACTTTATCTTCTGTTTCTATCTCTATACCCACTTTTCCTTCAACAAAAGCCAAGATAGTATCTTTTGGGAATTCGAAAATCTTACCTGTATGCAAACCCGAAATAGTCGAGGATTCATCCATAGGAACGAGACGGATAGCTTTAATAACGGGAGGAACAGTATCGGGAACCGAAAAGCCGTGTGATAAAGGGTCCACAGGATTGTTCCACCTATCCCTTAACTCAAAATGAAGATGAGGATCGTAGCAACCAGAACGACCAGTATAACCAATTAATTCTCCCTCCTTTACCGGTATTTCCCCTTTTTGAAACCAGATTTCTACAGCGTAAGAGAATATTTGCAACTGCTTCTTTCTTACTATTTTTTCTAAAGTTTTAGGAAAGGACGAAAGATGCGCATAAACATAAATTTCACCTGACCAGCTTTTTACATATACGACTTTCCCGTAACCCCACGGAGAAGTCTTGACTCTCGTTACCCAGCCGTTACTCGTCGAATAGACTTCTTCTCCTATTTTTCTTGTAGGAAAGTCTATACCGGCATGAAGATGCCCATCCCTCCATTCTCCGAAAGACGAAATAAGCCCCTCTCTGTCCGCGAGAGGCCATGTGGTAATATTCAGAGAAAAAAGAATGACCGGATACAAAAAACCGAGGTAAATCATAATACTCAATTTAACAAAAAAATACGGTAACGCAACAAACAAAAAAAAACGACCACCATAAAGAGTCTCCAACAAACCAAAGAATCCGCAAATAAAATCATCGAAAAAACATAACAAAAACCGAAAAAAAACAATGAAAAATTTTAAATTTCCCGTATCAGGCAATATTAAAACCTTCTAAAAATCTGCGTAAAGATTATTGTACTATGGTTATACCGGGTTGACACAATTACAAAAGTTTTTAATGTTAACGCCTTGAATTTCAAGCTGTTAGTTCTGGAACGATTTTTGCAGTATATAATACGTCATGAAAGAGATATTAATTGTAGATGATTTTAAACCAACCTTAAAATCGATCCAGTCTTATATATACGGGCAATATCCGGGGGAGCTAAAAGTTCATATCGCGGAAAACGGAAAGGAAGCAATTGAGGTACTCGATTCCAACGAGATAGACCTGGTAGTGACAGATATAGGTATGCCTGTAATGGACGGTCTTGAACTGCTTGCATATATGAGCAAAAAGTACCCCGGAGTTCCGGTAATCGTAATGACTTCTTTCGGCACTCCTCAAATAGAAAAACGTCTTCAGAATTTCAACACTTTCCTTTATCTTGAAAAACCTTTCGATATCAAGGAGCTTGAAGTAAAAATCCTGGAAGGACTCAAAGTTGAAACAGAAGGTCACATTAGAGGTTTTTCCCTGCCCTCTTTTCTGCAACTTATAGAAATGGAATCTAAAACCTGCACTTTGAAAATCGAATACGAAGGGAATAGAGGTTTTTTATATTTTAAAGATGGTTTCTTGATTGAAGCAAAAACCGCCGAGACCAGCGGGATAGAAGCGGCGCTGGAACTCCTGTCTCTGGAAAAATCCGAGATTGATATTGACGGCAAATGCAGAAAGACCGAAAGAACTATAGATAAGCCACTGCATTATCTGCTCCTTGAAAGCGCCCGACTTAAAGATGAAAAAAACATCGAAAGAAAACCGGTTGATAGTCTGGAGAAGGAAATAGAGAGAGAAGTCGAAAAAGAAGTATATTCTTCACTTGGTTTTGAAGACCCGGAAACACCGCAAACTAAAGTAATCTTTAAATAAAAACAAAGACAAAAAGACCCACCCAAACACCCCTTAATTGGACGCAGGTTTTTAATCAGTTGGTCGATTGGTGTATTGGTCTGTTTTAAAACACACCCACCCTCTAACACCCAAAAAGAGAAAATATTTGTGTTATTCGTGTAATTTGTTGTTAATTAAAGTTAGGAGTCAAGGGTTCGAGGATTCCAGGGTTCAAGTAAAAAACAAAACTAAAAGCTTTGTGGTCTTTGTGTGCTTTGTGTGAGAATTGTTTTTTTAGTGGTATGTCGGGATTTAAACAACATTATCCTTTTACTCTGTGAGTTCGTTTTTCCTCTGTGTCCTCTGTGGTAAAGATTTAGGTATGTTGGTGGAGCTTGGTGCCTTTGTGGCTCGCTATTGACAAAATACTCTAAGAACGTACTCTAAATTAACCAACCACGTAAAAAATCTCATGAATAGCAGGAGGAAATTATGATAAAATGCGGAGTTATTGGTGTTGGGCATATGGGGGAACACCATACTCGTATCCTATCAAAACTACCTGAGACCACCCTGGTGGGAGTTTCCGATATCGATGAAGAGAAAGGGGAAAAAATCGTACAGAAATATAATTGTAATTTCCTCAAAAATTATACCGATCTTATAGAAAAGACGAATTGCGTCGTAATTGCAACGCCTACCAATACACATCGAGGTATTGCGATCGACGCACTTAAAGCGGGAAATCATGTTTTTATAGAAAAACCAATTTCGCTGGATATCAAAGAAGCCGACGAGATAATTAAGACGGCAAAAGATTTGGGACTTCTCTTACAGGTCGGGCACATCGAGAGGTTCAACCCGGCAATATTAGCCGCAAGAAAATTTGTCAAAAATCCTCTCTTTATAGAGGCGCACCGCCTTTCTCCTTTCTACGGTCGCGGTACAGATGTTTCGGTCATTCTAGATTTGATGGTTCATGATCTGGATATCATACTAAAAACAGTAGAATCTCCTATACAAAGTATATCTGCCTGTGGAGTACCCGTTCTTACGGACAACATAGATATCGCCAATGCGAGACTTGAGTTTGAAAATGGAGCCATGGCTAACATTACCGCTTCGCGCATTTCCATAACGAAGCTTCGAAAAATACGCTTCTGGCAAAAATATTCGTATGTTTCCGTTGATTCATTGAATAGAAAGGTAAATGTATTTCATAGAGAAATCAAAAACGGAGAGCCCGAGATAAAAGAGGAAGAAGTTTCTGTGTCGCAGGAAGAGCCGTTATTTCTCCAGAACAAGGCTTTTATCGAAGCCTGTTTGGGTAAAAAGCCTATTCAAGTTAAACCTGAAGAAGCAAGAGATGCTTTAGCGCTTGCACATAGAATCCTGGAAGAGATAAGAAAACGAGCAAAAAAAGTAGATATCACTCTATCGTCGGAAAAAAATTAACGATGAAAGTTTTATTCATAACGGGTGAAGCATCCGGAGATTTGCATGCTTCTAATTTGATTGCCTCTTTCAAAAAAATAAACCGCGACATTCGATTCTATGGTATCGGAGGGGAAAAAATGGGTAGAGAAGGAGTTAAAATTATTTATCCTTTCGACAAAATTAATGTTGTCGGATTCAGTGAAGTCCTTTTGAGAATATCGAATTTAAAAAAAGCAAGAAAACAGATTTCAATTTGTACAAAAGAGAATAAATTCGACTTCGCGGTTACAGTCGATTTTCCGGGATTCAACATTCCAATGGCAGGATATCTTAAGAACAAGGGAATTCCTGTTTTCTATTTTATTACCCCGCAAATCTGGGCATGGGGAAAATGGAGAAGCAGAAGCCTGTCCAAATATTTCAGACATTTATTCGTAATATATCCTTTCGAAAAAACCTTTCTAGATAAAGAAGGGATAACATCTTCTTTTCTCGGAAATCCTCTAATTGATATTTTTAAAAAACAAGGAAAAATAAAAAGAAAAGACCTCTCCCCTGGAGACCCTTTGATTGCGATTTTACCGGGTTCGCGAGAATCGGAAATAAAAAGGTTGCTTGTACACATGTTGAAAGCTTTTAGAATCTTCCGGCAGAAATACCCTAAAAGCAAAGCAGTAATTGCTCTCCACCGACAGGAAAATCTCCCCTTAACCATGAAACTCGGGAAAGGACTTTTAGATGACGTTAAAGTTTTTTACGGCAAGACATACGATATTCTTGAACATGCTGATCTTGCGATTGTCTCTTCCGGGACGGCGACGATAGAAGCCGGAATACTGCAGACGCCAATGGTTATAGTATATAAATTATCGTATTTTTCCTGGGTTATTTCAAAAATCTTAGCCCGCGTCAAATATTTCGGTCTCGTAAATATCGTTTTATCCGAAAAAATAGTACCGGAACTTATTCAGAGAGAAGTCAATCCGCAAAGAATCTCTAAAGAACTGGAAAAAGTTTACGCACACAGAAAAAAAATAACGGAGCAGCTAAAGAAGATACCTTCGGTATTAGGCTGTGAAGGTGTTTATGATAGGACCGCTTATAAAATCCTTTCTATGGTTTAGTGAACCATTTTTGATAGCTCTACTGGTTTATATATTAGGATTTACCTGGAAAATAGAATTCAAAGGAATCTCACTTTTAAAAAAACATAATTTTAAAGTTTTGTACGTTTTCTGGCATGAAAATATGCTTCCGCCGCTTTTTACCCACCGGTGTAGAATGGTAGGCGTTATTGTCAGCCCCAGCAGGGACGGGGAACTTATAAGCAGAGTATTGAAGCTCTTGGGATTTAAAGTATTTCGGGGAGATACCGAAAGAAAAGGCAGTAGAGCCCTTATCAAGTTAATCAAATACGGTAGGAAAGGTCACGAGATTGCGATAACGCCTGACGGGCCGAAGGGACCGAGAAGAAAAGCAAAAAAGGGGGTTTTCCTGGTAGCCCGGAAAACAGGACTTCCTCTCTTAGCCGTTAGAATAAATGCTTGGAAATCTTTCAGGTTTTCTTCATGGGACAAATTCATGCTTCCGTACCCTTTTTCGAAAATAGAAATCGAATTGAATGAATTAGAGAAAAATTTAAACAGCGAAAATCTGGGAAATTTTTTATCCTGAAATAAAAACTCCTCTTATTGACCCCAAGAATACTGCGAAACTCTATAATTTTTGTTTGCTTTTTAAAAATTGAAGATTATAAAGTTTCCTGTACAAGCCGTTTTTACTTAATAAATTTTTATGTGTTCCTTCTTCGAGTATTTTACCCTTACCGAGCACTATAATCCTATCAGCATTTATTACCGTTGATAGTCTGTGGGCAATTACTAAAGCCGTCTTTCTGTAAAGCAATTCCGACATCGCATCCTGCAGTAATTTCTCGGACTCGGAATCGAGCGAAGAAGTAGCTTCATCCAGGATTAAAATAGGAGAGTCTTTAAGAAGAGCACGAGCAATGGCTATTCTCTGCTTCTCTCCTCCTGAAATCCTTCCTCCCTTTTCTCCAACCACCGTATCCGGACCGTTCGGCAGACTTTCGACGAAATGTTCCAGGTGGCTTTTTATAAGAACCTTATGTAACTCTTCCTCAGAGGCATCTATTTTCCCATATTTGATATTATTTCTGACGGAATCGTTAAACAGTACCACGTCCTGAGTTACCATACCTATTTTGCCGCGAAGAGATAAAAGGGTATACTCTCTTATATCCTTTCCGTCTATCTCTATTTTACCTTCCAGGGGGTCGAAAAATCTGGGAATCAGCTGGACCAGCGTGGTCTTTCCCGCACCCGATGGACCTACTATGGCTATTGTTTCTCCTTTTTTTATCTCAAGATTTATATCCTTGAGTGCGTAGATGTTATTCTCATACGAAAAGGAAACTTTAGAAAACTTAACGGAAGATTTTAAGGAGTCGAAAACGATTGTCCCCGAATCTTCTACTGTTTCGGTTGCCTCTATAATTTCAAGGGCGCTATCCATAGAAGCCAGTCCGTGTTGAAGATCTCCGTAGGCTAAATTTATCTGCCGGGCGGGTTGCTGCAAGAGCACTGCACAACCAAGAAAGATAAGAAACTTATCAGGCGTTATAAAACCTTTAAAAATTAAAACCCCGCCGACAACCAGTATGGTACCCGCAATGAATGCTCCTAAAAATTCCGAAGAAACAGGTAAAATACCTTTTATCAGGCTCCCTTTAACATAATTCTTTTGATATTTGTCCGATTCGTGCTTGAATTTTTCTCTCTCGTATTTTTCCATTCCGAATAACTTTATTATTCTTATTCCGTATAGCATCTCGGAAGCCAATGTGTTCAAAAAGGCTCTCTGTTTTCTTAGATGAGTAAATCGCCCATGAATCCTTTTGCCTATAAAGTGTACCGCAAAAAGAATAAAAGGTATAAGAAAAATAAATATCAGCAACAATCTCCAGGATGCCCATAAAGCCAGTCCCATATATACAAGCAGAAGAAACAGATTTCGTCCCAAGTCTATAATCCCTCTTTTAAGCGCAAATTGTATTTTCTCCGTGTCATTCGTAATCCTTGAAAGAAGATTTCCCGACTCTGTTTTCAAGTGAAATTTATAGGAAAGCTCTGTTAATTTCGAGAACATGTCGACTCGAATATCGGAGATGGTTTTCTGTTCGAGCGTATCTGAAAGAAAATATAAAATAAGTTCAAAGGGAGCCTTTATTCCGTAAATGAGAACAAGTGCTATCGCCAACCTGATTAACGAACTCATCTTACCATTTGATTCAATCCAACCAATAAGCCAGCGTAAAATGCCCGGCCCGGCACTCGCGTTTTCTTTCCCGAAAATAGCTGAGACGATAGGAGTTATCATACCTATGGTAAATCCGCTCAAAATTGCGACAATAACCATAACGACGATAAGAAATCCGAGCAAGGCTTTATATTTGAAGAGATACCGCCCCAATTTTTTCAACATATCTACATTTTACCGGAATAAAAGGAGAAAGCAAGAGGAAATTATACCCGGATCAAACGAATCGGCGATTCATCCAATCCATACACCCCGGCAGACAACCAACCACCTTCAGAAATTTAGCTAAATTATCAGAAGATTGCCAACATTCTCCGAATAACCACCCCCTTAATAACCAAGACTTTTGCCCATTATAAATGTTCGATTTTCAGCTGTTTGCTCGGAGATAATCATAGTATGTAGCAAAATTATATTTTTTCCATATATTCCTTACCATGAAAAAAAGAGAGATTTTAGTAAAATTCGGAAAAAAGGTAAGAGAAGAGAGGAAGAAGCTGGGTTATTCGCAGGAAGTTCTTGCGGACAAAGCCGGCGTTCACCGTACTTATGTCGGGATGATTGAGAGGGGAGAGAAGAATATTACCCTCGCAAACATCCAGAAAGTCTCTAAAGCCTTAAAAATAAAGATTTCGAAATTGACGGAAGGACTGTAGTCCTTAGCATCTGGTTCGAAGTTCTTAAGTAAGAGCGATTTGACATCGTCGCGCGATCGTTTCTTTTTCGTTTTGCCGAATAACGCACCAACAGTTCAACAAATTTAAAATCTGCGGTCATCAGGCAGTCTTGAAAGACACGTGGCTGGTGGCTAGTTCCTCAATAAATTCGTATAATTTATCGTTCCTACAAACAACTTGACAAATAATTACTCCTAAATATAATTTCAATATGGGGTTATACAAAACCAAATTCGTTGCCAGAAAAGTATTTAAGAACATTTTCGAGAGTATGGCTTTTCTTCATCCCGATTTTATAAGTTATCTTGCAGTGGTTCTATCCATAGTTACGGGTATTTCTTTTTATTATTCAAAGAAAACCACTCTCCTTCTTATTCTCTGTATCATTTTGATATTACTGAGGATGTTTCTTAACACAGCCGACGGCGTTGTAGCGAAAATAAGGGAAAGGAAAACTCTTATCGGAGAAATTGTCAATGCTCTTCCAGACAGGTATTCCGATATATTTACGCTCGCCGGGATAGCTCTTGCGGGCTTTGCAAATTACTGGATTGGAATATCGGCAATGGCAACTATGTTTCTCGTTAGTTATTCCGGTATGTTGGGAAAAGCAATCGGACTTTCATGGAGACATGAGGGTCCTCTTGGTAAAGTGGAAAGATTGGTTATTTTGATATTTTTTTCGATTTTGCAATTAATTCTCAGAGAAAGAACTTTTATGGGTTTTTATCCTTTGGGGTGGGCGCTTATTATTTTTATTGTTTTTGGGCAGTGGACGGTTTTTAATCGTATAAGAAAAACCTATACCGAAATACTGGATAAGGAATTAAAACCTCCAAATAAAAAAACTCTAATATTGTTTGATTCATATACCGGTAACACAGAAAAAGTTGCAAAACAAATTGGTAAAGCAGTAAAAGGGAAAGTGGTTTCGGTAAAAAAGAACCCCTCTTTAAAAGAGTATGATTTTGTTTTTATAGGATCGCTTGACCAGAAAGCAAAGCCAACGCCGAGAATAATTGATTTTCTCAAAAAGAAGAACTTTGATAAACAATATGGGATATTTATAACACACGGGGTTCCAATATGGGGGCCTATTTCTTCTAAAATGTGTGTTAAAAAATTGCAGGAAGTAATTGGTAAAAAATCCAGCGGTTATTTTTTCTGCAAAGGCAAACATTATCGATTTCCTTTTTATAAAGATCATCCGGATGAAGAGGAATTACTTTCGGCAAGGGTTTTTGGTTTGAAACTTTTGAGAAGGGTTTTTAAAAATGGATAATATACGTAAGGTGCTTTTGCTGGTAGTTTCCGTCATCATGGGATGTTTTCTCATGATTTTGCTTACGATTACCATTGCAAAACGCAAAGACAAGAAGTTTCTTAAATCTTTGTGGGTAAAATATCTTGCCTGGTTTCTCATAATACCTCCGATAATTTTTCCCTTATTATATAGCAGGCTAATTTTCGTAGCAGTTTTTCAGGTTATATCTATATTGTGTTTTAGAGAGTTTTCGCGTATGACAGGTATATGGAAAGACAGGAGATATATAATAGTATGTTATCTGGCACTTTTCATTATATATTGGCCCGTTTATCTCGGCAAATCGGCATACGGAGCTTTCCAGGCGTTCCCTATATTTGCAATCACTGCTGTTCTTTTGGTCCCGGTGATGAGGGACGAATATACGCATATGGTTCAGAAAACAAGTTTAGGGATGCTGGGAGTAGCATACTTTGCCTGGTTTCTTGCTCATGTTCCTTTTCTGAGAAATTCAAATAATGGAATTGAACTTGTTTTTTTTCTTATTTTATTGACTGCTATAAACGATGCCTCCGCATATCTTGGGGGAAGTCTATTCGGAAAACACAAGCTTGCTCCGCATCTTAGCCCGAATAAAACATTTGAAGGTGCTTTGGTAAGTTTTATCGTGACCATCGGAATTTCTTTTGCGATAAGATTCTTAATCCCTTTTGTTTCCTTGCTTCATCTTGTTCTCTCCGCCGCGCTCATCTCGGTAGGTGGGACTGCAGGGGATCTTGTAATTTCATTTATCAAGAGGGATATTGGAGCAAAAGATGCCGGGAAAGTCATTCCGGGGCATGGTGGAATTCTGGATAGATTTGACAGTCTTGTGTTTACCGCACCACTGTTTTTTCACTTCATAAATAATTTTTATGGAATCATACACTGAGAACGATTGGTGGAAGTATGAGCCGCCTCCATCTGTTTATGATATGGTTCAAAATAATTTTCTTACGAGATTTTTCAGATCATGGATGCATATTTTTTTGAGATTATATTTAAAGCATTTTCATTCTCTTACCTTTTACAACACCGATAGTTTAAATCCCGCGCCCCCTTTTTTTCTTATTGCAAATCACTCCAGCCATTTTGATACTTTTGTTTTATTCTCAGCTTTTCCAATGAATAAAATTAATTCTGTGCGTTCTATCGCTGCAAAGGATTATTTCTTTTCAAATACGATTTTCAGAATAGTTTCTCATATAATGGCAAATATGATTCCTGTTGACCGAAAAAAGATTGATTTTACTTCAATTTCAATGATAAAGGATTATCTTGGTAAAAAAAACATAGTCATTGTCTATCCTGAAGGCTCAAGAACAAGAACCGGAGAAATAAATCCATTTAAACCGGGAATTGGATATATAATTTCAAAAACATGTAAAAAGGTTGTCCCGGCTTACATAGATGGGACTTATAAGGTTTTGAATTATTATAATAAAATACCCAGAAGGGCCAAAATAAGAGTGTGTTTTGGAAAACCTATTGAATTTCAAGATCACAAGGACAATAAAGAAGAATGGGAAAAAATTACCGATTTACTTTATAAAAAGGTTGTCGAATTAAAGAAAAGGATGGATTAATGAAAAAATTTATATATATAATTGTCCGTTTATTTCTTCAGACTGTAGGAAAATTGAGTACCGGAATTCGAATGAGTTATACTTACGGTTTTACGTCAGGGAAGATGTTGGAATACGTGTATAATAATAAACCTTCCGGTATTACAATTGCCGGTAGAATACTCGATAAGGTTTATCTTTCGCATGTTGGTTGGAAAGCGGTCAGAGAAAGAATGTTTAACCTTGTGGAAATCCTCTCCGATACAGTAAAAAATATGGACAAAAACCATATAAAAATTACGGATATTGCCGGCGGGACAGGCTTATATCTTTTTAAACTTATTAAAAAAGTTGGAAAAGATAGGGTAAGAATAGTGGTCAGGGACATTGAGGAAAAATGGGTGATAGATGGTAATAAAAACGCGAGAAATTTAGGGCTGAGAGATGTAATGAGGTTTAAAACAGGAGATGCCTTCTCTAAGAAAGATTTAAATTATGATATCCATAATACGGATGTTGTAGTCGCTTCAGGCTTTTATGATTGGTTTGAAGACAAAAAGCTAATTGAAAAGTCCTTTAAGTTAATCTATGAATGTATACCCAGAGGAAAATATTTTATTTTTACGATCCAAACGAAGCATTTTAATTTGGAGTTTACAAACGCTATGTTCGTAGACTTCCATCGTAATAAGTTGACAATGACTACTACGGAGCACAATAAAGTTCTGGAAATGATAAAGAAGAGTGGTTTCAAAGTTGTTGATTTTAAAACCGATTCCTGGGGTTATTATACTGTTTATAGGACATTAAAATGATTGCTTTCTTGTAAGCATTGTTGGATCGTAGTTAGCAAGCAGGGAGTAGAAAGTAATGAGTCGTTATCCAGACTTCAAGTCGTGAGTCGGATTTTATTAAAGTTAGCTCGTGGGTTCGTTGGACCGTTTAAGCCATCTAACCGCCTAACGGTCCAACAGATGAAAATCTCTTTATTCTTCGTTTGAAATTTTAATTTATTTTATAAGTATTACCTTTTCCGATTCTATCTGGTCGTTTACCTTTAAAACGACAAAATATACTCCACTTGGTAAATTTCCCCTCTCTAATCTTTCGGAATATATTCCTGCAGTTCTTCTTTCGTTTACCAGTTCTTTAACCCTGGCTCCTGATAAGTTGAATATTTCGAGTCTTGTATTCGAGGGCAGGTAAAGAGAAAAACCTATATCTGTGAAAATATTAAAAGGATTCGGAAAAACGGTTAGAGGACTGAAAAGAAGATCTCCTTCACCGGGCAAATATTCGTAAGCGCCTATATCATAGGATTCACCCTGGGGTCGCGATACTCCTCTTATATCTACTGTCGGCGCCATTTCGCTGCTTCCTGCATCTATTGCGGAACTTCCTTCTTTTAGACGAACGTCGAATTTGGAAAAATCCACAAAATTGCTGTCGTAATTTCTTACCCGTAAATTATGGTCTTCGGTCTGTTCGGAATCCATAGATAAAGTTCTGCAATAAATATTATTTCTGACGACACAGCCCTCGCTTTGAGAACCGTCTTTATGGTCTCCGACTCTTATCCACGGGCTGATTTCCGTTGTTGTGTCTCTGTCTATAACCGTATTATTTATTATGCGGCAATTTACCGCTCCGCTTAAAGTTATACCGTGATAATGCTCGACAATCACGACGTTGTTTTCGACTATCCAGTTTGCGTAGAATCCATCGAAGCAACCGATACCCTGCAAATTTCCCTTATAGGGCTGTTTAGAGTTTTCGTAATTTATGATTGTGTTTCCTATTAATTTAACCCCCCATACGGTATCCGTGCCCACTCCACCTTCACCCACCGACCAGGACTGGAATCCATCATCGTGATTGCCGTTGACGTCGTAGCAGTTCTTTACTGTGTTGTATTGGAAAGTATTGTAGTCTCCCAACCCCCTCAGTCCATCTCCGGCAAAGTTTTCGATTATATTGTATTCGACAAGGCTTGAATCTCCGCTCGATGTTATTCCGAAATTCACGTTTTTACAGTAGTTGTTTCTGATGATTATGTGTTTACCGCCGGAGGAGATTGCCGTACATGATAAGGTATCCCACTGTTGCATATTCCAGGATGAGGCATTTTCAACTGAATACAGATAGCAGTCTTCGACAGTTATATAGGTTGAAGGTCCGGAATAGTTATGCCATTCGATAGATACGAGTATGTTGTTTTCGTATTCTGGAGCGCTTGATGGAGTCATCCTAAGTCCCTGGATACGCCAGTATCTCGTTCCGGTAAAGCGGATGTTTTTGAAGGTAGGAGTATGCCCTTCTGCCGCCCTGATTGTAATATATTCGGTATTGAATTTTCTGGATATGTGAAGCGAACCGTAGTAGCCTGTCCTGCATATAAGAGTATCTCCTGCTTTTACAGGAGCCCCTTTGTTTACCAAAATTAACGAATCTCCTTCGTGGTAGGGGAATGCGAATGGAGCGTAGGTCTCTACCAAGTTTGAATCAAGAACTTCCTGAACCGTAGTCCAGGGTTGAGAACTGCTTCCGTCGTTGCTCATGTTGCCGTTGTTCGGGTCAAGGTAAAAAGTGGCGGAGAAAGAAAATAATGGGATTATCAGTAAGGTTATTGTTAAAGAAATAAAATTCTTCATAATTAAATATACATTTAAATCAGTATGGAGGCAAGGTTAATGAAAGGGATTAGCTCTTCACCTTTGGGTGTTAGCGAAAACAATTAAAAATCTTTTAAATCTGTGTTAATCTGTGTCCGATTTTAGGGTTTCAAAGTGGGAGTTAGAGCACTTTCTTCAGCGCCCTATTGAGTTCATAGACGTCGTACGGCTTAACAACAACATCGGAAAAACCGTATTCTTCATAGTGTGCCATAACAGGGTCGGTAGAGTACCCGCTTGAAACTATAGCCTTTATATTCGGGTCAATCTGAAGAAGTTTTTCCATTGTCTCTTTTCCTCCCATTCCGCCGGGAACTGTTAAATCGAGAATAACAACATCGAAGGGTTTTCCGGAATCCAGCGCTTCTCTATATTTCTCTATGGCTTCGTCTCCATTTTTGGTCAATACGATTGTATAACCCAGTCTTTTCAAAATTCCTCCAACCGTATTACGTACGGTTTCTTCGTCGTCCATAATAAGAATAGTCCCTTTTCCCAGAAGGTCCGGTTTTATCGTGCCTTTTCCTTCTGCTATTTTGCTTTTTTTCTCTTTCATTACCGGCAGGTAGATAAAGAAGGTTGTTCCTTTTCCGACTTCGGATTCTACCGTGATTATACCGTCATGTTTTCGAATAATGGAATATACGGTTGCGAGGCCTAACCCGCTTCCTTTTTGTTTGGTTGTAAAATACGGGTCAAATATCCTGGAAAGATGTTTTTCGGGTATACCCATACCTTCGTCCACGACTGTAATTTTTATATATTTACCTTTAGGGAGATGCAGGGAGCTCTTTTCTTTAAGTATAAAATTTTCGGCTTTTATATATATCTTTCCGCCTTCCGGCATTGCCTGTTTTGCGTTTATCACAAGATTGTCTATTACCTGCGATATCTGACCTTTATCTACTTCTACTTTCCACAGATCAGGAGGAAAATCGTACACGCATTTTACATTCGAACCGTGAAGAGTAAATCCTGCCGAAACTTTTATTATATTCTCAATAGCGGCTTCACCCTTGATTGGCTCTCCGCCTTTCGCGAATGTAAGGAGCTGTTGAGTGAGGTTTTTAGCTTGAATTGATGCCAGTTTTGCTTCTTCTAACAGCTCTCTAATGTCTTCTTCTTCTTCTTTTATCTGAGCGAGGGACAGATTACCAAGAATCCCCGTCAGGAGATTATTAAAATCATGGGCGATGCCTCCGGCGAGGATTCCCAGCGATTCAAGACGCTCGATCTTTCGAAATTCCTTCTCCATCTTCTTGCGTTCGGTTATATCACGGACAATCTTCCAGATGCTTTTAGGATTGCCTTTGTCATCTTTCAATAAAAAACCTCTTACTTCTACAGGGAATACAGTTCCGTCTTTTTTGATGTATTCTTTTTCGTAAACGTCGGAGTATCCTCTTTTCAGAATCTGTTCTTTGATTATTTCGGTTTCCATTTTATGCCACTTTTCGGGAGTGAAATCGGTAAATTTGTAATTTTTGATTTCATCACCGGTGTATCCCACCATATTCAAATATTGTTTATTGAATTCGATTATATTCCCTTCCATATCCAGACTAACAAAAGCGTCCCTTATACTTTCGTAGAGATTGCGGTATTTTTCTTCGCTTTTCTGCAGATATTCCAGTGCGTTTTTGTGTTCAGTGATATCACGGCCTATTGCCAGTATCATTGGATTGCCCTTAAAATTAATGGCATTAAGGTATATTTCCGCGGGATAAGAAGAACCGTCTTTACGATAGTGTGTGGATTCTATCCTGGCGAACCCGCCTTTTTCCAACTTCAGCCAAAGCTTTTCTCTGTCCTCTCTATTCCGGCTCTCGGGGTCTATATCCGCGACCGTCTTAGTGAGCAGTTCGTCTTTTGTATAGCCGGTCAAGTCGCATAATGCTTTGTTAACGAGTATGAGATGCCCATCGAGGTCATGAAGAGAAACACCATGTGGTAGATTTTCTATTACTGCCTGGAATCTTTCCTCGCTTTCCCGTACCGCCTCCTCTGTTTTCTTACGGTCTGTGATATCCAATAGAGATGCCACACTCTGTCGGGTGTTGGGAATCATGTCAACTTGGATAAGGATATTCTTTATTTTCTTATTCCTATCAACAAATCTAAACTCGTAATTTTTTGGTGCGTTCATTGGATCTTTTCTTCTGTTCTTATGATACAGTAGCATTTTTTCGCTATCTTCTTTCGCGACGAAATCCGGCCAGTATATCTTTCCTTCGATTTCGTCTCTGGAAAACCCTGATAGTTCTTCAAATTCCTTGTTTGCCAGAGATATTATCTTGTTTTCTTCTACTATTATCGTAGCGGTACCGGTGTTTTCAAATATCGCTCTGTATTTCTCTTCGCTAATTCGCAATTCCTCCTCCGCCTTCTTCCTTTCCGTTACGTTTCTGGCAATACTTAAAATCACGGGTTTTCCCTGATAGGTAACCGGATTGGAGCTGATTTCTACCGGAATTATGTCCCCGGATTTGGTTCTGTGAGTGGTTGAAAAAACCTGTTTTTCACCTTTTTTCATACCTTCTATGAGACGCCCGATGTCTTTTTCGTCAAGGGTTGAGTCAATATCTTTGGGACCCATCGAAAGCAGCTCATCATACGAGTACCCCAGCACACTGACGGCAGTATCGTTTACCTCAATAAATTTGCCGTTGAAGTCTATGACAAAGGCTGTATCATTCATACCGTTTATTAATTTTTTGTACTCTTCTTCTCTTTCTTTGCGTTCGGTCACATCCAGAGCCATACTAATAACGAGTCTTATCCCGTCAGGCGATTTACCCAGAGGAGCAGAACTAAAATGCCAGATTCGTTTTGTGCCGGATTTTGTTCTTATCTCGAATTCCCCTTCATCGACCCTTTTGTCGATTTTGTACAGTTTATCGATAACTTCCTTTATAATGTTCTTTTTTTTGCCGAATGCTTTCTCGGTCCAGGCTTCCATTGTCGGAATGTCCTTCTTCGTGTATCCCGAGATTTCCGTCCATGCTTCATTTATAGATACGACTTCGCCATTTTCTTTATGGATCATAATGGGCAGGGGCGCATTAATTATCGATTTTCTGAATCTTTTTTCGCTCTCTTCGATTTTTTCCCGTGCTTTCTTATGCTCCGTAATATCGTCATAGACGGCAACGATTTCTCCCGATGGTAGCTTGTAAACACAACTTTCTCTCCAGCTGGCAATTCTACTATCTCTGTATAGAGAAAGAGGATGGCATTCGGGATTTCCGGTTTCCCATACTCTTTTAAAGACATCGAAAAGTCCGAAATCCTTAATGCGGGGGAAGACTTCCAGAACACTTCTCCCGATTATTACTTTTCTTTTTACATTATCAATTTTTTCGCTGGCTTTATTGAAGTCTTTAAAAATAAAATCATTTCCGTTATCTAAGGCCTCGTAGACTGCTACACCGCTACTTATATGGTCGAAAAGCTCTCTGAATCGTTCTTCACTTTCTCTTATTTTCTCTTCGGATTTTTTGCGTTCGGTAATATCACGAACAATTTCAATTACCCTGGTTTTACCGTCAATATCTTTGAAGGGAGTTGATGCCAATTCGTAACTTATCCCGTCAGGCGCGGTCAATTCTATTTTCTGGGTTTTGCCTGTTTTGATGGCGGTCTTTATCAAACAGAACTCACAGGGTTTTTTACGTCCCATATATTCCTCGAAGCAAAGCTTTCCCGTGAGATCGCCGAATCTACTCGTCAATATTTTATTCTGGAATCTTATTCGGTAGTTTTTGTCTATGATGTCAAGACCGTCCGATAGAGAGCTAAGAATCCCTCTAAATTTGTCTCTTTCAGCCCGTAGCTCTTCTTTTGCATTTTGAAAACCGGCGCATTTCTTTTCAAGCTTTGCGACTTTTTTTCGAATCTTCGCCAGTTCCTTCAGGAGTTGTTCCCTTGTTTTTCTTTTGCCCTGAATGACTACCCCCTTTTTAAGATATTTAATATTCGTACAAAAAATACTCCAATTATTAAGTATTTGGAAATTAGGTATTTATGTTTTCAACATGTAAAATATTTATTACATAAGTCAAATATTTACTAAAAACTGGCTGGTAACTTATGCCCATACTGGAGGAATAGACATAAAGAAGCGGGTGTGATGATTTTTTTTCTTTATGTGAGATATTCCTTTTCTTTTTGTCTCATCTTCTTTTTCTGCTTTCCGGTTGTATCGTTATATCCGGCAAGATGTAGTATCCCGTGAACGGTAAGAAGTTTTAACTCGGAAAGCAGGCTGCCAACTTTTTGTCTCTGGGCTTGGGGAATCGAAATATAAATATCTCCCAGCATTTCGGGTATGTCAAAATGAAAGGATAAAACATCCGTTGTCCTATCTTTGTTCGCGTACTTCTTGTTTATTTCTTTCATCTCGGCATCATCAATAAAGGTTATCGAAAGTTCTCCGGTAAGATTTTCGCCTTTAACAACCTGCAAAGCAACTTTTCGTATATCCTCTTCGAATTCAGGAATATTATTGATGAAAATCTTCATCTGGATTCAGTGGGATATTTCGGTCGATGGTGGTGAAGTCCCTCAAGACTCTGTGAAAAATCCTGCGCAATCATCTCAAGGTCCTGCAAGGAAAGGGCCGATTTGCTTAATTGACCGTTACTAAAAGCTTTGTTTATCCTATCATCCACCGTTTTTCTTATTTCTTCGGGAGTCGGATTGTCGAGTGACCTGACGGTTGCCTCAACCATATCGGCAAGCATAAGAATACTCGCTTCCTTGCTTACAGGCAGCTCCGCATCATATCTGAAATAGCCCTCATCTGCCTCATCCAGCATTTTTTTCGCTTTTTCGTAGAAAGGTCGTATCAAAGACGTACCTTGATGTTGTTCTATTATTTGAATGATTTCTTCGGGCAGTTTATTCTGTCTTGCAATATCGATTGCATCTTTAATATGCGATTTGATGATAATAGCAGAGAGCTTCGGAGGCAATTCATCGTGAGGATTGTTGTCGTCTTTGAAATTTTCGGCAAAAAACTCCGGTCTTCTCAATTTCCCGATATCGTGAAACAATCCTCCGACTTTTGCAAGAAGAGAATTTGCTCCGATTGCTTCACCTGCGCTTTCGGAAAGGGTACTTACCATCAACGTATGCTGGTATGTACCCGGAGCCTCTTTTGCCAGCCGTTTGATTAACGGATAATTCAAGTCGGAATATTCCATCCAGGTAAAATTTGTTGATATGTAAAAAACACGTTCAAAAACGTATAGAAGACCAAAAAGCAGAGAAACCGAAAGAATGCCATTCCCCAGACCATAAAGAAGCCCAAAGAAAATATTGCTGATGCTCGACCTGTTGTATATTTCGACGGCAAAAATCAAAAACCCGGTTGATGCGAAAACAACCATACCCGTTCGGTAAATTTCCCCCCTGTTTTTGAAGTTACCGCTTAAGATGCCGCCTGCCAGGCTGCCTGTAAATACCGGAATCAGATTCATAAGACTGAAATTATCGTAAAGCGATAAGACTAAAATACTGGTTACCGCTATCAGCACTCCGAAATCCAGGTTCACGGCAAGAGTAAAGAACATAACAAAACTCGAAAGAGGAATAAGATACCTGGGTAAAAATCTAAATAAAACAAAAATCATCGATATGTTTATTAAAAAAAGATAAAGGTATTTCCTGCTTTCATAGACTTTTTTGACACGGAAGTAAATAAAAGCCAGTGAAAAAAAACAAACCAACAGGAAATACAGTTGGTTCCTGCCCATAAGGGAGAGAATGGAATATGAATATTCTTCGTCCTGATGTCTTCTAAGTGAGTATAGTTTCCCGAATTCGCCCGAATGTATCACTTCATTAGCACCTACTATCTTTTCTCCTTTTCTCACCCACCCGAGAGAATCCGAAACGGATTCCATTGCCTCTTCTCTAACTTTTTCCGTACCCGCAAAATCGATAAGAAGATTCGGCTCTATATATTTTTTAAGCTCTTCCATGAATGATTCTTCAATGGAGAAAGAATTCAGGATTTTGCCGACTCTTTCTTCAAAAAGGTCTTTTACCTCTTTTTGATCCAGAATTGAAGTACGGTCAACGAGAATATCCGAATTCGTTCCCCCTATAAGCAATTTATCGCTTTTACTTTCAGGTAAATTTCCTTTGTTTAAGATAATTCCTTTACTGTAAATATCGAGAAAAAATTTTTTTATATTTTCCTTTTTACTCAATATCTTCTGATTGTAAGGCGATGCTTTGGCGTAAGATGTAATCAGTGAGTCCAGTTTAGGCAAAAAGCTTTCCGGCGTTCTTTCTTCTATCGCCTGAAGCACAGGCGGAACCTGTTCGGCAGCCTTTTTTCTTTCCTTGCTTAATTCATTCTTTGTCTTTAATATTTTAAAATTGTAAGGAGCTATTATGGATTTTAAAGCTATATCTCCTTCCCGCAGAATTTGAATTTTGCCCTTGTATGGGTAGAAAATGTTGAAGATAAAAAGAAGTAAAAGCAAGAATATAAAATGCTCTTTATTTACCTTTATTCTCTTCATATTTTTGGTAAGCTCGTACTATTTTTTCCACAACGGGATTTCTGACCACATCGCTTTCGTTAAGATAAACGAAGGAAATATCCTCAAGATTCTCCAGAATATCCTGAAGTTCTACAAGTCCCGAGGTTGTTATATCCTGAAGATCAATCTGGGTTACGTCTCCCGTTATTACAGCCTTCGAATTCTCTCCTATTCTGGTTAGGAACATTTTCATCTGCGTATGTGTGGTGTTCTGCGCCTCATCGAGAATCACAAAAGAATCTTTCAAATTTCTCCCTCTCATAAAAGCAAGCGGAGCTATTTCGATGATACCGTTATCCACATACTCCTGAATCTTTCTGGCCTGCATCATTTCGTAGATTGCGTCATAGAGAGGTATAAGATAAGGTTGTACTTTTTCTTCGTAGTCTCCCGGAAGAAAACCGAGACTCTCTCCGGCCTCTACTGCCGGTCTTGCAAGTATTATTCGCGAAACTTTTTTCGACAGAAGTGCGGAAATAGCTGATGCTACCGCGAGATAGGTTTTACCCGTTCCTGCTGGCCCTATGGAAATGGTTATCGCATTCTTTTCTATTTCTTCGAGATATCTGGATTGATTCTCCGTTCTTGGCTTTATGACATAATCCGGCAACAATATGATGTTTCTTTTGTTCTTTTTCGTATATAGAAAATATTCTATATCGCTTGTCGTAAGGCTACCTCCTTTTTGCAGAGAATTTATTAACTTGTTCATTAAATCCATAGATTTGCGTACTCTTTCTCTTTCGCCAGTTATCGTCAAAAGAGACCCTCTGATAGTTATCTTTACTCCCAGGTGTTCTTCGAGAAAATTCAAATTCTCGTCCTTCACTCCTAAAAGAGCCACGCTCGATACGTTTTCCAGATTCAACGATTGTTTATACATAGAGTCGAAAAAACAAAACTCCCCTTAAATCATTTAATAAAAGGTTCTTTTCTATTAAACAATTATCGTAAAAACAAATTACGGTCTTGGTATAATTAGGATCCAACCTGGTAGTATCAAATCGGGATTCCTTATTTGATCCCTGTTTGCTTTGTAAATATCTTTCCATCTTGCATATTGCCCATATCCGTAGATTTCCGACCTTTCTGCTCTTTTACGAAGGTAATCACCTGCTTTAACTTCATACCCGGAAATCTGTTCGGGTTTTTTCTCGAGATCTGCCTTTTCTACTTCAGGTTCCGCTATTTTGGTATCCATGGTGGGAACCTTAGTTTTAAGAACATCAATTTGTTTCTGCATTTCCGCAAGTTTTAAATTCAGACTTTCTTCCTCTTCAATTAATTTCTTTATAATGGCGCCGGCTTCATCCGGGCTTAATTTCTTGCATGCCCATGGTGATTCTGTGGGAGTCTGTTCTTCGGTGTTTACTTCCGCCACAGGCTCTTCTTCTACGGTTCTCCCCTGTTTCAGGCTGTAAAGAATTCCTTCGGCGTTATCCAACCTCTCTTCCAAGTTCATTAACGGCTTGCTCTCTTGCCGATATTTCATCAATCTGTCCATTGGAGGCGTATGCGCACCCAACCATTAAAAAGATGAACAACGTTCCCACTAAAAGCTTTTTTACAGATATCCCTTTTTTAGTGTTCATTCTAAAATTGTATGTATAAAACTATAAACAATTCTCGATATTTTGTCAAGGATGGAATTTTTTATTAGCTCCGAGGGGAATCGAACCCCCATCTTCACCTTGAAAGAGTGATGTCCTGAGCCATTAGACGACGGAGCCAGGTCGAATTTAAAATAAACAGAAGTACGCTTTTGTCAAGGGGTTTCGCCTTCCCATTATATCCTTATTCCTTGAGAATGCGAGAGGACGTCGACGATTTTGTGAGTAATAATCAGAAATCCGGTGTAAAAATGCTTAAAGAGCCGAAAAAATTTAAATTGACAGGGATTGGCATTTATGTTATAATTAACCAATTAACGTAGATAATAAAATAGAGGGATTTTAAATAAAATGTACGGTATAAAGTTGATGGTTACGTTCATCGTTGATCTTGTGAGGTCGAAAAAATATTTAAGAAATGGATAATGTAAAGGCTTTCGTAAACAATATTTACAAAAGAAAGTTGCTTAACTGGACGATAAACAAAACTCTTCTTGCGCTTTCCTTATCCCTTACAGTTTATCTTTCCTGGTTGTTTTTCAATAAAAATTTTTATATGACTCCTTTGGAATGGAAAATTCTCCCATTAACATTAATTTTTTCTTTAATTCCTTTTATATTCGGAAAGCCGAATATTTCGGAAACGGTAGAATTTCTTGAGAAAGAGATAAAAGAATTAAAAGGCAGGCTCTACCTTATAATGGAACCATACACTTCTGCCCTTGATTCTCCTGTATACAAAAAAAGAGCAATAAAAGAAAGTTCTTCTATATTAAAGGAAATAGACATAAAGAGACTGACACCCCTGAAAATCAATTTTAAATATCCTGCACTTTTAGGGGTCGTGACGTTGACATTGATTATATTTTCTTTTTTCTCCGGCGGGATAACTCTTGAAAGAATTTCGGATATTCCTGTCGTAACCTATGCCGATAGCAGAGTCGAGGAAAATCATTCTGCCCTGGTGCTTGCAAAAAGTACCCGTTTAAAGAAAATGTTTATATTTTATAATGGTGGCGTAAGGAAAATGATTGATTTCGGAGACGGGAAATTTGGTGTCATGGTAAAGATACAAAAGACTTCGGAAGTTCGAGTGGGATATCGCACATGGAAAAGCGAAGCGATAAAAATCGAAGCAACACCTTACTTGTTTTTAAGCAAATTAATACTTGACTATCGGTTCCCCGTTTACCTTGAAGTGCAATCTTTTACCGATACGTTGTATGAAATCGAAGATGAGGTTTTAATTCAGGCATTGGAAGGTACCGAAGTCCGGTTCTTCGGCTTAACAAACAGAAATCTGGGTAGCATAGAAGGAGCAATCAGCGATAAATCAATAGACGGGCGAAGCTTTTCCGGCAGCTTTATCTTGAAAGAAAAAGAGAAGCTCAGTTTAACGCTAACCGATTCTTCTTCTTTTTCTTCTTATATACTTGATTTTTTTATAAACCCGATAAAAGACGAACCGCCATCCGTTAAATTTATTTCTCCGCGAGAGGAATACCAGCTGGGAGAAACAATGGAAGTCCCGGTGATATTGCACGCTGAGGATGATTACGGGCTTTTCTCGGCAAAATTGGTTTGCGGAAAAAAAGAGATAGAACTTGCCGTTCCCCGGAACGTAACATTTCTGGAAGATTCTTTGATGCTGGAAGTAGGTAATCTTCTGCCGGGAGAAACCCTCGAACTCATAGGAATTGCCATTGATGTGGCGGGCAAGAAGACCTTGTCTTCTCCGATTACGATATACATGCCGACCCTGGAAGAGATATTTAGCGAATATAAGGCTTTGAGCGATACTCTGGAAAATTATGCGACCGATATCGAAGAAAAAGGAAAAGAAATAACGGATAAAATAGGAGACTTCTTATATAAAAATGAGCTGGGCAACGAAAACCGGTATGAAATAAATAAAACGTTAAAGGAACAAAGAAATTTGATTGAAAGTATGGAGAAGTTGGCTGATTTTGTGGAAAAAATGAGAAGCCCGGAAATTTCCAGGGAGATAGATAACATAAAAGAACTTCTCGACAATATGCATGTAAAGGAGTTCTTAAATAACCTGGACAACATGATGAAAAACCCGAATCTTTCTCCCGAGGAATTAAATAAATTAAATACCACTCAGAAAGAAATGCTTGAAACGCTGGAACTCTTTAAGAAAAGTCTTGAGTACCTGAAAAAATTACTGGAATTGAATGAATTTTCGAAGAGGGCGGAAGAGATATATGAAAAACAAAAGGAGATTACTTCATCGCAACCGACAGATTCCCTTTCAAAAATCGAGCTTGAACTTGTGGCTGAACTCGAACAGCTCCTCCGGGATATGGAAAGCTCTACAGATGAAAAAATAAAAAATATAGCCCAGGAGTTTAAAAAAACCAACACTCTGGAAGAAATGAAAAATCTGGCTGACAATATGAAGAACGAAAAAACAAATCAAAAAGCAGCTGAATACATAGAAGAAAACCTTCGAGATTTAAATATGTCTCTGAAAAACTCCAGAGAAGAAAACCTGGGAGAAGAATTTAGTAAGGCTATCCGACAAAAAGGATGGGAACTCGGATTTATATTACATACTCATAACGACCTTATAGCTGCTAAAGCAAGCCTTGAAAAAGGGCTTATCGAACAGGGCCTTCTGGAAGCTCTCGATAAAGTCGATAAGGAATTGAAGATACTGTTTCTAAAAAGTCTTGCTTTCTCTCCCGAAATATTCAAAGACCTTTCAAGGGCAAAAGAAAAGATGAAAGTCTTAAGTCTTGAACTTACGGAAAAAGATGTCCCGAAAACATCGATGGAAAGGGTAAACGATTTAATAATACAGGCAATACTGAAACTCTTCTCCGCTCCTACGCAAAGCGAGGAAGGTCTTGCCGGTGCCATAAGACAGATCATCAAGCAGCAAAATTCCATCTTAAACGGTCTTGGTAAAAATATGCCTTTACCCGTACCTTCCCCGGAGCTGAACGGGTATTTGAAAAGCCTTGCGGAAAGACAACGCCAGCTTGCGGAAGATTTGAGAGGTATGGGAAAGGCTTTCGAATCTCTTGCCTCTGAAATGGAAAAAATGGCAAACGACCTTGAAAGAGGGGTGCAGGACAAGAAGCTTATCGAACGGCAGAAAAAGGTTCTCGATAGATTACTCGAAGCAGAAGAAGCTATAAAAGAAGGCGAGGTCTCCAGCAGAAGACATTCCGAACCCGGAATTTTTGTCGCTCCGAAGAGAGTCGTTTTACCGGCAGATTTAGGTGAAGAAAAAAAGAATCTCAGAGACCTTCTTGAAAAAAGAATAGATGAACCCTATCCTCGCGAATACAAAAAAGAAGTCGAAGATTACTTCAGAAGATTGGTCGAATGATTTACTTAATAGTACTTTTTTCCGTTGCTTCCGATAATAACATCAAAAGTCTCTCTCCTATAGACAAAAAAAATGCGGTATTTGAACTGCTTCGTCAGAAAAGATACGATGCTGCATTATCCCTCGCTTCGGACAGGGATTTAATAGGCTGTATCAAAATTATGAAAGGCGATGTCACCGAAGGAATCGAAGACATAAAGGAGTCCGCCGCAAAAGGAAATATTTTTTCCTGCGATTTGTTCCTGCTTTTTAATTTGAAAGTAGAAAAAGAGGAACTCGCAGACTATATAAAAAAAGAATTGAAAGTTTACGGGGACAGCACTTTTTCTTTTGAATCCCCGTATATTCGTTATCTTTCTCTGCCTCCCGAAAGTCTTTACGCCGGGAATAAGCTTTCCGACTCTGTTCTTTATCCTTACATTATTTTTAAATTGGGCATGAAAAACCTGGAAAAATACCCCGAAACGGCGAAAAAAGATTTCGAGAGTTTAATTGCAAATTATCCTAATTCTGTTCCTGCTTTCGTAGCCAGAAATACGCTCCGGGCTGTTAAAAGCAACGTGGAAGAAAAAAAATAAGGTGACATAAAAATTAATTTATGTCACCTTAAAGTTTAACTGACTCTGAAAGATGTTATTTCTTTTCCGCTTTTTTCTGCTTCTTTGCTTTTTTCTGCTTCTTTGCTTTTTCCCCTTCTTTTGTTTCTTCCTCTTCTTCGAATCCCTCGCCGAATAGTTCCTCTTTTTCTTCGAGCAGATTCTTGTTATCCTTAATTTTGACCAGTATTGTATAAATCAGAGTCTGTCCGGAACCCATAACGGACAATCCGTAGCCGATGACGATGAAAACAACCAAATAGAAAGAAAATCCGAGAAGGTAACTGGCTAAAATGGTCGATTTGGCCACACCTTCTGTTAAAAACGGACCCTGAAGAAATATAAGCGAAGGGAACCATCGCCCTAAAGCCATAGGGAGAAAGTTAGGTATGTATACCAACCATTTAGCATTTCTCCACATTGTTGACCAGTTCGGATTACTCCACTGGCTTAAGACCAGATTGGTCAACGCGAAAGTCCTTTTGATAAGATACGCAAAAACAAAAGCGCATAGAAAAGTCATTGCGAACAGAATAGCTTCCCACAGGATGAGTCTCCATGTCTGGTCATTGACAAGCGAAAAAGCTTCAAAGACCGTATCGAATGTATCGCTGTCTGTAGTACCTACTATCGCCGGAGCGGCAAGAAGCACGACACCTGTTACAACGGTTAGATAAACGATGAAAAAGGCACCGGCTATCAGAGGAAACGAAAACAGTCCTATGAAAACCGGTCCGACATGCGGAATTTTGACGATAAGCCCCATTATAAGACCTACAAGTATAAAAGCAGCTATTATAATAACGAGGAATATCGGAGAACCGAATGCGCCTTTCCAGTTTTTACGAGCAAAAGCCCAGGCTTCCCGCCCTTCATAGAATTCATCACCCTTTAATTGTTCAAAAGTAATCTTGGATATGGCTGTAAGGGTTACGAGATAAAAGAACAAAGCAAAAAGACACGCTATCACATAAATTATGATTCCAATCCAGTTAAGATTACCCTGAATAAAAGGAGCAGGGATAAATCTGTAGGTTTGCCAGATTGCTTTTATCTGCCAGCCCGAAAACAAAAGAGCAGCATAAGATAAAATACTGTATACCAATATTCCATAAAATAAACCCTTTACCCCGACACCTATTTTTCTGGGAGAAAAGCCTAAACGGCCTGCCCGAAATACATCATCCCACCTATATTGAAGTTCCATTTTCCCTCCTTTTAAAAAAAATGATACGGGTAATTTTAAAAATGTCAAGGGTGATTTTTTTCAGAGCTTAAATCCGATTTTTACCGAGGGAAAAGAATAAAACACAAAAACCAACCACTCTTCTTTAAATACAAGGATCTTACAACTACAGGGCAAATAGGGAAAGAAAAATGGAGGAAAATGGGAGAATGAGTATACGAGTTAAAGATTAAAATATATGAACAGGTAATTATTTGGCTTATATTCGAAGAATCTCCGAAGAGAAACAACGAATTATACCAATAGCACAAATATTGACGGTATTTACAAGTTACGTCAGCCTGTGTGAAAACCCAAAATTCAAACATAAATTGTCCTTCTATATCTAACTTTTAACATGGGAAAAGATAAAATTTCAAGTTTTTTGATGATATAACTATCACAACAATAATATTTCTGTGATTGAGTATTGAACTACTTGAAGTATTGAGGAGTTGCTTTAATAAAAATCAATATCTGACCTTCACGAGGAAAAGGCCCTCTGGCGGGGCGATGGAAGGTCTTCGTTTCGTTCCGGAAAGTACATCTTTAACCTCAGTTGGAGAGATTTCTCTTTTACCAACTGCAATTAAAAGTCCTACAATACCCCTAACCATCCTGCGTAGAAAATGGTCTGCTTCTATTTCAATAAAAATGTTATTTTCTTTTTCTTCTATTTTAATTTTTTTCACGTAACAACTTCCCCTGTCTTTTGTCGCAAGATGGGTAAAATCTTTCATTCCGAGAAGTTCTTTACTTGCTCTTTTCATATCTTTTATATTGAGTTTTCCGTCAATTTGGAAAAAGTATCTTTTATTGAAGACAGATTTCTCTTTTGCAATCTGATAACGGTATATTCTCAGAGCTGCAGAAAATCTTGAGTTAAAATCTTCCGGCATTTTTTTGCATTCCTTTACAAATATATCATTTGAAACGTTTCCGTTTATAGCGTTCTTTAATTTTTCGGCAGGAAATTCCTTCGGCACCGCAAAGGAAGCAACCTGTCCGAGCGCGTGAACTCCTGTGTCTGTTCTACCGGACCCCGTCACTCTGATTCTTTTACCAAAGATTATTTTGAGCGCTTTCTCCAGTTCACCCTGAACGGTTCGCTTACCCGGCTGAAGCTGCCAGCCGGAAAAGTCGGTCCCGTCGTATTCTAAGGTTATTTTTATATTCTGCATATTTTAAAAACTTTTTTTACCACAGAGGACACAGAGAAAAACAAAAACACACAGAGAATACAGAGTTTTTTGTTTTACCCAAAATCCCCACCAAAATATATTGTCACATAAAGTACACAAAGAACACAAAGACACAACCCCCTACTTAAATTAGCCACGGATTAACACGGATACACACGGATTTTTTTTTACTAAATCCCAAGTCCTAACCCCCAATATTGCCACAGAGAACGCAGAGTTTTTTATTCTAACTTCCAACTTCTTAAGAATCTTTTCAAAGAAGGTCTGACCCCAAATTCCCTTGGTTGAATGGTTTTTGGGAATCAGGATTTGGGATTTGGCAAGGACAACTTAAGATCTTATTTTGAAAAATTAGTTGACTTATTTTGGTATAATATTATAATATTCAACATGAAACGCTCAGCTCAGTTAAATACTAAAAGAGGGGGTTAGAATGTTTAATGATTTACGTTTTGCAGGTACTATTGCCTGTTTACTTATGTTCGTATCCATCGACATTTACGCGCAGCCCGATACACTCTGGACAAAGACTTACGGAGGGTCAGATTATGATAGATGCGGGTCACTTCAACAGACTTCTAATGGAGGATACATTATTGTGGGATTTACAAGTTCATTCGGTGAAGGCGGAACTGATGCTTATCTCATAAAGGCTGATTCCTCCGGTGATACTCTCTGGACTAAGACTTATGGGGGAGCAAGTTATGATTATGGCGAATCAGTTCAACAGACTTCTGATGGAAAATACATCATTGCGGGAGGAACAGAGTCGTTCGGTGCAGGTGGATCTGATGTTTATCTCATAAAGGCCGACTCCTCCGGGGATACGCTCTGGACTAAAACTTATGGTGGAGGAAATGATGATTATGGTAAGTCAGTTCAACTGACCTCTGATGGAGGATACATTATTGCGGGACGGACAGAGTCGTTCGGTACAGGTGGATCTGATGTTTATCTCATAAAGGCCGACTCCTCCGGGGATACGCTCTGGACAAAGACTTATGGAGGGGCAAGTCATGATTATGGCTGGTCAGTTCAACTGACCTCTGACGGAGGATACATCATCACGGGATACACATATTCATTCGGTGCAGGCAGTGACGATGTTTATCTCATAAAGACCGATTCCTCCGGGGATACGCTCTGGACTAAAACTTATGGTGGAACAAATGGTGACTATGGCTTTTCAGTTCAACAGACCTCTGATGGAGGATACATTATTGCGGGATACACATATTCACTCGGTGCAGGTGGATCTGATGTTTATCTCATAAAGGCCGACTCCTCCGGTGATACGCTCTGGACAAAGACTTATGGAGGGGAAGATACTGATTATGGCTATTCAGTTCAACAGACTTCTGATGGAAGTTACATCATTACGGGAAGTACATGGTCGTTCGGTACAGGTTATAATGATGTTTATCTCATAAAGGCCGACTCCTCCGGTGATACGCTCTGGACAAAGACTTATGGAGGGGAAGATACTGATTATGGCTATTCAGTTCAACAGACTTCTGATGGAAGTTACATCATTGCGGGAGAGACAAAATCGTTCGGTGCAGGTTTTACTGATATTTATCTCATAAAAACAGAACAGGAGTCAGGTATCGAAGAATACACTCCTGAACCTTTTCCCATTCTACAGGTCTCACCCAACCCGTGCCTGGGCTCAGTAGAGTTAGAATACAGCATTACAAACAGTTCTGATGTAAGGATCGACATCTACAATATCATTGGGCGGAAGGTAACAACTCTCGAAAATGAACACAAAGAAGCGGGAAAATATACCGTTACCTGGAATGGCATCGACCAGTCCGGCATAGAGGTCCCGGGTGGCGTATACCTAATTCTTCTCTATACGGATAACCACACGATAACAGGAAAAGTTACTGTATTACGATAGGACAGCTAACGGAAGACCGGAGATTCTTCGAATCCAAGTTGAATTGTTGAATAGGAAAATAGTTGAATTGTTTCCCATTTCCCAATTTTCCCATTTTTCGATTTTTCTAATTTGTCCCCTGCGGTCTCCGTGTGTATAATTTAGTCATCAGTCACTGGTCAAAAACAACAAAAAACTTCGTGTCTTCGT
>Ga0315551_10000061_pt1 | contig 79456 bp, 67 predicted proteins | sample SalMarSW160290MG_FD_203678 | JGI IMG/M metagenome (GOLD analysis project Ga0315551, IMG submission 203678) | Salt marsh sediment microbial communities from the Plum Island Ecosystem LTER, Massachusetts, United States - Salt Marsh Sediment SW1602-90 ...
TATGAAAGGCTGTTGTAAATGTTAATTATTTCGCCCTTTTTCTTAGAAAAAGCAGAGAAATATAGAGTTAAGTATAAAGAAGTTCTTAGCTTGCTTGAGAATCCTGAAAATATTAGAGATAGGAAGAAACTTATAGAGCTTTTGCAAGAAAAAAAGTCCTTGGAAAATGTAATAAAACCTCTGGATAAATATAATGAGATTTTAAAAAAGATTAAGGAAGACCAGATTATTTTATCGGAGACTGAAGATGAGGAGATAATTGAACTTGCAGGAGAAGAAATTCAAACGTTGGAAAAGAAAAGAGAACAACTCTTAAACAGAATAAAAGACGCACTATCGCCTGCGAATGCCGAAGATAATAAAAATGCTGTTCTTGAAATTCGTGCCGGAACAGGTGGGGAAGAAGCCGGTTTATTTGCGGCAGACCTTTTGAGAATGTATGTCAAATATGCTGAAAACCAAGGATGGAAGTTTGAAATATTAAATTCAAGCAGGACAGGAATGAGCGGTTACAGGGAGGTTATCAGCCTAATTTCAGGAGAAAATGTTTATGGGCAGATGAAATTTGAAAGCGGAATTCATAGAGTGCAAAGAGTTCCGGTTACCGAAGCCAGTGGAAGAATTCATACATCAGCCGTTTCTGTAGCAGTTCTTCCTGAGCGCGAAGAAGTAGAAGTTGAAGTAAATCCGGAAGAATTGGTCGTTGATTTCTACTCGGCTTCCGGTCCCGGCGGTCAACATGTTAATAAATCCTCTACTGCAGTAAGGATTAAACACATACCCTCCGGAATTGTGGTTGCCTGCCAGGATGAAAGATCGCAACACCAGAATAGGGAAAAAGCTATGAAAATTTTGAGAACGAAGCTTTTTGAATATGAGAAAGAAAAGAAAGAAAACGAAATAAGGTCAAAGAGAAAACAAATGATTGGTTCGGGTGATAGAAGTGAGAAAATAAGGACTTACAATTTCCCGCAGAACAGAATTACCGATCACAGAATAAATTATACCAAATATAACTTAGACTCATTTCTTGACGGAAAAATCGGTGATTTGATAGAAAGTTTAAAGACAGCTCAAAGAGAGGAATCTACTGATGAGGTTAATCGAAGTTCTTGATTTTGGCAGTGAAGAATTAACCGGGTACAGTTCCAACCCCGAATTCGAAAGTCTTGTTTTTTTAGAAGAAGCTACGGGGAAAACCAAAGAAAAGATATATGTCGATAAAGAAAAGATTGGTAAAAAAGATTTTATTAGATTCAAGAATTATTTGAAACGTAGAGTAAGTGGAGAGCCCTGGCAATATATAATAGGATACACGGATTTTCTTGGTTTTCGGATATTTACCGATAGAGAAGTTTTTATACCGAGACCGGAGACTGAATGGATGGTGCTTAAGGCTATTCGTAAATTAAAAAATGTCGAGAATCCATTTATTCTTGAAGTAGGTACAGGCACAGGTGCTATTTCAATATCGATTGCGTCTTTTATTGGCAGTGCAAGGATAATAGCGACAGATATTTCAAATGAAGCAGTAAATTTATGCAGGAAAAATGTTGAGTATCATAATCTATCCGGTCGCATCGATATAATATGTGCGGATTTGTTTAATTGTTTTGATATTTCGGAAAATTTTGATATGATTATTTCTAATCCTCCTTATATACAGGAAAAAGATTTGGAAACATTAGACGATGTTGTAAAAAAAGAACCGATGATAGCTCTTGATGGAGGAGACGGAGGAGTTACGGTTATAAATGCTCTTTTGAAGAATTCCACCGACATGTTAAACCGTAGAGCGCATATTTTTATTGAAATTGATAATTCGAATATACCTTTTATTAAAGTTCCGAAGTCTATAGATTATTCGATTTTGGATGACCAATTTGGAAGAAATAGAATATTATATGGAGTTAAGATATGGAAATAGCTGTTTTCTATACTTCCGGAAAGAAATATATTGATGTTGTATTGAAGAATATAGAGAAAGCAGCAGCCGATAACGGTTTTTCGATTGTTAGATATGAAGGGAAAAAGGAAGAAATAAAAGGTTGCGATTTTGCAGTTGCGGCAGGAGGAGACGGAACTTTTCTCTGGGCAGCATCAATTGTGTATGAGTTTAATTTACCTATCTTAGGAATAAATCTTGGAGGGCTTGGCTTCCTTACAGATATAAGAAAAGAAGAAATCGACAAAATATTTTCCGGGCTTAAAGATAAGAACTATTCTCTTCAAGAAAGGGTTTTTTTAAAAACTAATTGTAAGGGAGAAGAGAATGTGGCTTTGAATGATGTTGTTTTTTCCTCGACAGATATAAGAGTTATTAATCTGGATATATTCATAGATGATAATTTTGTAACCGAACTTTCCGGAGATGGTTTAATTATTGCCACACCCACAGGTTCAACTGCTTATTCCCTGTCTTCAGGAGGTCCGATTTTAAAGCCCGATACACAGGCATTTGTCATAACACCAGTTTCACCTCACACTTTAACTTTTAGGCCGTTAGTCCTTGGTCTGGAGTCACGTATACTTATAAAATCTAAAGAGAGATGTTGTTTTATTTGTGATGGTCAGCGATTGTTTAGTCTTGGTTCAGGGGAAGAGGTTATTGTTACGAAGAATGAGATTCCTTTGAAAGTGATAAAATTTAAAGATTGGGACTATTTTGATATTTTAAGAAAAAAATTGAACTGGGGTAACAGATGATTAAAGAAATAAGAGTCAGGGATTATGCTCTTATTGACCAGCTTGACATAAACTTCCATTCCGGTTTTAATGTGCTTACCGGTTCAACCGGTACGGGAAAATCCATAATCATAAACGCGCTTTCTCTTCTTCTCGGAGAAAAAGGAGACATTACTTCAATAAGAAAAGAAGCTGATAAAGCTGTTGTTGAAGGAGCTTTTACTAATTCTGATGAAACAAATAGAATTTTAGATAGTTGCGGTATTCAAGAAGAAGAAGAGCTTATTGTCAGAAGAATCATCAACAGGAAAGGTGGGGGTAGAGCTTATATAAATGGTTCAATCGCTAATACTGATGTTTTAAAGGAAGTTGGCAATATACTTTTTGATATTCATGGACAACACGAACACCAGTTGCTTATAAATGAAGAAACCCATATAGATTTTCTTGATTCGTACGGAAAGTTGATGGGCGATAGAGTATCTATTGAAAATAAATTTAAATTATTAAGAGATATGAAAAATGACCTTTCCAAGATTGTTATAGTCCAAAAAGAATTGATAGATAAAAAAGAACTGTTCGATTTTCAAAAAAAGGAACTGGATTACCTTATATGGAGTTTTTCCGAATATCAAGAATTGAAAGAAGAGAAGAAAAAACTCGATAATTTCGAAGAGATTAAAGAATTAGTTGAGTATGCGGCTTCGCTCGTAAGTAATGGAGACGAGTCAATTTTAAATAAACTTTCTTTAATTGCTTCAAATATTAAAAAAGCAGGCAATTTCGATAAATCTTTAGCTAAAGTTGGGGAGCGACTCGGAGAATCGGATTTGATACTGCAGGATGCGTCTCTGGAGCTCGATAGATACAGAGATAGTCTTGATTATGATAAAGAGAGGCTTTCCGAGCTAACTAACTTGGTAGATAAGGTCGAAAATTTAAAGAGAAAGTATAATAAGGATTATGAGGAACTTTTGATAATGAAAGATGACTTATCTAAAAAGTTTTTCGACATTGAGTCTTTTAAGGAAAGGGAGAAAGAATTAAAAGAAAAAATTGCCAGAGGGGAAGATGAGCTTGAAAAAATAGCTGAAGAACTTTCCATCAAAAGAAAGGATATTTCCGAAAAATTTGAAAAAAGAGTAGAAGAAGAGTTAAAAGATTTGGGATTTGAGAAAGCACAGTTTAAAGTAGATATAAAAGAAAAAAAAGAGATTGATGAACAGGGTAAGGATGAGATAAGATTCTTATTTGAACCTAATGTAGGGGAGGGCTGGAATAAACTGTCAAATATTGCGTCTGGAGGAGAGTTATCGCGGGTAATGCTTGCTTTAAAATCTATTCTTTCGGAGGTGGACCGGGTAGAGGGGCTTGTTTTTGATGAAATCGATGCGGGAATAGGAGGTAGTCTTGCGAAAAAAGTTGGCGAGAAGATGAGAAAAATAGGAGAAAGAAGGCAGGTTCTATGTGTTACCCATCTTCCTTCTATAGCTGCGGAGGCTGATTTTCATATAAAAGTCGATAAGAAGGAGAAAGACGGCAGGACGATTACCGAAGTTAAAGAAGTTTCGGGGGAAGATAGGATAGAAGAAATAGCCCGGATGATTTCAGGTGAGACTTCAATTGAAACTGCAAGGAAGCATGCCGCAGAGCTTTTGAGCGGGGCTAAATAAAACAAGAGATTGAACCACAAAGGGCACAAAGAACACAAAGAAAAAACTATATTTTTTGTTAAAAACCCTACCCGCCACCAAAAATCAGTAACAACCAATTGCACAAATAACACGAATTAATTAAAAACATTAATTACAGAGACACAGCTCGGCAAAGTGGCTATATTTAGCTACGAGATTACACAGGATTTTTTTCTGTTTTTACTGAACTCTGGAAGTTTAATTCATATTGATTACTTGACAGGATAAGAAAAATTCTTATTGTTATATCCAAAATAAGATGAAAAAATTAAATCCTTTATTACTTATTTTTCTGCCTATAATTTCAAATATTACTTCATTTGTGATTTTTGCTCCCTTTTTTACAGGAAGGAAAGAAGCCTCGATTGATAATTTTAAGCAAGCAGGTAATCTTGTAGGAGTTGCTGTTTTGTTCATTGAAATTGTAGCATTTCTTTTAATTTTGTTATCCCTTAAGAAAGAAAATTCTTCGATAAAAAAACTCATCGGTTATGATAAATTTCAAGTTAAAACATATATAAAATATTTCTTATTTGGTTTTTTGCCGACTTTGTTTGCCGGTTGGCTGTATTGCAAAGCACAGATTGGAATGGGTATTGAGACTAACATTTCGAAATATCCCGGTAAAGAGTTATTTATATGGCTGATTTTAACTCCAGTCATGGTTCCTTTTTTAGAAGAATCTATCTGGCGAGGTTATTGTCTGCCGAGATTTTCTAAACCTGTTAAGGGTATTATATTGACCGGTATTTCCTTTGCATTTTTCCACGGGATTTTCAGTCCTTTAGTTTTACTCGCTACATTTCTTCAGGGTATTATTTGGGGGCTTTTATACTTAAAAACAAAAAGTATTATTCCGGGTTTCTTATTGCATCTCATAAGCAGATATCTTCTTTTTATTCCGGGAGTTATTTATTTGATTAAATAATAATAGGAGTATTTATAATGATGGGCAGATTCATTTTATGTTTGGGATACGGACTGATATTGGCAGTGGTTGCGAAAGTATTTATTGGTTCTTTGGTAGATTTGTTAAGATTTAAATCCATAGATATTTGGTCAATTCTTTTGATTGCTGGATGTATACTTACAAGTATAGGTCTGGGTTTAACAAAATCAAAAGTACAGAGTACGAAATATACTAAAGAAGAGTAAATTTTAAATACGAATTGGGTAAAGATCTCGTTTGGGATTTAGTAAAAACAAACAAAAAATATTTTTTTATTCGTGCAATTCGTGCTATTTGTTGTTTCTCTTTGTTCTGGTGTGTGTTGGGTTTTTAAATAAACAAAATAAATGTATTGTATGAGGGGCTTTGTGCTCTTTGTGTCCTTTGTGGTTTAAAATTGTCTTGTAAGTATGTGAATATTTATTCATTTTTTTTACAAACAACCCCTTGACAGCACAAAGAAAACTTATATATTCGAGACGGGTAATTTGGTGAAACAAAAAAAAGTAATAAAAAGAAACAAAAGAAATTTTGCAATGCCTGGTTCCAGGCATATTTTTTGGAATTTAATTGAAGTTGTTTTTTGCGGAAAAGTCAATTTGGATGTGAGGTTAGTTTATGTCAAATAACGGTAAATCAGTGAAACTTGTTTTGGAAGATGGTACTATTTTCGAAGGGTTCTCTTTTGGTTCGAATAAATCTGTAAATGGGGAAGTCGTTTTTAACACCGGTATGGTTGGTTATCCGGAGACTCTGACCGACCCTTCTTACAAAGGTCAAATACTTGTTATGACCTATCCTTTAATAGGAAATTACGGGATTCCCGGGGATGAAAAAGAAAATGATTTATATAAAAACTTTGAATCGAACGAGATTCAAGTTCAAGGTCTTGTCGTATCGGACCTTTCTTCGGATTATTCTCACTGGAGTGCAAAGAAATCTTTATCTCAGTGGTTCAAGGAAAACGATATACCTGGTATTTATGGGGTAGATACAAGAATGTTGACTAAAAATTTGAGGGAGAAGGGGACTCAGCTCGGAAAGATAATCTATGGTGACGAAAAAATCAAATTTGAGGATCCAAATGAAAGGAATTTGGTTTCTGAGGTTAGTATCAATGAAGTCATCGAATATAAGAAAAGTAAGAAAAAAATAGCTGTTATTGATTGCGGTGTTAAAAATAATGTTATAAGAGCTTTTTTAAAAAGAGATATATCTGTGATAAGATATCCCTGGGATTATGATTTTACGAAGGATAAAGTTAACGGTGTTTTGATCTCGAACGGCCCCGGAGACCCTAAGAAGTGTGAAGCTACAATAGAAAACATTAAGAAAGCTATTTCAATGAATATACCGATTCTTGGGATCTGTTTGGGGTCTCAAATTCTGGGGCTTGCGGCAGGAGCTGATACTTACAAGTTGAAATATGGGCACAGAGGGCAAAATCAGCCATGCGTGGAAGTCGGGACAAAGAGATGTTATATTACTTCTCAGAATCACGGATACGTAGTTGATGCTAAAACTTTACCGGAGGACTGGAGAGAGTGGTTTTACAATAATAATGATGAAACAAATGAAGGAATACATCATATATCCAAGCCTTTCTTTGGTTCTCAGTTCCATCCTGAGGCTTCGCCTGGTCCTGATGATACTGAATTTATTTTTGATATGTTTGTGAGGGCAATATGATGAAAAATAAGATAAAAAAGGCTCTGATTTTAGGTTCCGGCGCAATAAGAATAGGGCAGGCAGGAGAATTTGATTATTCCGGAAGCCAGGCAATTAAAGCATTGAAAGAAGAAGGTATTACGACTGTACTGGTTAATCCGAATATAGCAACGATCCAAACTTCATCATATCTTACAGATAAAATTTACTTTTTGCCGTTAGATTCGTATTTCGTTGAAAAAGTAATTGAAAAAGAAAGACCGGATGGAATATTACTGACCTTTGGCGGTCAAACAGGTTTAAATGTCGGAGCAGAGTTAGCAGAGAACGGTATCCTTGATAAGTATGATGTTCAGGTGCTCGGAACTCCTGTTGAAGTTATTTTAGATACTGAAGATAGGGCCCGATTCATAAAGAAAATTACAGAGATAAATCTAAAAGTCCCTAAGAGTAAGGCTGTTGGTAATGTGGAAGAAGCTGTCGAAGTCGGTAACGAGATAGGTTATCCAGTTATAGTAAGAATAGCTTATGCTCTGGGTGGATTGGGTTCCGGGGTGGCTTACCAAGAAAAAGAATTACGGGATATAGCAAAGAAGGCTTTTTCTTTTACCAAACAAATACTTGTTGAAGAATACCTCGGTGGCTGGAAAGAAATAGAATATGAAGTAGTCAGGGACTGTTACAATAACTGCATAGTCGTTTGTTCTATGGAAAATGTCGATCCTATGGGTATACATACCGGTGAAAGTATAGTTGCTGCACCTGTTCAGACTCTTACGGCTTCTGAGAATTTTAGATTGAGAGCGTTTACTATCAAGGTTATAAGACATCTTGGGATTGTTGGCGAATGTAATATTCAATATGCACTTGACCCTGAATCCGGAGATTACAGGATAATTGAAGTTAATGCGAGGCTGAGTAGAAGTTCCGCTCTTGCTTCTAAAGCTACGGGATATCCGCTCGCTTTTATAGCGGCTAAACTTGCTTTAGGATATGGTTTGACCGAGTTGAAAAACGCTATAACAAAGGAAACTTCTGCCTGTTTTGAGCCTGCTATTGATTATGTTGTTCTCAAATATCCGAGGTGGGATCTGCAGAAATTCAGAAAGGTAAGCCTTAATATAGGTTCAGAAATGAAGTCTGTCGGAGAAGTGATGGCTATTGCCAGGAGTTTTGAGGAGGTTCTGCAGAAATCCATCCGTATGTTGGAAGTTGGGATGAACGGTGTCGTGTGTAATGATATCGAATTTGATGATCTGGAACAGGAACTGGGGAAGCCAACCGATAAAAGGATTTTTGCTATAGCTGAAGCTATTAAAAAGGGCTATTCGATTGACAAGATATATAAGATTTCTAAAGTTGACCCCTGGTTTCTTTATAAGATAAAAAATATAATCGATATGGAAAAGCAGTTAAAAGGGAAGAAAATTGATAAAATTCCAAAAGAGTTGTTGAAAGAAGCCAAGCAAAAAGGATTTTCGGATAAGCAGATTGCTATTTTGACTGATTCGGAGGAACTCGAGGTAAGAAAAATAAGAAAGAAAAAAGATATTATCCCTTATGTCAAACAGATAGACACGCTGGCTGCGGAGTATCCAGCTAAAACCAATTATTTATATTTAACTTATAATGCTTCGGAAGATGATTTGGATTTCAAGGAGAAAAATCAGGTTATTGTTCTTGGAGGCGGAGCATATAGAATTGGTTCCTCGGTAGAATTCGATTGGTGCTGTGTTAATGCTGTTATTGCTCTTAGAAAATTAAATTATAAAGCCATAATGATTAATTATAATCCGGAAACGGTCAGTACCGATTATGATATTTGCGATAAGCTTTATTTCGATGAAATGACTCTTGAAAGAGTTCTGGATATATATGAGAAAGAAAATCCCCTGGGAGTTATAATTTCGGTTGGCGGACAAATTGCAAACAATCTTGCCTTGCCTTTGCATGAGTATGGTGTAAAAACACTTGGAACTTCGCCTGTTGATATTGATAATGCTGAAGACAGACATAAGTTTTCGAAGTTACTTGATAAACTTGATATTGATCAACCCAAATGGGAGGAAGTCAGTACGATTAAAGATGCGCAAGAATTTGCAAAGGAGGTTGAGTATCCTGTTCTGGTTCGTCCGAGTTATGTTCTTAGCGGTGCCGCAATGAGTATAGTTCTAAGTGAAGATGAATTAGAAGGGTATCTTAAAAGAGCTTCTGAGGTCAATAAAGAGCATCCAGTGGTGATAAGCAAGTTCATTACCGGAGCCAAGGAAATAGAAATTGATGCTGTTGCAAATAAAGGTGAACTATACTGTTATGCGATATCTGAACATGTGGAGAATGCAGGTGTTCATTCCGGTGATGCCACAATGGTGATTCCTCCTCAAAGAACCTATCTGGAAACGATGAGAAGAATAAAGGTAATTGCAAGGAAGATTGCGAAAGCCTTAAATATAACAGGTCCTTTCAACATTCAGTTTATAGCAAAGGGTAATGAGGTTAGGGTTATTGAGTGTAATTTGAGAGTTTCAAGAAGTTTTCCGTTCGTTTCTAAGTTTCTTAAAATTAATTTTATTGAAGCTGCGACTAGAATAATTATGGGAAAGAAGGTTCCTGCTCTCACGAATTCCGCTTTTGACCTTGATTATGTTGGTGTTAAAGCACCTCAGTTTTCTTTTGCCCGTCTTAAGGGTTCTGACCCTATCCTTGGCGTTGAAATGGCTTCTACCGGTGAAGTGGGTTGTCTGGGTGACGATTTCAACGAGGCGTTTTTGAAAAGTTTTATTTCTGTTGGCTTTGTAATGCCTAAAAAGACAATATTGCTTTCTACGGGTCCTATAGACAATAAAGCAGAATTTTTGGAGAGTACACGAATTCTAAAGGATATGGGATTTGAGCTTTATGCTACTAAAGGAACTGCCGAATTTATGAAAAGTAATGGAATTGATTCGACAATTCTTTATTGGCCGTCGGAAAGTAAAGAACCAAATACTCTTAGTTATATTTCGGATGGCAAAATCGATCTTGTCATAAATATTCCTAAAAGTATCGAAAAAGAAGAGCTTGATAATGATTATCTCATAAGACGTCAGGCTGTTGATTTTAATGTTCCTCTTGTTACCGATTTGCAGCTTGCAAAAAGGCTGGTAGAAGCGATGGAAAAAACTTCCCTTGAAGATTTGAAAATTAAAAGCTGGGATGAATATGAGTAATTTTAGCCACACACCACCCAAGATTTTTATCACACAAAGACACAAAGACCGCAAAGATTTTTGTTGTTTTAACAAGAAAAATATGGGATGGGTAGGGAATCCGTGAACATCAGTGAGAATCAATGGCTGATTTAAAAAAAAATTAGCGATTATTGGTGGAGGACAAAAATGAATTTGGAAGTTCCAAAGGACTATATTAATCATTTAAATCTGAAAGAAACAGAAGAAGCGATTAAATTGGTTAAAGATTATTTTGAAGTGGAGCTTGCCAATAAGTTAAATTTAACAAGAGTTAGTGCTCCTTTATTTGTCGCTGCCGGGACAGGTATTAATGATAATCTCAATGGAGTTGAAAGACCTGTTTCTTTCGATGTGAAAAATATATCTGATGTAGAAGGGGAAATTGTTCAATCCCTTGCTAAGTGGAAAAGGATGGCTTTAGCCAGGTATGGTTTTGCTCACGGTAGCGGTTTATATACAGATATGAACGCTATTAGAAGGGATGAAGTTCTGGATAATTTGCATTCGATTTATGTTGACCAATGGGACTGGGAAAAAGTAATTTCTAAGGGAGAAAGGAATATTGATTTTTTGAAAGATATTGTGAGGAAGATATATACAGTTTTGAAAGAAACGGAAATGATTGTATATAAAAAATTTCCTAAGCTCCAGCCTTTTCTGCGCGATGAAATATATTTTATTCATAGTGAAGAGTTGCTGGAAAGGTATCCTGGTCTTTCACCGAGGGATAGGGAAGATGCAATTACGAAAGAAGAAGGAGCGGTTTTTGTCATAGGTATCGGTGCGAAACTGGCAGACGGACAACCTCACGATGGTAGAGCTCCGGATTATGATGATTGGACTGCTCCTACAGGTAAAAAAACAAAAGGTTTAAATGGAGACATATTCGTCTGGAATCCGGTTTTAAAGAAAGGTTTTGAGATTTCGTCAATGGGTATAAGGGTTGATAAGGAAGCTTTGCTTCGACAACTCAAGATTACCAATACGGAAGATAGAAAAGAATTGATGTTCCATAAGATGCTTTTAGAAGGTAAATTACCTCTTTCGATAGGGGGTGGGATTGGACAATCCCGTCTTTGTATGCTGCTTCTCCAGAAAGCTCATATAGGTGAAGTTCAGTGCGGTATCTGGCCGGAAGATATGGTTCGTGCCTGCGAGAAAAATAATATCTTTCTGCTTTAGGTTAAAAATAAACTAAGAAATTATACAAGATTATCACCAGATTTTTTTGTTGTTTAAAACACCTCCCATACACCAAATATTTAGACGGGATTAACAGGATAAACAGGATTTTTTAATGCGGTTTTTTAAACTCACCAACCCACCCACACACTAACTCACCAACTAATTCAGACAGGATTAACAAGATTAACAGGATATATTTTTTGTTTTAACTTTCTAACTTTCCAACCTCCTAACATTCTAACTAAAGTACTAACCACAGAGAACACCCCGATAAAGTCATTCTTCCTTACGGGGCAGGCAGAGAAAAAAGAAAAAACACAGAGTGCACAGAGAAAAAAATATACTTTGTTGTTTAAAACCCATCCCACGGCCCGATTTTTACATGTAGTACATGTAGATACTGTAGTTTTTTGTTTTTCCCATTTAACTATTTTTCTATTTAACCATTTAACTTAGATTCGAAGAATCTATTTCGGAAACAACAAATCACACGAATAGCACAAATAGAAAAGGCAAGAGTATTTATAACGTCACAATATCGAGTACCGTCCCCGTATTTGATCATATTTTGATACTATTCTAATTACCCCGTTTGCCAATTTCCATCTGAAGCATGACAAATCAATCAACCAATCTACAAATTTACCGATATACTAATCTCTATATATTGAACAAATTTTTTTCACATTGACAAGTAGATTATCTCTATTTATAATGTCGATATGGGAGTTACGGGTGAATATACAAATACAAATTACAAGGTAAAAGACGAACCTAAACTTCTTGAGCAAGTGCGTTCAGCGATTATAACCAGACACTATAGCATGGGAACTGAAGATGCATAGGAGTTGATGCGGCTGATTTATGGAATATAAACTCAATTGAAAAAGGAGGTTAGTAATGGGAATTTTATCTTGGATCGTAATGGGATTAATCGTTGGTTTACTCGCAAAATTCATCATGCCTGGCAAAGACCCTGGAGGACTCATTGTTACTATTTTGATAGGAATAGGGGGTGCCTTCGTAGGCGGGTTTATCGGGTCCTTCCTGGGGCTTGGGACGGTTACGGGATTTAATGTAGGGAGTATCTTATTGGCTATCGGTGGTGCTCTTCTTCTATTGGTATTGTACCGGGGCATAAAGAAGAAATAACCCTCTATCCCAATCTAACAAGGCTACTGGCCGACAGCCTAAACGCCGACGCCGAAGCTAGCCGTTAGACCAAAAATTGAGTTCAAATTAAAAAAGGAAGCGTACCCGGGAGTGTATCAATGACGTTTGAACGGCAGGCGGATGCAAAGCGTTTTCTCATTGAGAGAGTTCTCGAGCAAGCCGAGATGGAGGGGGTCAGTTTAAGCAAGGCAGAACGGCATATGTTGAGCTGGTCGGAGTCGGATCCGGACTTCAAGCCAGACTGGAATCTAGCCAGTTCACTGGAGGAGGAGATGGGTGATGGTGAATTTGAAAACAAGGTGACTGGTCTGATTCGACGTGCGTTCGAGCGCGATGTCGCCACTCACCGCGATGCAAGATATCTCTATCGCGAAGCACGCGCCAAATTGAGCGAGGGCGATCACTACATCCTGGTCATGCTGGACTTCTCTCTTGGATTAAAGCTTCGAAAATGGTGGCCTTTTTAGGGTTATGCTGCCGGACTACAGGTGGAATAGATTAATATATTTTGTGGTCAATATTTAGGATTTGGAATTTAGCAAAAAACAAATTTTTTTATTCGTGCAATTCGTGCTATTTGTTGTTAAAAAAACAATAAGAATTGGTTGTGGGGTGGGGCTTTGTGGTCTTAGTATCTCTGTGGCTATAAATTCGTAGTCGTAAAAATAAAAAAGCCCGGCAGCGACCTACTCTCTCACCTCCGAAGAGGCAATACCATAAGCACTGGAGAGCTTGACTTCCGTGTTCGGAATGGGAACGGGTATTTCTTCTCCGTTATGGCCACCGAGCAATGTGATAATAATCTGTTTTTATAGTTTGTCAACCCCCCGTTGGAGAATTTAAATATCAAAAGCAAAAATGTGGATTCTCCGAATCCAAGTTGAATGGTTAAATTGTCGAATAGTTGAATAGGAAAAACAAAAAACATCTTTGTGCTCTTTGTGTTCTTTGTGTGAGAATAATTTTGCTGTTGTGGGTTTGGGTTTTAGAACGAATATCCAGCCCAAAAATTTAAATACCTTCCCATTCCCGGGAAGTCTCTATCCGTATATGAATTGCCGAAACTTGTTATGTATTCTATGTTCAATAAATTCTCTACATTTAAACCCAGGGAAAAGTCGTTAAGTCGCTTACTTATTCCAATGTCTAAGATAAAAGCCGGGTCTTCTTTTTTCCATCCACCGAATGAGAACCATTTCTTTTTCTCTCCCATCCATTTTCCGGATATTTCGGCAATTATCGGACCCTCGTATGTGATAATTCCTGCGATGGAATGTTTCGGTTGATGTTGAAGTTCTCTTTTTAGTTCATTTTCCTCGTCATAGCCGTCGAGATAAGAATATATTAATGAATACGAGAGATCTTCATACTTACCATTACTTTCTATATCGACCCCGAAAACTCGGGTTTTGGAGATATTTTGAGGAACCCAGTATTCATCAAGACTTATTCTGTCGCATATTTCTTCTATATGTCCTGATATACTTATATTTTTTGTTCTTATTCCCCCGTTTAAGGCAAGGGAGTATTCAGGTTTAAGTTGGTCATTTGAGAAGCCCGGATAGTAGAGATCGTAGAGGGTGGGTGCCTGGAATGCGGAGCCTACTGATGCAAAAATCTCGATTGGTTTGGTTATTCTGCTTCCAATTGTAAAAGAGGGATGTAGTCCAAAACTTCCGTACCAATCTTCTCTTACGGAAACAAATGAGTTTATGATTTCTGATTTATGAAAAAAAGATAGCGCTATACCTGCTTTTTCTTCTTGGGGTGAAAAAGTTGTTGTGTCATAATTGGATGTATATTGATTGGCCCAGACCAAGTCTTTTTCGAGATTGATCGATAAAGACAGCATTTTGTATAAGAATTTTGTATTGAATTGACCTATAGTCGTTTTGTATTCGTCATTTTCTATAATTGTATCACCTGTCCAATAATCCGAATATTGCCAGTTATATTTGGTAAATTCTTCGGTCATTGCTGGTTGAATTACGATTCCAATATCACCGTTTGTAAAGATTTTACTGTAAGAGAGGTCCGCAAATTTTGTTTGTTGGTTATCAAAAAGAGAAGTTGCAGTCGAATCAGCAAAGCTTGGAATTAGGGTACTATCGGGTACTACACCGGGTGTTCCTAAATCCTTATAACTTCCGGTAAAACTTAAATTATTCCAATTAAGAGATAGTGAATAACGTTTGAAATCCGTATTACTTCTTTGCCCTTTTCCTTTCTCAAGGTCTAAATTCCCGTTTACACCGTATTTGTAAAGCTGTAGGTTTGTACCAAAAGTGGAATTTGAATTCCCTTTAAATCTTATATCATTTGTTTCTTCTCCGGTAATAATGTTTACAATTCCGCCGATTGCATTGGAGCCTTGAAATACCGAAGAAGAACCTTTAATTATTTCGATCTTCTTTACTGCACTTAATGGTATTGCGGAAAGGTCGAACCCGCCTAATTTTGGATCGTTTACTCTATGACCATTTATCATTATGAGCGTATGTTTTGAAGTATATCCACGAACCGATGCCTGCATAAGTGAGCCCGGGTCTCCGTTTCCGTATATTTTAATTCCTGCTTTTTTTTCGAGAATTTCTCCAAGTTCATCGATTGTTAATAAATTTTCAACGTTGATCACTTCAACTTGATAGGGGAGTTCTTCGAACCTGTTTGCAGTTACAGTTATTCCTTTCGATTCAAAGTACATCATACTTATTAAGACCAGTAGCATTTAGCCTCCTTTTTTGGATTTTTTGTATTGTTGGTGTTAAAATAAAGCCGTATATAATTCCCTGTGTAAAGACGTGCCAGATAACAAAAGGCAGCCCCAGTATAAAATATGCTAAAAAGCTTTCTTTAGTCGGGAAAAAAAGAAATCCTGCTGATGTAGTTAATATATCAGATAGGAGCGTAATAAAGACACCTAAGGGTAAGATAATATGTGCTTTATTCCATCTTTTCTTATGACAAAATCCTCCTGATAATCCTATTAGGGTACCTACAAGTACTTGTGCCAGTAGAAGAGGTAGGGGAGACATACCGAGCGGATTTAGTAAACCGAAAATAAAATAAGTGAGTATTCCCACCAGTGTTCCGCCGCGAAGACCAAATAAAACACCTGCCAGGAAAACAGTTGGTGAAACAAGTTCAAAATTGGGTATGTACGCGAACGCGTACCCTAACCCTAAGGCTAACGCTGTAAATACTGTAATATAAGATATTTCTTTTAATTTATCTATTTTTTCTCCCCTCGGAGTACTCGTAAATAGCAGGTCTCCTGACTTATGGCCTACCTACTCACTGCGCCTTCCCGGATTGCTCCAGTGGTATATTGCAGTTTTCGTTGCCAAATACAGTAGCGGGGCTGCAGCGGATTCTAACCGCTTTCCCTTAACTATTCCGTTTTATAATACTTTATTATTTTTAAAAGTCAAGAGTTTTGAAACAAATAGCTCACACGGAGAGCACGAAGCACACAGAGGAAAAATAAAAAATACTATTTTTGTTTAAAACCCATCACACACCGAAGATTAGAGTAACAACGAATTACACTAATCACACAAATATAGAAAAAATTTATTATATTAATTAAAAAAATATAACTAATCTATTTGTGTAATTTGTGCTATTTGTTGTTAAAAAATGGGTTGTGGGGAGGAGAACAATACAATCTTTTTTTCTGTGGTTAAATTTATCAGTGTGGTTGTGTGGTGGGGCTCTGCGTTCTCTGCGTCTCTGTGTGATAATATTTTTTTGGGGATGGGGGTTAGCGGCTTTGCAGCTTAGAATTTTCCCTGTATTGCTTTTATCACGTCGTTGAATATTATCAAAGCCATAAGAGAAAGCAGAATAATAGTACCAATTGTTTGGATAATTTTCAGCAATGTTTTGGAAGGAGGCTTTTTTGAATTGAAAGTAGCCAGTGACATTATAATATGGAAGCCATCTAAAGGAGGTATTGGAATCAGGTTTACCATAGCAAGATTGATTGTTATAAGTCCGATAAACATTAAAAATATTGTAAAGCCGTAATCCATTGATTTTTTAGTAAATATTACTATACCAACAGGTCCTGCCACATCTCTTGGAGAAAGTTTTCTCTGAAATAGCCAGCTAAATGAACGATAAATAAGTAAGGCGGTGTCACAGCTTTTTTGCCACGCAAGCGAAAATGCCTTTATTCCGCCAATCCTCATTTTTGTTGAAGGTTCTTCTATTCCAATTACTCCTATACTTATTATTGAATCTTCTTCAATACTCCTTTGCTTATCGGGTGTTTTATCGGGTACTATGCTGGTTTTTATTGTATCTCCACCAGATAAGTAAACAATACTGAGTGTTTCTTCCGCGGAGGGATGGATTTCGTCCGTTATATCTTCCCAGCTGTTTATATATTTATTTTGAATTTTGATTATTCGGTTGTCTTTTTTCATACCTGCTTTATCGGCAGGTAAATTTTTAATTACCTTACCTATTACTGGGGGTCTTAAAGGAATTAACGAATCGATAATTAGAGAATCAACTACTATTTCTATTTCTTTGTCATCACGGCTTAGCAGGATTTTGGAATCCTTCTGTATTTTTTCTGTAATTTCATACCAGTTGGAAACTTTTTTGCCGTCTATTTCTAATATTTTATCTTCTGGTAAAAGGTTACTGGCTGTATTTGCTTCATTTATTGTTGTCGTTGATGTCACTTCAACACCATTAAATAATAGTACAAACAAAAATATAAAAAATCCTAGAGAGAAATTGGCAAATGGTCCCGCGAAAACAACTGCGGTTTTCAATAATACGTTCTTAGAATAAAATTCATCCCCTTCGCCTTTCATTTGGTCCGGATCCATTCCTTTTATTTCGCAATAGCCCCCAAAAGGTATTGCGGAAATCCTGAAGTCGGTTTCTCCCCATTTGTAAAAAGAAAATAGTTTCGGACCAAGACCTATAGAAAAGACAGGTACGTTCATTGAAGACCATTTTGCTACAATCAAATGAAAAAATTCATGTACGAAAACCATAACGCTTAACGCTATAAGTGCGACGATTATACCTAAAAACATCTACATTATCCTTCGAGCTTCTTCTTTTGCCCAGTTGAGCGCTTCTATAATTTCATTTTCAACGGGATTCTTATTGGTTTTATGTGAATCTGTCACCTTTATAATTATATCCATAATATTTTTGAAAGATATATCTCCATTTAGAAACCTATCAACGGCAATTTCATCTGCGCCTACCAGAACGGCAGGCAGAGTTCCTCCTTCTTTTAAGACCTTATAGCTCAGCGTGATAAGTGGAAATTTTTCATTGTTTATTTCTTTAAAGTTTAGAGACTTCATTTTTTTCAGCTCGAGTCTTGCCGCAGGGAGGCTTTCTCTGTCGGGGTTGGTTAGGGCGAATTGTATTGGTATTTTCATATCGGGAGCAGACATCTGTGAGATAATCGAGCCGTCCTTGAATTCAACCATCCCATGGATTATAGATTCGGGATGTATTATGACTTCGATTTCTTCCGGATCAAGGTCAAAAAAAACAGAAGCTTCGATGATTTCGAGTCCTTTATTCATTAAAGTTGCGGAATCGACCGTTACTTTGCTACCCATATCCCATGTCGGGTGATTTAAGGCTTCTTCGGGAGTTATGTTATCAAGGTCTGTTCTGTCGTAGAATGGACCCCCGGAGGCTGTTATTATTATTTTTTTTATGTTTTTGTTTGGCGAATTATTTAGTATCTGGTATATTGCGGAGTGTTCGCTGTCTACCGGAATTAATTTTCCCGGAAGATTTTTTAATTTCTTTTTAAGAAGAGGAGAAAACGCAACCAGAGTCTCTTTATTTGCAGTACAGATTCTTTTTCCGTTTTGGAGTCCCTTAATGAGTGATTTGTAAGAGGATATACCTGCTGTTGCTATAACTATTATATCTATGGTTTTATTTTCGTACAAAAAGTCGGCTTCTTCGTGCCCGGTTAATATCTTAAATTTATTTTTTAATCTTTTTTTTAATTTTTCTTTATTGTTTTCGAAAAAGGTTCCGACATATTCCGGATTAAATTCTTCTGCTTGTTCACAAAGCAGAGAGATATTATTTCCCCCGAATAGAGCTATTACCTTATAATCTTTAAGGTGTTTTAAGACTTGCAGGGTGCTTGTACCTATGGAGCCTGTAGAACCAAGTATGGCAACGTTTTTCATCTTACTGCGAAAAAGCGGAGATAATAATATATTATTGGAGCTGTAAAAAGTAGTGAGTCGAATCTATCAAGGAAGCCCCCGTGTCCGGGAATTATTGCGGATGCGTCTTTCAATTTTACGTCTCTTTTTATCATAGACTCTACCAGATCTCCTGTAGGTGCGATAATTCCTACTACAATACCCAGCGCTACACAATCGAACCATGATAGGTAAGAAGCGTATAAGTAATGATATATGAAAGCTGCGAGAATTGCAGCAAAGCCTCCTCCGATTACTCCTTCCCATGTTTTTTTGGGAGAAATCGCAGGGAAAAATTTTCTCTTACCGAATTTTCTTCCTATGAAAAACGCAGCCGAATCATTAGTCCAGGTGAGAACAAAAGGGAGCATTGCCAGGCTTGTACCCAGACGTATTTCTATTCCGAAAATATTTTTATAGGTGATGGGTTCCAGAACGCGAGGCATTTGGCTTAAAAGGATAAAATGGCTAAATAGCCATCCGACATAAATTACGCCAAATACTGTTCCCGATAAATGGAATATCGCCTCCTCTTTTTTTCTTCTGAATAATTCTGCGGAAGAGACGGAAATTACCAGTGCTGTTATCGTAATAATCGTGAAGAGGTGGCTCTGGAAGTAGGCGTTCAGGCCCAAGATCAAGGAAGAAATTATTGCGAGAGACTTATATGGTGTGAGTCCTCGTCCTCTTAGTATGTCACAGAATTCATATACTCCGAGAAAAATACCTAATTCGATAAGAATCAAAAAATATATTCCACCGGACCTTGCTATAACCATAAGTGCAGGTATAAAAAGGATTGCTGTTATCCAGCGACGACTTAAGTTTATGGAAGTGTCCCGAATCGTCTTTCTCTCTTTTGGTAAGATCTGAGTGCCTGAATGAAATCGCTTTTGTTAAATTCCGGCCAGAGTTTATCGGTGAAAAACAACTCCGTATAAGCTATCTGGTAAAGCAGGAAGTTTGAAATTCTTAATTCGCCGCTTGTTCTTATAAATAGGTCAGGGTCAGGTACGTCGGGCAAGAAAAGCAAATTTCTAAAAGTTTCTTCCGTAACCTTTTTTCCTTTTTTTATAGCTCGATTTGTTGCTTCGATTATTTCTGACCTACCGCTATAGTTGAAAGCAAGTATAAGCTCCAGTCGGTTGGAGTTTTTTGTTTGCTCCTGTATCCATTGTGCCGATTTTTTTACATTTGGTGGCAATTCTTCGAGTTTCCCCAAAAATCGAACCCTAATTCTGTTTTTTTTTAGTTCTTTTATTTCCTCTTTTATAACTTTGGAAAAAATTGACATCAGTCCTTCGACTTCTTCTTTCGGTCTATCCCAGTTTTCACGAGAGAAAGCATATAATGTAAGATATCTTATATTAAATTCTTGACAGTATTCGGTAACTCTTCTTACCGTGTTGACTCCGGCTATATGACCCTGTAAACGTGGCAGTGATTTTTCTTTTGCCCATCTACCATTTCCGTCCATGATTATCGCAACATGGGTTGGAAGGTTTCCATTATCCATTAAGGATTTCTTTCTCCTTCTTTACCAGGAGATCTTTAATCTTATCTGAGAAAAGATCGGTTACTTTTTGAATTTCATCCTTGTATCTGATTTCGTCATCTTTTGTAATTTTTTTATCTTTTGCCATCTCCTGAACATCTTTTATTATATCTCTTCTTATATTTCGGAGAGAAACCTTCCCTTCTTCTGCAAGGCGGTGAACAAGTTTCTTTAATTCTTCTCTTCTTTCGTCAGTCAGGGGAGGTATCGGAATTCGAAGTACCGAACCGTCATTTGATGGATTTAAGCCTAATTCCGAAGATGCTATGGCTTTTTCAATGTTATCTATAGTTTTTTCATCGAAAGGATGTAGTACAATAAGATGTGCTTCCGGAACTGCAATTGAAGCAAGTTGATTTATGGGCGTTTTCGTACCATAATAATCAACTTTTATATTTTCTATAAGAACCGGTGAAGCTCTTCCCGTTTTTATACTTGAAAATTCATTGGAAACTATTGAGAGTGTTTTTTCCATTTTTTCGACCATTTGCTTTCTGAGAACATTATCCATTATTTCCTCCTTTAATTATAGTCCCAATTTCTTTTCCTGAAATCACATTTTTTAAATTATTCCGAATTTCTCCGTTGAATACAATTAGAGGTAAATTGTGGTCCATTGCCAGAGAAAATGCGGTCGAATCCATTATTTTTAAACCCTGGCTTAATGCTTTCTTATAAGTAAGTTTTTTATAGAATTTTGCATCAGGAAATTTATTTGGGTCATTATCGTATATTCCTTTAACATTGGTTGCTTTCAATAAAATATCTGCTTTAATCTGTAGAGCGCGAAGAACGGCAGCAGTATCGGTGGTAAAAAAGGGATTACCTGTTCCGCCGACGAAAATCAATACGTATAATTGTCCCAGTAATTTCATTGCTTTACGCCTGTTATATTTATCGCCTATTGAAGGGGGAATCGGTATAGCTGACATTACAGCATTTGGGACATTTAAGCTTTCAAGAATTAAAGAAATGGCTCCACCATTTATCAAGGTTGCTACCATGCCTAGTTCATCCAGATTCTCTGCCGGTATTTCAAATTTTTGAGACCCTTCCAACCCTCTCAAGATGTTCCCTCCCCCCACAACTATTCCTATTTCGACTCCTTTTTCGTGAATTTCTTTTATCTCGGAAGCAATGAGGTTTAACTTTTCAGCACAAAGAGCTTCTTCTTTGTTTTTAAGAAACTCTCCGCTTAACTTTATTAATATACGTTTATATTTAGGGCTACTCTCCAACCTGGAACCTTTGAAATTTACCTACTACAATATTTTCACCTATAACCGAAATTTTTTCCTTTATCAAATCACCTATGGTAATTGACGGATCTCTATAGTATTTCTGCTCTAACAGGACAACTTCACTGTAAAACTTTTCGAGTTTGTTTTTAATTATATTCTCCTGTATTTTTTCAGGTTTGTTCATTCTCTTTACCTGTTCTTCATAGATAGCCCGTTCTTCTTTCAGTATTTCTTTGGGTACCAATTCTCTGTCGATAGCAATTGGATTGCAGGCAACTACCTGCATTGCAATCTCTCTTGCGAGTTTTTGAAATTCATCTGTTCTTGCTACGAAATCGGTTTCGCAGTTTAGTTCAACTACGCCTGCCAATTGATTTCCCGGGTGAATGTATGCATATATGATGCCTTCTTTTGCAGCTCTTCCCATTTTTTTGGCTGCTTCTGCAATTCCTCTCTTTCTCAGAATTTGAATTGCTTCTTTAATATCGCCTTTTGATTCAATCAGTGCTTTTTTGCAATCTAAAACTCCTGCATTTGTTTTTGCTCTTAATTCTTTGATGAGCGTAACATCAACTTCAGAAGACACGCAAACCTCCTAATTGTGTATTTTTGACATAAAACATTATAATATCTATTCTTTATCTTCTTTTGTTTCTTCTTTGTTTTTCTGCTCTTCTTCAAATCGCTTTTTCCCTTCGATGATGGCTGTCTCTATCACATTCGTTATGAGTTTAATTGACTCGATGGCATCATCATTAGCCGGGATTGGGTAATCTACCATTTCAGGGTCTGAATTGGTATCTATTATGGCAACAACCGGTATTTCTAATAAATTAGCCTCTTTTATTGCAATGTCTTCTCGAGTTACGTCAATGACATATAATAGATCCGGGAGTTTTTCCATATTTTTGATTCCATCGAAGTGTTTTTTCATCTTATCTTTTTGTCTTAAAAGGCGACTTTGCGTTTTTGAGGGTAGATCCTTGAAATTTTCTTGTTCTACCTGTTTGCAAAGTTCGTTATACTTGTCAATGCTCTTCCTTATTACGTTGAAATTTGTGAGTGTGCCGCCAAGCCAGCGTTCCTTAACGTAAGGGGTGTTAACTCTATTTGCAACTTCCTCTATTATGTTATGTGCTTGTCTTTTTGTACCTACAAAGAGAAACTCTCCGCCTTTTGATGCAGTATCGGCCACAACCTGGTATGCTTCTTTCAATAGTTCAACTGATTTTCGAAGGTCGATAATATGTAAACCATTTTTTTGTGTGTATATATATGGTTCCATTTTTGGATTCCAGTTTCTTCTTTTGTGTCCGAAATGCGCCCTTGCATCTAAAAGATCTTTAAATTGTAGTGCCACATCTTCCTCCTATCTCTTTGAATGCTGGAAAGCTCTTCTTGCTTTCATAAGTCCATATTTTTTTCTTTCTTTAACTCTCGCGTCTCTTGTTAGCAGTCCTGCGTCCCTTAAGGGTTTTCTGAATTCTTCGTTTATTTTAATAAGGCCTTTTGCGATTGAATGTTTTATAGCATCTGCCTGTCCTGAAAGACCGCCCCCTTTTGCTACAATAATTAAATCGAAATCATTTTGAACTCCAACTCTTTCAAGTGGCTTTCGCACTTCGTGAACAAAACGATCTGATTTAAGATACTCCTTTACTGTTTTTTTGTTAACTGTTATTTTTCCGCTTCCAGGAAAGAAACGGGAAGTTGCTACCGCATTCTTCCTTCTTCCGGTCACAATTACAAGTTCTTCCATAATTTTTATCCTCCTAACTCTAATTTCTTTGGCTTTTGAGACTCATGAGGATGTTTTTCATCACAATAAACTTTTAATTTTTTTATCATTTTATTTCTAAGTTTATTTTTAGGCAACATACCGGAAACCGCATCAATTATTATACTTTCGGGATATTTTTCTTTTTTCTTTTTTAAAGGAGTTTCCTTTAAGCCTCCAAGATAACCGCTATGTTTCCTGTATAGTTTTTGTTCCTCTTTTTTCCCGGTAAGTCTAACTTTATCGGCATTTATAATAATAACAAAATCACCGTTATCAATGTGAGGGGTAAAATTGGGTTTATGTTTACCTCTTAATATTGAAGCTGCTTTTGAGGCTAATCTTCCCAAGACTTTGTCTTCCGCGTCTAAAATCCACCAATTTTGCTCGATGTTTTCCTTCTTTAATGAAAAAGTCTTCATTTTTTCTCCTTTCAATTTATGCTTTTTACAAAAATACTTTGTACGTTTGTCTTTAATATATAAGAAAAAGGTATTTTGTCAAGAAGTATTTTTAAAGTAATTAGAGGAATCTATTTATAAGTAGATTCTATATAGCACTACCAGTCAATTCTTTGTTTTTTTTGCAAGAAAATATCCCATTTAATTAATTTCATCGCATTTTTACGGTAAATAAAATATTTAAAAGCAAAATGACAAATGGTAATTATTATGGATATTAGCTATTAGTTTTTTACCTGTGGCTTTCATATTGTTTAAAAAGCTAAAAGCCAACAGCCAAGAACTAAGGGCTGAATAGTTAAATTTTGATTTGCGATTTTACGTTTCGATATTTAAATTTTAAACAGGATGTAAGAAAAAAAAGTTAGAGACTTGACGGCGGACGGAAAGGTCTTACAATAATTATGAATACTTTAACATTTATTTTTTAAATTAGTTTGGAGGAACAGAAAAATGGAATATAAGGACAAAACAATAGAAGAGCTTGTTCGAGAAATAAATGAGTTGAGGGAAAGAATCAAGGAGCTTTCACATCCTATAGATGAGATTACGGGGTTGTATACATGGATACATTTCTTAAATTTCGCTGAACGAGAGTTTGAGCGGTCCCGTCGTTTTAAGCGACCTATGTCGGTAATTTTACTTGATATTGACAATCTTAAAGAATTCAACAAAGTTTTCAACGAAAAGTGTGGGAATCAGATTCTGAAGGAAGTATCTAAAAGGTGTAAAGAAAATATTCGAAATCTTGATTTCCTTGGTTGTTATGAAGGTGGAAAATTTATTCTTTTGCTTATAGAGATCAAAAAAAACGATGCAAAGAAAGTCGCTGAACGTTTGCAAAAAATTATTGCCTCAGAACCTGTTATAACCGACAAGGGTCCTGCTACTGTTAGTGTTAGTATAGGAATTGCCGATAGGTCTTCTCAAACACCTGATCTTTCTTCAATATTTGAAAAAGCGGAGGATGTTTTATTTTTAGCAAAAAAAGAAGGGCGAAATCGCTCATAAATGGAATGATAGACCAACAGGTTAAATTAACCACTTGACTCGTAAGAAAAAGAATTTATATTTGAAGAAACGGTTTTAGGGATATATATAATATTTAATAATTTTGAGAATTTAAAAACTTTTTTGGATTATTTGAAGGTTTGTATAGGAGGTATTTATGGATTATAAAGACCACTCAAAAGGGCAACTAATAAATGAGTTAAAAGAATTGAGGCAGAGACTTTCAGGTTTAGAGGAAACTGCTGACAAATTGACAGGTTTGTATAATAGGGAGTATTTCCTTGATCTTGCCGAATGTGAATTTATACGTTCTAAGCGTTTTCAAAGACCTCTATCAGTAATTTTGGTTTGTATAAAAGATTTTGATCAAATCAAGTCTAAGCATAATGCAAAAATTGTCGATAATGTATTGGTTGAGGTGGCAAAGCGTTGTAAACTGAAGATCCGGGACCTTGACTATTTTGGTCGTTATGATGATGAGAAGTTAGTTCTTTTGCTGCCCGAGGCTGATAAATCTGCAGTACAAAAAGTCGCCGAGCGGCTTCAGGAAGCTGTTTCTGTTTCCCCTGTACCTACAGAAGCAGGTAACTTAGATATTACCCTGTGTCAGGGCGGAGTTGAGATTTCTGAAAGTTGTCCGGTTCTCGAAGAATTCTTAAGCAAGGCGGAAGAAGCATTACGTTCCGCTCAGCAAAACAAAGATACTAATATTGTTGTAAAATAGAAATTTTCGTATATTCAGTCAGTACAACTTACTGATATGACTTTTAGGTTTATATTGATCTATTTGAGCTTTTAAAATTTAAAAATCAAAAATCAAAATGTAAAATTACAAATCAAAATTCAAAAAGAAAAAAGATTTACCACAGAGTACACAGAGAGATAATTGTATTACAAAAGAGAAAAAACACTGAGAACACAGAGAAGAAAAATAAATAAATAAAAACTCTGTGCTCTCTGTGGTTAAAAAAATGATAGGCTGAGTGAGGTGGGCTCTGTGTGTTTTTGTTCATTTTGCTTTTTAAATTTTAATATTTTATTTTGTTATGCTATCTCGTTTTATTAATATGATTCAGCAGAGAAGCTATAACTCTAATAAGTTCACCTATTAATTTCCAGTCAAGATCACAGCTCTCCATTTTTTCTAAATTTTTTATAATTCCACCTAATTCTCTGATTCTTTGAATTCCGAAGTGAAGGGTATTGTAAGGCATATCTTCACCTGTCTCTTCCCATTCTTCAAATTCGATTCTTCTTGCTCTTTCTTCAAGTATGATCGAAGTTTCTTCGATTAGTTCTCCGAGTTGTTTGGGTTTTTTATTTTTTAAGGTCTCTGCAGAAATGAAAGATCCCTTATATGAAATACCATCGCCTTCGAGGCTTAAAAACGCTTGTTCGGTTAAGCTAAAATCTTCGTTTATTGCCATTTTTAACCTCCTTTTATTTAATTATAAGGAGCATTTTAATTAAAGTCAAGTGGTTTTTGTAGTACTACCGGTCAACTTTTTGTTTTTTTTGCAAAAAAACATCCCAATTAATTTTATCTCCTTGTTTCTGGTAAATCAAATATCAAAAATCAAAAAGCAAAATGACATATTAAAATGCGAAATTCTTACATACCCAAAACGCAACAATCGGAAAAGGATTTGCGTTATTAGTGGTGATTGGTTTTCTTTCTTTATAAATTTTTGAACTTTGATTTGTAATTTTACATTTTGATATTTAATTTTTGCATTTTAGCGGCTTTGCCGAATTAGGGATTAATAAGAAAAAAGCTGTTGTAGGGCTTTTACTCGTGTATTGTAAGCCTTAGTATAGGCTTGGGTAACATCGTTTTATTGAAATTTTAAATGCCGGAGGGGGGATTTGAACCCCCACAGGGAAACCCCACATGGCCCTCAACCATGCGCGTCTGCCGATTCCGCCACCCCGGCTAAGATTGATAAAAAGTATATAAAAAGCTTGCCTTGTCAAGAGACCAAATTTAGGTTTTAGAGGTTGGAATAAAGTCCAACCACTGACTGCCGACTGTGTTAACAATAGTCAAAAGCAGAAAAAAAGAATTTTCACATGTAGAACCTGTAGTTTATATAGGAATTAAAACAAAAAAACAGAATTTGCAGTTTCTGCATTATCTACATGTAAAAAATTGGGTTGGGTGGTGAGTTTTAAACAATAAAATAAAAAATGGGGTGTGATGTGGACTTTGTGTCTTGGTGCCTTTGTGGCTATTTTTTTTAAAAAAAATTTGCTAAAAATACTATTTTTCAAAGATTACACTTGAAAAATGGCTTTATTTTGTTATATTCAACAATGATTAAACAAATAAAAAGGGTTTTGAAAGAAAAAAAGTTCTTAGAAGGAGTTAGGAGAGTAATAGTAGGATATTCGGGAGGACCGGATTCGACTTTACTTGCTGAAGTGTTAGCCAATTATAATGAAATAGAAGTCATCCTTGCGTACTTCAACCATAATCTTAGAGAGGATTCTAAAGATGAGGAGAATTTTGTGAAAATAGAGGCAAAAAAAAGAGGACTTAAGTTAAGTATTGATGGTGCGAACGTGAGAGATTACTGTGATAAATTCTCTTTTTCGATTGAGGAGGGAGCCAGAAAATTAAGACTTTCTTATCTGAGGAACATAAAAGAGGACGAAAACGCTGATTTGATAGCTCTTGGGCATAACCTTGACGATAAAATAGAGAATTTTTTTATTCGTCTGCTCCGAGGTTCGGGTTTTGGTCTTTCGCAGATGACTTACCGTGACGGTGATATTTTACGCCCGCTTCTGGATTTTAGAAAAAATGAAATAATCGATTACCTTAAAGAAAATAAAATCGATTTTTATACAGACCCTTCTAACGAAAGCGAGGATTATCTTAGAAATAAAATTAGAATAAACCTTGTTCCTTTACTGGAAGAGATTCAAGTAAGTTCGATCAAAAATATAAACAGGAGTATCGATAATCTGAAAGACGTCGAAAAAGCGTTGGAAAAATATATAGATGGTATTAAAATAACCCGTCATTTAAATTATGTCGAGATAGATAGAAATGACTTCGAGCCACTTCCTTCAGCCTGTAAGTTTTTGATTATCAGTAAGATGTTGTCGTTTTTTGGTAGCGGTTTAGAGTTAAAAAGAGCTCATCTGGAGAAATTTCCGACAAGAGGAGTTGTAGAATTGAAAAGTTCTAAAATTGAAATACTGCCTTCCAGGGTGATTGTGATGAAGAATATTGATGAAAAAGGAAAAGAAGTGCCTTTATCGGGTAAAACCTCTTACGGATGTTATGATATTGAAACAGAGGTTGTTCCTCCACCAGTAGAATTAGATGTAAACGGCTGTGAGTTTTTCGACCTTGATTCTCTGGATTTGCCTGTAAAAATCAGGAAAAGAAGAGTTGGGGATCGTATTGTTGATTTTGGAGCTCAAAATAACAGAAAGTTAAAAGATTTGTTCATAGATAGTAAGATCCCAAGAGTTTTAAGGGATTTTCATCCTATAATTTACGATAAAAAGGGAATAATTTTAGTTCCGGGAGTAAAGAGAGGTAATAGAGCGCCTGTAAACGAAAGAACAAAGAGAGTATTAAAGATTAAATATAAAGAGGTAATAAAAAAGAGGTAATAAAAAAGAGGTAATAAATGGGAGAAGAAAAAAATAAAAAAGAACAGCAAAGCAGAAATCAGTTTTTCAAAACGCTATTAATTTTGGCTTCGGTTTTTGGTGCTTTATATATTATGCTTCAATATACAAAGGTTGAAAAACCCCAAGACGTAAGTTTTACTAAATTCTGGCAATTGGTGGAAGAAGAAAAGATAAGTAAGGTAACCTTTTCGGGTATGGATATAACCGCAGAATTAAAGGGACAGAAAGGACTGGTCGAAACACGTCTTCCTTTTGAAGATTCAGAATTGCCAAAGGAATTGGTTAAAAGAGGTATAGACGTAAAAACGCAAATCAAGTTTGATTGGAAGATTGTGGGGCAGTTCTTATTGCCTATGTTGTTAATGGGTATTTTATTCTTCTTTGTAATGAGCAGGCTTCGCGGAAGCGCAAATGAAGCTTTGAGTTTTGGCCAGAGCAGGGCAAGGGAAATACGTTTTACTTCCGTAGATGTTACCTTTGACGCTGTGGCGGGTGTTGATGAAGCAAAACAGGAATTACAGGAAATCGTCGAATTTCTCAAGAATCCTTCGAAATTCAAGAAACTGGGTGCGGAAATTCCTAAAGGAGTTTTACTTGTTGGTGCACCTGGTACGGGCAAAACACTTTTGGCAAGGGCTGTTGCCGGCGAAGCAAAAGTTCCTTTTTATTCGATTAGCGGTTCCGATTTCGTAGAAATGTTTGTAGGAGTTGGTGCTTCCAGGGTCCGCGATCTGTTCAGAAAGGCAAAAATAAATACTCCCTGTATAGTTTTTATCGATGAAATAGATGCGGTAGGTAGGTACAGGGGTGCCGGAATCGGAGGTGGGCACGACGAAAGAGAACAAACTTTGAACGCTCTGCTTGTCGAAATGGACGGTTTTGACCCTAATCAAGGCATTATAATACTTTCTGCAACGAATCGCCCCGATATACTTGATCCGGCTTTACTCAGGCCAGGTCGTTTCGATAGAAGGGTCGTTGTCCCTATGCCAGATATGAAAGGAAGGGAAGCGATATTTAAAGTCCACACCGAAAAAATACCTTTAGCTGGTGACGTTGATCTGTCGGTTTTTGCAAAAACAACTCCAGGTTTTAGTGGGGCTGATATTCAGAGTTTATGCAATGAAGCGGCTTTGATTGCTGCTTCTGCCGGAAAAGATAAGGTAGAAAGTGAGGACCTTGACGAGGCAAAAGATAAAATTTTGATGGGAAGAGAGAGAAAATCGATGATTCTATCCGAGGAGGAAAAAAAGCTTATAGCATATCATGAAGCAGGCCATACCCTTGCTTCTCTCTTTACCGAAAAAAGTGACCCTATACATAAAGTAACCATAATTCCCCGTGGGGCCTCTCTTGGTCTAACCCAGCAGTTGCCTATTGATGATAAGAGAACTTATTCGAAAGAGTATCTCGAAGCAAGCTTGACCGTTTTGCTCGGAGGAAGAGCAGCAGAAGAGTTAAAGTTTAAAACCGTGTCAACCGGTGCTGGTAATGACCTTCAGAACGCAAGTGAAATTGCAAGAAAGATGATATGTGAGTGGGGTATGAGTGATAGTCTCGGCGCTGTTACGCTTGAAAGAGATACCGATGGAGTCTTTTTAGGAAAAAAACTTGCAAGAGAAAGAGACTATTCTGAAGATACTGCCCGTCAGGTCGACCTTGAGATAAGGAAATTTGTAGAAAAAGCTCATCGTAAGGCAAAAAATATTATGCGCAAACATAAGGACAAATTAGATGCAATTGCAGAAGCTCTTCTTGAAAGAGAAGTCCTTACGGGTGACGAAGTAAAAGAGATAGTTCATGGACCAGAAAAAAATAGAGAAAGCAATAAGAGAAATAATTAAGGCTATAGGAGAAGACCCTGATAGAGAGGGTTTAAAACATACCCCCGAGAGGGTCGCCAAGATGTATTCTGATGTCTTTAAAGGTATAAACGAAAAGCCTGAAAAAGCAATACGAGTTTACAGTACTCCTCATTACGATGAAATTATAATATTAAAGGATATATCTTTTTATTCTTTTTGCGAACATCATTTATTACCCTTTTTTGGCAAAGTTCACATAGCATATATTCCTAAGGATGATAAGATAACGGGTTATTCAAATTTGGTTAAGATTGTTCAAATTTATTCCGAGCGACTTCAATTACAGGAAAGAATGACTGCCGAAATCGCTGACTCTATAATGGATATATTAAAGCCTATGGGTGCTCTTGTGATTATCGAAGCACGACAGCTTTGCTTGGAAATTCAAGGTTTGAAAAAAATAGGGCAGAAAACTGTAACTTCTGCTATAAGAGGCGCTTTCAAGAAAGAATCGACCCGTCTTGAGGCGCTTAATCTTATTGGTTATGAGAGTTAAAAAGAAATCGATTGAGAATTTAGTCGATGCAGAAGCTGCTGTTGAGTCGGTGGGCGTTTATAATGGTGTTAGTAAAGATATGGCCGAAAAGACTATTTTTCGTGTATTGGAAATAGAAGATGTTTCCTCTCCTGCCGCAAATATTATAAAACAGGTTGCGATTTCGCGCGGAAGCGATGCGGTTGTCCATCAAGATGTCGTTGTAAATAATATCGAAAAATCCACACTGCTTCTTCCCGGAACAGTACGTGAACTCAAGTTGATTTCTAAAGAACTCAAAAAACAGCCCTTCGGATTGTCTGAAGTTGGTGATAAAATTTTGCAGGTATTGAATTTAGAGAAAGCTTCACATGGATTTTCAATAATGGGTGTTCTTAACGTTACGCCTGATTCCTTTTCTGACGGCGGAGATTATTTCGAAGAGAGTGATGCAAGAAAAAGATTTAAAGAAATGATGGATGAAGGTGCCGATATAATCGATGTGGGGGCGGAGTCTTCAAGACCGGGTTCGGTGTCTATAACAGTAGAGGAAGAATTGAAAAGACTCAAAAAAGTTTTTCCTTTATTCGAGAAAAGCTCCGTTCCGGTTTCAATAGATACTTATAAATCGGAGGTTGCTGAAGTATCTTTATCTAAAGGGGCTAAAATTGTAAACGATATATCTGCGCTTAGAATGGATAGTAAGATGATAGATGTTGTACGTAATTACGATTCGAAGGTTATTCTTATGCATATTAAAGGAACGCCTGAAAATATGCAGGAAAAACCTTATTATGATAATGTTATGAAGGAAATTGGAGAATTTTTTGAAGAAAGAGTGGAATTTTGTTTATCCAACGGCATTAGTGAAGATAAAATAATACTGGACCCGGGAATCGGATTTGGTAAAAGACAAATAGATAATTTAACAATTTTGTCGAATCTACAGGAGTTTACATCGTATGGATTCCCAATTCTTATCGGAACTTCACGAAAGTCATTTATCGGAAGGATAACGGGGGAAGAAGCTAAAGAAAGGCTCGATGGTTCTATAGCTACCGCAGTTTATTCATATTTGAAAGGTGCTTCAATCTTCAGAGTACATGATATTAGACAAACAAAAAATGCTTTTTCGGTTATTTCTGCTATTCTGGAGGGGAAATGATTGATTTTTCCTGGTTGGACGCACTTGATATTTTTATTGTTTCCTTGCTTATTTTTATGGTGATAAGATTTTTTACCAGAACAAAGTCCATACCTATGCTCTCAGGGCTTCTGTTGATTCTGATTCTAGCATTCTTAAGCCAGACTATCAATCTTCCGACGATGAAGATAATTATGAGGGGGCTGCGAGATTTCTGGATAATTGTTTTTATTATAATTTTTCAACCTGAGATAAGAAGAGCGCTTATTAATCTCGGAAAATCGAGTAAACTTGGATATTTTATTCAAGAGGATATCGAAAGGGTTTCCGAGGAAGTTAGTAAGGCGGTTATTCAGTTATCCGATAAGAGAATGGGTGCTTTAATAGCTATAGAAAGGAAAGTCTCTCTGGATTCTTATATTCGTACCGGCATTAAAATGGAAGCAGTTGTTTCTTCCGATCTTCTGGTTTCAATATTTTCGATATATTCGCCTCTTCACGACGGAGCGGTTATAATACAGGAATATCATATAGTAGCAGCCAAAAGTATATTACCTCTGACTGACCACCCGGACCTGAGTCCAACTTTAGGTACAAGACACAGGGCTGCTATCGGTCTTACGGAAGAAACAGATTCAATATGTCTGGTTGTGTCGGAAGAGACAGGTTCTATATCTATTGCCGTAGGCGGAGATTTTTACGGAGACCTGGATGTTAAAGAGCTAAAAGCGACTATACATGATATGTTGCAAAAATAGTTAAACTTAAAAGAAAGGAGAAATTTGGTTTTTTTATGAAGAAGCTCGTTAGGAAGGAAGTAATAGGATTCTCGTGCGTATTTGTTATTTTGATTTCGGTATATTTTTACACAATTGCTCCGACTGTTTCCCTCTGGGATTGCGGAGAATTTATAGGCTGCTCACACATTTTAGGAGTTGCTCATCCTCCCGGGACACCTTTATATGTATTAATAGGTAGAATATTTGATATTTTTCTTCCTTTTAAGGAAGTTGCAAAAAGAATAAACTTTTTTTCCGTTCTTTCATCCGCTTTAGCAGGAGGTTTTCTTTATCTTATAATTCTCAAAATATTTCAGAGATTTGAAAGCAATAAAGATAAAGAACTTCCTGTTAGCTGTCATCTTATCGCAATATTCTCGTCGATAGGTGCGGGTTTCTGCTTTAGTGTTTGGGATAGTGCTGTTGAAGCGGAAGTGTATGCCGCGTCACTTCTTATAACTGCAATAGGACTATGGTTAATTCTGCACTGGGATAGAAATGGAGATAAAGAAGGAAAAAACAATTTGCTTCTTCTTTTAGTATATTTATTAGCTCTATCTTTCGGTGTTCATCTCCTGCCGTTACTTCTAATTCCCGGAATATTGGTCTTTGTGCTTTTGATAAACTGGAAAGTATTGAAAAATCCTAAACTTATATCGTTTGCGTTGTTACTTATAGTGGTAGGTGTATCAACTTATTTATACCTGCTTATAAGGGCGCATGCAAATCCGGCTATAAACGAGTCGGCTCCTACAACATGGGTGAAGTTATGGGACGTAATAACGAGAAAACAATACGGAGGCGATAATATATTCGTCAGACATACTTCATGGGAAACCCATTATGGTCCGATTCGGGCATTGGCAGAACAATTTAAAGTATTTTTTAAATATTTCTCATGGCAATTTTTCCCCTATCCGAGAGAGTTTACCGGTGTTTTACTTCGCAATATATCGGTAATAGGAACCTGGATATATGTTTTAATTGGTTTATGGGGAATGTATGTTCATTTCAAAGGAGACAGAAAATCTTTTTATTTGGTATTTATTCTCTATATTCTTGTAACTGCAGGTTTAGTTGTTTATTTGAATCATGAATTTTCGCCATCTGACCCAAATCCTAAGCATCAGCCGAGAGAGCCGAGAGAAAGGGATTACTTCTGGAGTTCAGGTTTTTTCTTTTTTATGTTTTATGTAGCTGTTGCGTTGTACTGGGCTAATGAGAAGTTGAAAAAAAGAAGAAGTACTTTAGGTTATTGTGTAGTTGGTTTGAGTTTTGTTATCGGGTTTATTCCGCTGGTTTCCAATATAAGAAGCCATGCCAACAGGAGAGGGAACTGGATTGCTCACGAGTATGCTCATAATCTTCTTGTTTGTCCCCGGGATAATTCTATTCTTTTTACCAATGGAGATAATGATACTTTCCCGCTCTGGTTTCTTCAGGAGGTAAAAGGGTTTAGAAAGTTTGATTCCGAAAATAAGAAGGGTGTTCGCGTTGCATGTATTGCTCTTATGAATACAGAATGGTATATAAGACAGCTTAAAGCATCAGGAGTACCAATGGATTTTGATTCTCCTTTTAAGGGTTCCAGTGTTGAGAGAGCGTATATACAAAAGAAGAGAAATGGGGAGACCAATCTGGAGTTTGAGGACTGGGTTATAGAGAATTTGTACTTTTTGAAGACTACTGATGGTAAAACGATACTACGTAAAGATATCGCTATTCGTAATATTATTCTTTCCTCTCAGGGTGTAAAACCGACTTATGAGGCACTTACGCTGCCAGCGAATTCTTTTGTCGATAAATATATAAGAGATGATTTTAATCCCTCTATAAACATTTATTATTCTGCCAGTGTGTCTCCGGGTAATATAAATTGGCTGCACGACCATCTTTTATTGGAAGGCCTTCACTTTAGACTGGTAGGCGAAAAAGGTAAGGATATGATTGATATTCCGTGTTTTCTTGATTTATTCAAAAATAAGCTAATTTTTTCCTCAGTCGATAATATTGAAGTACATAAAAGTCCGGCTGCCCAGACTATAATGCAGAATTATGTTTCTATTTGCTATAAATTTGGATCGAGTTTGAAGAAAGAAGTTGTATCTCCCAATATGCTTATAAATTCGGAAAAATATAAAATAAATTTAAGCGAAGAGGATAAAAAAAAGCTAAAAGAATCTGCCCTCTTATTTGAGAGAGGACTAAACCTTGCCGAAGATCGAACCTTATTGACAGCTTTATTTAACGAGTTGAGAGGGATTTATATCGTTTTTGGAAAGCCTGATAGTTTGGAAATTCTTGTTGAAAAACTTAAAGATAAGAAAGATTTATCCATACTCCACTTTTTCAAAGCGCAGCTTTTATTGGATAAATTGACGATAGATAAAAATATTCCGAAGGAAGAAAGAGAAACAATCGGGCGGAAAATAGAAAGCGAGTTCAAAAAAATATTGAAACTCTCAGAGGAGGAATCAGTAAATGGTTATATAGGATTGTTGGATTTGTATGATGAGATGGGAGATAGTTATAAAAAGGACTCTTTAATCGAGGAATTATTAAAACAACCTAAGATTTTCAGTTATGTATTTATGTATAATTATGATTTTATGAAAGATACAGCAATGTCAATTTATCTGTTAAAAAAATGGTCGGAGGTAAATCCAAATGATATACAAGCGAGAACTTTGCTTAACTCTCTTATCAATAATTATTATAATTAGCAGTTGCAAAAAAGACTCTCTTCCTCACTCAATAGGCGCTCGAGATGAAGTCATTCTTATTGCTTCTTCTGTTTTTCAGGTTGATTCTCTTGTTAATATTTTGGAGAAAGTTGAATATAACCCAACGGCAGAAAAAGTTTATAATGTGAGTAGGGTTAGTTTGTCTGAGTTTGACCGTTACAAATTTTGGAGGAATTTGGTTATAGTTGGTAACCTCGGAGAAAGTTATATTGAAAACTTACTTGGAGAAGAAGCAAAAGAGGAACTTAAAAAAGGACCGCAACTTTTTTTAGAAAAAGATCTTTGGGTTCGGCTTCAAACGGTAATTGTGATAGCTGGTATTAATTCCGAAGAAACTCAGCAATTGCTTGGTCGTTCGGCGGAAACTATTTATCAGATTTTTAGAGAAGAAGAAAAAAACAGATTCTCAAAGGTTGTTTATATGAAAGGCTATCAGGAGAAAGAAACGAAACAGATGGAAACTTTTTTAGGTGCATCGTTTGAGATTCCGTTCGGCTACAGATTGGGTAAAAATGAAGATGCATTTATGACCTATGTAAGAAAAAATCCGGATAGATTGGTTACACTTTTGTTCCGAAAAGAACCTATAAAGGATCCTATTAAATTCCGCGATAGTCTTTTTTTAGAACATTTTAACGGTGATGTGGTTTTTACGGATAGTATTCCCATAACTTCTGAAGACAAAAAAACTAAGTTTATAAAATTAAATTCTTTAGATACTGTAGAATTTAATAATGTAAGAGCAATTCAATTGAGAGGGGTCTGGAAAAACGATAAAATTCAGGGTGGTCCTATGGGAGGTCCTTTTGTCAGTTATATCTTCGAAAAAGGTGGACTATGGTATTTTCTTGATGGACATGTTTTTGCTCCCGGTAAGAAGAAATGGCCTTTTCTTGAAGAAGTAGATATAATACTTCATACATTTAAAAAGGAAATTTAGATGGATGACTTCGGGAAGAAGATATTAACTAAAGTTCACGAAACAATTATAGGACAGGATGAGATAATAGAATTATTGTTGTTATCTGTTCTTTCGGAAGGACATTGCTTGATTATCGGTGTACCCGGACTTGCTAAGACACTGTTGGCAAGTACCTTATCCAGAGCTCTTGGGTTGGCTTTTTCGCGAATACAATTTACCCCGGATTTAATGCCAACTGATATAACTGGAACCGAAATTATACAGGAAGATAAAAAAGGCGGAAGATTTTTTAGTTTTATAAAAGGACCTATTTTCGCGAATTTTGTTCTTGCTGACGAGATAAATAGAACGCCTCCGCGAACCCAGTCTGCATTGCTTGAAGCAATGCAGGAAAAAAAGGTTACTTATGGAAGAGAAGTTTATCCTATTGATGCTCCTTTCTTTGTTATTGCTACTCAAAATCCAATTGAGCAGGAAGGAACTTACCCTCTTCCGGAAGCTCAGCTTGACCGTTTTATGTTGTCATTAAAAATAAATTATCCTGAAGAGAAAGATGAAAAAGAGATAATTGCGAATCCTCCAAGAAGTTTTTCTTCAGAAGTTAAACAGGTAACAAACGCAAAGGAATTGCTTAGATTTCAGAATGAAGTTAAGTCGATTCCTGCAAGCAAGAAAGTGATAGATTTCGTTTCGAAGCTTCTCAGAAATTCCAGGCCAGAGACTAGTAAAATCGAATTTGTCAGAAAGTATGTTGAGTGGGGTGTGAGTCCGAGAGGAGGACAATATTTGTTAGCGGGTGCTAAGGCAAAAGCTTTTATTCATGGAAGACCAACACCCTCACTCGATGATATAAGAAGTATAGCTCATTCGGTTTTTGACCATAGATTAATTGTTAATTTTCTTGCAGAAGGCGATGGTATATCATCCGAAAAAATAACGGAAGAAATTTTGAATGAGACGGATTAATTTTCAGGCGGAATTAAGAAATGTTTTTAAAGAAATAGGGCAAATTGCCGGAGGAATGGGATATTCCGTTTATCTTGTGGGAGGACCTATTCGAGATATATTGCTTGGAAGGTCTTTTCAGGATATCGATATTGTTTGTATCGGCAATGCTGTCAAACTGGCAAAAGCTTTTAGTAAAAAAGTTGGGGGGAATTTGATTTACCGTCGTCTTTTTCCAAACGCTACGGTTGAATGGGACGATTCTTCAAAGATTGATTTTGTGTCTGCCCGTAGCGAGGAGTATCCAAAAGACAGGGTTTCTCTTCCGAAAGTACGAAGAACTAAAGACCTTATGGTTGACCTCAGGAGAAGAGATTTTACTGTTAATGCTATAGCAGCGGATTTGAATCCGGGTAAATTTGGAAACCTGATAGACCCTTTTAATGGCCTCCTGGATTGTCAGAAGAGACTCCTACGAGTTTTACATCCCGATAGTTTTAAGGAGGACCCCACAAGGGTTTTCAGAGCTATTAGATTTTCAATGGAGCTTTCTTTTGAGTTTGAAGAAAATACAAGGAAATTTTTCCAAAAAGACTTGAAGTTCCTTAAATATTTGACACCGAACAGGCTCTGGAAGGAAATAAAATTGTCTTTGAAAGACGGTTCCGATATTTTAAACTATCTGAAAAAATATGGTGTTTTGAGAATATTAGGTTTTTCTTATCCGGGGCAGGGTTTTTTAGAGAGGGTTGATGTAGGATCAATCCAGTTTGGAGTAAATCCTGTTGATACTTTGATAATGGCACTAACCGAGAAGAAATCTATTCGAAGGTACGCTTTTGAAAGGAATTTTATTCAACAGTTAAATTATGTAAGGGAAATAGACGCTAAAGCTCTCAGAGATATAAAAATAGTACATAGACTTTTTCAACTCAAAGATTATTCTTTGTTGTATTTATTCGCTAAATATCCGAAGAATTCTATAATAATTGAAAATTTCTTTGACAACAGGGAAAAACTCAGGCCAGAATTGAACGGAGATGATATTAAAAAGTTAGGAGTGAAAGAAAGTCCCGAGATTGGGAATTTGATTAAACGGATAATTGAGGCAAAATGGATTGGAAAAATTTCCGATCGAAAAGGAGAGATTGAGTTGGTGGAAAAATATTTAGGGGGCAGAGATGTCAATTGATGCTTTGAGGGAATGGGTGGGTAAACTCGGGAGGTATATTTGAAATCGACAAGAAACGAAATTTATTAGTTGAACTGCAGAAAAAAAGTAGAGAAAAAGACTTCTGGAATGATTCACAAGAAGCTACGAAAACCATGAAACAAATTCAGGAAATAGAATCTTTACTCAATGAGTGGCAGAATTATAGGGAAAATATTGAGTATCTTTTTGAATTGGAAAATTTAGGAGAGGCTGTTGAATTAATAGAAAAAGAAGAAAATAAAATAAAAGATAAATTGGAAGATTTCGAATTAAGGATTGTGCTTTCGGAGGAAAATGACAGGAAAGATGCGGTGTTAACTATACATCCAGGCGCTGGTGGTACGGAATCATGTGATTGGGCCGAGATGCTTTTTCGGATGTACACCAGGTGGATAGAAGATCGAGGTTACAAATATAAGATTATAGATTATCAAAAAGGTGAAGGAGCTGGTTTAAAGGATGTGACGATGGAGGTAATGGGCGATTATGCGTATGGATATTTAAAGGCCGAAAGGGGCATTCATCGTTTAGTTCGCATTTCTCCTTTTGATTCAGGAGCAAGAAGACATACTTCATTCGCTTCTGTTTTTGTTTATCCTCTCGTAGAAGATGATATTGATGTCGAGATAAAAAGTGAAGATTTAGAGTTGGAAACTTTCAGGTCTTCCGGTCCGGGCGGACAGCATGTAAATAAAACTAGTACAGCTGTTAGATTAATACATAAACCAACGAATATTGTTGTTACATGTCAAAGTGAACGTTCTCAAATGCAGAACAGAGTTATTGCGGAAAGGATTTTGAAGTCGAAACTATATCAAATGAAAAAAGAAGAATTGGAAAAAGAAAAAAAGAAGATAGAAAAGGATAAAAAAGATATAGAATGGGGACACCAGATAAGGTCTTACGTACTTCATCCCTATCAGAAGGTAAAAGACCATAGAACCGGATTTGAAACAGGAAATGCAAAGAAAGTGCTTGACGGTTATCTTGATGAATTTATAAGAGATTATTTGCGCTCGGAGATAAGCAAGAATGACAAATAGAGTTTTAGTAACCGGTGGAGCCGGATTCATAGGCTCGCATCTTGTAGATAAGTTGATTTCAATGGGATTTGAAGTTTTGATTATAGACAACCTTTTAAGCGGTTCAAAGAAGAATCTAAACAATAAAGCGGAATTCTTGAAGAAAGATATTTGTGACGAAGATATCGATATCGTTATCAAAAAATATTCTCCTTATTTTATTTTTCATCTTGCGGCTCAGGTTGATGTGAGAAAATCTTTAACAGACCCTATATGGGATGAAGGGATAAACATAAGGGGTACATTAAATTTGCTGGAGGCTGCGAATAAAATACATATAAAAAAATTTATTTTTTCTTCTACAGGTGGTGCTATTTACGGTGAAACGAAATATGCGGATGAAAAATTATTGCCTGTGCCTTTATCTCCTTATGGCATAACGAAATTAGCATCCGAGCATTATTTGCGGGTTTATTCAAAATGGAAGAGTGTTCCTTTTACCTGCCTTCGGTACGGCAACGTATACGGACCCAGACAGGACCCTTATGGCGAGGCAGGAGTCGTCGCAATATTTTGCAATCAGTTGATCGAGGGTAAAAAATCCGTGTTGTATGGTTTTGGTTCGATGGTAAGGGATTATGTTTATGTTTCGGATGTTGTTGATGCTAATATTCTTTCCATGAATAGGGGAAAAGGAGAAATCTACAATATTGGAACAGGCAAGCCCACAACTGTTTCGGAGCTTTTTTCGAAACTAAAGGATATTTCCGGAAAAAATGTGGAGCCTGAGTTGGCAGAAGCACGCGAGGGTGAAATTTCGGAAATTTATCTTAATTTCGAGAAAGCAACGAAAGAACTGAAATGGAAACCTAAAATAACTTTAGAGAAAGGCCTCAAAGAAACATTTAGATGGTTTGCCTCTCTTGCAAAATGAATATTTTATTCAATCTCAATGATAACATATTGTAAATCAAGTACTTATCCCCATAATAAAAAAAATAAAACTTTTCATAAAAGACCTTGACAAAAGAAGAAAACATATTATATATACACCAGATCGTTGATAATTGAATAGTTGTCAGGGTTCTCGAAATAAACTCTTTATTCATGAAGGGTTTGATCCTGGCTCAGGACTAACGCTGGTGGTGTGTCTAAGCCATGCAAGTCGTGCGCAGCTTCAGTGATTTATTTTGCTGAAGTTAAGCGGCGGACGGGTGAGTAACGCGTGAGTAACCTGCCATTGAGATAGGAATAGCCTTGAGAAATTGAGGGTAATTCCAAATGATGCCAAAAGGTACAAGCCTGATGGTTAAAGATGTCCTCTCTCTGAAGATATCGCTTGATGAGGGGCTTGCGTCCTATTAGTTAGTTGGTGAGGTAATGGCTCACCAAGACTGCGATAGGTAGCCGGCTTGAGAGGGTGACCGGCCACGCTGGGACTGAGACACGGCCCAGGCTCCTACGGGAGGCAGCAGGCTAGAAAATTGGATAATGGACGAAAGTCTGATCCAGCGACACCACTTGGGGGATGAAGGCCTTCGGGTTGTAAACCCCTGTCAAAGAGGAAGATGCTTTGAATATCTAATAAATATTCAAAGTGACGGTACTCTTAATAGGAAGTCACGGCTAATTCCGTGCCAGCAGCCGCGGTAATACGGAAGTGGCAAGCGTTGTCCGGAATCACTGGGCGTAAAGGGGGCGTAGGCGGATAACTAAGTTGGACGTGAAAACCATCTGCTCAACGGATGGCCGCCGTCCAAAACTGGTTATCTTGAGTCTGACAGAGGAGAGTGGAACTTCTGGTGTAGCGGTGGAATGCGTAGATATCAGAAGGAACACCGACGGCGAAGGCAGCTCTCTGGGTTAAGACTGACGCTGTGGCCCGAAAGCTAGGGTAACAAACGGGATTAGATACCCCGGTAGTCCTAGCCGTAAACGATGGGCACTTGACGTAGGCGTTATAGTCTGCGTCGGAGCTAACGTGTTAAGTGCCCCGCCTGGGGAGTACGTTCGCAAGGATGAAACTCAAAGGAATTGACGGGGACCCGCACAAGCGGTGGAGGATGTGGTTCAATTCGAGGCAACGCGAAGAACCTTACCTGGGCTTGACATGTGGGAAGTAGGAGCCTGAAAGGGTGACGACCGGTAACCAATCCGGAGCCTTCACAGGTGCTGCATGGCTGTCGTCAGCTCGTGCTGTGAGGTGTTGGGTTAAGTCCCGTAACGAGCGCAACCCCCTCCTCTTGTTGCCATCAGGTTAAATTAACGCTGGGCACTCGAGAGGAACTGCCCCGGATAACGGGGAGGAAGGTGGGGATGACGTCAAGTCATCATGGCCCTTATGTCCAGGGCTACACACGTCCTACAATGGCCACTACAGAGGGTCGCAAACCCGCAAGGGGAAGCCAATCCCTAAAAGTGGTCTCAGTTCGGATTGAAGGCTGCAATTCGCCTTCATGAAGCTGGAATCGCTAGTAATCGCGGATCAGAATGCCGTGGTGAATACGTTCCCGGGTCTTGTACACACCGCCCGTCACGCCATGGAAGTCGGCAGTACCCAAAGCCATCGTCTCGTATAGAGCGATGTTTAAGGTAAGGCTGACAACTGGGGCGAAGTCGTAACAAGGTAGCCGTGCCGGAAGGCGCTGCTGGATCACCTCCTTTCTACGGAGTAAAACTCCAAAAGAAACTTAAAGTGTACGTAAAGCTCTGACAGCTATTCAATTATCAACTAATATCTTAGATATATAAGATTAAACTAAAAATCCTGCAATTTATGCAGGATTTTTTTATTTTATTCCTTGTGGTAGAAGGTGACAGTCTTAGCTGATTTTTATTAGTTGAGTTTTTTTACGGTATAAACGAAATCGATAATGTTTTGCTTATTCCTTCTACTCCGCAGATTATTGCTCCGACGGAGGCGTTTAAGCTGTGATGTTTTATGTTTATTGCAAAGGAAAAACCAGATAAAACAGAAGAATCAATTCTCTCGAATTTACCGATTTTGCTATTGTGACCAGCGGTAAAGGAAAAATTTTTATTAAAATCATAAGAAATAGAAGAGCATTCGCCCAGAAGCGAGCTGTATTCAAGGGAAAACATTATTTTATTGTATTCTAATAATCCTCCGAGTCTTGCTTCTATCGGCAGATTTTCTATTTCCGACACAAAAGCCTTAATTTGTTTTCCGAAATTTCTTATATAAACAGAGAAAGACAATAATTCGTTTAAGGAATAAATACCGCCTATATCCATACCAAGTCCGTAACTATTATATTCGTCGACATTTGTATAAGGAAGGAGTGTTTTTGCGCCCAAGAGAAATTTGTTTATCTCTATATTTCCTGCTATTACCGGAACTGCAGATTGATAATTGAATGAACCTGTTGAAACACCAGTCATTTCTGTTTTAGCCATGCTTTCGCTGTGCATTAATTGAACGCCTACCCCTAAATTGAAAGAATTCAGCTCCCATATTTTACCGAATGACCCAAAAATAAGACCTGAGTAGTTAAAAGCCGATGCTATATATGCATTTTTTCCCATCCCGGCAGGATTCCAGAATAAATTTTCGGGTCTTTCCTTAACTGTGGAGAAAGCTGTACCGGAAGTAAAAACCTTCCCGTTATAAGGCAGAGTTAGGTATGTAAAAGAAAGCAATATTAGTATATTCATTCGACGGTCACCGATTTTGCAAGATTTCTGGGTCGGTCAACGTCTCTTCCGTTTAACACAGCTATATGATAAGCAAATAGTTGCAATGGAATACTTACAAGAATAGGGGATAAGTTTTCTTCACATTCAGGTATATAAAATACTTCGCTTCCAAGTTTTTTTATTATATCATCGCCTTGGGTTCCTATCACAATGACTTTCGCTTTTCTTGATCTTAATTCTTCGATATTACTCAACATTTTGTCGTAAACGGAAGATTTTGTGGCTATAGCTACTACAGGGCTTCCTTCCGAAATAAGGGCAATCGGACCATGTTTCATCTCTCCTGCAGGATAACCGGTTGCGTGAATATAAGAAATTTCTTTGAGTTTCAATGCTCCTTCCAGGGCTGAAGGATAATTTATTCCCCTTCCTACGAACATGAAATCTTTTGCATCTTTGAATTTCTTTGCTATTTTTTTTATTTCATTTTCTTTTTCAAGAATTTTTTTCATTTTTTTCGGAAGTGCTTTAATTTCTTTAATCTTCTTATTTATCTCAGAATCATCAAGCGTCCATTTGAGTTTTGAAAGATATAATGAAAGAATGTATAGCTGGAAAAGTTGAGATGTATAAGCCTTGGTCGAAGCTACTCCAATTTCCGGACCTGCATTTAAATAAATAGTACTATCCGATTCCCTTGCGATGGTACTACCCTGTACATTGACAAGAGAAAGAATTTTTAAAAACTTGGCTTTTGCTTCGCGGAGTCCCGCGAGAGTATCGGCTGTTTCTCCCGATTGGGTTATTGCCATTACCAGGAGTTCTCCACCCATTATTGGATTTCTATATCTGAATTCCGAGGATATATCGATTTCAGTACGAATACGGGCAAAGTCTTCGAATAGATATTTCCCTACGTATCCGGCATGCCATGAAGTTCCGCAAGCCTGGATTATGATATGTGATAAATTGGCGAGCTCCTGGGGAGAAAAATGGAAATTTTCTCCGAAATCGAAATCTTTTTCTCTTATTCTAAGTTTGATATTTGTATCTATTATGTCAGCCTGCTCATGAATTTCTTTTAACATATAATGCGGAAAACCTTCTTTTTCAAGACTTTCAGCACTCCATGTTATTTTTTTCTTTTCTTTCTCGATCTTTTTTCCTTCATTATTGTAAAACTCCACCTTATCCCTTTTTATTATGCCTAATTCTCCGTCGTTCATAATAACAATATTCTTTGTATGGTCTAGAAGAGCGGGTATATCAGAAGCGATAAGATTCTCCTTATTTCCTATACCTACGATTAAAGGACTTCCATACCTATATACTATTATTTTATCTGGTTCTGCCGTGCATATTGCTGCAATAGCATACGAGCCTTGAAGCCTGGATACGGTTTTCAGAACACTTTCTTTTAGACTGCCGTTGTAGTTTTCTTCGATGAGGTGGGCAATTATCTCTGTATCGGTATTGGATTTAAAGAAATGTTTTTTCTTTATAAGTTCTTCTTTCAATGTGTAGTAGTTCTCTATAATTCCGTTGTGCACAACGGCTATTGAATTTTTGCAATCGACTTGAGGGTGAGCGTTCTGATCTGAAGGTTCTCCGTGAGTAGCCCATCTGGTGTGTCCGATTCCCAGGGTTCCCGATAGAGGTCTCTCGGCGAGTATTTTCTGGAGATTCATTAATCTACCCTTTACTTTTCTGACTTCAAGGTCTCCGTCTAATACCGAAGCAACTCCTGACGAATCATATCCTCTGTATTCTAATCGCCAAAGTCCTGCCATTAAAACAGAATTGATATCTTTATCTCCTATATACCCGACTATTCCGCACATTTATACTTCTCCCTGTTTCTTAACAATGTTTATTAACTCTCTGGCGCTCTCTTTTGTGGGTGCTTCTGCAATGATGCGTAAAATCGGTTCTGTGCCGCTCATCCTTATATGAATCCAGCGGTCATCTTCTTTTATTCTTACTCCGTCAATCAGATTTAAATCCTTGTTTTTGTTTGCATTTTTTATTTTTTTAAGCGTTTCTTTCATTTTGTTTTCGTTTTCCATTTTTATTGCTTCTTTTATCATCTCATATCTTGGGAAGTCATTAACTATTTGCGATATAGGAATCTCTTCTTCTGCAAGGTATTGTAATATAAGAGCCATAGCTCCCATTCCATCCCGGGTGTATTGTATTTCGGGGTTGATAACGCCGCCGTTGCCTTCCCCGCCTATAACAGCTTTCTTTTCTTTCATAATTTTGACCACATTTGCTTCGCCTACAGGAGAACGATAAAATGATACTCCGGCTCTTTTAGCTATATCTTCAACACTTTTGGTGGTGGATAGATTGACTACAACGGGGCCTTTCTTTTTATTTAAAACGGCTTTTGTTGCAAGTGCTATGGTATATTCTTCATTAATAGGTATCCCTTTTTCAGAAACTATTGAGATTCTATCGCCATCCGGGTCTGTAGCAAAACCGATATCTGCACCGATTTCCTTGACTTTTTCTGCCAGACTTTTAAGATTTTCTGCTCTCGGTTCAGGTATTCTTGAAAATTTACCACTGCCGTCACAGAAAACCGGATAAATTTCGACGTTAAGATTTTTTAAAAATTCTTGAAAAGCAAAAGAAGCACCCCCGTTGACGCAATCCAGAGCGACTTTAAATTTTTTTCTTTTTATTAATTCCGGATTTATTCTCGAGATTGAAAGAACTCCTTCGATATGATTTTTAATCGCTTCTTTGTTTATTTCCAACTTACCGTAATTTTCAGCCGAACTCCAGGAAACGACATTTTTTTCCAACGAGTAAAATTTTTCGGCTTCTTCTTTACTTAAGAATTCTCCTGAAGGCCCCACGAGTTTTAAAGCATTCCACTCGGCCGAATTGTGTGAAGCAGTTATAACTATACCACCGGAGGCTTTCAGTTTTTTTATATTATATAACAATGTTGGAGTGGGGACGAGGTCGATATCGATTACGTCGGCACCAATTCCTGAAAGTCCCGCAATTACGGCATTTTTAAAAGCAATTCCCGAAGATCTTGAATCTCTACCAACTATTATTTTCTTTTTATGGGTGAATTCTCCGAATTTAGCGGCAAAATTTAAAATGGTTGCCGGGTTGAATTTACTGCCTACTATGCCTCTAATTCCGGAGACGCTTTTTATAACCATCTATTTGCTCCATCAGGTCTTCGAGGCCTTTATTTGCTTTTGCTGAAATAAAAACAGCTTTTGGATATTTTTTCTGCATATGGTTGAGTAAAGCCGGGTCTATAACCTGATCTATTTTGTTAAACACTAAAATATTATCAAAGTCGCTGATTTCCAAAAAATTCATTACTTTCATGGTTTCGTCAAGTTCTTCTTCGATTTTTTCTGAAGAAGTGTCAACCAGTATGAGCCTTAGATTTGAAATTTGAGCTTCTTCGAGAGTTGATCTGAACGAAGACATAATCTCTGTAGGTATTCCCCGTATGAAACCGACGGTATCGATCAGTAAAAATTCTCTGCCATTATGGTTTTGCGCCAGTCTTGTAAGTGGGTCGAGCGTAACGAAAAGTTTATCTTCCACAACTGCATGACTGTTAGTCAAAGCGTTAAAAAGAGTTGTTTTTCCGGCGTTAGTGTACCCGAGAATTGCTACGCTGAAAGCTCCTTCTCTGTTTTTTCTCTGTACGTTTCTTGTTTTTTCCACTTTGCTCAATTCTTTCTTTAAATGGCTTATCCTTTTGCGTATTTTTCTTCTATCAACTTCCAATTTGGTTTCACCCGGACCTCGTGTGCCTATTCCTCCGCCAAGTCTTGAAAGTTCTACTCCATGTCCGGTCAATCTACTTAGACGGAAATTTAGCTGAGCGAGTTCCACTTCAATTTTTGCCGAGCTTGTTCTCGCATGCTGTGCAAAGATATCCAGTATTATATCCTGTCGGTCAAGTACTTTTTTCCCGGTCATTTCCTCAAGGTTTGAAATCTGTGCCGGAGAAAGAGATTCATTAAAGAGAAGAATTTCAACGTCTATACCTTTAAGATATTCGATTTTACCTTTTCCGATATAAGTAGCCGGATCAGGTTTGTCCTTAATCTGAATGATTTTTTCTATAGGAAGAGCTCCTGCCGTCTTTGCAAGTGATTCCAATTCCCTTAATTCTTCGAATTTTGCTTTTTTTTCTGTATTTTTTCTTACCAGACTTATTATTAATGCTTTTTCTTTTTTAACTTCTTTTATATTAAACATTTAAACAATTAATTTCTTTATAGATTAACATTTAAAAGATAGAAATCAAGGGTTAAGCAGGGCAAATCTAATACGCTTTCCCAAAGATTACTTTTTGTTCGGCAGGTTTTCCGGTGAATAAACATTTACCCTTTTCGTTTTTGTTCTCATCTTCAAGCGGAATGCAGCGGATAGATACGTTGAGATCTTCCTGTATCTTTTTTTCTATCTCCTGGTCTCCGCTAAAGTAGGCTAGCACAAAGCCACCGTGTATTTCCGGATTTTCTCTATTTCGGGGAGTGAAAAAATCATAAAATTCATCTTTGGAGTTTAACGTTTTTGTATTATCTTTCAATAATTTACTGGCTCTGTAATAAAGCGAGTCCTGAATTTCTGTTAACAATTCTGATGCATTGTTAATAAATTCTTCCGTTTTTTGAGATAAGTTTTCATATGGGGATTTATCTCTTCTGCTTACAGATAAATTATCATTATCTATTTCCTGTGGACCGATTTCAAGACGGATTGGTACGCCTTTTTTTACCCAATCCCATTTTTTTCTTCCTCCTGAGAGCTCGCCTTTGTCGACAATAACATTGATGTTAGAATTGTTATAGATAATTTCTGAAAGTTGTTTTTTTATTTTATCGCAATGTTCGAAAACCTTGTTTCTAAACTCATCTTTGGGAACAACAGGTAATATTACTATATGCAGAGGGGATAATTTAGGAGGTAGAACCAGTCCGTCATCGTCGCCATGTACCATGATTAAACCGCCTATTAAGCGCGTGGATACACCCCAGGAAGTCGTATAGGCATATTTGAGTTTTTTATCTTTATCAAGAAATTTTATATCCGAAGCTTTTGCGAAATTCTGTCCGAGAAAATGGGAGGTTCCTGCCTGCAGGGCTTTACGGTCCTGCATCATAGCTTCCACAGAGTAAGTTATTTCTGCTCCGGGGAATTTCTCGCTTTCGGTTTTTCGTCCTTTAATAACTGGCATTGCCATATAATTTTGCATAAAATCGGAATATACATTTAACATGGTCAAGGTTTCTTCCATTGCTTCTTTTTCCGTGGCGTGGACAGTATGTCCTTCCTGCCATAGAAACTCTGTTGTTCGTAGGAACATTCTTGTACGCATTTCCCACCGGACAATATTCGCCCACTGGTTTATAAGTAAAGGCAGGTCTCTGTACGACTGGACCCATTTTGAGAACATTGCCCCTATTATTGTTTCCGAAGTAGGGCGTATAACCAGAGGCTCTTCAAGTTCGCCTACCGGTTCTAGCTTACCATCTTTTCCTTTTTCCAGCCGGTGATGAGTTACTACCGCACATTCCTTGGCAAAACCTTCTACGTGTTCTGCCTCTTTTTCAAGAAAGCTTATTGGGATAAATAATGGGAAATAAGCATTTTGGTGACCTGTTTCCTTGAATTTTAAATCAAGTTCTTTTTTTATGTTTTCCCAGATAGAAAACCCCCAAGGTTTAATTACCATGCAGCCCCTGACGGGTGAATTTTCAGCGAGGTCAGCCGCTTTGATTACTTCCTGATACCACTCAGGGTAGTTCTCTTCTCGCGTTGGCGAAATCGCATTTTTTCTTTTATTCATAATACTCCTTTATTTTAATCGAGTTAGTCGGGTTTTCGTCTTGAATTTAATATTTTAAAGTAAAATGTCAACCAAGAATATTATAGAAAAAGATGTATTTTGCCACAGAGACACAGAGAACACAGAGTCCCAACACCCAACCTATTTTTAATGTGTTGTTTAACCCCAACCCTGAAAGCCCAGATTTTGCCACAGAGACACAGAGAACACAGAGAAAAACAAAACGCACAGAGAATAAAGTATATTTTTGTTTGTTTAAAACCCAACCCATACCAAAACTTAGAACAACAACAAATCATACGAATAACACAAATATAAAAAATAGCTATATTTTTTAATAAAAATAACTCTTCCCAAATTTATTTGTGCAATTTGTGCTATTTGTTGTTAAAATCAGCTCTTAGCTTTTCGCCTTTAGCTGTTAGCTTAGAAAAGAAAGAAAAACTTTGTGTTCTTTGTGGTTAATATTAAATGGTTTTACAGAAAAATCAAAGAAGCATACTTGAAATTTTTATATTTTGTATTATAATATTTTTATGAACAGAAAAAATTACATGGAGAAAATGGTTGAGGATATTTTGAATGAAATCTTTAAAAGTTATCCTGATTATGCGGATTGTAAACCTTATAGAGAAGAAATAACTGCGCTGGCTCTCACTAAATGTGAACCTTTTTACACTACCAGTGATGTAGGACATGCAGTGGTAAAGACAAAGATGAATAGCTCCGGCTTTCGTTCAAAAGTCACTGCCATTGTCATGGAAGCAATAGATAAAGTCAAAGATAATCCCAGGGAGAAAGATTAACCTGATTTTCAATCTTATATAGGGGGTTTCTAAATGTTTTTGCATAAAGTGTTGTTCCTTTTTTTTATTAATATTTAAACAGGTTTTTTCTATGAATGTTGGCTTTCTTCAATTTTCGCCAGTCTTTGGTAATCCTGAACAAAATTTGACTTTTATAAGAGAGAATTTAAAAAATATACCTTATACTGATATACTGGTTCTTCCGGAGCTTGCACTCACTGGTTATACTTTTGAAGATTCGGAAGAAGCTTATTGTTTAAGTGAAGAGATAGGGGGTACCTTTAGCAAGGAATTGGCAAATATTGCCGGGGAAAACAATATTACAATGGCAGTCGGATTTCTCGAAAGAGAGGGTAAGCATCTTTATAATTCGAGTATTCTTGTTGATGGAAAAGGTGTTATAGGAGTTTACAGAAAGGTTCATCTTTTTCGTGATGAGAAGGCCATTTTTAAATCGGGAAATAAAGGGTTTCCTGTCTTTGCCGTCGGAGACGTTAAGGTTGGCATGCTTGTTTGTTTCGATTGGATATTCCCTGAAGCTGCCAGAACGCTTGCTCTTAAGGGAGCCGATATCATTCTCCACTCGGCAAATTTGATTTTTCCGTACTACCAGAGGGCAGCTGTTACCAGAGCAATAGAAAACAGGATTTTTATAATTCTTGCAAATAGAACCGGAATGGAAGATAGATTTGGTGTAAAGAATGTATTTACCGGAGAAAGCGAGATAGTTAATCCCGAAGGCAATGTAATATTGAAAGCTGGTAAAAATGATGAAGGGGTATTTTCGGTTGATATCGACCCCCGCGATGCCAGGGATAAGAACGTGACTGAATTGAACAATATTTTTGAGGATAGAAAACCGGAATTCTATGAAAATTGGGGATAAATAATTTTACCACAGAGCACACAGAGAAAAAACTAATACACAGAGAACAAAAAAATATATTTTCTTTTAATAAAACCCACTTCCCAACACCAAAAAAATAATATCTCGCACAAAGATACTAAGAACACAAAGAAAAAATATTTCATTTTTTACAACTCATATCTACTTACTATTTTCCACTATTTGTCTATTTTTCAATTTAACCGTTTAACTTATAAGCTTATAGCTTGAAATTTTACTTAATATAGTTAAATTTATATTATAACGGAAGGGCGGATAGTCGCGCTCTCTTTTGAGAGTGAGGAAAGTCCGGACATTGCGGGTAAGAGAGGCTCCCGTAGGGAGGCACCGTAAGGTGACGGAAAGTGCCACAGAAAATATACCGCCTTGCTATGCAGGGTAAGGGTGAAAAGGCGAGGTAAGAGCTCACCGGACTTCTGGCGACAGGAGTCGCATGGTAAACCCCCTTTAATGCAAGACAAATAGGGTAGGTTCACTTGCCTGGACCGATAATCCCGGGTAGTCGCAAAGATCAATGACTATCTATAACAGAATCCGGCTTATAGCCCTTCCGTTTTTATTTGCCACAGAGACACAAAGAACACAGAGTCCACACCACACCCCTTTTAATGTGTTTAATTGAACCACAAAGGTCACAAAGAGCACAGAGAAAAAAACAAAAATTATGCTTTCGTTTAAAACTCACCCCCAAACACCATTTTTCACATGTAGGACATGTAGAAAATGTAGTTTTTTGTTTTTGTTAAATCCCAACCCGTAAATCGCAAATGCTAACTTCAGCGCAGAGACACAGAGAACGCGGAGTCAAAAAATACACAAAGAGTCTACAAGATTTATGTTGACAAAGAGGAATATATTTTTATAATATCGATGTATATGAAATTAACTAGGGGCATTAAAATTGTTCTTTAGGATTTAATTTAAGAATGATCAAAAAATTATATTCAATCGGAATGATATCGATATTAATTCTTGGGTCATGCACCCAAAGTTTCATACCCGAATCGTCAAATTCGTCACACCGGACCAAGCAGGATGAATCAAACAGGAAGCATCGATTAATTGTATTAACCGATATCGAAGCTGACCCGGACGATACACAATCTTTGGTTCGTTTACTTTTATATTCTAATGAAATTGATATTAAAGGATTAATTGCTACAACCTCTTGTTGGCATAAAACGAGAGTCGATCCTGAATCAATAAAAAAAATAATTCAAGCCTATGGCAAAGTACAACCTAACCTAATAAAGCATGAAGCTGGTTTTCCCAGTGCAGAATCACTCTTAATGCTGGTAAAACAAGGCTTGCCAAAATATGGTATGCAGGGTGTTGGCAATGGGAAAGATTCAGAAGGTTCTGACTGGATTATAAAAGTACTTGAAGAAAAAGATGAGCGTCCATTGTGGATATCTGTTTGGGGAGGCGTGAATACCCTTGTTCAGGCATTACATAAAATTAAAAATACAAAAACTGAGGCGGAAGCTAAAATATTAATTGCAAAACTCAGGGTTTATACAATATCCGACCAGGACGACAGCGGTATATGGATTAGGAATAACTTTCCTGATTTGTTTTACATTGTTAGCCCGGGCGATAATTACGGTAGCGCAACATGGAATGCTATTAATAGTTTTGTGAATGGCATAAACAATGATGAGATTAGCAATAATTGGCTGGCACAAAATATTCAACAAGGTCATGGTCCTCTCGGCGCTGCATATCCTGATTTAGCCTGGGGAATGGAGGGCGATACGCCATCGTTTTTGTCATTAATACCCAACGGGCTAAATGAAGCAGAACATCCTGACTGGGGAGGTTGGGGTGGTCGTTACGAACTGTACAAGCCGGATTTTGCTAAACTTAAGAAAGGAGATTCGGATGTTCCTCTTGCACCTGAAACAAGGGAAATCTGGACAAATGCAAATGATAGTTATACCCCATATATTTATAATGAATATGGACGAGCGGTTCGAAAGGACACTGTTTCCTTCAACGATTATAAAGTGACTTTGTGGCGTTGGCGAGATGACTTTCAAAATGATTTTGCCGCCCGAATGGATTGGTGTATAAAATCATATCAGGAAGCCAATCATCCACCAGTTCCTGTATTAGGGCATTCCGAACAAATAACTGTAAAATCGGGAGAGGGTTTTGGTTTGGATGCCAGCGGCTCATATGATCCCGATGGAGATAATCTCAGTTACCTGTGGTTTAACTATCTGGAGGCTGGTTCATATAAAAAATTGATAAAAATTGCTTCAGCGGAGAATGCGCATGGGGCTTGGGTGAAAGCTCCTGAGGTCGAAAAAAACGAAACTGCTCATTTTATTTTGAAAGTTACGGACAAAGGTAAACCGCGGTTATCGCGGTATAAAAGGGTAATTGTAACAATCATTCCAAAATAATATTGACAGTATTTATTGACAGGTCACCTATGAAAAAATTGCATTGTTGAATTGACTAAATCATCAGTCGTCAGTCAATAGTTAAAATAGAAAAATGGCGAAATAGGAAAATTGTAAAATAGTTAAAAAATCCTGTAAATCCTGTCTAAATAAAGGTTTCGAGTTACGGGTTTCGTGTTTCGAGTCAAAACAAAAAGAAAATCCGTGTTAATCCGCAGCTATTATTTCTTTTCCAGTATTATCCATTCTTCCGGGAGTTCTGCTATTTTCGTTATGATTTCTTTATATTCCGGGTAATCTTCTACGGGAAGTATTTCTTTTTTCTGTAGGTAGTAATCTTTGTATATAATCGATTTTTCTGACTTTTCTAAAGAGTTTTTGAACTCTAAAAAAGAATTAGACAAGGAAATTTCCTGGGGAAGATATCGTACTTTAAAGCCTTCAGGAATATGTATTATTATTTCATTTTCTTTTTTTTCAAGTTTTCCCCAGTAAATAGGATATTTTCTTTCTGTTGCTCCGACAGAATAGGCTGAATATTCAATACCTGGTATATTCAAAAGTAAAAAGTTTTCTTGTTTTATAGCCAATCCGGATACCTGATATCTTATATCTATTTCAACTTCCGGGTTTTCGTCTTCTATGTGATTGAAAGAGAGACTTGTTATATTGGATCCCGGGATGTTTCTATTCAAATAATCTTCGATTATGTTTCTTTTTTCTTCTTTTCGTAGATACCTGAGACTTTTTAAATCCAAAGCCGTATTACCAAAAGATTTGATTTTCTCTTCTATTTCTGCATCGCCGTCTTTATCGAGTTCTACTATCCTTTTTACGGATGTTTTTTCTTTATCCCCTTCGAATAGAGGTATTTGGGTGAACTCTTTTTTTGTTACAGAAAGCCCTTCCGTACCCTGATATTCAGCTCTTATATATCCGTATGGATTGAGTTCTGATGAAGGGTCGAGAAAGATTTCTCCCATTTTTACCAGAGCACCATCAAACTGATATAAAGACGGGACATCTCTGGCTAATTCGCCTCTTGTCTTTGAACGAACTAATATAAGTTCCGCAGGAAGTTCTTGTGATTTAAAAGCAGAATACAGAAGACAGGATTTATCAAGTGAGTTTGCTAATTTGTTTTCCAGTATTTCTTCTACATTTTTAGAATAAACATTGTATTCATAGGAAGGTATATCTGCAAATCTAATCAAAGATGTAATTTCACTATATATCTCTTCCGGTTCTTTCTTTTCTGCAGTATATTCTCCCTTTAAGCGTTTTTCGAAGTCTCCGGCTATTTTATTCCAATCATTTTTAAGTCCGGCAGCTACCCTCGGAAAAATATAAGATTTTGGCGGCGCATTTTCTTCTTTTTCTACTTCTTCGAGAAAGCCAATTTTCCATTCAAAAATTTTATTTCTGCCCGAGAATTTTAATTCGGGTGAATCTGTTTTCCAGTTCTGCCAGGCTATATCAAAACTTCTGGGTGCTTCAACCCTGATAATACTTTTAAGAGTTGGGCCGGAACTTCCCAGAGTATTTTCTAAAATGAATGGGAATTCCTCGGATATTTTTCCGTAAATAGTAACTTTAAAATCAAGAAAATTTCCGGGTTTTACTTCTCTCATTGCTATTTTCATTTCATGAGTGTTCTCGTAAGGCGGTATTCTGGAATAAACAGAGGCATCCTCGATAGCATTCTCTCTTAGGTGAAGTATTTCGCTTTCTTTTGTTATCGTCCTTGCGAAATTTATTTCGATGTCTTCTTCTTTCGATTGATATTCAAAACTTATATTCCCGTAACTTCTTCCTTTTTCGGAAAAAATAGCCCGTATGCATCTTATAGAATAAGCATAACTGGAATCTTTTTTTATTTTCAATTCTTTCCTAAGATAAATGTCTACATATTTTTTCTCCGTGAACTTCGAAAGGTCGGTTTTTAAACTTTGCAATAATATAGGGTCGTTTATATCTTTTACGGTTTTCCACAAATAACCTTCTCTTTTCTTTGCCAGGTCGATACTGCGAACTTCTTTTTGAGGAAATGTAGCCGTGCCTTCCGATGTTGCTATGTATATTGAATCAGGAGTTATTTTTGTCACTCTGCATTTATATTCTTCGCCTTTTTCGGTGTATATTATATCTTCTTTCCATTCATTTTCGTTTTTCAAAGCTTGCCGGTTGCAAGAAAAGATAAAGATATTGATTGAAATAATTATTATAGTAAAAACCTTTTTCATTAGTTTCCTCCTATTAGTTGCATAATTACAGGTCTTTTTACGTAATTCAATATTTCATTGCATAAAGTCTTATAATCTTTGTACTCGGAAACACTTATTTTACGGTTTTTTCTTTTCCAGTCGTCCTTAAATATCAATGTATCTTCTTTTTGGGTATATGAGGCTGTATATTCGGCATTTTTTGATTTTCCGGAGAACTGTTCCGGAACAGATACAATCTTTATTTCATTTGGTAAAGTTATTTTAAATGTGTGGACAATTTCTTCGGATGTGTCGTAAATTAAGTCATAATTGCGAGTCGAAAGAGAAAGTTCGTCTTTCGTATATCTTCCTTCCAATTCGGGAAGCTTCAATACATATAACTCGCCCTGTTTTTTTAGAAAATCCGGTACTTCATATTTTATTGTCATTTCTAAAGGTTGGGAAATATCCGTTATATTTGATATATTATAGTCAACTAATAGGGCAGAGGAAGAAACGCTTTTTGCCATCTTTTCGAATTGTCTCTTTTTTTCGCTGGGGTCGAGCCTTTCCCAATAAGCTCTTATTCCGGCTTCATAACTTCCGTTGTAATTCGACTTAAAGATTACCGTAGCTCCGCCGTTTTTCGGTATGTCGATTGTGTATTGGTAATTTCTACGGTTATTTTCTGGTAGTGGTACTTCGATTAAGTCAATCCTTGATTTTTGTGCGCATATTGCATCCATTCCATGGTCCATTGTGGCAAAGGAAGGATATCGAAAATATTCAGAGACAGGGTCAAGAAAGTAAGGTTTCCCTTCTTTTGGGAAAACTTCTACAATAGCGTGGTTTCCCCAGAATGAAGGAATTTCTTTGACTAACTCAGGAGCAGGATAGGTGTGCAAATAGACGGGATATGCTTCGATGCCTGCTGCTTTTAATAGGGTAGAGAAGAGAATAGCCTTATCAGTACAATCACCGTACCCGTTTTCCAGGGTCTGGGAAGCACTATGACCTGAGACTCCGCTTGCCACAGCTCCTTTTATTGATATATATCTTATATTTCGTTGAATCCAGTGGTATAAAGCTGCTGTTTTTTCTTCATGAGTGTTCAAACCTTTTGTCAAAGAATCGGTAATTCTTTGGATTTCTTCGGTAATTTCCATTCTGCTTTTCTGGAAATCGGCGTACCAGTTGAATATATAATTCCAGTCTTTCTGATTCGAAATATTGAGAAAAGGTACCAGTTCTGCTGTAACCGGCATTAAGGGCTCTTCTATAGGTGGTAAGGTATTGTTTTTTTCGAATACATATTCTCTCGTTGAATCGGTAGATGCAGAATCTACTTTGACATTCCCATCGTTTTTTATCTTAAATCCTAAATAAATTTCAGAAGGAACAATTATTCTGACGGACGATTCAATTACCGGTTCCGACCCTCCGAAGAACCATCCCATCGAAAAGATTTTCTTATCCCAGGGGTTAAAAATTTCCTCTGTGTATTTATATTCAATGATATCTCCTACTTCTACTTCAGGAATGCTGAATGAGATTATTTTATCTTTATCGAAGAACATATCATCTGCTTTTGGTTTTGTTATGGTTACTTTGTTCATATCGAGAGGTATTATTCTGCCATCTTCTTTTATAACTCTTGCCATATCGATTTTCATTTTTTCTCTTTGTTGGTCAAACTGTCGTTGGAAGTTAGCCCAGGTTCTTTTGGAATCTTTTAAAATCAAACCTTGGAAGTGATATTCATAACTGCGTGTGCCGTCAGAAAAGAGCGTATTTATGCCTTTATCGAGCATAACCACTCCGTCGAAATCGGAATATTCTACTATTAATCTTTCTCTATCTTCAAGAATTTTTTTAATATCCTGGGGGAGCCCTCCCGTACCTTTTTCCACATCTCCCGCACCAAATATGATGGATTTTATATCACTTCTTAAAAAAACGGTGTCGATTGCGTAAATGGAGTCGTTTCTCATCCGGAGCGAATCCGAACTTATAGTCTCCCCGTTATTCAATTCAATTTTATAAGAGAAAACAACACAGGAAATAAATAATAATAATGAGAATATTTTTCTCATTATTATTCCTTTTTGCAATATGTTGGTCCGTTGGACTGTTGGTGTGTTGGGCTGTTTAGAGAATATATTATCATATCAATCGTTGTTACACTCGAAAAAATTGACTTAAAACCCGCAACTTTAAAATCATTTTTGTGTTTCTTTATTATTTTTTAAGAGTTTTGGTTTTACTTTTTGGTTCTTGTCTTTTCTATAGCTAAACATTATGACCAGGGTAGAAGTTATCATAAAAATTATACTCAGAACTTGTGAGAGGGTGAGATATTTGAGTATTAAAGCGTTTTCCGAATACTGCCGGAAAAAATCGATTATAAAACGATGAAGTCCATATAAGCCTAAGAATAAAGTGAAAAGAAAGCCCTTAAAGACTCTTTTCTTTCTTACTTTCCATAATATTGCAAAAATTATCAAAAGATTCAAGGTTGATATAAGTTGTGTTGGGATAACCGGCAGGCTTCGCTGGGCTTCTTGAGAAATCAGCCCTTTTTGTACCTGGTCTAGATATGCAGGAGGTAACCATCTTGAAGGAAAGCTGACACCAATGCAGCTATCTGTAACTTTACCGTAGCAGCATCCGTTGAGAAAACATCCTATCCTGCCAATGGCAATAGCTATTGCGATTCCGGGAGCAACAATATCCATGATTTCTGATAATGGTAATTTTGCTATTTTAACAAATAAAAATCCGCCCAAAAATCCACCTATAAAACCTCCGTAGAATACCATTCCTCCTTCCCAGAGCTTGAAAATCGAAATAAAATTCGAACTGAATTGGTCCCAGTTTTCCAGCACGTACCATATTCTTGCTCCTATTAACATTCCAACAATAATCCACATTGTAAGAGATTGTAAAAGGATAGGTTCGATTTTCTTTCTTTTTGCTTCTTTCATTATGAAAAACATACCTACGAGATATCCCATTACTGCCATAACTCCGTAAGCAGGCAAAGAAAAGTCTTTAATTACCAGCAAATACCTGTGCATTAATTCCTCCTGAAATATAATATAAGATTGTTAATTGACATTTATAATTGACCGTTCGCTTTTTTGTTTCTTTTTCAATTCTGATCTTCTTACGAAAGTCCTGGCAGGACATTTTTCTAAAGCAGGTTCTAATTGTTTATTATCTTTTATCTTGTTCCACTGTATTTTTGCGAGGTTCCCGTCCATTTTTATTATTTCGTCTTCTGTTACTCTTACGCAGAGAGTACAGGCAATGCATCCACGTGAACAAACCTGTTTTACGGTTTTTGCGTCGTCATAAGAACGGCAGGCAATGTATATATCCTGATTTCTGGGAATAATTTCGAAAAGTCTTCTCGGGCAGGTTTCTACACAAATTCCGCATGCAGTACATTTATCTTCTATTATGTATGGTAACCCTTTTTCGCTCATTACAATTGCGTCAAAAGGACATTCACGCACGCAATCTCCGAGTCCAAGGCATCCATACTGACATCCCTTATTTCCACCCATTAAATCAAGAGCTTCACATGTGGAAATTCCGTCGTAATCTGCAATTCTTACTGCTATTTCGTAGTCTCCAAGACAACAAAGCACAGCTACTTCTTCATGAGTTGCGTCTTTTGCTTTAACGCCCAGGATTCCGGCAATTTTACCAGCGACTTCTTCTCTGCCTACTTTACAACCGTTTACAGCGTATTCCCCTTTAATTACGCCACCGGCAAACGCAGCACAACCCGGAGCTCCGCAGGCACCACAATCGATACCGGGTAATATTTCAAGAATTTTTTCAATTCTTTTATCCTTTATGACTTTAAATTTCTCAGCACTGAATACAAGGAAAGCTCCGAACCCAAGCGCTAATCCTCCGAGTACCAGTACAGGTATTAAAATCGATGACATTGTTCCTCCATATATAATGGAAAATAAATAGAAGTAATTTATTGTCAAGAGCCTAAAAGTGTATCCTGCCGCATTCTTTAACTACAGAAGGTAGAAAGAACTCAGCACGGCAAAGCCACTGAAATTCAAAAATCAAATAGCAAAATGCAAAATTACAAATCAAAATTCAAAAAGGAATTAAAAAAAAGAGAAACAACAAATAACACGAATAGCACGAATATTTAAAAAACAGATACTGACTATTCTCAAATTTATTTGTGAAATTTGTGCAATTTGTTGTTAAAAAATGGGTGGTGTGGTGAAAAACAACAAAAATTTTTTTATTCTCTGTTGTTAAATTTATTGGTGTGGTTGTGTGTGGGCTCCGTGTGTTTCGAAAAATAATCGCTGATTTCTTCGATGTGTTTTATCGCCCTGAAGAACGCATCGGTAACCTCCGGGCAAAAATGTTTACCTTTCTCTTCTTCAATCATAGAAAATGTTTCCGAAAGAGAAAAAGGCTCTTTTCTGTAGGGTCTTTCCGAAGTCAATGCATCAAAGAAGTCGGATAAAGCTACAATTCTGCCTGAAAGAGGAATTTCTTTACCTGCAAGTCCCTGCGGGTAGCCTTTTCCGTTCCATTTTTCGTGATGTGTGTAGGCAATTTCGGCGGCAGTTTTAATTATATCCGATTGAGAATCCTTTAATAGCTTAAATCCAAGAGTTGTGTGTTCTTTCATTGTTTCCCACTCATCTGCATCCAGTTTACCGGGTTTTGTGAGTATTTTATCGGGAATGCCGATTTTACCGATGTCATGCAGAGGGCTTCCTTTATAAATCGTTTCGATTAAATTATCATCCAGTCCCAGATTTTCTGCGATTATTTTTGAGAAACTGGCGACTCTTTTGATGTGATTTCCCGTTTCTTTATCTTTATATTCGGCGGCTTCACCAAGTACATATATGGTTTCAAGCTGAGCGGATTTGAGCTCATCGGTAAGTTGAGCATTTCTTATTGCCACTGCAGCCTGTGAAGCAAGCGATTCGGCTATTTTTTCGTCTGCCTTTTTAAAAGACGTTACTTCCCATTTTTCCGTTTTGTTTATGAGCTGAAATACGCCTACTAATTTATCTTCCCTGTCAATAATCGGAACCGTTAACATAGATTTGCATTTGTATCCTGTTTTCTCCTCGAACTCCGTGTTGTGACAGTAAGGGCAATTTTTTATCGAGTTCAAATCTTTTATATTTAATATTTTTTTGTTTTGAGCACTCCAGCCAGCGATGGATTTATTCGATATGGGTAAAGCATGCGGAGAAATCGATTCAAGGAAGTTTTTTTTGCCCATTTTTTCTTCGAGGGTCAAATTACGCGAAATTTTAAACTCCAGGCTGTTGTTGTTCTTCAGGTAGAAAGTTCCTGCATCAGCCTTACAAATTTTACAGGCGTCTTCAAGGATTATATTGAGTAATTTATTAAGATCTTTCTCTGATGATAATTTGATTCCTATTTCGATTAATGTTTCATAAATCCTCATATATACTATAATAATTAAATTGAGGTTATAAGTCAATACAATATAAGTTTATACTACTCTACATATTCACGACCGTTTATTAGCAATTTATAATTGGATAGAGGGAAACTTCTGAAATTTAAAAATCAAATAGCAAAATGTAAAATTACAAATCAAAGTTCAAAAATGAATTTAAAAAATAGAGGTGCAGAAGAGGATAAATAGAATTATAGGGATTAGCTTTTTCATTCATTTATACTACTTATAAAATTTCTTTTAAAAATTTAAGGATTTCTACAACAATCCTATCCGGATCGGAATCTGTAATGGATTTTTCAAAAAATCTAGGGCGGTTATTTTTTAACCACTTGTGTAGTTCAATGTGTCCTGAATCTCCTTTCTTTTGAGCAATAGACTTCAATTGTGCAAGGTCTTGTTTAACAAAAGGTTCGTTACTAATGTTTTTGCCGTTTTTATATAAACTTAACCAATACGCCCCTTGAGTTTGGTTTCCCATATCTGCGTCCTTATAAAATTTCATTGAGATTTTTGATTGTTCCATTTTTACCTCCTGTATTTATAGTATATGCTGAAAGCGGGGGAATGTCAAGCGGGTAAGCGGCAGAGCCGCTAGAAAGTAAAAATCAAATATCAAAATGTAAAATGATATATCAGAATCCAAAAAGGAATTCAAAGAAACGAAGAAACAACGAATTGCACCCCGATACACTCATTCTTCTTTACGGGGCAGGCGAATAACACGAATCAAAATTTATTGGTGTAGTTTTTCTACAGGCCAACAGACTAAATGATTAACTGACACACTGGCTAACCGTCCAACCATTAAAAACATTATCTACTAGTTGCTCTTTTAATTCTTTTATATTCCCGAGGACAAAATTTTCGGTTTCAATTTTTACATTGCAACCAGCTTCTTTGAAGAACTCTTCAATTTTTTCCAAATCGTTTAAGTATAAGACCAAGGGATTAAAATAATACTCTAATTCTTTAGTTTTCTTTTTCATTTAAAACAATTCTCTCGATTTGCCTTCTTTCTTCTTTCTCTCTCCTTGTTTAAAGGTCGTTTCTTTTAGTTTTGGGTAATATAATTGATTTTTTCACTCTGATACTTTTAAACCTCCTTAATTTTATACAGGATACTCATCTTTATACTCCAAAATCAAGGGTATACAACTGCGGGTTGGGGCGGAGAAACGCTTCCTGGGGGTTTTATGAGCGCCTATTTGTCGTTTATGGCAGTTCTTCGCGTATTTAATGAGTTCTTTTCCTGAAATGCGGTAACGGGGTTTGATTTTTCCTTTTCCTCTTCCGGCTTTTATTTTGCCTCTTCGTATTTCTTTATGGACTGTCCCGATACAGAGTCCCAATCTTTTGGCTGCTTCTGGCGTGCTGTATTTTTTATCCGGATTGATATCTGATTTTGAGATGATCTCTTTTTCTAATTGTATTTCTGTTTCTACTATTTCGTTGTTGGTGCAATCGGAACATACGAAGTTTAGAGTTTTTATTTGTTCTTCTTTGTAGTGTTCTTCGGGGATTTGCATTTTTTTGCCACACTTGGTGCAAGTGGTAACTCTTTTTTGTTTTTGTTCTTTTTGCTCGTTGAATATCTCTATATCAAAAGGAAACAAAGACATATCCGCTTATATCGAAACCGTTTTCGCTGCTCAGATTGTAAATATAATCAGCTTCTATTCCCACTTTTAAGTAATTCATTAAGTTATATCCTAAATCAGCTCCTATAAAGTAATTTTCCGAACCGTTCATATACCCGAAAATATTTGCATATATTAATCCTGAGAATTCGGTGCCTAATCCTGTTCTTAAGATATAATCGTAATCGGATTCCAAAGGATATTCGAATTCGAAAAATATTTCTCTGTAAGTGCCTTTTATACCTATGTAATTTAAAGAGTTGTCTAAATAACGGGAATAAATCAGGGATAATGGCAGGATGTTTGTCGATTGACCGAATTCGATGCGGTAATAGGTATCGGAAGATGAGTATTCTGGCAGATACGGGAGAGATTGGCAATATAAATAAGCTATACCTGTTTTATTAAATAAATTACCTTTAATGTATAAGTCGTAAACAGGCAGAAAGAAAACTAATTCAGGATAGATTCTATTATTCTCAAACAATACTATTCCGGCTTGAATCGGATATTCTTCATATGCAACTTTTACGTTGTAGTTCATAGATGTTTCGACTTGTAAATTCAATCGAAAGTAACTGTATTTAAAGTCAATATCGGCAACTCCTATGAGAGAGTCGGAATATATTCCAAATAAATCAAAATCGATAATATCGTGAATGTTGCTAACATTTAATCGGTAAACAGGTTTAAATGATTTTCTGCCCAAAACAGCCGAACTAACGTAAAGATTTTCTATGGAAGTCCTTGAAAAGACCTGTAGGGATGAGTCCACTGCTTTTGAACCTGTAATGAAATTCATGCCTACTTCCAATGGATATAAGTTTTTTCTTGCGTAACCGAGAAGATGGCCTCCCAGGTATGTTCCGGCATTTCCCTGTATTTGACATCCAATATTTTTCATATTTATTTTTTCTTTGCGGACTTCAAAAATTGGCAGCCCTTTTTTCTTTTTGGTGACCGCAGGTTCCAGGTATTCTTTTTCGAACGGCAGGAGTTCTTTTTTTATCGTCTTAAATTCGATTTTCCTTTCTCCGTATACTTTTACTTCGGGTATATCCAGAATATCGGCACTTAAATTTAATACAGAGAAAACGAAAATTACGGAAAGAATCGGATTTCTTTTCATTTTTTCAACTCTGAAATTTTGTTTTTGGCTTTCGTTTTCCAGGGTTCATCGCCTCTTTCGACTATTTCCTGTAAATAATTCAACGCTCTTTCTTTTTCACCTCTTTTTATGGTTATTTCGGATAAAAGTAAAAGAGATGCGGATACCCACTCGCTTTCCGGGTGTAAGTATTTAACTTTAAGGAGCGTTTTTAAAGCTTCTTCTTCCTTTCCGGTATTGATTAATATTTGACCGGTAAGATAGTAAGCTTCAGCTTCCGAGCGTTCAAATGCTATAGCTTCTTGAAGATTTTTTAATGCGGAGGCAAAATCTTTATTTTCCATCTGGATTTTTGCGAGTTCAATATAAGCCAGACCCTCAACTTTACCTCTCAATTGCAGTAGCTGTTCCACGGATTCTTTTTCCTTTCCCTCTTTTTTCAAACACAGCGCATACAAAAGAGATGCTTCATTAGACGAAGATTTGACCAGGTATTTTTTTGCCCCTTCTATATTGCCTGAATTAAATTCAATCCTGCCAAGTTCCAGGAGGGCTTTATCCTTAAATTCATTTGTTTTTGCTGCTTTATTCAGAAATTGAATTGCCTGTTCTCTCCGTCCCAATTTCAAAAAGGCAAGACCCACTTGGTAGTAACTATCCGGCTCGTTGGAATATTCCAGGTAATTAATAGCTCTGTTGTATTCTCCGGAGTTGAAAAGCATGCTTCCTACAAGGAGATTAACTTTTCCTTCTAAATTACTCCCCTTTAATTTTCTTATAAGATCTTTTGCTTCTTTCTCCATTTGTGAACTTCCCCATGATTTATTTACGGATAATAAAATACCCCGGACTGCAGAGATCGTTAAGGAAGACGCATCCGCGCCTTGTAGCTTTTCTCTTGTCATCTCGAATCCTCTGGTATAGTATTTAAACGAAGAGTCAAATTTAGCCTGGTCGAAGTAATTATCACCGAGAAGCAAAAAAGATTCTACCAAGATTTCAGCATCTTGGGATTCGGAAATCATCGTATAAAGATGTTCATTTGAAGCCCTTAAATCGTTACTTTTTCGTAAAGCTAGAGCGATATAATAAGAACTTACTTCGCTGTAATTCGAAACGGAAAAATCTCTTTTTATATTCACAAATTCTTCGATTGCTTTATTATATTCCTTGTTTTCGAGATACATCTTTCCGAGGTTGAATAAGGCTTCGGGTTTTCGCTCGCCCTGTACCTGACGGAAAGCCCGTTCAGCCGCTTTCGTATCTCCCATTGCGTAAGCTGCATTACCAAGCTGGAAATAAATCTCGGCTCTGCTGCAAAAATCGGGAAATTTTTTAGATAATTCTTCAAGGTTATTAAATGCCATATCATATCTTTTTAGCCCCATCCATGCCCATCCTTTTGCCTCAAGAACATAGGGAGCCAGTTCGGGAGACTTTTCTGTATCAACTTTATTGTATTCTTCCATTGCTTTCCGGTATTCTTTAAGGTTTTGATAGATATCACCTTTTAACAGATGAACTTTACCAATTTCGTTACCTCCGGGAAATTTCTGCTCATATTTCTCCAGAAGACCAAGAGAATTATTGAATTCACCTTGTTTTTTCTTTGTTAATGCGGCTTGAAATAACGCAAGATTAACATTTCCCTTTCCCATTTCAACTACTTTCATGAATTCGGAATAGGCTTCAACGTAATTTTCCTCTTTCAGTAAAATATTTCCAACTTCAATGCACGCCTCATCCCATAATTCGCCTTCTACGTTTTTAAAGATTTCTTTAGCCTGGTTGTAATCACCCCGTTTTTTGTATATCAGTGCTATTTCAAATAGTGATTCGTTCTTTAAAGTAGAACTGCTTTTGCTTATCGGAATAAGGTTTGTAAGCGCTTCGTTTTCATTGCCTTGTTTACTTAAAGTTAAAGCTTTCCAGTACCGGGCGTCCCAGAAATACAGGTCGTTTTCGCCAACGCTATCAAAATATTCTATCGCTTCTTTGTAGTTGCCTCTTTCGTGTTCAATGAGTCCTATTCTGTAATAAGAGAAACCTGCAAGAGAAGGGTCCCCAAGCGGAATTTTTTTTAAGTATTGAATTGCTTCTTCGATTTTTCCCTCGTTTTCTTTAATATCTGCAAGGTAGGAATATGTTCGAGCGGTATATTTCCCTTCGGGAAAATCTTTAAGATATGAGAGAAAAGCGTTTTCCGAGTCTTTATTATTTGAAAGAAATAGTGATTTAGCGTAAAGGAAAGAGCTTTCTTCCGGATACTCTCCTTTTGCTTTTGCAAAAAACGATGCAGCTTTTTTGTAATCTTTTAATGCCGTATAAGTCCAGCCTATACTTAGATTGCTGTATGGTAGACCCGACTTCGAATAATGATTAAGGGCTTCTTTAAAATCTCCTTTTGCGTAGTAAGCTTCGCCAAGATAGAGTTCTCTTTTATCTTTATCTGTAATTCGGTTTATTACTTCTATTGCCGAATCGTAATTGGCAAGTTTTATCTCTGCTTTACTCCACTCGATAAGGAAATCCTCTTTTTGGGATGGGTATTTAAAAATGAACTCTTTACTTTTTATAATTGCTTTTTCGGAGCTTCCTTGCATGTTCAGTGATTTGACTAAAAGAACAGCGGCTTCCGGAGCATATATGCTGTTGGGATAATTACTTATAAAGTCAACAAATTCGGTTTCCGCAAGGTCGTAAAACCCGTCTTCAAAGAGTCCTTTTGCATATTTGAAATCCTTTACCGGTGTAAGCGATAATACCAAAAAAAGAAAGTTCATTTACTTACCTCCTTGCATAGAGAAACGCAATAACAGGCAATGGCTTCTTTTCTTCCGACGTATCCAAGACCTTCGTTAGTTTTTGCTTTAATGGAAACGGATGAAACATCCATACCGGTAGCTTCCGAAATATTTTTTCTCATAGAAGAAATATAAGGAGCCATTTTTGGGTATTCTGCAACTATCGTTGCATCTATATTGATAACCTTACCTGGAATTATCTTCATGGTTTCTTTCAACAAGTGTAAACTCGAAATATCTTTATAAGAATCATCGGTATCAGGGAAATGTGTTCCTATATCATTTAGAGCGAAAGCGCCAAGAAGGGAGTCAATAACAGTATGTATGAGCACATCTCCGTCTGAATGTCCGAGAAGCCCAAGAGGGCTTTTTATTTCGACTCCTCCTATTATAAGTTTCCGATTTTCTACCAATCGGTGCAAATCATATCCAAAACCAATTCGCATGTTCATTAATATTTAAAATATAAGCTTTTGTCAAGGGAGAACCACCCACAACCCTAAAACAACAAAAATATTCTCACACAAAGACACAAAGAACACAAAGCCCTTCCACGCAACCCTTATATTATGTTTGTTCTAACTTCCCGACCACCTAACTTTCTAATATCCTAACTAAAATAATTACCACAGAGGACACAGAGAAAACAAAAAACACACAGAGAAAAAAAATTATATTGTTGTTTAAAACCCGACCCACCGCACCAAATTTATCTCACACAGAGCACACAAAGAGCACAATATATTTTTAGTTTAAAGCCCATACCACCACCCAAAAATTTTCATCACGCAAAGACACAAAGCCTGACAGCTAATTTGTTATTTTTATTTAGAAATCTCCGTCCTTTGTGTCTTGGTGACTTAGTGGCCAATAAAAAGGTTTTAAAAACCATAACTTATTCCAGTGTTTACGTAAGTTTGTTCGACCGAGCCACTGGAAAACAAATGACTGTCCATTAAAGATAAATTTAATGTTAGAGAACTAACTTTATAGGTTATCCCGAAGGTGGTGAATGTGGGAATATATTAGGGTCTAAGGTATCAGTTTCAATGATGACAGCTTCTTTTGTTTCAGCTAAATAAGTTAAACCGAAAGAAAGATTTTTCAAAGGGGAGAAGATGATTCCAATTTTGGGTCTTATTTTATTGAATTCTACTTTTGGAGTATTAGATTCTGCTTCCAGAGTGTCAGCGTCGGTTCCCAGAAAATATTTCGAATAAAAATTGGTATAACTCAAGTCGATTCCAATGTTAAGCATATCTTTGAATTTAAATACAATAGGTACTGAAAAAGAACTGATTTTAAGGTCTCTATAAGCTTCTATTAGACCAGTATCTATGTAACCATCTTCAGCTGTATCGCTGACCGCTGTTCCCTGCATTTCTCCATAGTCCGCCTTAAGAGAATTTTCTATCCGATAGGTTAAACCGATTTGGAAATAATCATTTATAGGCAGACCAAAACCAATGGAAAAATTGGGATTTAAGTTTTTGTATTTAATATCCGCAATCCATTCTATATCATCTTTGTAAACATATTCAAAATAGAGCTGCTTTTTATTTTCTAAAGATAGGGAAGCGGGATTTATGAAGGTGCTTGATATGCTACCTCTATTTGCTACTCTGGTATAACCCATACCACAGGCTGAAGAAGATATTCTGTTATCTGTATAAAAATCCCAGAACGACTGGAAGGGCGTATAATCATTAGCAAATAAAAATAAAATTATTAGGTTTATAAATTTACCTCCTTATATAATTGAAAAGCCTTTTGTGTTGTTAATAATATTAAATAATTGTTCTTGTTTGTCAAGTTATTTACAATTCAAACGTCCAAATGTACTATTATTTAAATTTAAATCCAATATGACTTCTATTTTGACAAATGAATCACTTATATATTTTCAATTGCTTCAATGTTTAAATTATCGTCCTACCTTTTTCTGGATTAAATGCTTGTTATCGCGCACCCAGTTGTAATACTCGGTTCTTGTAAGTTTTGAGGCAGCCTCGTTATCCAGAACTACGTTTACATAACTGTGTAATTGTAAAGCAGTTGCAGTTATCTGACTTGTAACCGGTCCTTCGATAAATTGAGCACATACTTCGGCTTTATTTTTTCCGTTTGCTATAAGGAGTATTTTTTTTGCTTCCATAATAGTTCCTATTCCCATAGTAATGGCAAAACGAGGGACTTCTTCAATTTTGTCGAAAAAACGGGCATTATCTTCTATTGTTTGTTTATACAATGCTTTTACTCTTGTACGGCTTGCAAAAGAAGACCCCGGTTCATTGAAAGCAATATGACCGTCGGCACCGATACCAAGTACCTGAAGATCTATGCCGCCGACTTTTTCAATTTGTTTTTCATACCATATACAAAATTGTTCGGGGTCCTTCATATTTCCCTGAGGTATATAAACGTTCTCGGGGTTTATATTTATGTGTTTAAACAGATTTTCCCACATAAAGTAGTTATAACTGTTTTTGTGTAGTGGAGCGAGCCCCAGGTACTCATCTAAATTGAAAGACTTTACTTTAGAAAAATCCAGGCCTTCTTTTTTATGTATTTTTACGAGTTCTTTATAGGTACCGATTGGAGTATCTCCGGTTGCCAGACCCAATACAAGGTCATGCTTTTTTTGAATCTCTTCTGAAATTATTCGAGCAGACGCCCTGCTCATCTCATCATAATCGGAAGTAATGGTAATTTCCATAATCTTATCTACTCCCCCTTTTTTTGAGTTCTTGATTGTTAAAATAATTGTTCTTTTTCGTTTGTCAACCGCATTATGGAATGCAGTCGCTTGTCATTAGTCACTGGTCGCGAGTCAATAAAAACAAAAAATATTGTTTTTTTTCTCTGTGGACTCTGTGTGAAATATCAGTTAGGAAGTTAGGGGTTGGGAAGTTTGGAGGGTTAAAATAAAAAAAATATATCCTGTTTATCTTGTTAATCCTGTCGAAATATTTGGGATGGGGGTGGGTTTTAAACAACAAAAAAATCTGGTGTTAATCTTGTGTAATCTCGTGGTTAAATTTCAGTTAAGACTTGCGGAGGATAAGAAATAATCTTAATTTATATCCATGATAGAGATTTCATTAAAAGATATTCCTGAACTTCCGGGAGTATATCATTTCGGAAATGAAGAAGAGATACTCTATATCGGTAAAGCGAAAAATTTGAGAAAGAGAATCAAAAGTTATTTTACCGGCAGAAACTCTATAAAGGAAAATAGAATAATACAAAAAGCAAAATTTCTGGATTATACCGCTACCTCAAACGAACTGGAAGCTTTAATACTGGAAGAAAATGAGATAAAAGAACATCAGCCTAAATATAATGTAAGATTGAAAGACGATAAAAGATATCCATATATAAAAATAACAATAAAAGATGAATTTCCGGCTATTTTTTATACTAGAAAGATCGAAAATGACGGTTCTCTTTATTTTGGACCGTATGCGGATGTAAAGGCTGTCAAAAAATCACTTAAAACAGTTAGAAATTTTTTTCCTGTCAGAACATGTAGAGGTAAAAATTTACCGGATAAAGTTTGTCTTCAATACCATATCGATAAATGTATTGGTCCCTGTATAGGAAAAATCGGAAAAGATGAATATGGAGGATTTATCGAAGAAATAATAGATTTTCTTCGGGGTAAAACGAAGAAACTTGAGAAAATAATCCAAGAAAAAATGAAAAAGTCTGCTGAAGAATTGAATTTTGAAATGGCTGCCATTTATAGAAACCAGCTTATGAGCCTGCGGGATTTAACAAAAAAGCAGCGTATGGTACTTGAAGATAAAAAATCCAGAGATGTTATTGGGATCGGTAATAAATCTGGAATGGCTTCTATTTTTCTTTTTCAAATAAGAGAGGGGAAATTGATTAACACGGAGAGATATGTTCTTCGTTCGGGTGAAGATGTGTCGTTAGGGGACTATATACGTAGATTTATTCTCTGGAAATATCTTAAAGTTTCATATATTCCCGAAGAAATTTTGATTCCGGTTAAAATAGAGGACAGGGTTCTGTTGGAACAGCTTTTACCTTCCAAAATCAGGATACCTGAAAGAGGCGATTTGAGAAAATTAATAGAGATGGCTATGAAAAATGCAAAACTTGAACTGGAAAGAGAGTTTCTGCATCCCGTGAGAGGACTGAATAGTTCTCTTGTCGAACTTCAGAATATTCTTTCTTTTGAAAAAGTTCCTCTTAGAATAGAAGGATTTGATATTTCGAATATTGGAGGTTCCGATTCCGTGGGTTCGTGTGTTGTTTTTATAAATGGATTTCCCGTGAAGGAAAAATATAGACGTTTTAAGATTAAGAGTGTTGAAGGTATAAACGACCCTGCGATGATAGGAGAAATTGTTTCCAGGAGAATAAAAAGACTGATTTCCGAAGAAGATTTACCGGATTTGATTTTAATTGACGGAGGGAAAACTCAGTTAAATTCGGCTATTAAAGTGATTGAGAAAATCACATCTTTGAAAATCCCTGTGATAGCTCTTGCAAAAAGAGTTGAAGAGATATATTTACCGAGTGGAAAAATTATTTCTTTACCTTTCCGGTCGGAAGCATTACGACTGTTAATCAGGGTACGCAACGAAGCTCATTCGTTTGCTTTGAATTATCATAAAAAACTCAGAAGGAAAAAACTCTCTCTTTCGGAATTGGATGAGATTGAAGGTATAGGTTATAAGCGTAAAGTTTCTTTAATACAGCACTTTGGTTCAAAAGATAGAATACTTGCGGCGTCTAAAGAAGAAATAAATGAAGTGCCGGGAATCGGAAGAAAACTGGCAGATATTGTCTATAATTCTATTCACTGATGGAGTTATGATTGTATTTGATATTATTATTGTTTTCCATATCATCTGAAATATTAATAATTGATTCGCCGGATACATCGGTGATTAACCTTGGTTATTCCTTTGTTATTAAAGGCTCTGACAGTTTGTGGTGTGGAGAGAAACTGCTGATAAGAGATTCGGCTTATATAATAAATTATAGAGACGGTAAATTGAAAATTAAAGAGAAATGTTCATTATCGATAAAATTTAAATTTTCACATCTGGATGTTGTTTTGAATGAAACTTACTTAAGATGGATATCCGATACAATAAAACCTTCCAATGCGGAGATTATAGAGGACTTAAAACCTCAAGATAAAAATCAGCTTATTATAAATGGAAACAAAGGATTGTTTGTGGATGTAAAATCAAGCGGAACAGACATAAGCCAGAGTTTGTGGATGAAAATAGGGGGGAGGGCCGGGCAGTTTGATGTTTCCGGAATCCTTTCCGATGAAAATATTCCTAAAGGGGCGGTTTCTCAGAACTTGCGCGAAATAGACGAAATATTTATCGAAGCAATTTCCGATAATATGTCTTTTAGAATCGGTGACATTGTGACTGTTGATGAAGATGTAGATAAAAGATTACTTGGAGTATCTTCTAACTGGAGAAATATATCCGGAGTCGCGGGGATTTCCAAGGCTAAATACGGAAAAAACACTTTTAAAACCGTCGAGAATAAACAGGGTCCTTACAAAATCAGTTCCGAAGAAAACATAAGCGGCATTTCAATAGTAAGAGGATCCGAACAGGTTTGGCTCGACGGAAGACTATTGCAAAACGGAAAAGAAAAAGATTACGTAATAAATTACTCGGAAAATTCTCTTACGTTTAATCCTTCTGTTTTCCTTGATAACGAATCAGTGGTTCTCGTGCTTTTTCAATATAGCATTTATGGGGAAAGTAATGTTTTCTATAAAACCGGTTTTGAAAATAGAGATTATTCTCTTTCTTTTACAAGGAAAGAAGACTTCTCGGAGAAAGAATTAATAGAGTCCTATCCTGATTCCGGTTTCGGGTATCGTTATTCGGCTGTGGATGTCGGAGAAGGCAATGGCGATTACGAACTGCAAGATTCTATTTTTGTTTATGAAGGTTATAAAAATGGTTCATATGAAGTGTATTTTGATTGGGTGGGAGAGGGAAATGGCGAATATTTATATGTAGATTCTTTGCATTATTTTTTATGGACAGGTGACGGCCCATATTCCGTTAAAAGGAAAGTCCCTCTTGGAGAAGAGGATAACCTTCTTTCGTTTGGGTTAAATAAGAAATCAGAAAAAATTGCTGTATCGAGTGATATTAAAGCCAGAAGAATTAGAATGCCTGTCGGAGGATTAGAAAAGGATGGTTTAAATGCAAAAATTGATACCGACTATAATCCCTATCGATTTTTAAGTTTTTCTATTAATTATTCTAAAAAGACAGCTGATTTTGTTACGAGAGAATGGGAAGGAGAAAAGGATTTATTGAAAACCTGGGAACTGGCTGTTTTCCCTTCTGATTTTTTGGAATGCGGAGTGAAGCTCATTCCGAATTCAAGGATTAAATGTTCTTATACTTATGGGAAAGCCGATTCTATTCGTAAAGATAAAATAAATCTCAGTTTCCTACCTTTTTATTTCTATTGGGAAGACATAAAGGACTACCGAAAAGATTTGAAAGGAGGATTTAAATTAAATAATTATGAAGTTTTTTATAGGAATTTTCAGAGAGAAGATGATTATAAAAAGGAAATCTCTTTGAGCAGTTCATATCTTGCTCTGGCATACGGCTTGGAAGGCAGAAACCAGATAGACACAGCTAAAGTTTATTCCGCAAAAACCGATTTTAAATACAGAGGAATATCGCTAATTGCATCACAAATTTACAGGAAACATTTGAGTTCCGGGGAAATGAAAGTAATTACTAATGGTACTCTAAATACGAATTTTAATTTAAATGATTTCCATTTAAGGAGTCAGTTTAATGTTTCCAGAAAGAAGGCAAGCATCTGGGAAAAATATTATCAAAATGTAAATCCCGGAGAGGGGAATTACTCGTTTGATTCAACTTCCAATACTTATTATGAAAATCCATACGGAGATTATGTTCAAAGAATTATATATACAGGAGAGGAAAGAGACTCGAAAGAATACTCGGCAAGCATTTCTGTTCGTAGCGAGCTGGCAATTATACTCAACGGATACTTTAATTCGACGTATAATCCGGGACTGGCGTCTACAAACGATGGTTTAATAGGTGTTAAGTTTCCTAAGGAAAGCAAAAATAAAGTCTTTTTTAAAGGAAATTTTAAATCCAATAACGGAGAAGCCTTTTTGAGTTTTCCTGACCGCGATTACAAAAAGATTGATTTTGGATGGGAAAACAGCTCAAGTGGCTATAAGGAACTGGGATTAACAAGGGAGTGGAGCTCGGAAGAAGACAAATTTGGTGGATTTATAAGTTTCTGGAATGAGAAGGGCATCGAATTTAAACTAGAAGGTCTCTTTACAACAGGAGAAGATACTCTTTTTTCCCCAATTATAGGTTTAGGATACATGATTTCCGGGGATAAAAAAAACGGCCTGATTCAGGTCACCCTAGGCTATAATTATTATGCTGATGGGAACGTTAATTCTTATAGGATGAACGATCTTTATCCACCAGGATTTTTTTACGATTTGAATTCTTCCATTACCCTCGATTTTACCGAGAAAGTTCATCTCGTGATAAACGGAAAAATTCATGAGCTTAGTTCAGGAGAAACATATTATAACATAAGAATGGGTGTTACCGCCGATTTCAACCCTTGACTTATGCTCTTAATTCAATAAAATACAACTATGAAGATTGTTTTATTTGAGGATGAAAAAGTCAGCAATTTCTTTCCTATTGCAAGATTGCGTACAGTCGATGAGATCAGGACCGGTAGGTGGACACAGAAAGAAAGGGTGTTTCTGCAATTCAAGATAAAACCGTCAACCCTTTCTTTAAGAAAGGATTACGGGGACAAATTTAAAGTGAAGGACGATACTCTTTTTTTGAATGCGAGGTTAAGGGACTTTAGTTTTTTTAATGATCTGGACAGAAATACATGTGTTATTAATAACGACGGTGATATTCTTGGGTACAGAGGTAATAAAATTATTGAAGATAAAAATTTTAGTGGGTTCAATGTAATTACAAAGGAAATACCTGCTTATAATTTTATATGGGACGTAATAGCTGGTCTCTCGGAAAGATTGAATACGGACTTAAGTAAAGATTTGTCTTTAGGTGAAATTTTAAGTCCGATAGGGAATTTTGTTAGTATAAGAAATAAGAAAAATGTTTATATAGGTAATGGTGTGGAGCTTGCGGAGTACGTTGTTTTAAATGCGGAAGATGCTCCGATCTGGATTGATGACGGTGTGGTTATTGAAAGCCATTGTTGTGTCAAAGGTCCTGCTTATATAGGTAAGCGTTCTAAAATCAAGCCCGCAAGTCTTTTGGATATTGTGGCGATTGGTGAGTTAGTGAAAGCTTCAGGTGAGATTGAAGGCAGTATATTTCAGGGTTATTCTAATAAACAGCATGTAGGTTTTCTTGGACATGCTTTTGTTGGTGAATGGGTGAATTTGGGAGCAGGTACAACTAATTCCGATTTAAAAAATAATTATAGTAAAATAAGTGTTGTCTTAGAGGGAAAACGTTACGAGACAGGTATGCAGTTTCTTGGATTGATAATTGGAGATCACTCGAAAACCGCTATCAATACCTCTTTTAATACGGGCACAATTGTTGAACCTTTTTGTAATTTGTTTGGAAGAGGTTTTCCTCCTAAATATGTACCTCCTTTTAGCTGGTGGGGGGGAGACATGGAAGAATATAAGGTGGATAAAGCTATCGATACAGCCATTAAAGTTATGCGGAGAAGAGATAAAGATTTAGATGAGTCTTACAGAAAAAAAATTGAAAGACTTTTTTCCGAAACAAAGGTTATTAGAAAGGAATTAAAATAATATTAGGTTTTTCCCTAATTTGGCTCTTGACATATTGGGTTTTTTTCGTATATTGTTTTTGTATATGGAATACGGAGAAATGGAAAAATTTCACAAAATAGTTACCGTAGAGATACTTTCGACAATAGATCATAAGGTCAGAGGAATTCAGCAATTCATTGTAGCGTTGCGAGGATTAATTGAAGAAAACATACTTAATGATTTAGACGAAGAAACAAAAGAACTACAGATGCTTTATGAACCTTATTTAAAATATAGAAATCTTAATTTGGAAGAAGTGGAAATAGGTAAATTTATAGAAGAGAATTATAATATAAAAACCGAAAATTCTTGTGTTTTGGAGATAGATAAAGAAAAACTCATTTTTGTTTTTGATACCTTGATCGAATTTTGTGGCGGTAATTATGATTTATCTGTTAATGTGACGGATAAGAGTTGTCTTATCAGTTTTGTTTCTCCTTCTTTTACCAAATTATCTGTTAGTGCTTTTCAGGAACTTTCCGGTAACATTGAATTTCTCCCATTTTATGCCATGAAAAAAACGCTTAGTAGAGTGGGTGGAGAGGTGTCTGTCGTTGATAAGAAAATATCTATTGAATTTTCGCGACCTGACGAAGTATAATTTGGTTATAATTTTAGATACAGGATTTTAGTCGAAAAATAAAAATTGACTTAACTTATTTGTGTATAATAATTTTCAGAATTTTTACTTGATTTTATTTTCTCTTATAAGGTTTAGACTTATTTCAACTAATTCCGGATCAAATTGAGTTCCGGAATTAGTTATTAGTTCTTTTATAATGTGTTTTTTTTCGAGTCCTTTTCGGTAGGGTCTTTTTGATAACATTGCACTTAAAGAATCTGCAATAGCAAGTATCCTTGCTGATTGGGGAATATTTTTCCCTTTTAGTCTTTCCGGAAAACCTTCACCGTCAAATCTTTCATGATGATGAAGGACGGCGTTTAGTATTTTTTTATTTCCGATAGCTGGATTAATTATGAAGTTACCTATTTCCGGGTGTTTTTTCATTATGTCATATTCCTTTTCTGTTAGAGTATTAGGTTTCATTAATATAGAATCGGGTATGCCGACTTTACCTATATCATGAATCAAAGATGCGTATCCAAGCATTTCTTTTTCTTTTTTGGAATAGCCAAGCTTATCTGCAATTTTTAGAGCAATTTCTTTAACCTGTTTTGAGTGCCCTTCCTGATAGGGATCTTTTGTTTCGAGAGCATTGACCAGAGAGGTAATGGTATCTAACATTTTCCTTTCAATTTTTTCGCGTTGTTCCTTAATCTTTTTTTCCAACTCTATTTGATAATCTTTTTTTATTTGCAGGAGAAAATTTCTTTCTTTTACTTTTTCGAGGACTCTTACAATTTCTTCGGGGAAAACGGGTTTTACAAGATAGTCAAATACGCCTACTCGCATGGTACTTCTTATTATGTCAATGTCTTTGAATGCCGTAACCATTATTATTGATACATCAGGATTTATGCTAATCAGCGTTTTTGCTGCTTCTATACCGTTCATTATAGGCATCTCAATATCAAGAAGTATACAATCATAGATGTTTTTTTTATACTCAGTAACTGCTTCGTAACCATCTGAAGTGGTTTTGCAATGGTGTCCCTGGAGAGAAAGAATATTTGAAAGTGAACTTAATATTTTCTTATCATCATCTGCTAATAAAATTTTCATAAAACATAAATTAAATGTTCAATTTAGGAGTTTTTATAATTTAATTTCTTTGTCTTCTTGAGCGCCCTTTACTTTTAATCCTTTGCCGGATAATTTATTAGCTATCTTTAGGATTTTATCTATTTGTTTGTCTTTTTTTGACGGATCGTAATGAGTTAAGTAAAGCATTTTTATTTTTGCTTCTTTTGCGAAAGAAACAGTTTGCTCCCACGAGGAATGTCCCCACCCTTTATGCTTATCTATCTCCGGTTTTTCGTACTGTGCGTCGTGGAAAAGAATATCGGCGTTATTTACAAAATTCAGATGTTTTTCATATGGCACAGTAGCAATATCCTGATGGTCAAGTTCGTTATCGCTCATAAATACAAATGTTTTCCCGTTTTCTTCAAACTTGAAAGCATGAGTGTCGAGAGGATGGTTTGTTAATATCGAACTGATTTTTACACCGTCAATCGAAATACCGGATTTTCTTATCTTTTCGAATTCGATTTTAGCTCCGATTTTTCTAAATGGAACAGGATAATAAAGGTGTTTCATTTGACCTTTGAGGATATCCACTAATTTTTCATAGGTGGGAGAAGCAGCGAATATCTTTATTGAGAAATTGGGATTATAAATGGGGACGAAAAAGGGGAAGCCCTGTATATGGTCCCAATGAGAGTGGGTAAGAAATAGGTCGATATGATTTATTTTTTTTGAAATAATCTCTTTCGAAAGAAGCCTGATTCCCGAGCCCGCATCAATGATTATTTTTTTTCCACTGTTTATAGTCAGATCTATGCATGTTGTGTTGCCGCCGTATTTAATTGTTTCCTTACCGGGTGTCGGGATAGAACCTCTTGTTCCCAGAACTTTAATTTTCATGTTATAATTTTAAGTAAAAAATCAGATTTGTCAAGCTTGTTATAGAGAATTATTGTTATTGGAAGTTACCAATTATGGTTTTTATATTTTTTTCAGGCGATTAACTCTTGCCTAAAGTATCTTATTAGTTTATTATTAATTAGGGAGGTTTATATGAAAAAATTTGTGAAAATCATAGTTATATTAGCCGCTTTTTCGTCTTTTTTTGTAACTTTTTTAAGAATCTCAGGAGGTGAAACAATGCCCGGAAAGAAAAATACAATAAAACTACCAGAGCCTAGATATAAAAGTCAGGTTTCGGTTGAAGAAGCCATATTAAATAGAAGGTCAATCAGAAATTATCTCAATAAACCGATCGATTTAAGCGAGCTTTCACAACTTTTGTGGTCGGTGCAGGGAATCACAGACAAAGAAAGAAATTTTAGAACAGTTCCTTCTGCCGGTGCACTTTATCCTCTTGAAATCTTTGCTGTTGTAGGGAAAGTGTTTTCGCTCCAAGAAGGGATATACAGGTATCTTCCTTTTAGCCATGAAATTGTTAAAATGAAGAATGGTGACTTTAGATCAGCTCTTTCGTTTGCTGCGCTCGATCAATCTTGCGTTAAAAATGGTGCTGTAGATATAGTAATTTCAGGAGTTTACGATAGAATAACAAAAAAATATGGAGAAAGAGGTATCAGATATACATATATGGAAGCCGGGCATGCAGCTCAAAATGTTTACCTGCAGGCAGAAGCTTTAGGTTTAGGGACCGTTGTGGTGGGCGCTTTCTGGGATGATAAGGTTAAAGAACTCCTGGATTTGAAGGAAGAGGTTCCTTTATATATAATGCCTGTAGGTAGAAAATGATGTAATTTTTTCCTGCTTACCGTAAAAGAATCATCTTCTTAGTTGCCATAAAGTCACTTGTCTTCATTTTATAGAAATATATACCACCTACAACTTTATTGCCGGAATCGGTGCATCCGTTCCAGATTACTTCGTGATATCCGGCTTCGACTTCTCTATTCACAAGAGTTGCTACCAACCTTCCCGTAATGTCGAAAATTCGAATCTCAACTTTGGAACTTTTCGGGCATCCGTACATTATCGTTGTTTGGCGATTGAATGGGTTAGGATAGTTTTGAGAAATAGAGAAGACTTTCGGAATCGCCCTTTCTTCTATCCCGCTGCCAAGTACATGCAAATGAGCTGGAACAATTACTTGGAGATTATCCGGATCGTTACTTTCAATAATGATTTCTGCGAAATAATAGCCGATGTCTAAACCTGTCGCATCAAAAGTAACCTCTATATTAACACTGTCACCTGATGAAATTGTACCCGAAAGGGTATCAACCACGACCCAGGTAGGGAACTCTCCTGTCAAAATTAAAATCTCATCCCACCAAGCCTGCGAACCACCGCTAAAATTGTAAATATCCAGATGGTCAAAGTCTTCAATATACTGAGCATCTCGGAAGGGAATACTTGCCTTTACCATGTTTTCATTGACATAGTAGTCAAAAGTTTTTGTAATGAAATCAATATTTTTAAACTCGATATGATACCATGTTTCGGCGGTATATGCATACGTTTCGTCT
>Ga0315551_10000064_pt1 | contig 78352 bp, 67 predicted proteins | sample SalMarSW160290MG_FD_203678 | JGI IMG/M metagenome (GOLD analysis project Ga0315551, IMG submission 203678) | Salt marsh sediment microbial communities from the Plum Island Ecosystem LTER, Massachusetts, United States - Salt Marsh Sediment SW1602-90 ...
TTCTTGCCATTGTTCCATAAGCAACAATCAATATCTTGTTCTTGGGATTTATCTTGTACAGCTCGAAGCGGATCTCTTCGCGTTTCATCTGTTCGTACTTCTGGTGCATGATCAGGGCGTTTTTTTCTAACAGGAGTGGATCGAGGAAAAGCGATTTGATAATCACCGGTTCCCGCCCTCTAGCGCCCGTGGCGGCCCAGTCTTTTGGTGGAAGCGGCGGCTCCTTGTAGTCGTCAGGGAACTCCACCGGTTCCATCATCTGGCCAATCATGCCGTCGCCAATCATCATTATCGGATTGCGATACTTGTCAGCCAGGTGGAACGCAAGCATCATCAAATCGACTGCCTCCTGAATCGACGAGGGAGCCAGCACCAGGACCCGGTAATCGCCATGTCCGCCGCCCTTGGTAGCCTGGAAATAGTCCGACTGAGCTGGTAGGATTCCCCCCAAGCCAGGACCACCTCGCATGATATTGACAATGACCACGGGAAGTAGCGCTCCGGCCATGTAGGATATCGCTTCCTGCATCAAGCTGATTCCGGGACTGGAGGAGGTTGTAAACACACGTTTTCCCGTGGAAGCGGCACCAAACAGCATGTTGCTGACAGCCACTTCACTTTCGGCTTGAAGAAAAACCCTACCGAGTTCCGGCATTCTCCTGGACAGGTACTCAGCCACCTCGCTCTGTGGTGTAATTGGGTAGCAGAAGTAGCCCTCTGCTCCAGCACGTAACGCCGCTTCTGCGATTGCTTCGTTGCCTTTCATCAATGCTCTTGCCACTATCCGTTCCTCACATTCTCACCGGTAGCCTAATAGTCGAACAGACTGAAAACAGTTCCATGAGCGTGAACCTCGATAGCCACATCAGGACAGGTGATAGCACAGATACGACACCCCAGACAGCGCGAGGGATCGTGAACCTGGGCATAAAAGTATCCCCGCACGGTTATATCCTTGGACATCGAGATAATCTGTTGTGGGCAAGCGCACACGCATAACTCACACCCTTTGCAGTGATTCTTGTCTATCGTGATTCCCGGCATCAGCTATCCTTCTTACTTACTTACCCGGGCTACGAGCCCTGTTGTCTGTCCTTTTTGCGCTCCCATGGCTTCAACAGCAGGCGGCTGAGCATCAGCACCGGTACATCGAGAGAAGCTGGGGCGATTTCCTTCAAAATGTCCTCGGATGCACTCAATAACACAACCGGCAAGCCGGTTCTTTTTTGCACGTCCTTGGCAAGCTTGAATCCATGGAGGACAGTCTCGGCGGTTGTGTCTTCCAGCAGATGTGTATTGGAGATGAGCCCGGTGAACTTAAGCCGCGAGGCAGCTTCGATTTCTCCCATAAGCTTGAGGCAACTCTCGACATCTTCGGTAAACGGTCGGTTTGCGTTTAATACAAACAGCAGTTCATAACCGGAGGGCTCGAAGGAGCCTGCAAATGAGCTCAGGATGCGTGCTCCCGTGTCATCGCCGCCGACATCCAGGATAAGTTTCCCTTTGTGCTGCTCGATAGCGCCTTTGATTTCCGGCAAAATGATTGGGATATCCGCGTAACGATACCCGCCGCGGGGGCTTATCGATTTGACTGCAAAGGTTTCAAGTTCCTCCTCGACTTCCCGTGAGCGGAAATAGGGGTTGACAATGTCCAGGTCAGCGATAGTTACCGATTCCTGCTGGTTGGTTGCCAGGTAACGGGCAAGGTTGACAGCCACTTCGGACTTGCCACTGCCATATCCGCCCACAATAATCAGGATGTTTTTCGAGAAGGAAGGAGTTAAAAATTGTCTAACCGAGTTGATCATCAACAATACAAATAGCCTTCCGGTGGTTTTCACACCCAACGACAATATATCCACCGTTTTTGCAACACCATTGGAGTCGCTCTGCGATCTCCACGGAAATTGCCTGAAGCCGAATATCATAGGCGCGGATAGTGAAGTCAAGCGGTTTTGAGAAACAGATAACGATTTAGCTGGTTTGACAAGTGGTCACCACAGTATTATCATGTCAAATCACATAAGGTTATGAAGATGGTGAGGGAATCGACTTTTCTGCTGCTGACGTTAACTGTCGCATTGAGTTGTTTAAGCTGCTCGAAGCGGGAAGAGAATGGCAGATTTCCGGCAGGTGGCAAGTACCGGGATTGGCAGACGTTCAGTTACAGGAACGTAAAAATCGTTTATCCCCCTGGGTACCCATCAGCGGACAAATTCCCAAACGTGGCGGCCAACTACGTCGCCGGTCTGACTCGTGATTGTCGGTTCTTTGAAATCGATGTCCCTGATGATACGTTGGTTGTCTACTTCTACACCGGTTACGGCCAGGGGAGCGAAATGACCGGCCGGGAATATCCGTACGCTGATAGTACATCCATCCATTTCTGGCTGCCGAGCTTTCCCGGGACGACCCTGATGCAGTGGCTACTGCCAAGGTGGCAGAATGTGGAGCCTGAGTATCCGTTCCTCAAACATGGCCTGATTGCTTTGTTAGACTACTCCGGTCAGAATTATCACACGTCAACACAGCGATACATCGAACAGGGAGAATTCATTCCGTTGAGAGAGCTGGCGGTTGACACTACGATCAATAGCGACATAGAGAGATACCAATCTGCCGAGGCAGCTTCTTTTGTCGATTTCGTTTCGTATTACTTTAGCATCGACGGCTTGACAATGCTTTACCAATCACGGGCTCCGTTCGAGACAGCCATTGAGAATATCTTTATGATGCCTGTTGACAGCCTACAAGGGTTGTGGTTGGATTTTGTGAAAGAACGCATGAAAACAATAGATACAACTAAGGTGACAGAGTAGGTAGGATTAGTAGGACAAAACACATGCAAGCTATGACATAAGTTCGATTCAAAGGTGGCGTCAGATGACCCTACCTGATGCATTGTGTATTAGTCTGTGTTGTGTGGTTGGAGCTGTCGGGCAGAGTCACCCGACAGCACATAAATAGATGCAACTAAGGTGACAGGGTAGAGGAGGCATCCCCGAGACCTGCCGCTAAATAGGCAGGTGTCTGGGACACCTGCCCTACTGTAATAATAGTGACGTAAAAGAGGTGCAAAATGCCTGACGAAAAGTGGAAAACAGCCATCACTGATATTGGCCCGGGGAAAATCCGGATCAGGGGGTACTCCATAACCGACATAATGGAGGAGCTCTCGTATGCTGAGGCGGTCTACCTGATTCTTAAGGGGGAGCTGCCCACCAAAGCCGAAGCCGCCTTGATGAATGCAATACTCGTTGCTTCGATTGACCACGGCGCCTCGCCACCCTCGGTGTTAGGTACAAGGACGGTTATTTCGGGTGGTAACTCGCTCAATGCCGCTATTGCCGGTGGGGTGCTGGTGATCGGCGATACGCATGGCGGGGCGATTGAACAGGCGGCTAAGATCTTGCAGGAGTTGGCAACGAAGGGCGACGACATCGATCGCATTGCTTCCGAACTAGTTGACTGGCTGAAGGAAAATAAGATGCGGATGCCCGGATTCGGCCACCGGTTGCATAACGTCGACCCGCGCACCGGCAAACTCTTTGAGATAGCAGAGCGTTACGGCTACAAAGGCAAACATATCGAACTGTGCAAGGAGATTGAAAAAGCTCTGCCCGAAAAACTGGGCAAGAAGTTACCTATCAACGTGGATGGAGCTATTGCGGCAGTAATTTCCGACATGGGGTTTGACTGGCGCTTGGGGAAGGGTTTCTTCATTATATCGCGAGTCCCCGGCTTACTTGCGCACGCCTACGAAGAGATGACTCGCGAACGCCCCATGCGCAAACTCGGCCCACCGCCATTCGAATACGATGGTCCAGGGGAGAGGGGGGACTCTGAATAAGCAAACAGGCCAGATCACTATTGCTTGCATAAAAAACTGGGGCGAAAAATAAACAACAGGGGGTGCAAACGCGTCATCTACATATGGAGCAATTCTCACACGTATAGTCGTAACGGACCAGAGAAAATGAAAAAATCTATTCTTACATTTGTTCTTACATTCTATGTGGCGCTTCTGTGCCTCCTTACAACGGTCACAGCCTTCTCCTTTGGTACTAAAACGCTGATCCCCGAACCGGTTCCGGTCGAGGATAGAGAGAAATACAAGTGCTTAGTACTTCAGTCGGACTTGGTTAGGGCACTCACAGACTGGAGCCTTGTGGAGGTTGGCGTTCCGAAACGCCTCGAAAACCACCTGTGGCCTGTGTATGTAATGCTCAAGTATGATTTGCCCCGGTTTTACTCGCGGCAAGGAATACAATACCATGTACCTCTCGAATTCAAGATCAATTTCGATACCCTTTCTAACCTGTCGGAGCTATGGGACCTCACGCGGAATATGAGGGCAGAGGTCGAAACATTTGAGAGTAACTTGGCTGTTCAGCTATTCTTGCGTGAACATGGAGTAAAGGAAATCTATCGTAGAGGGCACACTTTTCGCACTAGCATTACGGACAGCAATTACATTTGCTATGATTTCATTACTGATTCTGTGGAAACTTTCTGGTTTCGGAATCGGAACCTGATTGACAGCCTAGCCCTATTTCTTCCTCCGACAGCACCTCACGAGCGAATACAAGAATTTAAGCAAAACGTTGGAGTTGATCTAGTAGTTAAGAAACGTGGGACACTTCAGATCCTCGGAGATCAGTTGATAAAAAAATCGTGCATGGGGAGATTTACTTACAGTTATTCAATGGCTGTTGTGACGGGATTCACCCTGCCCAACGGCTTTGCTTGGGTTTCCTTTCCCGTAGTTGCAAAAGCACATAAGGCAATTTCGGAGAATTTACTGAGAGGGGATCTGTCTGACTGTAGGATCGATGAAGACCGAGGGCACTCATATACATATGGGAGCTTTAACTCGGGTCACCAGCCATTCTATTCGATAACTGTTGTTCTCAAATGCGGTGTCAGGAACAAAAGGGGATACGCTTCCTTGAGGCTCTTTTCCAACGGTGCATACGATAGGCTTAAGATCAAAAGAGAATACCACTAAGGCCTTGCGCTTGATCGGTGAGTTGTTTCTCGTCAGCCTTGTGACAGGTGCCCTGTGCACCTGCCTCTTTCATGCAACGTTCTCGGTTGCTTTCCACGTTCGTGCTCATTACATTCAATTCAGGCCCATGCATATGAAGAGATGACCCGTGAGATAACATAACATGATTACGTACATCGATTCAGTTGAAGGTATTACCGCAAACCAGCTCCATGGCTTCTTTGTAGGTTGGCCCAATCCACCTTCTCCTGAAACGCACCTGAAACTCCTGAGCAACAGCGACCACATTGTTCTGGCAATTGATGATGAAACCGCACAGGTGGTGGGCTTTATTACCGCCATTAGCGATGGAGTATTGAGTGCCTATATCCCGTTCCTTGAGGTACTACCGCCTTACCAAGGGCGAGGGATCGGTCAGGAGCTGGTGCAACGGATGTTGGAGAAACTGAACGGACTTTACATGGTAGACCTGGTATGCGATGAAGAAATGGTGGTATTCTATACACGCTTTGGAATGAAGCCGGCGTTCGCGATGACAATCCGCAACTTCAAGCGACAGGCAGGAGTGTAGACGAGAATAGCAAATGAACGTCTGCGCAACTCCAACTTGCCGTACATGTTGACTATGCTTATTTTGTAATTATGGATAAGCCTTCGAAGAAAAAGCATTCACGAACATCGGGAAGAAGTAAGAAGAAAGAATCAGAGATAAAACCTCCCATAAAGAAGAGATTGAAATCGCTTCCACCAGCACTGAGATTCGTTATATTATTCCTGTTGAGTCTGGTCGTACTGGGTCTGGCCTATTCCCACCTAACAGCAAAGTATCACGACAACTTGGAATGGATTATGGAAGGAACCGCCAGCGCGTGTGGGTTTGTTGTATCCCTGTTTAGCGGCGATACCCATCATTTTGGGAAATTCATCAGCTACAACGGCTTCTCAGTAGAGATCATTGATGAGTGTACGGGGCTTTTGGAGATGGTTATCTATCTCGCCGCGGTGATTGCTTTCTCGGCCAGTCCAGTAGGTCGGGTTCTAAGTCCGCCTTTGGCGGACGAAAAACCCGACATTTGTTGCTAAGCCGTTGTCGGGTTTCTCGTTCCGCTTCGCTCCATTCGGAACCCGACCTACCATTCTTTCAAGACCTCGTCTTAACACCACTTATGTCACAGCCTCCCTGTGCACCTGCCTCTTTAATATAGCCAAGGCATCCGAAGGTGAAAGGAATGCAAGGTTCCTGATCTACGGTCTGAACGGACTTTTCATGCTCGTCACGAATCCTTTCGTGACAGCCACCTTGGTGCAGTCAGGAAAGAATTCCTGACCGCGCATAAAAGAAAGACAGCCTCGGACAGGTTCTTCCCTCCGGTTGCTGCAAGGCTGAGCGCCTTGCGAACCTACCCTATCTGATCAAATAAAGACCAATCTTATCGGGGCAATCCCGTTTATTTTCTATTCTACCCCCTTAGAAGCTTTGCCTGCCTAAAGATACATCTGCCTATGACGAAGTCAGGTTATAACAGCCACTATGTTGTGTAACACTGATTCCAAGTGGGGTTCGTCATGGCACGTGCAAGATCGTTGATCGCTATTACTACCATTGGCTTTGGATTGCTTATGGGTTTACCTGTTCCATCGGCCCATTCCCAGGTACCTCAGGCAGGGCCAAGACCACCGGAGGTACGGAGGGAGTTACCGCCCGGCTGTGGATTCATTCCCCCGAGGATAGACCTCTCGCATCTTGCCGGAAAGCAGATGCCCTCCAGGTTCAGCGCTCTTGCCCCACCAACCCAATGGGACTGGCGGACACAGGGCAAGGTTACCTCGGTCAAGAATCAGAGTACGTGTGGCGCTTGCTACGCCTTTGCTTCCCTGGGTAATATCGAATCCAAAATGTTGATTGATGGTGAAGGGACTTTTGACTTCTCGGAGAATAACGCCAAGGAATGCAACTGGTATGACAGAAGCTGCAGCGGTGGCAACTACCATGATATCGCAAACTGGTTGTCCAAAAAGGGCGTGGTGTTGGAGTCATGTGACCCGTATGTAGCCTCTAATGTGAGTTGCAACTCAAGCTGTGCATACATCAAGACGCTGACGGGTTGGAACGTAATATCCTCGGACTACGTCCCGGCAACAACTGACCTGCAAAACTACATCTACTCTCATGGACCTATATACACTGCGCTTTACGCCGGTGACGACAGCGACCTTGTCTGGTCCTCGGAGTTCCATGACTACGATGGCTTGTACACTCTTTACTACGACGGGGTCTATGCCACGAATCATGCCGTCCTGATTGTGGGGTGGGACGACGCTTTACCGCACGCCGGAGGGACAGGAGCCTGGATAGTGAAGAACAGTTGGGGCACCGGTTGGGGAGGTACCTGCGGCTATGGCACTGAGGGAGGCTATTTTACTATTGCCTACGGCTCGGCCAATATCGGTATGTGGTCGTCTTATATGGACGCTTGGCAGGACTACAATAGCAACGGCGAGCTGTTGTACTATGATGAGAGAGGCTACTCAAACTACTGGGGTTATGGGAGCGTAACTGCCTGGGGGCTGTGCAAATTCGTCCTTTCCTCGACGATGTATCTCACCAACGTTGAGTTCTGGACAACCGATGTCACAACTGATATTGATGTTTATGTCTATGATGATTTCAATGGTTCCACTCTGAGCAACCTGATAGTGAGCAAGCTGGATACCAGCTTTGATGAAGCGGGATACCACTCGGTAGCTTTCTTGGACTCGGCCCCTCAGATTTCGGCAGGTGAAGATGTTTACGTGGCGGTGAAGTTTACCAACTCAAGTTACATATATCCCGTTGTATCCGACCAGGAAGGTCCAGATGAAACAGCAACCACTTATATTAGCAGCAACGGCAGTAGCTGGTACGATCTGGGACTAAGCAGCAATGACGTGGCTATTCGGGTTCGTACGAGTCCAACCCTGGTTCTCTCAGTTAACGATAGTGACGGCCTGTTGCCTGACGGCTTCAGTCTGTCGCACAATTATCCCAATCCGTTTAATCCCGGAACGACAATCAACTACACGCTTCCAATGCGTTCGCACGTGAACATCTCAATTTATAATCTCCTCGGGCAGAGGATTAATACCGTTGTAGATAGGCTAAAATCCGCCGGTGAGTACACAACCTACTGGGACGGCACCGGTTTTGACGGGAAGCAGGTTTCGACAGGGGTCTATTTCTATCGGCTCCAGGCCGGTGATTATGCTCAATCAAAAAAGATGCTTCTGTTGAAATAGTCTGCAAGCGCGCTTTGTCGGGTGATCTGGGGCAGATGTGGACTCGTCTTTGGCGAGCCTCCCACAAGATTATCGTCAGGAACATTTCATTGACAAAATATGTCTTTTATATAGATATATTGAAATCGAAGATGAAAAGTCGTTTAACTGATAGAATCAATATGAAGCTCTACGTGAGTGGGATAGTCATTTTGATACTTTTTGTTGGGTATCGTCTCACGATATCAGAGGAAAAGGAGATGAATTTTAATAAACTCACCGTTGAAGAGGAAAGGGTTATAATCCACAAAGGCACCGAGCCACCGTTTTCCGGCAAGTACTACAAGTACAAAGATGACGGCACGTACCTTTGCAAACGGTGCGATGCGCCGCTGTTTCGGTCGGGAGATAAGTTTGAGGCCAAGTGCGGGTGGCCGAGCTTTGATGATGAGATTCCAGGAGCGGTCAAGCGCGTTCCTGACGCGGACGGGATTCGGACGGAAATCGTCTGTGCCAGTTGTGGAGCGCATTTGGGACACGTATTTGTCAATGAAGGCTTCACGGAGAAAAATGTCCGGCACTGCGTCAATTCCATTTCTCTCAACTTCGCTCCTGCCGAAAAGGAAACACAGTTGCAGAGGGCTTATTTCGCCGGAGGGTGCTTCTGGGGAGCTGAGTATCTCTTGCAGCAGGCGGAGGGTGTCATATCCACACGTGCCGGTTATATGGGCGGTCAGACGGAGAACCCAACGTACGAGGAAGTGTGCAGCAAGGCCACCGGCCATGCCGAGACCGTTGAGGTTGTCTTCGATCCGTCCAAAACAACGTTTGAGAAGTTAGCTCGGTTGTTCTTTGAAATACACGATCCGACCCAGGTTGACCGGCAGGGGCCGGATGTTGGGGACCAATATCGATCAGCGATCTTCTATGTCGACGACGGGCAAAAGCAGACGGCAGTGATGCTCATCAAAATCCTTGAAGGCAAAGGCTATAACGTAGCGACCGAGCTTGTCAAGGTTGACACGTTCTGGGAGGCGGAAGAGTATCATCAGGATTACTACGAACACACCGGCAAACAGCCTTATTGCCACTTTTATCAGAAGAGGTTTTAGGATACATGACAGCACGTAGGGAAGGTCTCGCAGAGACCTGCCAAAAAGAACATCATTGCAGGTCAATAGATGGCAGGTCTGTTCCAGACCTTCCCTACAAAGACTATTCTACGTTACTGCGACATCGTCATTCCCGTGAAAACGGGAATCCAGTGTTCCTGGCGTTTCAGATCCACTTCCTGTTGGGTGGTTGTGTACTCGTAACTGCTTCCTCTGGATTCCTGCTTCCGCAGGAATGACTTTCAGTACACGGGTCAATGGGGCAGATGAAAACATCTGCCGTCCACGTGAAGTATCGTCAATGATGGGGATTTCCCACAGCAGAGCTGTGGGCTACCCGGTGAAAGTGTGTATCCGGTCCGCCACGACCTCTCTGGAGATTAATAAGGATAGATTATCTCTTGTCTTTGTTGCCATTCCACTGAAATATAGCGAAAAATGCCTGCCTATCCACTGAAAAACCAACCCGGCGGTCCATTGCAGGACTCCTTGCCTCGGCAGCACAAATATGATAAGTTGGGCGCCATGAAGACGAACTACCTCCATTGGTACAATGACCTCCATTTAGAGCTTCAGGGAAGAACGGACGCGCATCTGCTTCTCTCCAGCTCCGTGAGCGAACCGACGGAGTTGCTCCGGCAACACGTGCAGCAATTTAGTAGCCAGAGAGCGGCTTCGTTTCAGCACCTGTCGCCCGCCTGGGAACATCCTGCGCTCGTAGCAAATATCGCGGAGCGTTATGGCATGGACGAGCGCAACATCGTTACGACCAACGGGGTCTCGAACGGCATTTACCTCATTTGTCGCGCTTTGCTGGACGAGCAGTCGCACGTGATAATCGAATCACCGGTTTATGAACCACTTGTGGCATCGCCAGAGTTCATCGGGTCCGAAATCAGTTACGTCAGAAGGCGGCCGCCTGCATACCAGATCGACCCTGAGGCCATCTCCCATGCCGTCAAACCACACACAAGACTGATCGTTGTCAGCAACCCGCACAACCCAAGCGGGGCATGTTTGGCTGATGATGCATTGATAGCAATCGCCGCCCAGGCCCGGGCGGTCAATCCCGCGGTCATGGTCGTTGTTGATGAAGTATACCACGACTTTGTTGCTGACCGTCAGCCTCCGGCGGCGGCTCTGGATAATTGCTTCGTTTCCCTGAACAGCTTGACTAAAGTATATGGACTTGGCTGTCTCCACTGTGGTTGGATTATCGCCCCAAAGGACGTCGTGGCCAAAGTGCGACAGCTGCAAATGCTCGTCGAAGGCTCCTACGCCCGCCTTCTGGAAGCTATCTCAGCTTACGTGCTGGCCCGACTCGACCAATACCTCCAGCACAGTAAAGCGGCAGTCGAGCGAAACCGGCCATTGATGCGGGAGTGCGCGGCAGTGCTCGTTGACAGGGGTATTCTGGCGGGCAGCGTGCCGGATCAGGGCTGTATTTACTTTCCGGAGGTAAGTGTCGGCTTGGAAGCCAACCAGTTCCCAAAGAGATTGGCCGGTGAGTATGGCGTCTACGTGGTGCCGGGACGGTTCTTTGGCGAACCGCGCCATGTGCGCATCGGCTTTGGTGGTCCCAGTGATAGCCTGGCCACCTCGCTTCAACACTTCACTGAAGCATGTTGTTCTCTGGTGAACAAATAGGCAACGGCGACGCAGGCAGATGGGCCGCGTCGACGGCTGTTGTCCGCACCTTCGAATATCAAGTGCCAACACGATGAGAGTGTGCAGCGGGGCTACCGGCCATGCCGAGACCATTGAGGTTGTTTTCGATCCCTCCAAAACGACGTTTGAGAAGTTGACCAGGCTGTTTTTTGAAATACACGATCTGACCCAGGTTGACCGATAGGGGCCGGACGTCGGGCACCAATATCGTTCAGTGATTTTCTATGTCGACGATGGGCAAAAGCAGACGGCAGAGAAGCTCATCAAAATCCTTGAAGGCAAAGGCTATAACGTAGCCACCGAACTTGTCAAGGCTGGCACGTTCTGGGAGGCGGAGGATTATCACCAGGACTATTACGAACAGACCGGCAAACAGCCATATTGCCACATTTATCAGAAGAGGTTTTAGAATCATTGGCGGAACCGATTCGGGTCCTGTTCTATGCTACTGCGACGCCGTCATTCCCGTGAAAACGGGAATCCAGTGTTCTTGCCGTTTCATACCTACTTCCTGTTGAGTGGTTGTGTAGTCATTTTTGCTTCCTATGGATTCCTGCTTCCGCAGGAATGACTTTCAGTACACGGGTCAATGGGGCAGATGAGGACATCTGCCGCCCACAAAAACGTAGGGAAGGTCTCGCAGAGACCTGCCAAAAAGAATATCATTGCAGTCAGTAGATGGCAAGTCTGTTCCAGACCTTCCCTACAAAGACTCTTACCAGTGAGGCAAATAGAGTAGTATTCTTTTGTCCAGTTCTCGATGCCAAAGATATTCACTCTTTCTGTTTGGAGATGAGAGATTCAGCACCCTGTAGAGTAGCGATCTGCCTTTTCCACTGTCCAAGACAATTGCAAACCTTTTCAATGTGTGAACTTCTTGGTCTGCAAACCAATCGAGGATAGTTATTGCCTTCCGGGATAGACCTGTTGAAATTGGTACCATGAGTGGTCTTCTTGGGATTGCACTGTGAGAAGCCAGTTCTGTTAACGCACCAGCGATAAGATCCGGAATAGCCACCAAATCTTCTATGGAACGGGAACCGTCATCGCACCTCGTACTTCCAAACCTTAGATGTCTCAGTTCATGCCTCAAATAATGGTTCATGATGTGTCCAACGAGTTTTGTAGCGTCAACTACTCTCGCATCATTTGCTACAAAATCATCCTCGTCTGTAAAAATGAGGACATCTTGATTTACTGCTGACAGGCAAGACACCAGAAGCGCACAGAAGTTGACTACTCTGAGCAGTTTTTCACGTGTAACGGGTTTCCATTTTGCGAATTGAGGGAATAGGGAGTTTTGCCAGACTCGTTCACAATGGTCTTCAAAAAGACTATCGATTCTCTTGTCTACCAGAATAGACAATAGAAGCCCAGGAATCGTGTTTGCTGCTCTAAGAAAGGGGGTAAGTGCTTGTTGACGGTCTCTGTCATTGAGTGACTTGAATTCCATACGTCTGTTACCATGTAAGAACTCTTTCCTCAGATCTTTTCTCATCTCATCCCAAAGCCAGCAAAAGGCCAGATCGGCAACAAGAAAAGAGTAACACTCATGAGAGGCTGATTTATGTTGCCCACTGAAATCCGCAGCAACGATCAAAGTAGGTCCCAATCGTACAGAAGTAAGTAAGCCAGGAGAGCGTCCCTCTATTTCCGCTATCATGTTGCTAATTCGGTTGGTGGGACCAAGATCGGGGCGCCCCAGCGGCCTCCAAATTGTCTCGTTCAATTCCATTTTACACCGATTTTCCTACTGTGACATTCAAACCAACACGAATTAGAGATCATAATACACCGAGTTTAACGATTTGCGAACCATTAGATTTATGTTCAATAGCGAGCAAACAAGGCGCTATACCCTTGTGGCCACAGATTTTTGTTTCACAGCAAAAGTGCTGGGTCTCAAGTCTACATGACTGTTAACCGGTTTCAATCACTGATTTATCAACCCTTTGTATCACTAGGTTTTTTTGGATCTTACTATCGTCATCTTCCCAAATGCCGTTCCAGTCAATCCTGAAAAAACACATATCCTTGGCGTCAAAATTATCCGCCCTGATAGCGAGACCAATTATCATAGATTCCTTAGGCTCAAGGGTTGCTTTGGAGAGTTCCCTTACTCCGTAAAACGACATTGTAAATTTCTTTGAGTTCTTGGAAATATAGCCAAGATCCAGATCATCGTCTTTAGTGATATTTGGTGCCGTATCGTGCGCATATGCTGGTGCCCATGTTAACTGATTGTTATGGCTAGAATCTTGCTTAAACAAACCACTTGCGTCTTTTCTGAAAACCTGCCTTAAAACGACTCGAACATTTCTTGCAGTGGCCCATGTTCTTTTATTCTCAACAGTGAGGTGAAACCACCGATCCATCTCCCCGTTTGGATACTTGACGATTACTCCGCTGTTATTCCTCATTCTGATTGCCAATTTCGGGCCCGGTCTTAGCTTGTCTTGCCAAATCGCTATAGCAGCTAACAATAAAGTCCCTACTGCCTGATCAGACGAACGATAATAGAACCCCAGTTGTCTCCGGTTTCCATCTATATAATCCTCCTTAAAAGGTACCCACCCACAGATGTACTTGTTTTGCATCATGCTGAGGTCGATCCACAAAGGATGCCTTCTTATATACCCCCGTCGGGAATCGAACCCGAATGACCGGCTCCGGAGGCCGGTGCGTTATCCATTACACCACGGGGGCTGACAAGCCTGTCTTACAGACAAGTCTGTTCTTCTGTTTTATTGCCCAAGCAATAGGCATTTGTCATAAACCTCCCTTAATCTATGTTCAGTAAGTTGTCAAAAGCAATAGATATTTGCCAGACCTAAGTGGGCTTGACCTACTTTACTGGATTCCCGCCTTCGCGGGAATGACATTCTTAAGGGAGGTAGATGGCAATCTAGAAGTAGTTTTTTCGGTTGATATTAAACCGGGTCTCGCTATCTTAGTCATTTCGCATTGTGGCCGATAATAAATATAACAAATGTGAACGTCTGCCACATATAGAGTTGCTGTCGAAACCACAGGGATTTCGACCTACATCTGAGCTTAAAGGAAAAAACACGATGCGCTGGACGCAAACTTACATTCCGACTCTAAGAGAAAACCAGGCCGAAGCAGAGCTGGTCTCGCATCAATTGTTGCTGCGCGGTGGTTACATTCGCAAGCTGGCCTCCGGGATTTACCTTTACCTGCCGCTGATGCAGAGAGTGATTGAGAAGTTTGCCAACATCGTCCGCGAAGAGATGAATCGGTCAGGTGCACTGGAAATCACTATGTCTGTGTTGTGCCCTGCTGAACTCTGGCAGAAATCAGGGCGCTATAACACTGTCGGCAAGGAGCAGATGCGCCTGAAAGACAGGCACCTGCACGATATGGTGTTATGTGGAACTCACGAAGAAACAGTAACCTCTCTGATAGCCGGCGAAGTAAGAAGCTACAAGCAGTTGCCTCTAAATTTATACCAGATTCAGGTCAAGTTCCGCGATGAGATTCGCCCCCGTTTCGGCCTTATGCGCGGGCGTGAATTCATTATGAAAGATGCCTACACGTTTGACGCCACCGAGGAATCGTTTGACAGATCGTACCAGAAAATGGTAGACGCCTACTTTCGCATTTTCAAGAGGGCGGGCATTGATACGGTCAAGGTCGAATCCGACGCCAGCGCTATGGGTGGCAAGGCGGCGCACGAGTTTATGCTCCTTGTGGACACAGAAGGGGGAGAGGAGACGATTTTTTTCTCTGACAAGTGCGACTACGCCGCTAATGTGGAAAAGGCGATCTTCCGCGACCCGGCCCATCCGGTCATAGACGCTAAGATAAAACCGAAAGAAGTTGTGGACACACCCGGGGCGGCGACAATTGAAGAAGTGACGGCTTTTTTGAAAGTTGACGCGACCCGCCTGGTCAAGACCCTAATTTGCATAGCCGATGGCGAGCCGGTGGCGGCGATGGTTCGGGGTGATCGTGACCTCAACCTGGCTAAGTTGAAAAATGCGATTGGGGCTGCCGAACTTGAAATGGCAACGGCTGAGCAGGTTGAAGAACATACCGCCACCCCGGTTGGCTTTGCCGGACCGATCGGGCTGAAAGAGATGCCGATAATTGTCGACCCACTGGTAGCTCAGCTCAAGAACTTCATTGTTGGGGCTAATGCCGATCAGCAGCATATAATCAACGTCAACACAGAGCGGGATTTCAAGGTTACTAAGGTCGTTGATATTACTATCGCGTGTGATAGAGATCGCTGCCCCTATTCAGATGGGCACCTTATTGCCAGAAAAGGCATCGAGGTCGGCAATACATTTATGTTAGGCACCAAGTACTCCGAGACGCTGGGAGCGAAATTCCTGGACGCCGAAGGCAATGAGCATCCGATTCTGATGGGCTCGTACGGCATTGGCATTACCCGTACTCCCCAGGCCGCCCTGGAACGATACCACGACGAAAGAGGTATTATCTGGCCAAAGAATATCGCCCCCTATCTTATTGAGCTAATTCCGGTCAGTATGGAGAACCAGGCCCACGTGCAAACGGCGTTGGCGGTGTACGATAAGCTCAACGCTGCCGGTATCGACGTATTGTATGACGACCGCCCGGAGCGAGTCGGGGTCAAGTTTAACGATGCAGACCTGGTAGGTCTGCCGATCCGTATCACCGTGGGTGATAAGTCGTTGAAAGAAGGGAAGGTGGAGATCAAGGCGCGGAGTGAAAAGAAGACTGAGCTGGTTGCGGTTGATTCGATTGTGGGGGCTGTAAGGAAACTGGCAGAGAGACTTAACTGAGATATAATTTTGTTGCATTTTGAGAGGTAGAAGAGTATATTTTTAAGTTGGGGTGGGCGGCGGCCCACTCTTTAGTTTTTGGAGAGGTATGTCCGAGCGCATTAAGCAGCAGGTTATTGACCTGATTGAAGAACCGCTCCGGCGGGAAGGCTGCGAGGTGGTCGATGTCATATTGTCCAGGTATCGGAATAATTGGACACTGAGGTTGTACGTTTATTCTGAAAGAGGAATGACTATCGGCGAATGTGCACGGATCTCGCGATTTATGGGAGATATTATCGAAGGAACGACTTTGTTTGAATCCGGCTACACCCTAGAAGTGTCGTCGCCGGGCCTTGACCGTCCGCTGAAAACGGCACGCGATTTCAAACATCGGGTCGGGGAAACAGTCAGGATCGAATTTACAGATCCACATAGACAACAGGGCACGGCTGAAATCGTGTCCACAACCGACAGCAAGGTGCTTTTCAAGGACGCTACGGGTGTTTTCACAGTCGGTTTGGCAGAAATGGAAAGAGCGATAATCGTATTCTAAGACGGGATGGTGCGGATGGCATTCGATATGACAGAGGCAATTACGCTTATTGCCCGGGAGAAGAACATCGATTTCGATACGGTGTTGGAAACGTTGCAGGAGAGTCTTTTGGCTGCTGCCAAGAAAAAGTACGACAACACCGATAATATCTCCTTCAGATTTGACCGAAAGGCTAATGAGCTTCTCATGATTGCCGCGAAGAAAGTTGTTGCTGAGGTCTCCGACCCAAATATGGAAATCTCGTTGGAGGAAGCTAAAGAGATTGACACGGAGGCGGAAGTTGGTGATGACATTGATATCTATATCGACTACGAGGTTGAGTTTGGACGGAACGCGATTGCTTCTGCCAAGCAAATACTTATTCAGAAAATCCGTGAGGCGGAACGCAACCGCGTATATGATGAATACATCGACAAAGTAGAAACCCTAGTTACAGGCGTCGTTCAGCAGATTGATAAAGGGAATGTCATCGTTAACCTGGGTCGCGGTGAAGGGATTCTGCCGATCAAGGAGCAGATACCACGTGAAAAATTCCGCCAAGGTGACCGCATAAGAGCATATATTCTGGACGTTCAGAAATCGCTGCGCGGCCCACAGATAGTGCTTTCTCGGGTTAGCAACGAGTTCATCCGCTGTCTCTTTGCGTTGGAAGTCCCGGAGATATTCGAAAAGGTGATCGAAATCAAAGCCATCGCGCGGGAGCCCGGAGAGCGCGCCAAAATCGCTGTCTACTCATCCGACGATCGTATCGATCCCGTAGGGGCCTGCGTCGGCATAAAGGGGGTGCGGGTCCAATCTATCGTTCGCGAGTTGAACAATGAGCGTATCGATATTGTGCCGTATTCGTCGAATTCGGAGATGTTTGTCACGCGCTCCCTGGCACCAGCTAAAGTTGCCTACATCGAGGTGAATGAGCTGGAGCAAGGGATGACAGTCGCGGTTGAGGATGAGAAGCTATCGTTAGCTATCGGCCGCAATGGGCAGAACGCCCGACTGGCCTCGAAACTGACCGGCTGGAAGATTAATATAATGTCAGAGACTGAGTATGAGGAAGCTAAGCGTCGTGAGGCCGAAATGCTCGTCCCGGTCAGCCAGTTGGAAGGCGTCGGCATGAAGATCCAGGAACGTCTGGCTGAGGTCAACATCAGCTCTGTCCAGAGGCTTGCGGCAACCTCTCTTGAGGTGTTGACCAAGATCGAAGGGATCGGCAACAAGACGGCAGAAAATTTGATTGAAAAAGCTAAGCAATTGGTTCAGCAGTTGGAAGAAGAGTACCATCAGCGGGAGAAGGAAACGGAGGAAGCTGCCGTAGGGGAGGAGTCTGCAAAAGAGGAGAAACTTTCTGTCGAGGACGTCTTTGAGGACGATAAAGACTATGTCACTGAAGCTGACGATGTACGGGAGGCTACCGCCCCAGAACTTGAAGGGGTGGAAGATGAAGAGCCCAAGAGACCGGAATAAAATGATTGTGACGCGAAACAGCGGCTGGGCTTATTTAAGCGTTGAGAGGAAGTGAGATAAGGATGGCCAAGAAGCGAATATACGAACTGGCGAAGGAGTTTAAGATCTCCTCCAACGCTATGCTTACCGTGCTGCGCGACCTCAAGTTCGAGCCAAAATCACATATGTCGGTGGCCATGCCCGAGATGATTGCCGCTGTGAATAAAAAGTTTACGGAGGAAAGGAAAGAAGCCAAAAAGGAGATGGCACACCGGGCACAGGTCAAGGAAGCAGTAGAGCACCATGCCACCAGGATCGGTGGCATAAGGGTGGATAATTCCCACTCTGCTGTAGCCGGGATCATGCGGCGTCTCGAAAAAAAGCATAAGAAGAAAGACCGTCGCAAACACAAAAACCACCAGGCAGTAGACAGAACCGAAGTGGCCAAGAGCTTCCGTTCGGTTATGGCTCATTTAAGTGGAAGCAAGGGGAAGCGGAAGCACAGGCGAATATCATCCGCGGGGGTTGAGAGCGATGGCGGGTCAGAAAACATGCTCGAAGTCAACGAGTATGTATCTGTTGCCGAGCTGGCCGGTCTCATGGATCTCAAGCCAGCCGAGGTGATAGCAAAGTTATTCGAGATGGGGATGATGGCCACTATCAATCAGCGTCTCGATATGGATACGATTGAAATGGTCGCGGCTGAATTCGGTTTTGATGTCCATGAGGTGGCCGACGTTGGGGAGACCGTCAAAGAAGACGAAAAGGAAGAACGACTGATAAGTCGGGCTCCGGTGGTCACGATCATGGGGCATGTTGACCACGGCAAGACGTCCCTCCTTGATTATATTCGCAAGACAAATGTGGTGGCCAGCGAGGCCGGCGCTATTACGCAGCACATCGGTGCTTATGAGGTGATCCTCGACAACGGGCGCATTACCTTTCTGGACACACCAGGACATGAAGCGTTTACCGCCATGCGTGCCCGAGGGGCGCAGATCACCGATATCGTTGTGTTGGTTGTGGCTTGCGATGACGGCGTGAGACCTCAGACAGTTGAAGCGATCGATCACGCCCGGGCCGCCAATGTCCCGCTAGTTGTCGCCATAAACAAGATTGACAAACCCAATGCCGGTCCAGACACCACTCGGACCCAGCTTTCCAACTACAACCTGGTTTCCGAGGAGTGGGGCGGTAAAAACATAATGGTTGAAATTTCAGCGAAGTCTGGAGAAGGGGTTGACAAACTGCTGGAAATGATTCTGCTGCAAGCTGAAATGATGGACTTGAAAGCTGACCCCTCCATTCGCGGTCAGGGCATTGTTGTCGATGCCAGGCTAGAAAGGGGACGCGGGCCGGTAGCTACCGTTTTGATTCAGAAAGGTACCTGTCACGTTGGAGATTCTATCGTGGCCGGGATGTACTATGGCCATGTTCGCACTGTTACTAATGATCGTGAACAGCAGATCCCGGTGGTAGGCCCGTCCGTCCCAGCCCAGATCACGGGACTCAATGGGGTTCCTCAGGCCGGTGACAGTTTCATGGTCGTCCAGAACGATCAGGAAGCCAAGGAGATTGTTCTCAAGCGAAGCCAGATCAAAAGGGAACAGGATTACCATAGAACTCGCGGTGCTATCTCTCTTGATAAGGTCTTCGATCGAATAAAGGAAGGTCAGATCAAGGAGCTTAGCCTCATCATCAAGGCTGACGTGGGCGGCTCGATTGAAGTCCTTTGCGATACTCTGGGCAAGATAGTTACTGACGAGGTCAGGACCAACATCATTCACAAGGGGGTCGGCACTATAACGGAATCCGACATTCTCCTGGCCGAGGCATCGGATGCTATTGTTATCGGTTTCCAGGTATCGTTGGATACCCGGGCTCGGGAGCTCGCTAAGCAGGGAAACGTGGATGTGCGTATATATGACGTGATCTACGAGGCGGAACGCGACATCAAGCAGGCACTTGCAGGGCTGCTATCTCCCACCGTCACCGAAAACTTCGTCGGCGTTGCGGAGGTTCGCGATCTGTTTCGGATCCCTCGCATTGGGACGATTGCTGGAAGTTACGTCAAAGAGGGGCATATCAGCCGCCGCTACAAGGTTCGTCTTGTCAGGGATGGACGAGTCATCTATGCCGGTAACTTGGCCTCCCTGAAGCGCTTCAAGGACGATGTCAAAGAAGTCAAAGAGGGATTTGAGTGCGGTATCGGGATTGAGAACTTCAATGACATCAAGATCGGCGATGTCATTGAAGCCTTCGAATTAGTGGAGCAAGCGCGTACGCTGTAGAGTGGGGGCGCTTTTTGGTTACGGTCACGTTAAAGTGTCGGTTGGAGCTGCCCGGTGTCGCATCACTCAAGGAGAAAAGGCGTATCCTGAAATCGCTTACGGTTCGATTAAGAAATACTTTCAACATCTCCATCGCTGAAGTAGGAGATAACGATGTTTTGAGAACGGCAACGTTGGCGGCGGCTGTTGTGGCAAACAGCAGCAGTTTCGCACACCAGGTCATTGCCAGAGTTGTGAACAGGATAGAATCTGAGTCAGACCTCATTCTGGTTGACTACGGGACGGAGTCGTATTGACAATGAGGCAGTTCAAGCGCTCCACACGAGTTGGGGAACAGATATTAAGAGACATCTCGGCTCTGATGCAGACCGAGGTGAGTGACCAGTTACCGGGCATGGTGACGTTTACGCATGTCAGGGTCAGTGATGATCTTCGCTATGCCACCGCTTATTACTCCGTCCTTGGAAAAGACAGCGATAGGGAAGCCGTTGCAGGATATCTGGCGAATGAGAAAAAGCGCATACAGCATCTGATCGGTCGCAATCTCCATATTCGACGCATTCCGGAATTGACCTTTAAATATGACCCTTCGATTGAGGAAGGCATTCGGATACAGCAGCTGTTAGATGAAATCAAAAGTCCTCCAGAAGAATAATCGCAGTCGGGTTGCTATGTCTGCTCTAATTGCAGACATACGGCATGTCCTTGAGAATTGCCGGCAGATTCTGGTCGCTTCGCATGTCGACCCGGACGGCGACGCTATAGGCACCCAGTTGGCGTTTGCATCGTACCTGCGCGATCTGGGAAAGGAAGTATTTCTGGCTCGTGAAGCCGAGGTCCCGACCAAATACCGATTTCTTTTCGGAGCTGATTCCATCACCGATATCAGGTCCTATGATAAGAATCTCTCAGTCGATACGGCGTTGATTCTTGAGTGCCCCAACATGAAGAGAATCGGCAAGGCAAATCGTCTTTTGGCTCCTGACACGACAATAGTTAACATCGACCACCATCAGGACAACGAGGGATTTGGCGATGTCAACTGGTTGGACACTCATGTCTCCTCGGTAGGAGAGATGGCCTTTGAGTACTTTACCCACATCGGTTACCAAATCTCTGCCGAAATCGCAGAGCAACTGTACACCGCTATTTTAACAGATACGGGAAGGTTTCGTTACTCGTCTACATCTTCCCGGACGATGGTTGTCGCCGGTCATCTGATAGATGCGGGCGTTGACCCCAAGAAGATCTGTGATAATGTCTATTTCAACCTACGCCCTTCGGCGATGAAGTTGAGGGGAAAGGCGTTAAACTCCATTGAGTTTTACGACAACGGCAGTATCTGTCTGGTGACTTTGACGCAGGAAATGTTCGACCAGTGCGGCGCCGAGCCGTCCGAATCGGAAGGGATAGTCGATTTCACGTTGTTTACGAAAGGGGTGCTTGCGGGAGCCCTGCTGAAAGAAGGCAACTCGGGTGGCACGAAGGTCTCTCTGCGATCTCGGAACAACATCGATGTGGCAGCGTTGGCCTCTCGCTTTGGCGGAGGGGGACATCCCAACGCATCGGGATGTGTCATACCACTTCCATTGGCACAAGCGAAGACTGAACTGATCAAACTGTTGCGCGAGGCACGGGATGGACAAGCGAGATAATCGCTACAACGGAATCCTTCTGTTCAACAAGCCAACTGGTGTTTCCAGTCACCAGGTGGTCGCAGACATCAGGCGAGCTATCAGGCAGCGCCGGGTGGGACATACGGGAACGCTGGATCCTTTGGCGCAAGGTTTGCTGGTGATGTGTCTTGGTAAAGCGACCAAAATCGCCCGATTTATCTCCAAGTTTGACAAAACCTATGAAGCGGAAATATGCTTCGGGCGGAAATCAGCGACCTATGACGGCGAAGGCGTTTATAACGATCACCCGTCAATGCCAGCTCCCGACTTGAACAAGGACAAATTTGGTTGCTTGTTGGATCAGTACAAGGGCAGAATCACGCAAAAGGTTCCGGCCTATTCAGCGGTCAAAGTTGACGGTCAGCGGCTTTACAGTCTGGCCCGCAGAGGCCTTCCGGTTAATCAGCCCGAACGGGAAATCGAAATAAGGGAGATTGCGTTTCTTGGCTACCACAAGCCATATCTGCAGGTGCGCATAACCTGTTCGCAGGGAACGTATGTCCGTTCGCTTGCGGATGACCTTGGCGAGAAGATCGGTTGTGGCGCCTACCTGTCCCGATTACGCCGGATATCAGTTGGCGCTCTGCATATAGACCGGGCTTTGAGTCTGAGCGAGGTAAGGCAGTATCACGATGCCGGTAGTCTTCATGAGCACCTCTTGACATATCAGGCAGTCCTACCCTACAGCGCCATCACGGTGTCCGACGACTTCAAGGAATATGTCATCTGTGGGAAGGCGCTGACGTCTAGGGACGTAGTCCAAATCCGGGGGAGTTTCTCCGCTGGCGACCGCGTGTTTCTCATAAATGTTGAGGGTCATGTTCTTGCCGTTGGAACTGCCGACGCGCCGTCGGATGCGTTTGTCGGGGGGAATGGCCAAAAACTATTCACTTATGTTAGGGTACTGAATTGAGCACCACGTTTGTGCACGGTATTGAGAACTTCTCCCGAAGCCCCGATCGACCGACAGTGGCAACTATCGGAACCTTCGACGGTATCCACCTCGGTCACCAGGAGATTCTCCGAAGAGTGCATTTGGCAAGCGAAGAGACCAGGCTTGATCCCATACTGGTAACATTTCATCCCCATCCCCGGGTTCTCGTTTCACCGGATGATGTTCCGTTGCTGCTGACGACAATCGAGGAAAAGGAAAAATTCATCCCCGATTTCTTCGACGGCACTGTTTTGGTGCTTGACTTCAACGAGAAACTGATGAACCTGAAACCGGCAGAGTTCGTGAAAGATATTCTGGTTGAAAGCGTGGGAGTAAAGAAGTTGATTGTTGGGTACGATCACGGTCTGGGTAAGGATCGCAAGGGGACGATTCCGGAACTCAAAAAGCTGGGGATGAAGTTCAGCTATGAAGTTGAAGTGTGCGGGCCGATCATGATTGACGGAGAAGCTGTGTCTTCCTCACGTATACGCCGGGCCATGATGCAAAACCGGTATCAGGAAGCGATCCGTCTGCTGGGACACGAGTACGCCATTTATGGGCCAGTTGAGAGGGGAATAAGACTGGGGAAAAAGCTTGGCTATCCCACAGCAAATGTGAGGTACAACCCGCGTAAGTTGCTACCGCCGGAGGGGGTGTATGCCTGCTGGACGGAGATCGCCAAGGAGTGTTACGAGAGCGTGATGTTTATCGGGAGAAATCAGTTTAACCCCAAAGCTCGCGTTTCAGTTGAGACCCATCTGCTTGACTGTGATCGTAATCTTTACGGGGAGGAGGTCACAGTGTATCCGACTCATTTTATCAGGAAGAACCGAAGATTCGACTCACCCGAGCAGCTTGCCCGCCAGATAGGAAAAGACAAAGAAATAGCATTACAAATATTACAAAAGGAGAAGCAGCATGCCGCTGACGAAAGAGCAAAAGGCTCAGATTATTGCTGGAAACCGTCTCCACGACACTGACACCGGTTCGCCGGAGGTCCAAATCGCCCTCCTTTCAGAGCGAATCGGTCACCTCACGGAGCACATGAAAGTCCATAAGAAGGACTTTCACACTCGCCTCGGACTATTAAAACTGGTGGGTCAGAGGCGACGGTTGCTGGACTATCTCAAAGACAGTGATCTGGAGAGTTACCGACAGGTTATCTCCGATCTGGGATTGCGACGATAAAAATAACAGGACTTTTATATGTCACACAAAGTAGAATTTGAGTTGGGTGGCCGCATGATGACCATCGAGTGTGGGCACTTGGCTAACCAGGCCAACGGAGCCGTAACAGTCAGATACGCCGACTCCATGGTCGTTTCCACCGTATGTTCCAACACAGAACCAAAAGAGGGATTTGACTTTTTCCCGCTCACGGTTGAGTATCGAGAGAAATCTTATGCAGCTGGGAAAATCCCCGGTGGATTTTTCAAGCGCGAGGGGCGACCATCCGAGAAGGAGATCGTATCCGCAAGAATCATTGACCGTCCTATCAGACCCCTTTTTCCGCCAGATTTTAAGGGTGAGACGCAGTGCATTTCGTATGTGCTCTCTCACGATCAACAGAATGACACTGATATCCTGGCTCTCGTGGGTACCGGAGCGGCCCTGGCGGTCTCGGACGTTCCCTTCGAAAAAACAATTGCTGGCGTTCGAGTGGGTAGAAACGATGGACAGTTGCTCATTAACCCCACGATCAGCGAGTTGGACGAGAGCGACATCTCAATCACGATGGCCGGCTCCGCTGACAGTATTGCGATGGTTGAAGGCGGCGGCAAGGAGATCTCCGAGGATGATCTGGCGGAGGCTTTGAAGTTTGGCCACGAGCATATCAAGATGATTGTCGCCAAGATTGAGGAGCTGAAGGCTGCGTGCGGTAAGCAGAGGTTTGAATATGTGCCCTCTGTCATTGATGAAAGCCTATTGGCCAAGACCAAGGAAATGGTTGGTAACCGGTTGGATGAGTTCAACCGACTGGCCGATAAGGAGACGCGCCGCGCCGAGAAAAAGAAGATGACGCAGGAAATAATAGAAGCTCTGGCTGAAGAATTCCCTGAAAGCGGATTTGACATCGGAACTATCATCCATGACCTCGACGCCGAGACAATGCGAAACATGATCCTTAACGAGAACCACCGCATCGATGAACGTCAGCCTGACGACATACGGACTGTAACCTGTGAGATCGGTTTCCTGCCTCGCGTCCATGGCTCTGCCGTTTTTACTCGTGGGCAGACGCAGGCGCTGGTGGCTGTCACTCTGGGAACGAAAATCGATGAACAACGTCTTGACGAGCTCGAGGGCGAATCGACCAAGAGCTACATGCTCCACTACAACTTCCCACCTTTCTCGACTGGAGAGACAAAACCAATACGCGGCACCAGCCGTCGTGAAATCGGCCACGGGGCGCTGGCAGAACGAGCCCTGTTCCCTGTAATCCCTGTCGAGACTGGTTTCCCTTACACGATCCGCCTTGTATCCGACATCATGGAATCCAATGGGTCGTCATCGATGGCCTCCGTGTGCGGCGGATCGCTGGCACTGATGGATGCCGGGGTACCGATCAAATCTGCAGTGGCCGGTATCGCAATGGGGCTGATCAAGTCCGAGGACAAGGTCGTCATACTTACAGACATTCTCGGCGATGAAGATCACTTCGGCGACATGGATTTCAAAGTGACCGGTACGGCGGAGGGTGTGACCGCTATCCAGATGGATATCAAGATTGCCGGGTTGGATATAGAGATCATGCGGGAGGCTCTGGAGAAAGCCAGACAGGCACGGCTAAAGATCCTGGATATTATGAACAGCACCATATCCAAACACCGTGATCAGCTATCGGAATATGCACCACGGATCATTACGATCAAGATTAACCCCTCTAAGATTGGCGATGTGATTGGTCCGGGGGGTAAGATGATCCGTTCGATAACTGAGGAGACAGGTGCGAAAATCGACATCGAGGAAGACGGCACGATACTGATTGCTTCAGTCGATGCTGAGGCTGGACGCCAGGCCAAGGAACGGATAGAAGCCATCGTAGAAGAAGCCGAGGTGGGCAAGGTCTATGATGGCACCGTTACAAGGATTACCGGCTTTGGCGCCTTCGTGGAGATACTCCCCGGAACCGATGGTCTGTTGCACATTTCGGAACTTGATAACCAGCGCGTCAACAGGGTTGAGGATGTTGTTAATCTCGGCGATCGCGTAACAGTCAAAGTTATCAGTATTGACCAAGACGGCAAAGTCCGTCTGTCCCGAAGAGCCCTGTTGCCCAAACGACCGGGGTCCGACCGTGACCGGGACAGGGACAAAGATAGGGACAGGAATCGCAAGCCGGCGAGACCAAGACGATCTTAGCGGATGGCGCGAAATCGTGTAATAACTGATAGCGGTGTCTACCAAAAGACAACCCTTAAGAATGGACTGAGGATTGTTACCGAAACAATGCCCTCGGTCCGTTCTGTTTCTCTTGGGGTGTGGGTTGATGTTGGATCACGCAACGAACGCCCGGAGGAAAACGGAATGTCGCACTTTATTGAACACATGCTGTTCAAAGGTACTCGACGGCGCACGGCCAGGCAGATCGCTGCTGCCCTGGAGTCGCTCGGAGGTAATCTCAACGGCTTCACCTCTCGTGAACATACCTGCTACACGGCGCGCATTCTCGATGAACATCTTGAGACAGCTGTCGATGTTCTCTCAGACATTATGTGTAACGCAACACTGACCAAGCCTAATCTCAAGCGCGAGAAAATGGTGATATGCGAAGAGATCAAGGAAGTAGCCGATAACCCTGCTGATTATATCCATGATATTTTTGCGAAGACGTTCTGGGGGGAACACCCTCTCGGTCGCTCGATACTTGGAACTCGACAGACTTTGATCGCTATGAAGAGATCGCATGTCGTTGATTACCTTAAGCGTCACTATCGTACCGGACCCATAGTTGTCGCCGCTTCGGGACGTGTCTCTCATGCGAAGCTGGTACGGTTTGTAAGAGAGCGCTTTAATTTTCCGGCGGGGCAGGCTGAAGCGCCCAAAAAGGCGCAACGCGACAAGCAGAAGAATATAAAACTGGAGTCCAGCAGCAACAACCAGACTCATTTGTGTCTTGGTTATCCTGGCCTGAAATTCGCCGATGGCAGTAAAATGGCGGCGCTTGCCCTTGGCACTTACCTCGGGGGCGGAATGTCATCAGTCCTGTTTCAGAAAATCCGTGAAGAGCTCGGCCTGGCATACTCTGTCTACACTTTCCATGAGTTCTATCGGGACGCAGGAGTTTTTGAGGCCTGTATCGGCACTGACCGGGAACATGTAAGACAGGTTGTAGATATCATTCTTGCTGAGCTTGACCGCCTGAAAAAGAGAAGGCTGCCTTTATCCAAGCTGAATAAGATTAAGGGGCAGATGAAGGGACAGCTTGCTCTCGGTATGGAATCAACCACAAGCCGCATGAGCCGCCTTGCTCGTCAGGAATTGATGCACCGACCGTACAAGTCTTACAGGCAGATACTCAAGGAAGTGGAAAGCGTTACACCCAGCCAAATCCTCGAACTCTCAAACCGGCTGTTTGATCACTCCCGAGTGGCGATCGCCGTGTTGGGGCCGGTGGACAAAGGGGTGTTCGACGATGTCTTCTGATTTGTCACCAGGTCGTTATCTACGACCATTGCAGTTCCGCGCCAGAGTTCTTGCTTTTCATAAAGTAATTCCACAATTCAGCTTTGGTTCGACCAACTACCCTCCCCGACGCTTCGAGCGGCTGCTGGCTTTGCTTGGGCAGGGGGGATTTGTTTTTCAGACACTTGAGTCAGTTCTTTCGAGCAGTGACCCGAAAGCTCTGTCAATTACATTTGATGACGGCTACCAGCATCTGGCCGACGTCTTACCGCCCCTGATGCAAAAGTACCGGTTTAAGCCGGTGGTTTTCCTGCCCACAAAATATCTTGGCAAAGCAAATAGTTGGGACTACAGCCACCTGTTCCGATCCACGCCTCATCTCGACTCCAAAAGCATCAAGAGGCTTGCCGCGCTGGGAGTCCAATTCGGATCGCACGGTCACAGCCACATCAACTTGTGCCGGTGTGACGAGAAAACTCTGCGGCATGAGTTGAATCATTCAAAGGCGGTGCTCGAAGACACGCTTGGCACGCAAGTCAACTTTATCAGTTACCCCTTTGGCCGATATAATCAAGAAGTGCTCGAAGCGGCGCTGGAGGCCGGTTACACCAGGGGTTTTACTATGAGATTCCCTGAAGATGGCGACATGGCTCTTGCTGTCGGGCGGTTTGGTGTTTACGGTTATGATACCGCGGCGTCAGTTTTTCGGAAGCTTTCAGGTGGGCCGTTCTACAGCGTTGAGAAATGGAAAGCCCGGTTCACCAACAGGCTTTCGGGTGGGACGGTGATTTACAACAGGCTTATCCGAAAATAGGATTGTAGGTCATGGCTTCAATGAGGCGGGGCAGAGTGATAACATTCCTTATGGTAGAGCTTGACATTTTGATTGTCGAACCTTTATTCTCCGGTAAATTAACAGTAATTAACATACGGAGGCTCATAATGATTAAGTCTTTGAAAATGCTATCCTTATTAGTCTTGTTCTTGGGGGTGTTGATTCAATCATCAAGTGCCTATGAAATTCCACCGCGCAAAATTGAAGTCAAACCTTATGTGAATTTCCTTTTTCCCAATCATCTATTACAATTTGAAAATGGACGTAGCGTGGTCAAGAATAAAATGGGTTACGGGTTTGGTCTAAAAATCCGTAATCAGATACGCGGATCGTATGGCTTTGTAGTAAACTCCTCAATTACTGATGTTGAAGTTACGACTGACCGTGGAAGTTTTGCGGTAATTTTTACGGCGGGGTTATACTTATCGACAAGAACCAAAGTAGGCAATCTTATCATTGATTGTGGCTATGGAGTATTAGCAACTGGTGGTAAATCTGAGACTTTGTTAATGCCTACCTTGGAGTTCAATAGACCTTTATCTGATAGATTGATGATTTCGGTGGAATTAGGTTGGCCCATTTCTAACGACTGGTTTCACGACTTTCGGGTCAAAGAGTATTATAAGACGTTTACGCTTTCGTTCGGCAGCACAATTGTTTTTTAAAGCAGTAGATGTAGGGCAGGAGTCTCTGACTCCTGGTCCCCCTCTAGCGGATGTCGGAGACACCTGCCCTACATTTATCTCATTACAATAGGGAATTCATATAACATGGCAACGGTGAAGAAGATGCACCCGAAATACGATTTCAGAAGAATCGAAAGCAAATGGCAAAAACGCTGGGAACAGGAGAAGCTCTTTTGTGCCCCCAATCTGCCGGATAAAGACAACAAGTTCTACATGCTGGTTATGTTCCTGTATCCTTCCGGTGACATCCACATGGGACATTTCCGAAATTATATCATCGGCGACGCCGTCGCACGCCGTCAGATGATGCTTGGCAAGGATGTCCTGCATCCGTTTGGCTGGGACGCCTTTGGTTTGCCCGCGGAGCGCGCAGCTATACAGCGCGGGATTCACCCCAAGGAATGGTCGCTGAGCAATATCGACATATCACGTTCCACATTACAGAAAGCCGGTATCTCTTATGACTGGTCCCGCGAGGTGAACTCTTGCCTGCCGGACTATTATAAATGGACCCAGTGGATGTTTATCCAATTGTTCAAAAAAGGACTGGCATACCGCAAACGCGGCTTCGTCAATTGGTGTCCGGAGGATAAAACAGTTCTCGCTAACGAGCAAATCGTCGACGGCAAGTGCGAGCGTTGTGGAACCCCGGTTGAGAAAAAAGATCAAGTGCAGTGGTATTTCAAAATCACTGACTATGCCGACCGCCTGATTGACGACCTGGACAGACTTCCCGGCTGGCCAGATAACGTCAAAACAATGCAGCGTGAATGGATCGGACGATCCTACGGAACCGAAATCGACTTCACAATTGAAGAAACAGGGGAGAAGCTGCCCATTTTCACTACCCGCCCCGACACCATCTTTGGCGTTACTTTCATGGCGATTTCCCCCGAAGCCGAGATACTTGACCGGCTCAACCTTGAGGGCGAGCATGCAGAGAAGGTAGCTGAGTATCAGAAAAAAGCCATGATACGTTCCGATATTGAGCGTGTTGCGGTCAACGAAGAAAAAGACGGTGTCTTCACCGGCAAGTATGCGATCAATCCGTTTAATAGAGAGAAAATACAACTTTGGGTGGCCGACTATGTCCTGGCCGGGTATGGCACCGGAGTGGTTATGGCAGTGCCGGCTCACGACACTCGCGATTTTGCCTTCGCGAAAAAGTACGATATTCCAGTTAAAGTAGTAATTCACCCTGACGAGCATACTACGCTGAACCCCAACGAAATGGAAGACGCTTTTGTTGAGTACGGGCCAATGGTCAACTCCGGTAAGTTCAATGGATTGATTGGTAGTAAGGCGATTGCGGCTGTGACTGAGTATGCCGAACAAAACGGATTTGGCCGGAAGAAGGTCAATTACAAGCTCAAAGACTGGTTGATCTCCCGTCAGAGGTACTGGGGTTGTCCTATTCCGATTATTCACTGCCCGAAGTGCGGTGAATTAGCTGTCTCTGAATCTGATCTACCGGTATTGCTGCCTGATGTTGAAAACTACCGGCCCAAGGGCCGCTCGCCGCTGGCCGACCTTCCTGAGTATATGGAGGTCAAATGTCCACGGTGTGGGGGAGAGGCTCAGCGCGACCCGGATACTATGGATACATTTGTATGTTCCTCTTGGTATTTCCTGCGCTACCTTGACGCTCACAATGATAGTCAGCCGTTTGACAAGCAGAAAGCCAAGCACTGGATGCCGATTGACCTTTATGTGGGGGGAATTACCCATGCCACCGTCCACCTGATCTATTTCCGCTTCTTCCAGAAGTTCCTGTATGACATCGGATGGATCGACTGCGAGGAACCGGCCACTCGCCTGTTTAACCACGGGATGGTGTTGGACTCCGCAGGAGAGGTGATGTCAAAATCCAAAGGGAACGCCGTTTCTCCTGTTTCCCTTATGGAAGAGCGGGGGGTCGATGTAACCCGGCTGGCCATGTTTTTCACGGCGCCGTCGGAAAGGGAAGTCCTCTGGAGCAGTGAGACCGTTACCGGCGTGGAAAAATTCGCTGTAAACAGGCTATACCCGATTGTCAAACACTATCGAGGAACAAACCCGGACTTAAAGCAACGCTTTAACCAAGACGAGTTTAATCTGGATGAGAAGAAAATCTATATCAAGCTGAATCAGACGATCAAAAGAGTTTCGGAAGATTCTGACCGCTTACAGTTCAACACCGCTATAGCGGCTCTTATGGAGCTGGTGCGCGACTACGAGCCAGAGAAGATCACCGATGACGAACTGAACGATTGCATCATTCTGAAGACTATTCAACTTGTCGCCCCGATGACACCTCACATGGCTGAGGAAATGTGGGAAATGACTGGACGGACGGAGTCCATTTTTAGGTCTCACTGGCCGGAGTATGACCCTGATGCCGTTGTCGGCGACACGATAACGATTGCAGTGCAGGTAAACGGCAAGCTGCGCGATTCCGTTACTGTGCTGGCGGATGCCTCGCAGGAGACCGTTGAGAAGACTGCCTTTGAAAGGGGTCGGATCAAAGCCCATACTGAGGGCAAGCAGATTGTGAAGAAGATATTCGTCAAGGGGCGGATATTGAATATTGTGGTAAAATAAACGGTCAGGCCACACTCACCAAAGGCGAGCAAGATCCGACCGAACGAGAAAGGGATAACGGTGGACTAGGAGGTGTTTAATGTTGAATAGGAAGCAAAGAATTGTCCTGTGTTGTGGGGTGCTGCTTATGCTAATATCGTTCGTATTTCCTCCGAGCGGCTACCTTACATATGATACACGTGGAGATAGAGGGATAATAGGAGCTGAATTTACGGGGTATAAGTTCCTATTTGCCTCATCAGACGGTTATATTCTGTTTCCTGTACTCTGGACTCAGCTTTTTGTAATAGCAATTGCAACGATAGGTTTGGCAATTGGACTGAAAGATAAAAGATGACAGCAACTTGTAGCCCACCCAACGAGTGGGAATTAATTACCGTCTGGTAGGTGGAGTACAATATGAGGAGATACTGTGTCCAGTCGGCAATGCATAAGTAATGTGATCAGAAGCTACAAGAGATTTTATCGCCCCAGTCTATCTAAGCAACTTCAGTTTTACAATATGCAAAGAAGTATGTCGGAAGTCAAAGAAAAGGCGGCACTTGCTAAACTTCCGAGTGGTAAACGTCACCCGCATCAAAGGCGCATTTCAGGAGAAGTCCTCCAGACAGCAAAAAACAGTCTTCTGCGTCTCAATCTTGAGGACAGCAAATCGTTTTCAGAGCTTCATGCGAAGGTAGAAAAGGGCATTAAGCGTATCCCAGGAATCGGAGATTTGGCTGTTTACGACACGGCTCTCCGAATAGGGGCGTACCTTGGTCTTGAACCAGAGCTGGTTTATTTACATGCGGGGGTTCGGGACGGGGTGAAAGCACTCGGTCTGAATCATAAGTTGCATACCCTTGAAAAAAGTAAGTTACCCAGAGAATTCCATGTGTTGAAACCGCACGAAATAGAAGATTGTCTGTGTATTTATAAAAAGGAATTAGGTGGGAAGCGAATGAAGCGGAAAGCTGGCTGTGGTATGGTGGGTTGGAAACGATGTGTGGGTTAACATAATATATCTTATGGGACGTTATAGGGGATAGCCAGATGAAGCTCTCTATTGTCATCCCTATCTATAACGAGGTTTCCACTATCGAGGAGACTGTCAGACAGGTCAAGGCCTCCCCCGTGCCCGATAAGGAGATCATTCTGGTTGACGATTGCTCTACCGATGGCACCCGTGAGCTAATCAGGGACAAACTCGAAGCCCAGGTCGACCGGGTCGTCTACCAGCCTCGCAATTACGGCAAAGGTTTTGCACTTAAGGCCGGTTTTCAGGCAGCAACAGGTGACATTGTTTTAGTCCAGGATGCCGATCTGGAATATGATCCGAACGAGTATCCCACTCTCATTGAGCCGATCGTAACCGACAAAGCTGACGTAGTTTATGGCTCCCGCTTCCAGGGTGGCGGTCCACACCGGGTGGTCTACTTCTGGCATTATCTCGGTAATCGCTTTCTAACGCTGTTGTCCAATATGTTTACCAATATCAACCTTACCGATATGGAGACCTGCTACAAAGTCTTCCGCCGCGAAATTATTCAGTCGATCGATATCAAAGAGCCGCGCTTCGGGTTTGAGCCGGAGATCACTGCTAAAATTGCCAGAAAGCGGGTGCGGATATACGAGATCGGAATCTCGTATTACGGCCGCACGTATGACGAAGGGAAAAAGATTGGCTGGAGAGATGGCCTCAGAGCGGTTTGGTGTATACTCAAATACAATCTTTTTTCACGTTAAAGTATTACATTATATCTTCCAGATTGCGGCAGATGTGGACATCTGCCGCCCACAAAATATGGATTGAGTTCGCGTTTTAGGCTTGAATTTTCATCTTGAGTATAAGTTAGTGAGATGGTTCCATATTGATGAGAAAAGGAGAAGGTAATGAAGCAATATGTTGCTGCAGGTTTAGCACTATTGATAGCTGTGTTTATAGTACCTCCTGCAACGGCTCAGCAAGCTGAAGCCAAGTCCAATACGTTACCAACCGTAGATCAAGTTCTGGAGCGATACATTGAGGCTATAGGTGGACCTGAAGCCATCAAAAAACTGACAACCCGGGTCTGCAAAGGGTATCAGGTAACTGACCTTCATTGGAGAAAACCCCCATTTGAAGTTATCCCTCTGAAGACTTACGCAAAGATTCCCAATCGCTCGCTTGTAGTCGAGCACACTCTTGGAGAGATCAAACGAGCAGGGTTTGACGGCAATGTCGGCTGGAAGCAGGACGCAGACGGAATCAAGCGCACCGAAAACCCAATAGGATCGAAGTTTGCCTGGCTCCTTAATCCACAAAACGCTCTGCGAATAAAGGAGTACTTTCCCGGCCTGTCTTTGGGTGGTACAGAGCAGATAGGAGAAAGCACGGTATACGTAGTGGAGCCGGCCGGGCTTGACAAGGCACATTTCGCGCTGCATTTCGATGTCGAGACGGGCCTTCTGATCAGAATCGGCTATTATTGGGTTTTGAAAGACTACCGTGAGGTGGACGGTGTCAAGTTTCCGTTCTGCATTTCAATGAGTCGGAAAGGAGGCAAGAGCACCTACGTATTTGACGAAGTAAATCATAACACTCCGATTGACGACACACTCTTCGCCATGCCAGATTCGCTGGGGAAGTAATCCTGGTAACGTAAGTCAAAACCTCTGTGGTTTCGACACTCGCTTTCACGCGAGGTATTGAATGTCAGAAACACAGGGCTTTTAACCCACTGCGTCGTGGCTGGTGGGGACATCTACCACGCACGGGATGTCTTTCAGCGCGATGTTAAAGTGACGCTTTAACCTCACGCCCATCCTCGTCTGGCAAGGTTTCGGCGTTGGCTCTGGTAAACCCGGCGCGACTTCATCGCCTTCAAATACCACTCGATGTTTCGCGGCAGCCCTTCTTTTAACGTCACTTTAGGTGAGTAGCTCAATTTCTCTTTAGCCAGCGAAATATCGCCAACAAACGAGGATATCTCTCCGACCCTTTTGGTACCGATCTTGATCTGCGAACGGGAATCTAAATACGACACGATCATCCGGGCCAGATTGACAATCCTCTCCCCTGCTCCGCTCGACAGGTTGAATGTCAAGCCGGCGATACGGTCAAATCTTTTGATTATCCGGAGAAATCCATCGATGCAATCGTCCATGTAAGTGAAATCCAGCTTCTTTTCTTTTCCGAAGATAGTGAGATCACGGTTTCGGAGCGCATAGTACATGAAAACGGGAATGACGCGTTCGGAGACATCATATCGCCCATAGACATTGGATAGACGAGTGATTACCGGCATGATGCCATAGCATTCGTGGTAAGCGTGAAGAAGGGCTTCTGCGCCAAACTTAGACGCCGTATACGGTGATTTGATCTTCACCAGCTTAGTTGAGTCTTCCCGACGCCTCTCCCCCGCTTTTGATTCTCCGTAGATTTCGCGTGACGACGAAAAAACGAATCTGCCAATGTTTTCCTGCCGGGCATATTCCAGCAGGTTATACGTCATCAGATAGTTGTCACGGGCTAGGTTTGGCCGCACGACAAGGTCGTGGACACGGGCGTTGGCAGCAAGGTGGATTATCATATCTGGTTTACTGCGCCGTTGCAGGCAACGCTTGGTTAGGGGTCGGCGCAGATCATGGGATATCGTCTTGCCGTCGATTTCCCTGTCCCACAGAGAGTGCCTGATGTCCAGCGGGATGACATTATAACCTTTACGCATCAATTCCTGGGTCAGGGCGGTTCCAACCGTACCGGACGAACCTGTTAGTAGAATCGTTCTGATCACTTAGATAAACTCAAACCCTTCTTTTATCCATGTCGTCTTGTTGAGAAGGCCGAAATTATCGCAGACGAGTCTCTTTTTTACCAGTTGGGTAACATGTCTCGGTTTGATGGACCGAAACTGCTTGTGCGCCGTCCCAATAATGATCGCTGAAGCCCCCCGCAAAGCAGCTTCCAACTTGTGCTCCAGGGGAAAGTTGCCTTCAACTAACTTCTCAGCTTTTGCCAGATATGGTTCAAAGAAGACAACCTTTGCTCCGCGCCTCTTCAACTTGAGAGCAAGCTTCACTGCCTGCGAACCGCGGGTGTCGTCGACCTCCGGTTTGAAGGCTCCACCGAGGATGGCAATCTTCTTGCCTTTCAGCCGTCCCAGCTTGCCGCGCAAACGTTCAATCAACGTGTCCAGTATTCGTTCATTGATTTCGAGGGCTGTACAGGCGGTTTTGAACTCGAAATTGCTTTCAGCCTCATGTGAATTGATAAGATGACAGTCTTTCGGCAGGCATGAGCCCCCAAAGCCGAGGCCAGGCTTGAAATAATCCTGCCCAATGCGCGGGTCAAGGCTTATCCCCTGCCTGATCGAGTCAATATCAAGACCCTCGTTGCGGGCAAACTCGGCGACCTCATGGATGAAAGCCAGCCGGTGTGCGAGATAGACGTTGGAGCCAAGCTTTATCAACTCCGCTGATTTCCAGTCCGTGATTACAATGGGTATCGACAGCGCATGGACTGATCGGTACAACTTGAGCAGGTCAGTTGCCGCCTTCTTTTCATTCACACCGATAATGATTCTCCACGGATGTGCTGTATCTTCGTAGGCGTGGCCTTCCCTGAGGAATTCGGGATTGACAGCCAGGTGGATATGGCGGCCATGAGCAGTCTCATTCAGCAATCCATAGAAACGTTCAGAGAAACCAATGATGTTGGTGGATTTTAGAACCACAGTCGGTCTCTTTTTGCTCTTCGCTTCACCAATCCAGTCGGCCATCCTCTTGAAGCTGGCCACCCGCATCTTGCCCGTAGCCGGGTCGGCGGAATCAATCGCTATGAAAATGAATTGTGAATTCTGATACAGCTCTTCTGCAGGACGACAGAACTGGATACTTTTCTCCGCTAAAACTCGCCGGAGCTTCCTCTGCAGAAGTGGCTCGCGGAAGTGCAGATAGCCACGCCGGAGGGATTCAATGGTATAGGGATTTTTCTCTAGCACGGTCACCGGACATCCGTGATCAGCAAGAAAAACAGCGGTCGCCACGCCGACATATCCGGCGCCGACGACAAGTATGGAAGGACGCGATGTCATATGGCTCATTCTATGCAACTGCTATCCAAGCTTGTCAAAACCACAAAGGCTTTAACCTACGTTACTAAGCTACCTGAGTTGCTATTATAAGCGGCAAGTGACCTGTTACCAAATGATTTTACTAAATGCACTATCAACAGCAAACATGCTGGGTTTCTTGTCCCACCCAAGGCGGGCCGTGCGGAATCCAATCTGGTGTCTACTACCTGGTCTATGACAGGTTCCTGAACCCCCAATTAATCAAGCGGCGGGCTTCCTTGAAGCGTAGTTTATCACCTGGAACCCCGAGGACTACTAATGTCAGCATTTCCCCCTTTTTATTTTTGACCAGGGTGACAAGACAATAATCTGAAGCGATGGTATACCCAGTCTTCCCTGCCAGTACCTTATAAGGCGACAAAACCAGACGGTTAGTGTTGGAGAAAGAACGGTAGGTATTCTTCTTGTTTAGGATCCTGGCCCGGTACCTTTTCTTAGATGTGATTTTGGAAATCAGGTTATATTTGTATGCATAGTGGAGAATCTTGGCCACTTCGTGGGCGGTGGAAACATTGCGTTCATCCAGGCCGGTGGGACCATAGAAGATGGTATGCTCAAGCCCCATCTTTCTGACCTTTCTGTTCATATCTCTGACGAACTCCTTGATCGAGCCCGACGTCGCACGCGCCAGTGCCTTGGTGGCCCGGTTGTCAGAGCTCATCAGGGCGGCGTGCAGAAGGTCTCGCAGTGTCAGTTCATAACCGACTCTCAGTCTCGAGCGGCGTGAACGGCGAGCATCCTCTCTGGCGATTTTCTCCGTTTTGTCAAGATTGATTCCTTTGTCAAGGACTACCATCGCCGCGACAAGTTTGCTGAGGGATGCTATTGGTCTGACTTTGTCACACTTCTTTTCGTACAATACCTCGCCGTTGTCGTAGTTTACCAACAGAGCCGATTTCAGATTCAAGTATGGAGTCCTCTTCCTGACTTTCTCGAAATCAAAATGATAGGCACTTTGCATGGGGGGCCTGAGTTCTAGTTGACCAGCTCCGAGGAAGTAAACGGTGTTGGCCGAGAACAGCACAAACCCTACCAGCAGAAGCAAAACCTTTGGAAAAGTTCTTTTGTTAGTTATGCCAAAAAACACATAACCGCCGTTATTACTACTTGATGCATCTTGCTAATTTCTTGAGCATGTTGTCCAATCTCATGTACATTGCATACTTTCCTCTTTAGGCATTGACATATAACATGGGGCAGGTACCACGTCAACAAAAAGGTGGCGAGGGCACTCTTATTGAAATCAAATGGACATACTCCACTGTACCGTGCCCGGCCGACGTCCTCGTCCGTCGAGTAGAGAGCTGGGGTTTTCACCTCTCTGCTAAAAGGCGTATGAATTGCTGGGCGTTGGAGACAGCTTTTCCCTGGTGGCAATTATTGAAGAAGACATACATTTTTTTTATTTTGTTCTTTACATTTTCGATTTTCTTTTGCCAGACTTCGAGCTCTTCCAGTGAGTAGTTGTAGTCATACCGTAGTGCGCCCCCATGCCACCACTGTTCTGAGTTGCGCCCGTGTAGGCGGATGTAGCCAATATCTGTTGTCGACAATAAGTGTGGTTTCAGCAATCCGCGCAGTTGTGGCTCGTCAACGCTGACATAACCGATTTTTTCCGCTCGCAACCGATCATACGTGGCCTTATTTTCCCAGCCATCGTGGCGGAACTCAACAAAGAGACGGTGTGGAGAGAGAGCTTCGCGGCATGTCCCGATATAATCAAGGCCGTCAGAGTTGAACTTAAAGGAATACGGAAACTGCGCCAGTAGCCCGGCTAGATTTCCTGACTCCTCAAACGGCCTGATCGCCTCCAGGAATTTAGCCATGTCCTCTTCAACGTCCGTCCTGCGGTGAGTCATAGACTGGGGAACTTTGATCATGAAATCAAAGCCCGGCGGCGCCTTTTTGACCATGTTGACCATGACCGCCGGGTGAGGGATACGGTAGTACGTGGAGTTTATTTCTACCGTTGAGAAATGTCTTACATAGTAGTCAAGCATTTTCCCCTTGTCGATGCCCGGAGGATAAAATTCCCCTCGCCAGTCTTCAAAACTGTATCCTGAAGTGCCTACTCTTACTTCCATGCTGCGCTTGCTGCTACTTAGAACGATTTCGGGTCCTGTGGGTGGTAGATGTGGACATCTGCCACCCAAGCATACGGCTGTTGCAATGTTACCACCCTTCAACTCCGCTCAGGGTGACGATTTTGGTGGTTTTCTACTGTCATTTCTTCATTTTTGTTTCACCTCCTGAAACCGGACACAGCCGCATTTAGGGCAGACCCATTTGCGTTTCTTATGGAAGGAGCGTTTGAACTCCTTCATAGCCGATTTACAGCGGGGACATTTCATAACATTAGTTGGCAGGAGTCGGGGCCTCCTGCCCTACAAGTCCTTATCCGGTCAGATGCAAGAACTCCGTCAGGAGAAACTCCATCCGCCCAATGAAGGTCGACATCCGTGACATTACGGTATATCCGAAAGTGGCCCCGAAGAATATCATCAAGAAGTATGTGCCGACCTTCGCCGATATTCCCAGAGAGCCTTTGTGTTCACGACTGAAATAGAAGTAGGATAATGTCGTCAAGACACCGACAATGACGACTATTGCAGACAGATCGGGGAAACCTGATTCTGTAATAAGTGGGGTTACGGTGGCTGATATCTGCTTTAATGTCCGAGCTTCCAGCATGACGGGAATCGCCACGCCAGCTCCGGAACCGATCATAACTGCAATGGGTATGCGTGAGAAAGAGGAAGTCCTTGGTAGGAACCGCCCGAACATTAACAGACCTAGAATGAATGGTAGTGCCAACCCATACTGTTCATTGCAAAAAAAAGGTTTGAATAGCAGATCCATCAAAGTACTTGACCAGACAATTACCAGAGTATAACCGATGGAGACCCCAATCAGAAGAGACTCGGCCATCTTGTAGATCGGGTTGTCCCGGTATAGGAAGGAGAATATGGCCAGCGTCAAAAGGCCGGCGATGATTGTTCCGGGGTCTGTCACCTGGTTGTCCTCTTTCTGCGGGATTTGAAGTAGATCACATTCCCCAGCACCACGAGCAGGATCACATACAGATGGGCTGTCGTCTGAGCCAGCATTCCTCTTGTTCCTCCCCCCTTGTAATTGATGAGTCGCTCATATTCCGCGGCCCCGCGAAGCCCTGCCACCAGACAGTACATCTGTCCGGAGTCGACATACGGGTCGAAAGTGGTCACCATCGCGGCTGTCATTCCTGACAGGATCCTGATGCCATAGCGCGCACTCCCATACTCCATCCAGTGAGTTGTGAGAGATCCGTCAGTGATAGAGATCACTGCCGCAACATCGTCATAGTTGCGGACTCCATTGAGAAGTTCCAGATTTTCGTAGGAACGTCCAAGGTAATCCTGTGGGAAGGTCCTGGGAATTGACTCGCCCATTGACAGAATAGCTGCGATGTATTGTGGCTTGAACCCAAGATAGACATAGTCCCTGCCATATTTCCGGCCATATTCGGCAGCCGTTTTCCGCATAAGTCTGTAACCGATAGCCGTACCCTCGGACAGCAACGCCACCCCGATCAACCGGTGTCCTCTGGAGAATGCATGCCGCAGTATCGCCAGAGCGATGGGACGTATCTCCGGAAGTGATGAGGCCTCGTGATCGAATGAAACTATCAAGACTGACCCAGAAGGCAGCGAGTCAATGAAATCATACATCTTCTGGGTTTGAGCAGAGACAGGGTGGTCTACCGTTACATTAATGAGCATTACCAGTCCGATGCAGACAAACAGCCCCAGGAAAGTCCAGTGCCGAGTCTCGATCTTTCTCATTTTCGTCCACCCAACCAGGTTCTCTCGATTCCCAAGACAACCCGGAGAGAGGTTGTCAGCGATCCCAATCCAATACCGATCAAGATTGCCCGACGAGCCGACATTGAGGGATAGTTGCGTATCCAGTCAGCGACGCCTGTCAACTGTGGGAAAAGAGATGACCCGACGGCGCTTCTGCTTAGCAGGATTACCAGCGCTGAAAGCAACAGTATCGCCGCCGGAACGGAGCGCGCTCGGAAACCGCGAAACGACGCCGAGGCGACGAAGAAAGCTAGTAGGGCAAAGACAGTCGATTGCATGGGCGCCTGAACATTTTCAAAGACCCACATAAACGGCGTGTCGGCCTTAATGCCCCAGACGAGAGCCAGAAGCGGCATCGATACCAGCCCGATCAGTGTGACCAGGCGGTAAGATCGGTCCTGCCCCCGTCGCATCTGCGCGACATTACTCTTAATCACACTGGCCACCCCGACCAGCAGAGTAAAAGCGAATATGATCTGCCAGTATTCGAGCACGGCCTGATTTACTGACCTTGCCACCTGGTGCTGCGAGAAGTACTGGAGGAACATAACCAGCCCGAAGAGAAAGCAGATAACGAGAGCAATCTTGCGATTCATCAGAATCTCCACCAGCCGTCACTGGTATTGCCGCTGAGGGCAGCGATCGTGCTCCAGATTACGGCAACTACAAACAAAATCGCTATCAGCAACTTCAAGATATCCTGAGCGCGAACTGAAGCCAGGATAGAGCGGTCTCCTGACAGGTAGCCGGAGGCCGCGAATAACTCTTCACCTATAAGTGTGTAATCGCATGCAACAATAAAGAATGCGAGTTGGATCGTCGAGTCTGTGCCAGCAATTTGAATGGCACCCACGGAGTTGCCGGTTTCAGCCAGTATCAGCGACTCGGCCTCGAACGTCCCTAACAGGAATATGGATGCAGGTTTCAAGCGGCTGATAATTCCATCCACAGCCGCCGCGTAGCCGAACTGGGAGGAGGTGACGTACGAAATGTTGTCACGGCGAAAGCGATCGGGATAGCCGGCACGGGTGTAACTTTCCCGTACGACTTCCTGTGCAACCGCCATAAGCACCGGGTCATGAGTGGGGTAAACAAGAGTGCAATCATACACGGCCGTCTTCTCCGCTACGTGGCTGAGGAAATTCATTGAGGCAATAGTTGTGGGTCGTTGAATATCTCCTCCCCAGCCGGGAGTGTACAGAACCGGACGTGCCATCTCGGTCGCACGTCCGATAGCCTCGTCAACAGCTTTCAGACCGGCAATCTCACGTACTTTGAACTTCTCTCGGCTCGACCGGTGATAGGTGGTGTACAAAACAATGCTTATGGAAATCAGAGCTGAAATAAGAGTTGTAAGTTTGTCCAGATCAAACCACGGCGTCTGTTCAGCGACGGCGACCACAAGAAAGCACCATTGCATAAAAAAAAACAAAATGTGCTTCAGCTGATCGATCAACAAAAAGATTTTTTTCTTGACCCTGATATGGGCATCTCTGCTTATTGTGTTTCACGTTCCTAACCGAGAGGAGATATGAAAAGAACGATTTTCTTTATTGCGACCGCTGTTCTTCTTGTTGGCCTTAATGTCTCGGAAGCGACGACTATCCGATGGTGGCAGTTCTGGACCGATCCGAGCGTCAAGCCCGAAATCTCAGAGATGGTGGCCGAGTTTGAAAAAGCCAATCCTGACATAAAGGTTGAGCTGACAGATCTCACCTGGGCCAACGGGCATGAGAAGATTGCTATCGCCTTCGCATCCGGCACTGGCCCCGATGTTGTCGAGCTTGGTTCCGACTGGATTGCCGAGTTTGCCGCCAATAGCCATCTGGCAGATGTTTCTGATCATATCTCCCATGACAGCAGCCATTTTCAGGGATGGGGAATGGCTACTTACCAGGGGAAGGTGTATGCTAAACCGTGGATTTTAGGAACCAGGGTTCTGTTTGCCAATCGCGATCTATTGACACAAGCCGGATACGACAGCAATTGGGTGCCAATCAAAATAAGCGAACTCAAGGTGGCTGCTTTTAAGATCAATAACCTCGGTAAGGATATCTACGGCTGGGGATCGAACACGCCTGAGAAGCATCGGCTGTACAAGAAGTACCTCCCCTTTTTCTGGTCGGCTGGTGCCCAGATTTTTACCGATGACAACAAATATTGCATACTCCCATCCGAAAAGGCCATTCGAGCCCTGGAGCTATACAAAGAACTGCATGATTCCTGCGGCTACGTTGCCAATCAGCGCGGTATTGAAGATGCCTTTCTCGACGGTAAGGTCGGCTTTATCATCTCCGGCGACTGGCTGCTGAAACGGGTTGAACTCGAGCGCCGTAGCATTAACCTCGTTTCGACTCTTATTCCGGGCTTGGATTTCCCGGGGAAGTCATTCCTTGGCGGCGAGTTTCTGACCGTGAATGAGGCCTCTGCACACAAAAGGGCAGCCTTGAAGCTTGTCGACTTCATAACATCACCAGAGAATCAGCTTCGTTTCTGTAAAGCCAACCGTTCCGCCAATCCATCGAGTATCGCCATCCAGGATGATTCCTATTTCACTTCGAATGTTCACTTGCAAACATTCATCAAGCAGATAAGGTCCGCTAAACATCCACCTGTTGATCCCGACTGGGTCTATATGGAAGACGCTATTGAAAGGGCTGTAGAGGACGCCTTGTTTGGTTCAGGACTGGTAGCGGAGCCGCTCCTGCAGGCCCGTCAAAAGATAGTCGAGTTGAAGCAGAGCAAGTGAAACGCTCCCGGTCAACGGCGCTGGTGTTGGTTCTCCCCTGGCTGTTGACTCTCGTCGTGTTCTGGCTTTTTCCCCTTGTAGTCTCCTTTCTCATGGGCTTCACCGATTTCCGGTTACTCATCAAAGACTATCATTGGGTCGGGCTGGCCAACTACCGCGCTTTGTTTTCAGACTCAGATTTCCTCAAGGCATTGAAAAACACCTTCATCTTTGTGCTTGGCACTATACCTGTCACGACTGTCTTTTCGCTTGGTATGGCTTTGCTGGTGAACCACCGTTTCAAAGGACGAGGCATCTTCCGTGCCGCTTACTTCCTTCCCTCGATCACCTCAATGGTAGTTATCGCGCTGATCTTCACCAACCTATACCAGCGCGGCGGTTATGTCGCTTTGCTGAGCCGATTGGTCGGCCTGCAGTCCCCTGAAAACGGCTTCCTATACGACAGCTCCACAGCCTTGTTTTCCATCATGGCGATGGATGTCTGGATGTCGGTCGGTTACTACATGCTCATTTTCCTGGCAGGTTTGAAATCGATTCCTGACGAGCTGTACGAAGCCGCTCGGATTCACGGCGCGGGGGCTATCCGCCAACTCTTTTCAATCACCCTACCGCTCCTTAAGCCGGTAATGCTGTTTATCCTTGTCATCAACTCGATAAAATCCTTCCAGGTTTTTGTGGAAATCTTTGTGATGACTAAGGGGAAGTTCGATACATCTACGGCAGTTTACTTCATTTACGAAACCGGCCTGACAACAGGGTTCAAGTCCGGCTATGCCTCGGCGGCGGCGTACATCTTGTTTATCATCATTGCTCTTTTCTCTGCTATGTGGTTCTTGCTGCTTAGAAGGAGGCAGGCGCTGTGGTAAAAGGCTGGGTTTTCTCTGCGCTCAAGTACTTGCTGTTGATTGGCCTGCTGGCAGTCATGGTCTTCCCTCTGGTGTGGATGTTTCGTGTCTCACTCATGAGCGCCGGAGGAAGTATCGATATGAAGCAGATTTTCAATGTGGACTTCACACTCACCAATTACCGAGACCTCTTCGCAGCACACAACATGGGACGTTACCTGTTCAACTCCCTCTTCGTTGGAGTAACCGTCACAGTCGGAAACATTCTTTTCTGCTTTATGGTCGCTTATGCTTTAGCCCGCTATCGTTACCTTTGCAACAAGCTTCTTTTTGTCAGTGTCATTCTGGTACTAATGATCCCCGCCCATATTCTCATTATCCCCCTTTACGTGCTGATGGTCAAAAGTGGTATCTATGATACTTACTGGGCGCTCATTCTTCCATGGCTTGTCAACCCGATTGGGATATTCTTGGTCAAGCAGTATATAGAGTCGATTCCACCCTCGATGGAGGAAGCGGCGCGCTTAGACGGAGCCGGTGAGTTGCGTATTCTTCTCAGGATTGTTATGCCACTGTGCAAACCGGCCTTGGCGGTGCTAGCTATACAGGTCTTTTTCACCAACTGGAATTCTTTTCTGTTTCCCTACATTCTTACATCAAGCGACAATGTGCGAACGCTGCCGGTAGGTCTGGCCTTATACCAGGGGTACCAGGCGATTGACTGGCAGCATTTGATGGCCGGTTCTGCGATTGCAGTTGTTCCAATCTTAATTCTTTTCATTATTATGCAGAGACAAATTGTATCCGGGATCACAACAGGAGCCATAAAGCAATAATGTAACGATAGCGGCTCATATTACCCGGTTCCAACCTTGCTTTAAAACAGGGGTTTCTTTCAAGATTTTTTTGTTGCTTGAAAGGGCTTGCCGCCATTTAATATGATAACCAAAGGTGAAGATAATGCGACGTGTAATCATTTAGAGAAAGGAAGTCTCCACGATGAGGAAAACATGGATTGTGGTTGCGGCTCTGGCCTTGTTTGCAGCGGGCTGCGGCGTGAACAAGGACTTTGTCCAGGAACAAATCAGCCAGTCGGAAGCGCGCACAGGTTCCAAGATTGTAACCTTGCAGGATAAAACTGACGCCAATGCTGGTGAAATCGTCAAGCTCCAGTCGCTTGCCAAGCAGCTTTCCGACAAGACCGACTTGGCTATTAACGAGGCCAAGGGGTTTGAGAACTATCAGATTATCTGGTCGGGCGTAATCAACTATGACTTTGATAGCTATGAGATCAATGACGGCGCCGCTGCTATTCTTAATGAGGCTGGCCAGAAAATGGAAGAGAATCCCGGCTCGGTAATTGAGATTGCCGGGCATACCGATCGAACCGGCTCGGCCAAGTACAATCTTATGTTGGGTGATAAGCGAGCCAATGCTGCCAAGCGGTTCCTTACAGATCACTTCGGCATATCGCTCTACCGTCTTTTTGTAATTTCGCACGGCGAAGAAAAACCAGTCGCGATGCCCGACGAACGAAACGCCGCTTCCAAAAACCGCCGGGTGACGCTGAAAGTCTGGGGGCAGTTATAAAACTGACGTCTCCTCTTCATAGTTTTGTTGACAACGAGGCGGGATAAATGTCCCGCCTTTTTACTGGTAAGGGTATACCGGCATAGTTCTTCTCCGCCAGGAGTTCCTCAGGTATAAGGCAGAAGTTGTTGTCCCTCCGCTGTGATGAGCTGCACAAAACCTATTTGAACTCGAAATACACTCCGGCAGTTTCAAACCGTGCCCTGACACTGACGGTATCTTGGAAGCTTGCTGACGTTTCGGCTAAACGGAACGGGTAGATCGACCCGTTGCCCTTTTTGCCGTCCAGGTCAGAATCGATAAACCCTGACAGCAGATACTTCCCGCTCGGTACATCGATAGCAAATTTCCGCGCTGACACCGGCAAATGGAAAATCTGCTTGGTACCGACCCTTTTGAAGGATAACACAACCGGCCTGTCTCGCTCGCCGGCTATCTGTATCACTGTTTCCCCTGATATCGACCCTAATGAGTCGGAATCCAACGATGAAAAGGAGTACTCACGTAAGCTGTCACCAAGGACGTTGCCGGCTATATCGGCGATTTCGAACTCCGTGATTGCCAATGTGTAGGACATGCCCTCCTTGAGTTGAGTCGGATGCAACAGGAGATGAAATGCATCCTGCCACTCGCGGCCCACAGGCACTTGAGTGTCGGGTTTCTCTTGGAGAATGAAGGTGCCGTCGGTTATCCTGGTCGTGTCAAGCGGTTCGGAAAATACAGCCTGTATCTGTATTTCATCGACAAACTTCGGACTTGTATTCGGATAGAAGCTGACAATGGTCGGTGGATTTTTATCCTCGGCCAGTTTCACTTCTATGCCCCGATAGTAAATTGTCGGTTTCGAGATATCGTATGTCAGTTCCAGGTCGTATGTCCCCTCTCTCAACGAATCAAAGTGGCAATTGAGGACAGATGTTCTTGCCGTGTCCGACTCAAGAAACGACTTTGCAATAAGTACCCGGTCAGTATCTTCCTGACCTCTCAGCATTAGATTGGACGGACTCTGGCGTAGAAGATTAAGCGAAATTTCCCGCGAGAAACGCACTTTCAACAACCGGTCAGACGTGAAAGCGGCGGAAATGATCTCCGATGTCGCGGTATCCTGTGTTGTAAGTATAAGCTGAAGATCATCTAACGGCGTTTCGCCGCCGACGATAATCGGTCTATCCGAAAGAGCAAAAGGCTCCCGTGTCGGATTAAAACGCTCGTTGCGGTTCTTGTCGCCAAAGCCCACCAGACAATACTCTCGGGACGGCAGGTAATGAAACGCAAATGAGCCCTCCTTGTTGGACTGGGTTACGTACTCCGGATAAAGAGAATCAAAGACTACCGTACTATCTTCAAACAGATCAGCCGGGTACAATGCTACCATCAGTCCACTTGCAGGCTTATCCTTTGAGTACACATAACCGGCCACACAACCGCTGTCAATTGTCGGACCGGTAGAAAAGGCGATAACTGTTGAGCTATCAAGCTTGTTGCCGCGCAGATCAGCTATGTCGGCGCTCAGGGAGATAATGTAGGTCTCGTTGGCTTGAAACTTGGCTGAAAAGGTTATTTCCAAACGATCTGACTTCCACTTGAGCTTTGGTTCCTTTGCCTGACGCGGAGATATGAACACGGCCTTACCCGATCTCGGTTCAACAACCCTTTCGGAGAAGAATAGCCAGACAGAATTGCCGGGATTGACATTGACGGCTCCGTCATCAGGTATTGAACCGGTAAGAACGGGGCTGGCCTTGTCGGCCTCACCACCAGGAGGGGGAGCTACTTCGGCACAGCTCCCAAGAATCAGCAGCACGAATGTGCTGACCGTGATTAGGTGAGAAACATACCCCCTACTCAGCCGGCGCTCACAAGCCAAGTTTTTCTTTGATCCGTTCATTATCGGGATCCATCTCCAGTGCCTTCTGCCACCAGGTGCGGGCTTGCTCAGTGTCGCCGACAGCTTTATATACATCGCCAAGGTGGTCAAATACTACCGAATCGTTGTCCAGCGATACTGCTTTTTTGAGATAAACCAGTGCCTGGTCATAATTGCCCAGACGATAAGACACCCAACCATAACTGTCAAGGTAAGCGGCGTTATCCGGTGAAATTGAGACAGCCTGCTGTATCAGCTCCTTTGCGTACTCAAGCTGCTCCCCCCGGTCAGCCAGCATATATCCAAGGTAGTTGAGAGCTGGATCGAAATCAGGATCTTTAGCAATGAGTTCCTCGAATATCGCTATTGATTCTTCAATCCTTCCATGTTGTTCATACACTACCCCTAGCGCGAACAACAGCCGCAGGCGATTTTGATCGTCGCGCATGTGGCTCAGACCGCTCCGGTAAGTCTCAATTTCTTTGTCAGGCTCTCCCATCAGTCGGTACACATATCCGAGGTCAAGCCACGATGTATGCACGGAGTCGGCCAACTGGGTTACAATGGCGAACTGCTTACAGGCTCGTTCCAGCTCATCATTGCGAAGGGCTATGCGGCCGAGGAAACTGTGATTTGCCGGGTGTTGGTCACCGCTCTCCACCAGGTACGAAAAGATCGAGTCTGCCTGCTGTAAAGAATCCAGCCAGTAATACAGGACACCCAGTCGGCGAGCGGCAGAACGGTTGAGCGGCGCCAGCTCCACCTCTTTTATTGCGTGAGGAAGCGCCAGTCCAAGCGAATCCATGCTGACATAGAGACCTCTTAACCCCCTATGGGCAAGCACGTTGTCTGGCTCTACTTCAAGTGCCATATTAAGTACTATCAAGGCTGAATCGGGCTGTTGCATAGCCTGGTACAATTCCTCCAGGCCAATGTAGGGTAGAATGTTATGAGGACTCTTAGCAACTTCAATCGAACTCCAAAACGACTTCTTAGCTGCGTCATAGTCCCCTTTTTCAGCTTGCAGCCGGGCCAGTTCCGACCAGAGACGGGAATGATCAGGTTTAAGTCTGACGAGGTTCTCGTATGCCCAGACCGTTGAATCGAGATTGCCGTGCTTACGGTAGAAACTGGCAAGATACGAGTACGCCCTGGAATCGTTATGATTAAGCTTGACCAGTTCAAGAAATGATATGCAGGCCGAGTCCTCGGCACCCATGGCCTGATACAATCCGGCGCGCAGTTCCTGGACACTGGTATCTACCGGGCTGATCTCGGCCAGCGCTACCAAGGCATCCTCATACTTCTCCATGCGGTAGAGATTCTTTGCGAGAGAGAAGCGGATCTCATATGATTCGGGGAAAAACTCAAGGGACTTCTTGTAGTTAATGGCAGCGAGAAGTGGATTGCCCATCTGTTCATAGAGGGTGGCATTTACAAAGAAATGAAAAGCCCGGGGATCGATCTTCTCGTGGGTAGGTACCAGCGGTATAGGCTGTGCCCGCACCTGACCGGGCTCTGCTTTGACCTCAACTACCTGCCGCTTTACGGCAGGAGATGAGCACCCAATAACAAGGAAGGCGAGTAGTGGTGTGACGAGGGTCAGTCTTTTCAATCTTCACTCGATTCTCCGGATGGTTGGCCGGCTCCGGTTTCCAGCGCTTTGTCAGCAACAACCAGTCTATTTATACACATATCTTAAGGAATCGTCTTTTGCCGACTTTCAATATCCTTTCTTCACCCTTTTTCAGTGAGAATTCATAATCAGAATCGGTCACTTTCTCGCCGTCTAGTGAAACAGCGCCTGCCTCAATAAGTTTCCGGGCTTCACTATTTGACTTGGCCAGCTTCGCCCGTGACATCAGAAGTACCAGGTAGATCTTTTCAGATTCAATACCCCAACCCTTGAGATCTTCGGCTGAAACCTTGGGAATCTCATCAGGGAGCTGCTTGCGAGAAAACACCCGCTCAAATTCTTCCCGGGCCTTTTTGCCGGAGCCATCCGGGTGGTACATATCAACCAGGGTTTCCGAAAGCTCTTTTTTGATCGCCATCGGGTTGACATCCGGATGGGAGAGAACCTGCTTGATTTGCTCGAGCTTCTCCAGTGTGACGTCGGTCGCCAGTTCGAAGTAGGGATAAATCAACTCGTCAGGGACAGACATCACCTTGCCGAATATCTCCTTCGGCGATTCATCGATACCAATGTAGTTGCCGAGAGATTTAGACATCCGCATCTCACCGTCAATACCAACCAGAATCGGCAGCGTCAAAACACACTGTGGTTCCACGCCGTAAGCCTCTTGAATAGTCCGTCCGGCAAGCAGGTTAAACTTCTGTTCGGTGGCCCCGATTTCAACATTGGCCTTGATGGCCACGGAGTCATAAGCCTGCATCAACGGATAGAACAGTTCATGTACCGAAATCGGTATTCCCCGTCGTATGCGGATATCAAAGTCGTCTCGTTCCAGCAGTCGGGCGACTGTGAATTTGGTGGCCAGGTTCATGATGTCGGCAAAGCTCATTTGCTTGAACCATTCCCCGTTGAAGTGTACCTCAGTCTTCGACTTATCCAGGATTTTGAAGAACTGCGACTGGTAGGTCTCGGCATTTTTCATGATCTTGTCGTACTCAAGCTGTGGCCGGGTCGCCGACTCACCTGACGGGTCGCCTATCATGGCTGTATAATCACCGATGATTAGGACAATTTTGTGCCCCAACTCCTGGAATTGCTTCAGCTTACGTATCCCAATAGTGTGCCCAAGATGAATATCCGGGGCGGTTGGATCAAAGCCCTGTTTTACCCGCAGGGGGACGTTTTCATTGATTGACCTTTCAACCAGCTCTTCGAACTTGCCCTCCGGAAGGAGATCAACAGCCCCCCGTGCAATGATTCCCCACTGGCGCTCGAACTCAGTATTCAACCGACTGCTGTTCAATTCTGCTTTCAATTTCCTCTCCATCTGTGCATCTTTATTGAGGTATCGTCATATAACATGCAAAGGTTGACATACACAACCTCCATAAGGCAGAGTGTATGTTAGTATGAAAACGGTCAAAAAGCAACCATACAGCCTATCTGTCTATTTTAAGTTGACTTGGCACCTGTACGGCGGCAAAATTTGATTTATGGCAATTTCAGTGGACCAAAGACGTTACAGAAGACACCGGCTAAGAAACTCTGTTATTGTCCTGGTCATTGTCTGCTTCATACTTACTCTTGTTGTTGGTTACAGAACCTACATGGTGTACCAGTCGGAGCTGCCTTCGTTTGAGCAGCTTCACAACATTGAGCCAAGTCTTAAGACCAAGGTATACGATCGCAACGGTATTCTGCTCAAGGAGTTCTTCAGTGAGAACCGTGTCCTGACCCCCTATCGGGACCTCCCCCCCCACTTAGTTAGTATGCTGCTGGCCTCGGAAGACCGTGAATTCTACGACCACTGGGGTATAAATGTCCGTCGTGTTTTCATCGTTGCCGTTTCCAACGTGCTGAAATGGGAGAAAGCCGCTGGCGCCTCAACCATAACCCAGCAGCTCGCTCGTATGCTCTTTCTGACCAGGAAGCGGACCTTCGAGAGGAAAATAAAAGAGGCGCTGACGGCCATCAAGCTGGAGCGGACCTATTCCAAAGAAGAAATCCTCGAGATGTACCTCAACCAGTACTATTTCGGCCGCGGTGCTTACGGTATCGCGGCGGCGGCCCATGCCTTTTTCTCGAAATCGGTCGGGGAGCTCAATATCGATGACTGCGCTATCCTTGTTGGAGTATTAAAAGCGCCCAACATCAATTCTCCATTCACGAACCCCGATAAGTGTCGCCGGGCCCGTGACCGTGTTCTGTATTCCTACTATAGCTCAGGTGGCCTTGCGAGGGATGAATATGATTCCCTTCAGCATGAACCGTTGGCGATCTCGCCTCCCGAGGAAAAGGTCGGGACAGCCCCCTACTTCACTGAGTGGGTTCGGCAGTACATTCTTGATAGATACGGCGAGAATGTACTCTACTCAGGGGGATTGCGGGTGTTCACATCGCTCGATGCGGGATTGCAGAAGGCTGCTGAAGAAGCGGTCAGACATAAAGTCGACTCGTTGCGCGCTCGTACCGAGCGTAATTATAGTATCACGAACAAGCACTACACTGAGGTTCTTCCTGACACTGTTGATGAACACGGCGATTCCATTCGAGTTTACAAAAAAATTCAGGGCGCCTTTGTAGCTATCGACAACGCCAATGGCGACGTGCTGGCTATGGTGGGCGGTAGATCATTTGAAGAGACCAAGTTCAATCGCTCAGTTCAAGCGCTGCGGCAACCCGGCTCGGCCTTCAAGCCATTCGTTTATACGGCCTGCATTGATAACGGCTTCCGTACTACCGATATTGTTGATGACAATCCGATCGTTCTCGACATCCCCGGAGCCAAGCAATGGAGACCGCACAACTTTGACGATAAGTTCATGGGACCGATTACCCTGCGGGATGCATTGCGCCTGTCGAGGAACCTGGTGGCGATACGCCTGCTGCTGAAGATCCACCCTCCGCAGGCCATTTTCTATACTCGGCGAATGGGGATAACGACTCCTCTGGCAGAAGTCCCATCGCTGGCCATAGGTGTCAGCGAGGTGAAACTGCTGGAGTTAGTGTCAGCGTTTTCCACTTTCCCCAACAAAGGTATTCACGTTGCTTATCGTTCAATTCACAAGATTGTTGACCGCTATGGGCGTGTACTCGAAGACAACACTGCCATCGAGAAAGAGGAAGTGCTTTCGGCGAAGACAGCCTACATTATGGTTGATATGTTGCGCTCGGTGGTCGATAACGGCACCGGCCGTCGGACACGTTGGATGGGCTTCACCCGTCCGGCTGGCGGCAAGACCGGTACCTCCGACAACTTCTGTGATAACTGGTTTATCGGTTTCACCCCACAAATTACCGCCGGCGCGTGGGTCGGTTTTGACGATAAGACCTCGCTGGGAAAAAACCAGGACGGCGCCAAAAACGGTGTACCTGTCTGGACGGAATTCATGATTAAGGCCCATGACTCGCTACCCGTAATGGATTTTGAAGAACCCGATGGTATTGTACATCTTGACGTCTGTCTGGAATCGGGCGAGCTTGCCACCGAGCGCTGCGTAAACGTTCACAACGAGGTCTTCACCGAGGATAACCGGCCGACGACAACCTGCCACCAGCATCCGGCAAAGGGAGGGGCTCTATCCAATTCATCGCGAAAAACGGAACCCATGTCTGAAGACACAGCCAGCGACCGCACCCGCTTCTGAGATTCGCCTTACTCCTCCCATCGTTTGTTGCCACCAGACATCAGTTGCACTACGTCTGAAATTCGGTTACCGATGACTGAATATGTTTCCTGCCCTGCCGGTGGCTAGCGTTGTTTCTTAAGAATTACCCCTTTCCCACTGCGTCCGTCAATGCGAATTTCGATTGGTTCTGGCAGCGCAATATGCTTGAGATGACTCGTCTCGTTCACGACAGGCTGTCTCAGCAACCAGTTCCAGTCGATGAAGCCGTTGTCTGCAGCCGGATTGACGGTGAAATACCCCAGTTGTAATAAGGTAAGGTTGTGGAAAAAGTGAGTGCCAAAAGAAGGATCAGGACAGAAATCCCCATAGGCTGCCTCCACAATTACTCTGGCAAATGAGATCTGGTCCCATGTGACCGGTATCCCCAGCCACCTCTCGCGAGTGCCCCAGCGCCCGGGACCTATGAGCAGATACGGCTTGCCGGCACTCAGGAAGCTTCTGTTGAACTTCCCAATTTGATCGGCAATCTCAACTGTTTTAGAACGGTCGAACGTCTCCGGCGGCACAACAATGATGTCGCGTACGGAATTATCACGCATGTTCCCCAGTGCTTTTTCACTTTTACTTAAAAGCCATGAATCATCTACATCTTCAACCGACACCGTCTCAAAACGGACATCTCTGATCATGGGACGGATCTGCAGGAAAGCAAACTCCTTGGCCTTACCACCGACCGGATCAAGATTAACAGCAAACTCTATTTCCACCGGGCAGTTCAGCCCCAGGCTGCCAAGGCGAAGGAGATACTGGACAATGTCGGCCAGAGGAAACAAGCCCGATTTGAGAACAGGAGCGAAAGTAATAATGCGAATTCCTTGCCGACTTGATCCGGTGTACACACGGTCGTTGTCAGGAGAATAAGTGGAACAGAGAGGAAAGAGAGTACCATCCTCCTCCGCCCGGGAAGCAGGGAGCCTGATTAATCCTTTCTCCCCGCCTGGCTCAGGGAATACACCCGGATCACTCATGTCGATCGCAAAGAACTCCTTTTGTGAATTGTCGAGCATGTCATTGATAGTGGCAAATTGCGGGAGCTTGTTGGGATAGCTGGGACAAAAGCGGAGGCAGTTCATTCCTTCTACAATAGTCTTGCCAAGACCAAGGGCCACATAGACGACTCCGTCCTCCGGCCTGACCCCATCAATTGAGTAATAGTTATATGACAGAGCCACTCCTGAAATACTGGGATAGAAGGTATTGCCGTGGTGGCTGCCGACGGCTCGCTGAATTATCACGGCCATCTTTTCATCCTCGACGCGGTTTCCGACAGCCTTGTGGTAGCGTTTGGCCTTCCTGAAAAAGGTGGATGCGAAAACGGTCTTTATTGCCGCTTTCAACTGTTGTAGTCTGACCTCCTTGTTGGAATGATTGTTTACCAGCATATGTGTATCGTAAATGCCAGCAAACGGTTCGAAGCGCGAGTCTTCGAGCAGCGATGAGGATCTCACGGCCAGAGGGTAGTCCACGACATCAAGCAAAGTCTTCAGATTGTTGACGATGTCTCGTGGAAGCGCTGCTTTCAAAAAAACTTTAGCCAGAGCTTCATTAGGGTGATTGCGCAAAGCGCTTGCCAGAAGGTTATTCTTCTCAATGAAGCTGTCAAAGACATCGGTGCCGACGATTACTGACGAGGGAACGGCAATCCGTACCCCTTCAAAACGCTCATGTATTTTGTACTTGGTCAGGAGAGCATTAATAAAAGCCAAGCCACGGCCCTTTCCGCCCAGCGACCCGGAGCCGATTCGAACAAAGTCGCTCTGCAGATCAAATCGACGGCGAGAAAAATCAGTGATTACACCCCGCTGCTTTTCGTGGCGAAAACTCCTGAGAGTATCTATCAGGTACTGTCTGAGAGCAGCAGTATCCTTGAATTCTGAAACCTTTCTAGGACGAATCCGGGCGGCAAGATCAAACTCTGTTCGAGCCATCAGCCAGTTGGAAAAGTGATTCCGGCTGGCGTGATAGACCAGGGAATAATCGTCAACCTCAGCCAAGCACTTCTCCATTGATGGGAAGTCGGAGGCGGTGGCGACTGGTGTGCCGTTGGGAGCTTTGAAAACAAAGTCGCCAAACCCGAAGTACTCCTTGACAAAATCATGCAGGTCGAGGTTGAGAGTTGGCGACATCTTCCAAAGAAACCCGCAACTGTTTGCGCGGGCTATCTTCGCGTTGCTCTTATCCGACGATTGCATCACGATGGGGAGGTCTGTTATCTTTGCCCTGATGCGTTGCGTCAGCTTCGAGCCGGCCTCATCGTCTATTTTGCCGTCTCTTGGAAAACGAAAATCAGAAATCAGGCCCAGCAGAAATTTTCGGTAGCAGTCCAACAGCCGCCAACCTTCTTCGTAGTTGTGAGCCAATAGGATTTTCGGTCGCGCCCGCATCCGCAAGAGTTTATCTGTAAGGTTCAAGCCCTCAGCTAGCAATCCCTGTGTTTGTCGCATGATTTCTGTGTAAAGGAGTGGCAGGAACGAAGAGTAAAACTTTACGGAGTCCTCAACGATGATGATGACTCGCACTCCCACCAGTTTGGTGTCATGATCGATGTTAAGCCGGTCCTCTACCAGCTTAATAATTGAAAGGAATAGCTTGACGTCTCCGGTCCACATGAATACCCGGTCGATTGCTGAAGTGAACCCCGGCTCCGACATAACTGCCAGGTCCTGCTCACCGTAAGCCAGCAGAATAACGGGAACATCCGGTCTTATTTCCTTAACGGTCCGACCGAAGGCCGAGACATCGATGTCGGCGACCCGTTTGAAGATTATGATCAGATCAATATTCTGCGTCTTTAGAATCTGGAGGGCCTCTTCAGCATTGGTTGCCCTTTTAACGTGAGGGGTAACTGTCAGATTTAGCTCCATGTATTCATTGTAGATGAGGTCGGTGAGTTGGCCGTCCTCCTCCAGTACAAACGAGTCGTATAGACTTGATACAAGTAGGATGTGCTTGACTCGGAACTGCATCAGCGAGTCAAACTTCAGGAATTTCGATTCAAATCTGGTCAGTTCCAGCTCGAAGTCCATCGCCTTAGTTTTCCTTAATCTATAGATCAACCGTATTAGTAATATATCGACCTTGGAGAATCTGTCAAATAGCAGAGTTGAGAAGTAGAAGCCCCCGTGCTTCTGACATTATTAACAGTTGGCAAAATCGCCTCAGAGCTGTCTCACAGTTAGAAATAAATCCTAAAAGAAGTGTAGTAAGTATCCGGATAACTACCAAACTCCGAACCAAAGTTGATTCGATGCGACACAAAACCAGGGCCACTGACAAGTTCCGCTCTTCGACCGACACCCACGTATGCGCCAGCAGTAAGGTAGATATCCTGTGCGATATTGTATTCAAGGTTAGGCACCAGGAAAACCGACGGGTCCGACAGGTTAACAAGCACTTCGCAGGTAGCAGTTAAAAGAGGCGTAACCTGGTATGATGCGCCAGGGGCGAGATAATGCTTGCCCATCAGGTAGACACTGCCCTCAGTGTAGGCCGTTGTTGACAGATTATCGAAATAGTTTTCCGAGTTATTGGAACCCGCGCCATTAAAATGGTATTCGACAAATCCGTAGGCGTTGCCCCAGAAACTGTAGTCGAAGCCGACTGACCCACGGAAGTAATCCGTACTTCCATCAGCATCGTTTTCGTCAAGAGCGTTAACGAAGACATAAGCGCCTTCCGCCCAGAATCCGGCTCCGCCAATGTCACGAGTGAGATCGAGTCCTACCAACAGGTTTTCTCTGAAACCGATCAGCAACACTGAAAAGTCAGTCCGGGCAGCACGGAGCTTGCTGCGCACAAAGAAGGCGCTCTGGGAAAACTTGAAGTCATCCCCGAAGACATAGCCGGCGTCAATCTCTGCCATAAAACCGATCGGCGCGCGAAGGCAAATAGCGTCCACGCCAATTCGATCCTCGGTATCGAGCTCGCTGTAGTTATAGGGGACAATAACGTCGGTTGGATTAATGACGTGCGCATACCCCCACGCAATCGCCTGCCTGCCGATATACAGGTCGAACGGTGGTGTTGTGACCGTAAAGAAGGCACGATCGAGATTTTGAAACACGGCAAAACTGCCCACGGTGTCGTTTGGTGCGGGGTAAAGGCGCTCATCCAGGTCAGCAGCCCGGTAGTCGTTAGAATTGATGCCGGGCACAAATAGATCGTTGTCAAATAGCAGTCGGTCCTGAACGCATGGAGCAAAATCATAGGCTGCACCAAAGGCGAGCCAGCCAGTAAAACGGAAGCGCCCGTTCAGCCGTATCCTGTTATTGACTGCTCCCACCGTCGGTTGCTCCGGCAGCGCAAGAGGAGATTCATAATCCGGGAGGTCGTAGGCGACGGAGAAGTTCTTGTAGTACCCGTTTATGATAAACCGTTCAGAGGCTGTCACAGCTGCAGTTGACACAGCAAGGAGTAGAAAAAACGCCAGAACTATGCAATAACAGCGTTTCATGTGGTAGTCTCTCGTTATCTGTCCATCCTTTACGGTATCGTCCATTATAAAGATTTTGAATTGAAAAAACGACATTCTTGTAAGGCAGGTCTCCCTGAGACCTGCCGCTGGTTGGCAGGAGTCAAGGACTCCTGCCCTACAACCGGGCCGCACACTAAGCCACCCTGAGCGGAGTGGAATGTTCCGTGGTCGGCGTACATCCTCGTACGCCGACTCCATCTGAGATGCGGCGGACGGGGACGTCCGCTGCGCACGAAAAACCCCAAAATCATGTCACTCGTGGTTTTCATCTTTTTCTATCTGTCCATCTTTGAGAACGATCAACCTCCGCGCTCGTTCCATAATCTTGGTATCATGGGTAGAGAAGACAAACGTCACGCCGCTGGTCTGGTTGAGACTGCGCATCATCTCAATAAGCTCGATGCCCGTCTTGGAATCGAGGTTGGCCGTTGGTTCATCAGCCAGCACCAGCGCCGGACGGGAAACGATCGCCCGCGCCACAGCCACACGTTGCTGTTGTCCCCCGGAAAGCTTGGTCGGCAGGCGATCGGCAAATCCTCTCAGCCCTAGATCATCAAGAATCTTTTCGATCCTGGCATGCCGCTCCTGCTTGGGCACTCCCTGAATGAGCATGACATACTCCACATTCTCTTCGACCGACAAAACGGGAATCAGGTTGTAGGCTTGGAAAATGAACCCGATGTTATCCCGGCGGAAGTCGGAAAGCTCTTTAGAACTCATGTTCGATAGAAGTTTATTATTTAGCCAGACCTTGCCTTTGGTCACGCTGTCAAGACCGGAAATGACATTGAGGAAGGTTGTTTTCCCCGATCCCGACGGACCCACAATCGCTGTGAACTCACCTTTTTGTATTGAGAGGTCAATGCCGCGAAGGGCTTCGACCGGCACACTGTGGTCGGAGTATTCCTTGGTTATGCCTTCAGTTACAATTACATTTCCTGCCAGATCGTTCGTCATTGATGGTTCCTCAAAAGCTTCGTCTCATCGCTTTGGCCGGTTTCATCCTGGCCGCATACGAGGCCGGATACAAACCGATCAGGGTGGTCAGAATAAAGACCCAGATGGGATAGTATACATACTGTTTGAGCTGCATGACCGGGTAGAGCAATTCCCGGAAAGTCATGCCCGCATACTCGATGCCGGTGTAATCGATACCGGTCTGAGTAGAGATATAGGTCACGATAAAACCGAGAATTATGCCCAGGACACTGCTGACCACTGCCAGCGAGGCGGCTTCAAAAAGGATCAGCCGAGCGAGAGCCAGGGGGCGGGTGCCAACCGCTCTAAGAACACCAAACTCAAACATCCGTTCATGCAGCGACATGAAGAGGGTGTTAATAATCCCCACCGCTACCACTGCAAAAAGAATCAATCCAAGCAGCCAGGTAGAAAAACCTGAGAGTTCAAAGGCCGCCTCAAGCTCCGGTAGCAACTCCGTCCATCCCTGCGCTTCATTGCCTCCAGTTGAATACGAGTTCCAGAAGGGGAGGTCTTTGGTTCGACCGTATTCTCTATCGATGAATGTGATCGCGATTTCATGCGCTTCGCCCTTCAGGTTGAGCATCTCGCGGGCTTTGTGTAATCGGATAAAAGCCATTGCTCTGTCCATCTCACTGATGTTAAAGTGATAGATGCCAGAGATACGAAACATCTCCTGCGCCAGATCGCCCGTATGCACCTCCGCCGCCGTTAGAACCACCCGGTCGCCCAGTTCCACTTCGAGCAATTCAGCCAGTTTGCTCCCGATAACAATGTCACGCTCATTGCCACCTTCAAAATAGGTCCCCTCGATAAGAGCCTCGTCAATCTGCGACAGATGCCTTTCTGTGGTCGGCTCGACACCAACCATTGTGACGGCGCTTACGTTAGCCGGGGAGCTGATCATAGAGAAGTTCAGAGTACGGAGGGTGAAATGACTGACAATCGCTTCCTTCTCAAGTTGGGCTGTGACCTCGTCGAGATTTGTTATTATCTTCTCAATTTCGAACGTTTCCAGAAACCCTTCGCGGTGGATCTGTCCCTCCCCTAAAAACGACGCCGTGGCCGAGTGGATCATGTTTTCTTCCATGCCGATAATCAAGGCATCGACGAAGATCAACGCTGCCAATCCAATGCCAATCGCTGTACCAGTAATAAAGGTTCGTCGCTTGTTACGGAAGAGGTTTCTCCAGGCCAGTTTGAGGAAGAGTCGCACCGTTTTCGTCTCCTAATGCATTCTCATAGCCTTTGCTGGAGCGACATGCGCCGCTTTGGCTGCCGGAAAGAGAGCGACAAACATAGCGGAAAAAACGATGCACAACGCTGGGATGTAGAAACTGCGCGCGTTTATCTCAGTGTACATCTTTCTGAACTCTATGCCGCCGTAAGTGAAGGTAGTTGGGGTAGCAACACCGTGAATCGACAGTGCGTAGTTGACGGTATAGCTCAGGCCGATCGCGAGGATAATACTGATAATAGCCATGATGAATACCTCAATCAGTACTAGGCCGAAAATTTGTCCGGGTCCGGTACCAACGGCGCGTAGCACCCCGTACTCCCGAGTTCGTTCCAGAACCGTCATCAAGACCGTGTTCAGCACACCAACCGCGACAACAATAATGATTATGGCCAGCATTATCCATCCCCCCTGTTGGTCGGCTTTCATGGCCCGGTAGAACTGCTTGGCGAACTCCTGCCAGGGGGCGACAGCCAGCTCAGGATTGGCTACAACTGTTTCGATGTCCGCTGCAAGGGAAGGGATAATATCCAGGTCTTCACCGACTATGGAGATCTCATGGATTCGCCCTTCGAGAACGAGAAGCTCCTGAGCGTCTGCTAAGTGCAGATATAAGGCGCTCTGGTCAGTGATCTTATCCCCGCTGGAGACAAGGCCGACGACAGTATACAAGTCGTTCGCGATCGACCCGTCAGCGCCCTGGGAAACGATAACAACCGAGTCGCCGAGTTTTGCCTTTAGAGTTTTTGCCAGCCCTTCTCCCACCAGTGCTTCATGCGCAGGTTCGTCAGAGAACATTCGGCCTTCCACAACTTTTTTATCAAACCGGGTAACGATCTGCTCTCGTTGAGGGTCGATGCCAATGATTCTGGCCCCGGCGCTCTTTTCACCCACCGAGACCAATCCGGCTGAGTAAAGTCGCGGCGCCCAGGACTCGACTCCAGGCACGTCCTCGATGAGCTTGCCCACTGTCTCATACTGATCTATTGTCTTGTATAGAGCCGGACGATCCAGATATCCCTGTTTGTGAATTTGGATATGGCCAAGCTGATTGCGAGTGAACATATCGATGATATTGCTGTAGGTACCGTCAGACCAGGCAATTGATAAGGAAGCCAGGGTGAAACCGATAAACATAGTGAGCACCGTCAGTAAGGTCCGCCGCTTCTGACGGAATACATTGCGAAAGGCTATTTTTACCATCAGCATCCCTTGTGCTCCTATTTCGGCGAGCGGAGGTTTCTTAAGGAGAAGACATGGTCATCAACTTTGGCATCAAAGTTGAGTTGTAAGTAGCGAACGACTGTTTTGTGCCCTTCTTTGGTTTGTGGAACCATCTCCATCTCGGCGGGTAGTGTGCGCTTGCCGAAGGTTCTTATGTCCCGGTAACGCAGGACACGCATCAGCTTACCTTTTTCATCGTAGTACTTCTGCCAGATCGGAAGATGATCGCTCTTGCGAGCTGCTATCACGATGTTCCCCCAGACAATCGGCAAATCCTCCTGGGGGATACAGTTGACATAGACGAGATCCTCCTTGGCGCTGTCAACTGTTATCAGTTCATAGGTGAAATCCTCAAAGAGGGAGAACTCCTTGACCAGATCATCGTTGGTGAAATCGGAACCCATCCAGGAGCTCATCATCATGGAGGGTGGCACTTTAATCACTTTGTTGGTTTTGGGTAAGTAGTTCCACATCTCGTTTTCGATACGAAGCGTAGCCACCCCGTTCTCCTTCTGAGGGGCCGTAATGCGCAGGAAGGTTTTGTCCATGCCCTGCGTCCAGCACTTCATGGTCAGGGTTCGTTGCCAGTGGGGGGTCACAATCTCCATTTCGATTTCGGAGTAACTTGACGTGCTGCGGTACAACTGGTCAATATCCTTGATGACCTTCCTAACATCGATGTTGGTAGTGGTGTCGTCCGCGGTCGTGTTTCCGGTGGCCAAAGTTATCAGTAGAAGCGCCGTTACGCAGCCTACCAAACGGTTCATTTCAACATACCTCTCAGAGAAACCTGACTTTTTCTTCCGGGGCCATAGTAACCCTTCCCTGCCCTGCCTGCAAGTTTTTTCCCCGCGTGCAGGCCGAACCTATCATTTAAGAGCACGATCCGACGGTTATTACAATCCACAAGCAGCGCACATAACATGCTGTTGCGACATCGGTTGCACCATGTCACTGCAAGTTGCACTTCATGTTGTTTGCGGCTGTTTTGAACATGCGATGTTTACAACCATCCACTTATCGTTAAAACGTCAATTGGAACTGATGCCTCACAAGATAGTCTATGCGTATCCCGTGTGAGGCTGTCGGGCTTGGTCGTAGGCATCATTGACAAACCCAGCATAGCTGATAGCATATGTTGAAAAGCAGTTTGCCCGATACCTCATTGGTCCGCAAGGGGAGGGTTACCTTGAAATCCATCAAATTGTATTTTTAGTTTGCACTATTCAGAGGAGTTGGATATTTAGAAATATATGCTCGACTTGTTGATAGTCGCAGCCTTCGTTGTGTATGCTGTCTCCTCGGGATTTCGGGCACAAAGGAAAGCCTCCCGCAACTTGCAGGAGTATTTTCTGGCCGGCCGGTCTATCAAGGGGTGGCAGGCGGGACTGAGCATGGCGGCCACGCAGTTCGCAGCCGACACCCCTTTGCTGGTAACGGGCCTGATTGCTACCGGTGGCATCTTCCTGCTATGGCGTCTGTGGATCTATGGCATTGCCTTCCTGCTGATGGCTTTTGTCTTTGCAGCCTGCTGGCGACGGGCTGGTGTATTGACATCTGCTGAGCTGGCCGAGACACGGTACAGCGGCAGGGGAGTGCTGGCCCTGCGCGTGCTCAAAGCTGTCTACTATGGGACGGTCATTAACTGCGTGGTGATGGCGATGGTCCTGGTGGCGGCAATCCGTATCGCAGAGGTTTTTCTACCATGGCATGAATGGCTGCCGACCGGATTCTACAATACGATATTGCAAGTTACGCAAGGATTCGGGCTGTCGCTGGCATCCAACGTCACCGGCCTCGACCCCGCCATAGCTACCGCCAACAATGTCATCAGCATCGTTGTTATCGTGGGTTTCACCGCCCTCTACTCCACCACGGGTGGACTCCGCAGTGTGGTTGCAACCGACGTGATGCAGTTCACGCTGGCAATGGTGGGCACGCTTGTATATGCCGTAGTAGTAGTCAAGCAGGTCGGCGGCCTGGGTGCTCTGGCCGAGCGTGTCGTCGATATTTATGGTGTAGCCACAGCCGGGAAACTGCTGTCGTTTGTGCCAAGCGGCGGAGGAGTACTTGCGCCGTTTCTGGTCATTATTGGGTTGCAGTGGTTTTTCCAAATGAACAGTGACGGGACCGGATATCTGGCACAACGGTCGATGGCATGTGCAACTGACCGTGGAGCGCGAATCGCGGGCATTGTTTTCGCATGGGTGCAGATACTGGCGCGTAGTTTGATCTGGCTGGTTATCGGGGTTGGTCTGCTTGTTCTCTATCCCTTTCCGCCCGAAGCCGTCGGTGGTGACCAGTTTGCTGCAGGCAGAGAGATCCTCTTTGTGACGGGCATTGACGACCTTTTGCCGGTTGGTGTTCGCGGCTTAATGTTGACCGGTCTGCTGGCGGCGTTAGCCTCGACCATCGACACTCACCTGAATTGGGGCGCCAGTTACTGGAGCAACGACATCTACCAGCGCCTTATATGCCAGCAATGGCTTAAGCGGAAACCGAGGGGGTTCGAGCTCGTTCTTTCGGCGCGCTTGTCGAACCTGATCGTTCTGGTCATCGCTTTTATAATCATGGCTAACCTTGGCTCTATTCAGACCGCCTGGTTCATCTCTCTGCTTTTCGGAGCCGGTGTCGGCTCGGTGTTGGTAATGCGCTGGTTATGGGAACGTATCAATCTCTTCTCGGAAGTGGCTGCTATGGCGATCTCACTCATTATGGCTCCAATTCTGCTGGTTGTCACCGACCAGGAATGGCTGCGTCTTTCAATGATGGCTCTTGTCTCGACGAGTGTGGTCGTCTCGGTTACACTGTCCACGCCGAAGACCGATCGTTCTGTCCTCAAGCAGTTTTACACAAGAGTCCAACCGTTGGGCTTCTGGAGAGAAACGGCAAGTCTGGTTGGTGATGACCCAAGCCTGCCGACAAGAAGGCTTCTAAGAGCCGTCAGGACAACCCTGTTGGTATCACTTTCGTTATTCCTCATGCTTGTTGGGGTCGGTAAGCTTCTGATCAGGACACCCGATCAATCGCTTGTCTGGCCATTGATTTGCGTTGCAGTTGCAGCGGGGATCCTACCGCTCTGGTGGCGTGAGGCCTTTGGCTCGTCCACTGCTGACGAAAACAGATATGACAAGTCGTAGTTGTAGGGCAGGAGCCCTTGCGCTCCTGCCGCAAGTTGGCAGGTCTGAGACAGACCTGCCCTACAAATGTGCTATTACTCAGTTAGAAATCTATATTAACGCTCCGTAACCTCTCCCAAACGAGTTTAACCACTGTACCCCACCCATCGGGTGGGTTTTCACAAATCAGATGCTTGTCGATCAAACCTAAACCCACCTGTTAGGTGGGGTACTGATTTACTTTAAGTGACACTCCCAAACTCGTTTAACAGTGCCACCCAGAGCAGGTAGAACTTCATTCAAGAACGAATCCTGCCGAACTGTTTTATGGTTGTAACAGCTAGGCCTCCTTTGTATACTGACAGGAAGTGTTAGCCAGTTATTATTAATAAGAGTATGCAAAGAAGAACCGGCAACATCATCCTGGCGGGAATGATAGCGGGAGCTGTCCTCGGTGTTCTCGGTGGGTACTATCTGGGCGACGTCCTGCTTAAGATACGGTTCATCGGTACGATTTTTCTCAACGCTCTGAAGATGGTTGTCATACCACTGATCGTTGCCTCGATAATTGTCGGCGTGACCTCTTTAGGTGACATGCGCAAGTTAGGCGGAACTGCGCTTAAGACCATGCTGTACTATCTGGCCACTACGGGCTTTTCGGTACTGGTCGGAATCATTCTGGTAAACATTATCCAACCCGGTTCCGGAGTGGAAGCTTTCGATGCCTACGTTCCGGAGAAGGTAGCCGAGAGCGGACAAAAGACCTTCGTTGACGTGGTAGTCGGCCTGGTTCCGGATAATATCTTCAAGGCAGCAGCGGATGGGAGGGTCCTTCCCCTAATTGTCTTTTCACTTCTTTTCGGCGGGGTGCTGACGGCGATCGGGGACAAAGGGAAACCGGTTATTGACTTCTTTGTCGGGTTGAACGCGGCCATCATGAAAATCGTCCACCTGATTATCTGTTTTGCGCCGGTGGGAATTTTTGCATTGATCGGCGCGATTGTAGCCGATAAACGAGATTCACTGGCTGAGCTGGTGGCTGGTTTAGGCTTATATGCCATAACTGTTATATCCGGCTTACTCATTCATGCTTTGATCACACTACCGCTAATCCTGAGGTTTTTCGGTCACAGAAAACCCTTCCCCTACTTTGTGAACATGGGTCAGGCGCTGGCCACCGCGGGCACCACTGCTTCGTCGTCGGCAACGCTGCCGATCACAATTGAATGCGTAGAAGAGAAAAACAAGATCAACAGCCGGGCGGCGGCGTTTGTTCTGCCGTTAGGAGCAACCATCAACATGGATGGCACCGCCCTGTACGAGGCCGTTGCGGCTTTGTTTATCGCGCAGGTTTTCGGGATCGAGCTAACGATAGGCCAGCAGGTGGTGATCTTCTTAACGGCGACATTAGTCTCGATAGGAGCGGCGGGAATACCGGAGGCCGGCCTGGTAATGATGGTTATCGTGCTGGCGGCGGTTGGCCTCCCCCTTGAAGGTATCGGTCTCCTCTGGGCGATTGACTGGTTCTTAGATCGATGCCGGACAACCGTAAATGTGTGGGGTGACTCCATAGGCGCAGCGGTGATTTCCGAGACCACTGAGATGAGGGGCTCCTGACACACCAGAACGAGCAAAGCAGTAGTTTAATCGTTTGTAAACTCTTATCCAGTGTAGTAAAAGGGCTTTCAGGCTGACATGATCCCCATCAATAACGAAAAAAGACGGCTTCACGCCGCTTTTTTCGTTATCTAACGGACACCAATCAGGTGTCGGCTTTTTCTGTTCCTGAGTAACTGGCCTACCTCCTGCAATCGCAATGCGGCCGAGGGCCACCATGGTGAAGGTACCTGACAAGGAATGTAATATCAGCCACGTTCACGTCACAGTTACCATCCACATCGCCCAAATTCATGATCGCTGGTTCTTCCCCCCCGCGGAATAGGTAGCTGACCAGGTAAGTAAGATCACCAATATCGACATGACCGTCGAGATTGACATCACCGGACAGATGACCTCTCAACACTACCTCCCCGGTGGCAGTGAACACGGCCCCATCGTCAAATAGGCCTGTGACTGTAAACTCGTGGACCGAGGTGTCATAGAAGGCGCCATATCCCTCGAGGAAGGGGGTAATCGGCGATATGATCTCAAGTACCTTACCGCTGAACCCCGGGAACGAGTCGAGTACATTCGCCGAAGTTATTGCGATCGTCGTGTTGACGCGCACGCTGGCAAGATCGATATACTCTACGCTGTGTCCACCCATGAAGTTGCCCAGGTAAGTTGTGTCCATCATGGGTGTTATAGCATACTGGTAAAAGGCATACATGAAGTCTGGCCTTATCACGGCTTGGCCTTCGTCGATGCCTGAACAGTCCACAACCGTGATAACAAACGCCACCGAACTTGTATCTTTCCCATCGCTGGCAAACAGCGTGGTCGGGTAGTCTCCAGCCTGGCCCGGGACAGGCGCAAACTTCAGCAGTCCCGAACCGTTGCCTAAATCGTTGAAATCCATATTGGGCACCAGTGGCTCTACCCACATGGTGAGCATGTCGCCGTCAGGGTCTTGCGCGTTAGCAGGTACCTCGACCGAGTCCCCCTCACAGATAGGGAAGTCATTAATGGGATCAACTACCGGCGCCTGGTTCACGTTGTACACTTGCAGTGTGTATGGCGCTGATTCCACAGATAAGCTAGGGTCAGTCTCATCAGTGGCGCGAAAAGCAACAACGTAAAGTGTGGGATCGTCATCCCCCTGAGTGAAATCCGGGCTAAAGGTCAGTACTCCAACGCCATTAAGGGAATCGACGAAAACCATATTCGTCGCCAGTGTATCCTCGCCATAGAGATGAGCTTCGAGAAGAGGAGTGGTCGAATCCGAATCCGTGGCAAGCGCAGTAAACACAAGCATCTCGCCTTCGTTGACATCCTGATCCTGTCCGGACGGAATCACTACAACCGGGATCCGGTTGCTGTCAATGACCGTTATCTCAACCTGCTCGGAGTCGATCAAAGCGGGATCGATTTCATCTGTGGCATAGAACGTAATCCGGTAGATGCCGGCGTCAAAGAAGCCCGGTATCCAGTTGAAAGTTCCCATCCCGCCTCCGTTGTCAGTAAACGTAGCTGTTCCGGGAAGCGTTGATGTCGACAGTAGTGGTGTTGTGCCATCAGGATCAGTGGCGATGACGTCAAAGTTCAGCAATAGGCTTTCAGTCACTTCCTGCGGGCCAATCGGTGAGAGCTCCGGCGGATCATTAGGAGGTGGAGCAGTCGGGTCATAGACGTGGAAGCAATGGGGGCCATACCAATCTGGGGATAGAGTAGGCGGAGTACCTGCTGAGAGCGACCATAGCCAGGCGCCACCCGGAGGGAAGAACGAGGAGTCAATACACAGAGTATCCCCATTGGTATGGGCCTCTGTTGCGATGTACCAGACCTGCTCACTGTAGCCGTCTGCAAAACCGGGTGCATTCCCCGTCGTCCAAACAGCAGAGACAGTAGTGGTGTCTCGGCCCAGACCGTCGAGGCTGAATTGTTGAAACATTAAGTCATCAAAGTGACCACCCGGATTGTAGACGCTGTGGTAGAACCAGCCACTCGGCCCTATTGGAAGAGTGTCAAGAACCGGCGCATCAAAGTAACCAGGGGTAGTGGGATTAGCGTCACTCAGTTTCGTATAGACCTGGAAACCGTTGGTAAAAGCCAACAAGACTGTGCCATTGCCAGGCGTATAGGTTAGTCTGAAGGTGCATCCGACGGGCACATCAATTTCGACCGTGTCGGTCGCCCAGAGCCCGGTTACGTTGTCCAACACAATCTCGGTAGCGCCATGGGCAAGCCCAGATGAAAAAAACATCAGCGCCGTGAATACAAGTAAAAATGAGATGCGTTTCATTTTGTGCTCCTTCTTGACTTGGTCAACAGTTGACATGAATGGTTGAGCGTTTAGCATACTCTTTACTATACACTGTACGATAAACTTGTACCTGCATCTGGCCGGCATTGGCGTCCGGACCTACCGTCAGTACCAGCTCAACGGTATCCCCTGTGCCCGGATCCGGTATTTGCACCTGAACAGGTACCGAAGCCAGGGCCAGCAAAATCACAAGCGTATACAGGTACTTGATTCTCATATCTAATACTCCTTGTTCCTGGTGCATACGGCGCGAGCACGAGCCCGATTGTGACCGAAGTACACAGATTAGTAGAGTCCTCTACTCGCAATGTATAGCGAAGACGGATATTGTCAATTATTTTCCTGCCCCGAACCACTCCGGCCCCCCTTGCATTAGTGAAGGGAGGCCGGTTCTGTTAGACGACTATCCAAACTTCCGATCTGCTTATTTTAGTAGCATCATTTTCTTCGTTTCTGTGAACTCTCCTGCCTGCAGGCGATACAGATAGATACCGCTGGAAACAGCGCTACCACTGATATCCTTACCATCCCAGAGGACAACGTGCTCACCGGCCTCAAAAAGCCCATCTGCCAGCGTGGTAACCCTCTGGCCGAGGACATTGTAAATCTCCAGCTTCACCTGGCCTGCTACCGGAAGACTGAAAGAGATCTCGGTGCTCGGGTTAAACGGGTTAGGATAGTTCTGTGACAGCTTATAACTGTCGGGCAGGATTGCTGTCGACGTGCTACTGAATAAGTGGTCGACATTCACCCGGCTGCCATGGCCCGCCCACTCAATATCAGGATACACCCTTGTGTCGTTCACATAAAGTGTAACAGGGTCGCCATCTTTTGGATAGTTGGCGGTCGTCTTGACGATATCGTCGCTCCCGTATACCGGAGTGAACTTCAAGATACCATCGGCGTAGTGACCGCTTCCACAATGAACACCCCCTTCGGAATAGGCGTCGATGGTAGCGCCGTTTTTCAGTGGTTTGCCATCGAGGGTTATATTGGAACCATAAATTGACATCCACCTCCGCGATGGCGCCATATTGTCTTGAGCAATCAACGTGGCCTTTGCTTCAGAAGACACAATTGGACCAACCCAGCCCGGATACAGGAGCATGGCATCGTCGAAGGTTCGAGCCCAGTAGCCGAACAATTGCATCAAGTCCCGCAGAGTGTTGAAGAGAGTGTCGCCGGGAATCCAGGTAAGACCGCCGTAATCATATCCAAGGGCTACTTCTAAGTAGTTCAGAATCGACTCAAATCCTTCCTCGACCGGCAAGGTACGATCAGGCCAATAACTAACCAGATTCCACCCCTGATATATCGGGATGTATTCCAATTCACTGATCTTGGCGCCGCATATCTCTATCGGCCACGGTGCCTCGCGGTTTAGTTTAAACCAATAGCCGTGGTAATAGTCAACACTGTCAAGAGTGGAGAACTGGGGAAGGTGTGGATCATACGTCAGCGCCTCCCTGTCAAAACTCAGGATGAAGTCGAGACAATCACATCGTCCAAGCTGCGCCACGATCGGCCAGATGTCGTCGCTGTAGGCCACATTCCACGAAATCAAGTTCCAGCCTTCGTGCAAATAAATCAGCACGCAGTATTCGGTGGCAAACGTGCAGACCTCGAACTCATCAGCACTGGCAGTCCAGATAACAGGTGGTTCAGGGAAAGCCTCTTCGCCGTTGATCTCGAACGTGATAGTATCACCTGGTTCCGCGCCTTCGTCAATGTTGGAGTACGGATCGTCACGATAGATCGGCATAAACCCAAAGGAGCCATCTGCCCTGACTGTATCAATACCGCAGAGGACACTATCCGGATCGTAAGCTGTGATGATGTCACCTGCTGCAAGAGGCACGTTGTTTAGCTGCGGATGAGCACAGTAAACGTTTATCCACTCGTTGGTAGGAATGATCACAGATTGGGACAACGGATATGCGCTCTGCGGTCCTTCTGTCACCGATGTCTCCAACGGAGATACATTTGCCAGTACGTTGCCAAAGTCGAAGGCAGTAACATTGACGTAGTAAAGAACTTCCGGCAGGAGGTTCTCAATTGTCATTTCATACTCGAAATACTTGAAATACCCGTCATCGGTCAACTCGCCCGGTTGAGCATGATTAGGATCGAGAGTTGATGGATACTCCGCATCGGGATATATCTTGCAAATTGGCGTTGTTACACACAGTTCAGGGTTTAGGGCCACCGGTTTGAAGTAGAAGATGGAATCGGGAAAGATAGGGTGAATGAAGGGGTTTGAGGAAGTATACAGGTTTGGGTCAAACGTAGTGTCGTAGCATGGATCAGGGCCACTTCCGTAGAGACAACGAAGTTCTTCAAGGGTAAAGGGATTGTTTCTCAACTCGAACTGACCTGACCATTGATTAAAGGTATACTTGTAGTAGTCTTCAAGGTCGTAGGAAGCTACCATTGAAAAACTGGGTGCAAAACAATTCTGAGCCAGATAGACGCGATATCCTTCAAAATCAACTTTGTGCCAGAACAAATCAGGCGTTGTTTCAGAAGCCAATCCATTCCATCGAACATGCAGAGCGCCAACTTTTGGCTCAAGCCAGAACTTCGGCGCAGGAGGCGGCGCGGCACCTCTGAAATCGGGGACACCATCACCTTCATACCAGAAAGTATCGACACTGGCGTAACCAACACCATCACCCTCATACCAGGTAGTGTCAATGGTAGAGTCGATGATCATTGTGCAATCCTGATAGCAGACATGGAACTTCCCCGCATAACCATCGCCATCAGTGTCAACACCCGGATTGTCATATATCCACGATGCCCAGCGGGCATTGTTGGCCAGATCGGAGAAATTCAGGTTGGCATAATACTGTTCAGGGTTATCCGGTAGGTTCTGAAGATTGTTGGGATCGATATGGAAATACTCCCCTCCAACATAGGCAAAAGTAACCGGAAGAGTCTGACCCGCGGCTATATCAAACGGCCCGAACGACAGGAGATAGCGGGTATCAAAACCATCGGTGAGGTCGTGGGCAATTGCCTGATTAGGATAAAGCCATACCGGGTTAGAGGGTGAAATAATTGAGGTGTAGATTTGGTCATAGTCGATCTCCCGGTGCCGCATGATGTAGTACTTATTTACATCCCCTTCAGGAGTGCCCAGTCCACCGGTGCCGAAATCACGGAATGGGTCGCCGGGTGTGGGTCGCATTCTGGGGCCAAAATCGAGAGCAGAGCTACCATTACTCGCCCACCAATTGAAAGAGATGTCAGGCGTTGAAATAGGAACACGAAGAAGGCTTGTAGCTGTGACATTCGGGAGTGGTTTCTGCGTATACAGATCACCATCGTTGTCTGCAATCCAGGCCATATTCACTGAATCCATGAATACACATGGGCCGTAGTGCATCTGCACAGTTTGCCGGAACCCACAGACATCATCCTGGAACCCAGTTCCACTGCCGGTATAGTAGACATCACCATCGACATAAATGCCCATGTATACATCATTGAGCGTTTGCGTGCCGATGTTCTTGATGCCCAGATCAAACAGCACAAAATCTTCCGCATAGGCATAAGACCAGGCATAGGAACTCTGGGTTATCTCAATATTGAGTGGTTTGTGCGGACGTCCGAAGTAGTCATTGGACACGCCCTGCGTGAATGTATCTGCGTAGTTAAAGATGTAATCTTCCTCTGAAACAGCGTCTGGATCACCATCGAGGATTGACCTTTTTATGATGATTGCAGAACTTTCATCGTCGGGAAACATCTCCTGAACAGCCTGCCAGCCATCAGCACCTACCGACACTAGTGTGTCTTGCCCCACCACCGCACCGATCCACAGGGCACCCTCATACAGATAGGTGGTATTTGAACCTTTGGGGTACTCACACGAAGGGACATACTCGCCAGTGAAATAGTCTCGGGGTTGTAAGTACCACTCTACTCCCCAAAACCCCGTCCCTATGGTGCCGTTGTTGTTGACACCTAACGATATCTTCCCCACCCGATGACCGGCGACACAGTGGGCCGGGGGACCGGCAGTCAGGCTGCCTTCCGGGGTTTTTGTCGATTCTCTGTCCAATTGAGTTCGCCCGAAGGATCCTGCAGTAATTGCAAGAGAGAAAACGAAGAAAAGCAAGAATCTGATTGTCGCCTTCTTAGCCATGATTGCTCCTTCCACCTTAAGAAATTGTTTAGGTCGTTTCCCCATTGTCCTGTGCTGCATACGAATAGTGCTTACAATATAGTTACAAATACAAACCTTGTCAATACCATCCTTTTCTCGGTTCTAAGACGATTTTGTCATTTGTGTTGTTTAATCGGATTGTCATTATTTCTTCTGTTTTCATCATCGATGAGTTGCATAATGAGTTACGATCATTCTTCTTGACAAATACCTGGATTCAAGGTTACTTACATCCGGCTACCAGTCAAGCGCCTTTGAGCGGAAAAGAGCGCCACTCCTTGGATGCGAGCGGAAAACAGGGGTGGTATTATCCAGGAAGCACTAAGCCTCGTCAAAGCGTTCTCTTGGCGGGGCGTTATTTTTGGCCGGTTTCCCTTCGTTGCCGAACAGCCTCGAACAGACAAACACCCGTTGCCACCGACACGTTGAGGCATTCGACCGAGCCGGCCATAGGAATATGGATAAGAAAATCGCAGGCCTCGCGGGTCAAACGCCTCAGCCCTTTCCCCTCCGCTCCCACCACCAGCGCCAGTGGCCCTTTCAAGTCGATGTCGTATAGGCTCTGCTCAGCTTGGTCAGCTGTTCCTACCAGCCAGAGACCGGCTGTTTTTAGCTGTTTCAGAGTGCGCACAAGATTCGTAACAGTAATAAACGGCACGTTCTCTGCTGCACCGCAGGCAATTCTCCGTACTGTGTCGGTAAGCGAAACTGATCGATCTTTGGGAACAACTACCGCCTGTATGCCTGCCGCATCCGCCGAGCGCAAACAGGCTCCCAGGTTGTGTGGGTCCTGCACACCGTCCAGGATCAACAAAAAAGGCGGTTGTTCCAGGCGCTCGATCAGGTTGAAGAGATCCTCTTCGTTCCGCATGGCAACATCGACAGCGAAATCAGTATGCTTATGCACCCTGAAAGACCCTGATCGTGATTTCTGCCTCACGTATCTACCTCGTTGCACTTGAGCTGTGACTTTAGCCTACTGAGTGATAGCTGAATTGTCAACCCTTTCCAGGAACTGATTCTACTAACGAAAGAATACCAAGTCCTCCGGGGCTGTAGTCAATTGAACCGTTCTCCCCCGCTCTTCAATTACCGTGTCAAGATTGGTTACATGGCCGGTTGACAGAATGAGTATTCGCTCCGGATTCCGAGATAGGTGATCCTTAAGCCCTCTGATGCTGGATTGGTTTTCAAGATAATTGACCATCCGCCGGAATAGTTTCGGCATGACAACATATTCGTTTGAAATCGATTCTATGCTCTTAACCAGCACCCCAACAGTTGTCCAATCATAGGGCCAGATGCCTCTATCTGCATGACGAGCCCTGCCGACTGCCATCGTCATGGCGTCCCGTAGGTCTGAGAATAAACCATCGTAATACATCGGATACGCCAGCCCTTCAGCCAAAAGCTTGTAGTTGACGCTTTTCCTGAGAATTTTCGTGTTCAGAAAAACGGCAGACCCATCTCTCTTGCCGGAACCTCCTGCGAAAACGAAGGCCACTGGCCGTCCGTGTTTATCTGTTCTTCTGGCCAGTATGTAGCCGGGACTGCCATCGTCAACCGATAAGACTTCGCTCCGATCCAGTTTCCAGCGCACATCGGTTATTCCAAGGACAGTGAGCATATAGTCAGTGGCTTGGTTGGCAAAATTCAGCGGTTGGTGTGTTCCGTTGTAATGGACTTCGAGAGCATCGACACCCTCGAAACGGAGTTGGACATGCTCGCTTTTGTTCAGCCTTAGCCTGCGCCCTTTGAGTTTCCGCCAGTTTGCTTTGTTGCGTGCTCGGAACTTTATCGAGTCGCCATCCGGGTCGTATCCCTGTATATGAAAAGTCCCCTCGATGAGAACAAACGGCATGGGATAATCTCCCGTCACATATTAGCGCTTACCGTAAATACAAGTGGATTAACGCCCGGTTGGATCAAGTCGTTCACATCCATGTTTTACTTCCTCAATCTTTTCTCCTATATACTGTGGAAAATATCCGTTTGGAACTGCCGGAACAAGGTAAAATGTACAGCCTATCTGGCCTTGTATCATGCAACGTGCCTGACAGTCTCGTAATCTATTATTCCCTGCTCATTGAGATCATCGGCAACACGATAAAAAGAACCCTTGTTTACACAAAGATAGTGGCGATCACGGCTATCCAGACTATAGCGGCTGCAACAAAGCCGGCAGTGCGACCATTACCAATGAACAGGCTCACCGCCGAATAGATGAGGGCGATACCGAGCCTTGCTGTCCACCAATCCAGGTGAGCAAAATGGTAGGCATCGGCAAGCAACAACAGGCCAGCCAACAGTAACGAAAAGTAAACCAGCCAGAAGGGCTGTTTCTTTTTAGATTGAGATTTTGTCTCTTCAGCGGCCATTGCCGTATTCCTTCAGAAAGCTCTTAATCCCTCGCGTGATAGCCTTAGCCAGCTTCTTGCGGAACTTATCTGTTTTCAGCATAGCTTCCTGTTCAGGTATGATCATGAAGGTGCATTCTACCAAAACCGCCGGATACTGTGTCGGCCGATTGACCGCCAGGTTACCATAGTACAGTCCGTGATCGGGAAGGCCGGTGGCTTTGAGCATCTCGGCGTGAATGCATCTGGCCAGCTTCAGCGAGTGGGGGTGGTAATAATAACTTGAAGTACCATTGTTGGTAAACGGATTGACCCCGTCTGGGAGCGCATTATTATGCACTGATACAAACAAATCGGCATTGTTCATCTTGGCTATCTTGGGGCGATCATACAATTCAACATCACTGTCGTCTTCCCGCGTCATTACCACTTTCGCTCCCTTGGATTGCAGCTCCTTTCTCAAAGCCAGCGCAATGGCTAAATTTGCCTCAGCTTCGGTGTATCCGGTGGGACCAATAGCGCCTGGGTCTTTGGAATGACCGGGGTCGATGACTATTGTCTTGCCACGCAGTGTCCTGATATTACAAGGCGGCTTGTTGAGCTGGAAGTAAAACGTGTTTCCCTCGTAGTAGCTGTCATATCCCCAGATGTCCTGGGTGAGTTGCAGCTTCAGTTCGTACAAGCCTTCCTCCGGTTGCGACCAGGTGGCAAGGCGGACGAGCTTGTCACTGAAGTCATAGCGGATCCAGTCGGTATTACTGGTCACGCCAAAAAGCTGAATACGGATTGTCCGCCTGTCGTCCTCGATAATACGGAAGGGGTGTTTTCCTAAAAGCGGAAACTCGACAACAAGCCCGTCATTATCTCCATACGTACGGAGTGACTTTACCTGTGATTTCGGGGGAAGGATGCCTTTCGGTAGTCTCTCAACCGACGTCTTTTTTACCCAACCGACCTGCGTTTTGGAAAGCCTTATCTTGAACCACTCCCCTTCAGCCCCAACAGCCAGGGCCTCGACGCCTTTAGGTTGAAATATGGACAAGTATCCCTTTGCTGGGCCATACCGCACTATCTGGACGGAATCAGCAAATCTTACTGTAAACGGGTAATCCGGGTTGTTTATTGTAACGGTGTAGGAACTCTCCCTCCGCTCGATTGTAGTGTCACCCATCTCAAGGAACTTCGTCAGGCGGACATCAGTAGTGTCGAACGGCTCAAGAAGAAACCGCTTGATTATATCAACCTGTGGTGGTGGTGCAAGGTAGTACTGAATGCGCACGGAATCAGACCTGGCACCGATGGGTATTTCATAAAAGCCTGAGTATATGCCTGCAATCTTCAGAGAATCAGGCACTGCGCCCGCGCCAAAGACCGACTCTCCCCAGTACGCCTGCAGACGCGGTGCCGTTTCAGTCATCGGTACCGAGTCGACAACCTCCGGAATGGCAAACCAGGCTCGACAACCAGGCGTACCATAAAAAGAAACCTCGAGCATATCGCCGGTCGCCAGCACGAGGTCCCCGGTGGGGGCATGATAATCCATTGCAATCATCAGGCTGTCTGAAGGTAGCGGTCGCAACGGCTCTGGAATGCTCACCGTCACGGAGTTGGTCAGGTGTAGATGAGCGTCGTGTGTTCCCGCAGACGATAGAGGTGTCCTTCTTCCATCTCGCCTGAGAGGACTCTCAATGAGGTAAGCATCAAGTCGAAACGTGAACCGTCCCGCTGTGACCGGAAGGAAAGCAAGGAACCCTCCGTCGGGATGCACTTCCACTATGTGGCCATTAATGACAAGCTTGTCCAGCTTCTTATCTTCACCGAAAGTAAGATGTCCAAAAATAAATGTGGAATCGACCGCTGTTACTATCTGGTCCGGTTCAGGGTAGATTACATGGATCTGCGGCTCGTTCTCAGATGCGCGGGCGTATGTGGACGTACCTGGAAGGCCTGAGACCTTCAACAGGACAACCAGAATGAGAACAGTCAGCCGTTCAGTCGCTGATATACTTCTCGACAACGTCACGTTTCAGTTTGGGGCCACCGATGATTTCACGGTCGACCTCAATTGACTCCCTGTCATATCGGATTCCACTCGCGATGTCATCTTCTAACAGCAGCGGGCCGTCGAGATCAAAATAGTCCGCTTGAGCAGACATGTACACCGATTGTGCAATCCCCACTGAGGATTCAACCATGCAACCAAGCATCACTTTCTTCTTATCCTGGCGTGCCTGCTCGGCGATTTTGACACCCTCGACAATCCCGCCACACTTTTCCATCTTGATATTGACACCGTCGATAAACTCGGCAAACCTGCGATAATCGTCAAGATTGTTCAACCCCTCATCAAGAATCAATTCAACATTATCGGATTTACCTTTGATATGCGGCCACTCTTTCACGAACTCAACATCAGTAGGTTGTTCAATGATGGTTATCCCTTTCTTACCAAGGTGGAAGATCATTTCTTCCGCTTTGTCACATGACCAGGCCCCATTGACATCAATACGAATGGTCTTATTGGTAATCTCATCAAGTCGGTCCAGAAGCTCAACATCATCTTCACCACCCATCTTGATCTTGACAATGGGATAGTCACAGGCTTTGATAACCTCGATCATTTGATCCGGTTTATCAAGACTTATCGTGATCGAACTGCGTATACCCACCGGTGTGCCCAACGAAAGTATCTCCCAGGGATAGCGTCTTGTCTCTCCGGAAATGTAATTAAGGATGGTGGCTGTCAAGGCCGACCTTGCCGCCGGAGGGATGTCCCATTTGTTCATTGCCTGAAGTGTCCTGGTGTCAATCCTTTTGCATTTGCGCAGGTACTCAATGCCCTTCTTTATACCGGCTTCAATGTCGGCCACGCTCGGCCCGTAGTAGACAGAACCCGAGGCCTCGCCATGATAGCGATTGTTAAGAATAGTCAGCAGGTTCGTCTTAATTTTAGCGCTGCCCTTGGAAACGACGAATTTCTTTTTAAGGGGCAGAGACACCTTCACCGATTGCAGGTCAATCATGCTGTCACTCTCCTTACCTGTGCAAAGTCCTTGTCGAGGTCCTCACGATAATCGGGTAGGCCGGGTACAAGGGCGTTGATTCTCACCCCACCGCCTCCTCTTGAGGCGTGTATGAGATGTTTTCGACCAATGGCCAGCCCAACATGCCGCCGAAAGAACAGCAGGTCTCCGGTCTTTATACAATCTCGTTCCACCCTCTCCCCCATCGAAATCTGGTCTTTCGTGTCACGGGGCATATAGATTCCGAATCTCGAAAAAACCGTCCTTACCAATCCTGAGCAATCAAAGCCGGTTACTGTTACCCCACCCCATAAATACGGAACTCCGAGGAAACGCTTCGCCTCAGCAACAAGCCTCGAACCGACGACAAAGTTGCTTTTTCCCCTTATTATCGGCTTAATACTACGAGCCTTGACAAACACAGCTTTCTTATCCGGCAGAAAGATTCGTGCAAACCCGGCGGGACCGGCTTTGACCCTGAGCTTTGTACCATAGTAAAGCAGCTGCGGCGAAACCGTCTGCTTTCCCCTGCTGTCATACAGGCGAGCCGTTGATGCAGTGACGACAGCATTGGTATTGGTCAGGTATTCCTTATAGACTGCACAGCTTATCGGCATCAAAAACCGAGCATCAGCCCACCCCGCGTAACCATCAGCCTGACGTACACGGCAAAACCCCTTCTGCTCTTTTTCGACCTTCAATACCTCGCCAAAAAAGAGCTGACTTGCCCGCCCGCTCTCGAATCGCGGCTCGACCCACAGATCGAGCAAGTTGGTTATGACCCAAGCATAGCGCATAAGGCAAAGTTAGTTGAGCGGCGGGTGGCAATCAAACAAAAATGAGGGGAAAACAACTTCAGGGTAGGGCAGATCTCTACGAGACCTGCCGCCAAATGGCAAGAGTTAGGGGTTCCTACCATACTTGACTGAACTTTTGTCACAACCTCCAAGTGGGCTTGACCTACCGAACTATTGGAAGCGCCCATTCATGTATTGATTGAATTAGCTTGATACACGAGGACTTAACAGCTTTTGCAGCTTGCGAAATCAGCTTACCATCTGGATGATATTGTTGACCAATTCGCATCTTTTTCTTGAACT